>Ga0070696_100000288_pt1 | contig 30410 bp, 32 predicted proteins | sample KBSK1253metaG_FD_65474 | JGI IMG/M metagenome (GOLD analysis project Ga0070696, IMG submission 65474) | Corn, switchgrass and miscanthus rhizosphere microbial communities from Kellogg Biological Station, Michigan, USA - KBS K1-25-3 metaG | ecosystem: Host-associated > Plants > Roots >... | reverse complement strand
CCGGGCGCGGTGCCGAAAGGCAGCCCCCGTTGGGGGCGGGAAACCGCCCTCGTTAAACTGGTTGCGGAGTAGGCACCGCGCCACCCGTCGCACCCTCGCCGGCACCGCCGGTGGGGCTGTCGGCATTGGCAGCGAGCGAACAAAGGATGGATGCCGATCCGCGTCAGTTGGAAAAGCGCGCCCCAGGCAACAAGCGTACTCCCACTTGAATCAGAACGACTCTAGGGGCGGCTGGGGCCCGGATGCTAAAGTGCCCAGGCAACACTGCGAGGGCACATGGGCAAACCGGGCGACAAATCCGATCAGGGCCAGAGCGAGCGCGGGTTCCTACGCGGTCTGCAGAGCTACGGCGACCGCGATTTTTCCATCTACATGCGGCGCGCGTTCGCCAAATCGATGGGCTACTCGGGCGACGAGCTGGCGCGGCCCGTGGTGGGCATCGCCTTCACCTACTCCCGGTTCAACCCGTGCCACCGGCACTTCCCCGAGCTGCTCGACGCGGTGAAGCGCGGCGTGGCGGCGGCGGGGGGCATCGCCCTGGAGTTCCCGACCGTCTCGCTGCACGAATCCACGCTGGCGCCCAACTCCATGAAGTTCCGCAACCTCATGGCCATGGACACCGAGGAGATGATCCGCGCCCAGCCCATGGACGCGGTGGTGCTGATGGGGGGCTGCGACAAGACCGTGCCGGCGCAGCTGATGGGTGCTGCCAGCGCCGGCAAGCCGGCGATCCAGCTGATCGGCGGCCCGCAGATGACCTCGCGCTACAAGGACGACCGCGTGGGTGCCTGCACCGACTGCCGCAAGTTCTGGACGCAATACCGCGCCGGCCGGCTGAGCCAGCCGGAGATCGAGGCGGTGGAGGGCCGCCTCGTCACCACCGCCGGCACCTGCGCCGTGATGGGCACCGCCTCCACCATGGCGGCCATCGCCGAGGCGCTGGGCATGACCCTGCCGGGCACCGCCGCCATCCCCGCGGTGCACGCCGACCGCCTGCGCGCCGCCGAGGCCACCGGCGCGCGCGCCGTGGCGCTCGCCCGCTCCGACCTGACGCCCGACAGGATCATCACCGCGGGTGCCATCGAGAACGCGGCGCGGGTGCTGCTGGCGCTGGGCGGCTCCACCAACGGCGTGATCCATCTTGCGGCCATTGCCGGCCGCGTGGGAGCGAGGCTCGATCTCGCGCGCCTCAACGAGCTCTCCGATACGACGCCGGTGCTGGCGGCGGTGAAGCCCGTGGGCGAAGAGTTCTACATGGAGGACTTCTTCGCCGCCGGCGGCATCGGCGCGGTGCTGCGCGAGCTGAAGCCGCTGCTGCGTCTCGACTGCCTCACCGTCACCGGCGAGACCCTGGGCGAGCGCCTGGCCGCCGAGGAGGGCGCCTATGTGGACCGGCGCGTCATCAAGTCCACCGCCGAGCCGATCGAGCCGCAGGGCGGGCTGGTGGCGCTGTTCGGGTCGCTGGCGCCGGACGGGGCCATCCTCAAGCGCTCGGCCGCGACGCCGGAGCTGTTCGAGAAGACCGGCCGCGCCGTGGTGTTCTCCTCGCTGGCGGATCTCGCCGCCCGCATCGACGACCCGGCGCTCGATGTCGCGGCCGACGACTTCATCGTCCTGCAGAACGCCGGCCCGCGCAGCCCTGCCGCGATGCCCGAGGCCGGCTTCCTGCCGATCCCGAGGAAGCTGCTGGCGGCCGGCGTCAAGGACATGGTGCGCATCTCCGACGCCCGCATGTCGGGCACCGCCTACGGCACCATCGTGCTGCACGTGGCGCCCGAGGCGGCGGTGGGCGGGCCGCTGGCGCTGGTGCGATCCGGCGACCGGATCAGGCTGAGCGTGAAGGAGCGCCGGCTCGACCTGCTGGTGGACGAGGCGGAGCTGGCGCGGCGTGGTGTCGGACCCTCTGGTTCTGACACCGTCGCACAGCCGGCCGTTGGAGCTACGGTGTCAGACCCGGAGCGTCTGCCCCCTGCTCGCGGCTACGACAAGCTGTTCCGCGAGTCCGTGCTGCAGGCCCCCGACGGCTGCGACTTCGATTTTCTCCGCGGCTAGCCTTCATCTCCCCAGCAGCGCCGTGCGGAACCGCACGCGGCAGGCTGCCGGGTCGAGGTTGCGCTTGTAGGACGGCGGCTCGGTGGGCTTGACGCGCAGGAGCACGAAGGCCGTGCCGTTGCCCTCGCGGATGAGGCGGGCGCCTTCGGCGATCTCGGCTTCGCGCTCCACCGTGAGGCTGCGCCTGATGCCGGAGCCGGCGGCGATTTTCTCGAGATCCACGCCCAGGCTGGTGTGGCTCCTCTGGTAGCCGGTCTCGCCGTAGTGGCCGTTGTCCACGCACAGGATCGACAGGTTTGGCGGGTTCAGCACGGCGATGGTGGCGAGCGAGCCCACGTTCATGAGCAGCTCGCCGTCGCCCGTCACCACCAGCACGCGCTTGTCGGGGCGCGCCAGGGCGAGCCCCAGGCCCATCATGGTGGCCCCGCCCATGGCGCCGGCCATGGTGTAGATGTGGGCGCCGTCATCCGCCAGGGCCGCCACGTCGCGAGACGTGCCGGCGATCCCCGTGACGAGCAGGAAATCCTCGTGCCGCCCGATCAGCGCCGGTACGGCCTCGACGCGGTCGAGCACGAAGGCGGGAGCGACCGCGTCAGCGATCGTCTTGGTCCGCGTTGTCATCCCTGTCACCACCCGTCATCCCGGAAGCTGAGCCCTGCAAGGGCGAAGCTATCCGGGACCTTTATCCACGTATCTCCCTCCCGAGATCCTGGCTCGCAGCGCCGCTCGCCTTCGGCTCGCATCGCTCCGGCCGGGATGACGGGTATCTCAAAACCTCTTCGACCCGATCAGCCGCTGCGTGAGGAGCACCGCCACCGCACCGCCGGCCCGGAACGCCGTGGTGATGGCGGCGCTGACGATAGGCACCACCTCATCGGGCGTCTCGGCGCGCAGACAGATGACGCCCATCGCCTCCAGCACCTTCTGTGTCGCCTGCCCCATGGGATACTGCCACGGATTACCCTCGCCGAAGTCGCCGCGCATGCTGACCAGCGCCAGCAACGGGAAGCGCCCGCCGCCCATCAGCGACAGCATGTTGATGCAGTTGCCCACCCCGCTGCTCTGCATCAGTAGAGCGCCGCGCGCCCCGCCCAGGTCGGCGCCGGCGAGCAGCGCCACGCCCTCCTCCTCGGTGGTGAGCGCCACGGCGTGCACCCCCGGATCGGCCAGCGCCCGCTCGATCAGGATCTTGTGCCCGGCGTCGGGGACGTAGGCGATCTGAGTGACGTCGTTCTGGCGAAGCAGGTCGTAGACCTGGTCCTGCCAGCGGGTCGTCGTCTGGGCTTCGATGCTCATTGAACTCATAGCGGCTCAGCCGGTCTTCCGATGGGTTGTTCTGGGACGGCGCACACACGAGCCGACGTCGGTCTCGTCAGGTGCATCGGCGATTGCTCTCTCGAACGGAGCCAGCTCTGATTGGGCCCGTCTTGTCAGACTGGCGCGGACGAGCCGATAGGAGGCGGTGATGCGGTGGCGCAGTTCGGCCTCGGCGGTGCCCCAGGGCAGGTTTACCCAGGAGCGGTGGAAGTAGGGCGCCTTCACACCCACGCCCGCCTCGATCAGCATCTGCGCCGTCTCGACGCTATCGGTCTTGAGCGAGACGCCCGGCATGACCGCCCCGATACAAGCGAACATCTTGCCGCCCACCTTCCAGGCGTCGTGGCCCCCGCCCCAGGGATCCGACACCGCAGCGCCGGGGAGCGTCCTGCAGACGGCGTTGACGATCTCGCGGCTCATCGCAGCATTCCCCATCGAGGCGCGATGGCGAATGGCCAATCGCGAATGATGCCGCCATTCGCCACTTCGCCATTTCACCCGTCACGCCTTCGGCGTCGTCTCCTCGAACGCCGGCACGGCCTTGGCGAACTCGTCGAGCCACGCCACCAGGCGTGGATGGCCGGAGCGCCATTTGCCTTCGTGGCGGAAGTCGAGATAGCCGAGCGCGCAGGCAAGCGTCAGGTGGCCGTAATCGGGGCTGGCGGTCCACACCGGCGGGCTGCGCTCCAGGAAATCGAGCGAGCGGTCGATCTTGAGCTGCTGGCGCTCCTGCCAGGGGGCGTGCCACTTGTCCTCGGACCGGAAGCGCTTCTCGTAGACCAGCAGCAGTGCCGCATCCAGAATGCCGTCGGCGAGCGAGCCCAGCGTCAGAGTGCGCATGCGCTCCACACCGCCCTTGGGGAACAGCACCGGCGCCGGCGCCAGGGTGTCGAGGTACTCGCAGATGACGTTGCTGTCGAAGATGGCGGTGTCGCCGTCGATGACGAGCGCCGGGATCTTGCCGAGCGGATTGACTCGCGTGATGCCCGGGTTGTCGAGGGGGTTGGTGTCCACCTGGACCACCTCGATACGGTCCTTGAGCCCTTTCAGGGCCATGGCGATCTTCACCTTGCGCCCGTAGGGCGAGAAGGGGTGGGAGAGCAGCGTCAGCATTGGGGTGTCGGCCTCGCGTCGGTGCACCAGCGGGCTGCATGGTGCCCGCGGCCATGGCGGCGGGCAAGCGCGAACGCAGCGGGGCTTAGGAAGGGCCTGCGAGGCCCGGGGGCGCCGAGGGGGCGCCGAGGGGGCGCCGAGGGGGCGCCGAGGGGGCGCCGAGGGGGCGCCGGGAGCCGACTAGCACCGTCCGACGCGTCCCCACGTCGGAGGCGTCCCCGCCTTGGCCGGCTCCCTTGGCCGCAGCTATAGCCCCGATGCGCGGCCGGAGCACGGCCGCAGCGCCGCGCAGCCGCAAGACGCTGGGGAAATCCTGTGGATGGACGAGGCGCCGCGCCGGCCCCCCATCTGAGCGCGCAAGTCAGCCGGCGAAGACGGGCCTGAGCGAATCCACCAGCAGCCGCATCTGCACCTCCGCGTCGGGCAGAGCGAGCTGGGCGCCGAAGAATTCCTGCACGAGCTGGCACACCTTGTCCGGCTCGGCCTGGGCCAGGCCCTGCTTGCTCGTCAGCAGCTGGAAGTCCGCCTGCGTCCAGCCGCGCTTGGTGAGCTCATTGGCCAGCATCTCGTACTGCGCCGGGCTCGGCCGCGGATGCACGCGCGGCACCTGGCGACCGTCGGCGATCGCCTCGAACACCACCGTCGCCAGCGCCTGCAGATGCGCGGTCTGATCGGAGCCCTGCAGGAGGGCGACGATCAACGGCTCCGCCTCGCCTTGCTTGATGAAGCCGCTGCAGGCCTCGGGGTTGTATTTGCGCAGCCTGGTCAGCGTGTCGTAGTACGCGCTGGCCACCGTCTTGAGCATCGGCAGCTTGGCGGACAGCCCGTTGGCCACCTGCTGGCGGCGCAGCTCCACCAGCTTGCGGGCCACCAGCTGGCCGATCACCGCGTCGTCCTTGTTGTCGCGCGCAAGCGCCGCCGCCTCGTTGAGGCGCTCGGTGTACCAGTCGGGGAACTCGCGCTTGATGACGCGCCATAGGGCCGTGTTCTGCAGGGTGGCGTCGATGGCATCGACAGAGCCGGCGCGGAAGCCGACCAGGGGAGGCATCTCCAGGCTCTTGCGGTCGGCAACATCCATGGCACCGGACGAGGCGCTGAGCGATGCCGTGAGCGACGTGGCGATGCTCGTCAGCCGGTCACGGTAGAGGTAGCCCGCGACCGCGGCACCCGCCAGAAGGGCGACCAGCAGCAGGAACGCGACGACACGCACTCCACGCCTCGGCCGATGCTCCTCATCCGCCATCTCCTGGACGCGGGCGCTCCTGCGTCCGATGGGAGCCGGATCGGCCAACAGCTCGTCCGCCGGACGTGCGGCAGGACCCGCCCCCGGAGGCCCGCGCATGGGCGCGCGCGGCTGGGCCAGCCCGTGCGGCGGGAACACCACCATGGCCGGCCGCCAGTCGGGAAAACCGTCGCGCCAGAGGAGGTCGGTGGGCTGCAGGTGTCCCAGCTCGACGAGCTTGGCCATCTCGGCTTCGGAGATCGGCCCGAACTGCTGCCCGTCGCGGGCGAGATACCATTGCGGGTTTACGGCTGGCCCTGACATCGCTTGTCACTGGTGTGTCGCCGGTGCGGCCGAAGGTGCCCGCAGCTCCAGGAGAAATGCTCACTGGAGCGAGCTACCACGCTTCGCGCCGGGAATACTAGTGCCTGGTGATTTCAATGGTCCAGGAACACAGCGACTTAGCCGCCCGTTTGCGGCCAAGGAAAGGCAACTTGCGCGCGGCAATTGGGCGTCGCATCGAAAATCATGAACGCGTGCCGCAGGGGTCCCCCGCCCCCCTTGTCGAGGAGGCAGAACGCCGGAGGTCCCCCCCAAAACATCAGGGGTCGGGGTTCCCAATCCCCAGCCCCCCCGACAAGGGGGCGGAGGAGCACCGGGCGGAGGAGCACCGTCGCAGCTGCAGCGTGGCCGTACGGTTGTGGGAAACGATGGAGCAGGGATATAAGGCAGCCCGCAGGCGCAATGCAGGCGCAATAAGGACAACCTTAAGGAGAGCCGGATGGCCATCGAGCGCACGTTGTCGATCATCAAGCCGGATGCCACCGCGCGCAATTTGACCGGTGCCGTCAACGCCTTGATTGAGAAGGCCGGCCTCAGGATCGTCGCCCAGAAGCGCGTGCGCTGGAGCAAGGCTCAGGCGGAGAAGTTCTACGAGGTGCACAAGGCACGACCCTTCTACGGCGACCTGGTGGCGTTCATGACCTCGGGACCCATCGTGGTGCAGGTGCTGGAGGGTGAGAACGCGGTGAAGGCCTACCGCGACGTGATGGGCGCCACCGACCCGGCCAAGGCCGCCTCCGGCACCATCCGCAAGGAGCTCGCCGAGAGCATCGAGCGCAACTCGGTGCACGGCTCGGACAGCGCGGAGAATGCGGCCGCCGAGATTGCGCTGAATTTTCGCCCAGATGAGATCATAGGCTAGCGGAGGATAAGCCGCCGCCCCCTTCGCTGCCGGGCTCGTTGGGGCGCGTCGTGTGGCTTTCCTTTGTCCTTGGGGGAACCGCATGCATATCATCGCCATCATCGGCGCCGTGCTCGGCGCCGCCGCCCTAATCCTGTTCCGCATGCAGCAGGCGGCCAACGCGGCGCGTGACATCGCCGACGCCGCCGACGAGGCGCGCGGGCTGTTCCGCCGCTGGGGCTGGCGCCGCAGGCAGCTCAAGAGCCCGCTCGAAGCCGTGGAGGACGCCCGCGAGGCCGCGGCCGTCATGATGGTGGCAGCCGCCCAGTCGGACGGCGCCATCACCGAGCGCGAGCGGGCCGCCATCGCCGCCGAGATGGTGAAGCACTTCGGTGCCACGGAGCGCCAGGCCGAGGAGCTGCTGGCCCGTGCCCGCTGGCTGGTGCAGGACCGCACCGACGCCGGCGAGGTGTTCCGGCGGCTCACGCCGGTCATCGTCCGCACCTGCGGGGTGACGGAGCGCGCCGATCTCATCGGCATGCTGCAGGCCGTGGCGGCGGTCGACGGCCGCAGCGACGAGGTGCTGGCGCAGGACATCTCCCGTCTCACCTACAGCCTGAGGTCGACATGATCACCCCCGGCCACGTGCGCGCCATGGCGGAGTACAACCGGTGGCAGAACGAGAACCTCTACGGCGCCGCCGAAGGGCTCGACGATAGGGCCCGCAAGGCGCCGCGCGGCGCGTGGTTCGGCTCCATCCACGCCACCCTCAACCATATCCTCTACGGCGATCAGATCTGGATGAGCCGCTTCGCCGGCACGCCGAAGCCCAAGGCTTCCAGCATCCCCGACTCGGTCGGCATGTACGAGGCCTGGGGCGACCTCAAACGCGAGCGGACGGCCTTCGACCAGGTCATCATCGAGTGGGCCGACCGCCTCGATCCGGCGGGGCTCGCAGGCGACCTGACGTGGTTCTCGGGCGCCGTCGGACGCGAGCTGACCAACCCCAGGTGGCTGCTGGTCACCCACATGTTCAACCACCAGACCCACCACCGCGGGCAGGTGCATTGCATGCTGACGCAGGCGGGCGTGCGGCCGGGCAGCACCGATCTGCCGTTCCGATAGCAGCTGCTGGGGCCGGCCCTGCGCGTCTGCGCCCCGGCGCTCCCCTCTCGCGTTGCCTTCATGCCCGCCCGTAGTATGCATGCCTCACGGGCGCAATCCTGAACGGTCCAGGGCGCCCAGCAGGCACCCGGTTACTCCCGCACTGGCGCGGGGGGCGTCCGTGGCTGCATAATGACGATAGCGCGAGATTGCGACTTGGGGAGGGGGCGTGGCTTCGACGGTGACAGTGCCGGTGTGGGTGGCCGTTGCCGTGGCGGGGCTTGCCGTCGTCGCGCTCATCGACCGGCTGTTCGGGCCGGCGCTCGGCTGGTGGCTGCGGCGGCGGGCCAACCGGGCCATCGACGAGCTGAATGCGCGCCTGCATCTCAAGATCCCGCCGTTCAAGCTGGCGCGCGGGCGCCAGCTCATCGAGCAGCTCATGTTCGACCCCGAGGTGCTCAAGGCCGTCGAGGACGAGGCGAAGGCGCGCGGCGAGCCCAAGGCCGTGGCCCATGCGCGGGCGCGCCGCTACGCCCGCGAGATCGTGCCCGCCTTCAGTGCGTACGCCTATTTCCGCATCGGCACGGCGCTCGCCAAGCGGCTCTCCACCGCGCTCTACCGGGTCCGCGTCGGCGCCCTGGAGGAGGCGGCGCTGACCCAGGTGCCCGACGACGCCTCGGTGATCTTCGTCATCAACCACCGCTCCAACATGGACTACGTGCTCGTCACCTACCTGGTCTCCGAGAGGTCGGCTCTCAGCTATGCCGTCGGCGAGTGGGCGCGGGTGTGGATGCTGCAGAGCCTGATCCGGGCCATGGGCGGCTATTTCGTGCGCCGCGACGCGTCCAACCCCCTCTACCGCAAGGTATTGGCACGCTACGTCCATATGGCCACCGCCTCCGGCGTGGCGCAGGCGCTTTTCCCCGAGGGCGGACTGACGCGGGACGGGGCGCTGCGGCCGCCCAAGCTCGGCATTCTGAGCTACATGGTGTCGGGCTTCGACCCGCAGGGGCCGCGCGACGTGGTGTTCGTGCCGGTGGGGCTCAACTACGACCGCGTGCTGGAGGATCGCATCCAGCTGGCCGCCGCCACCACGCCGCAGGGCGAGCGCCCGCGCTTCGCCTTCAACCCGCTGGTGCTCGCCCGCTTCCTCGCGCGCGGCTTGTGGCTCAGGTTGCGCGGGCGCTGGCACCGCTACGGCTATGCCTGCGTCGGCTTCGGCCGCCCGCTGTCGCTGCGCGAGTACCTGCGCGACCATGCCATCGACCTGCGCGCGCTCTCCGCCGAGCAGCGCCACGCCGAGATCGAGCACCTGGGCCGCCGCCTGATGCGCGAGGTGGGGGCCGTGGTGCCGGCGCTGCCGGTCTCGCTGGTCGCGACAGCCGTGCTGGCCGCCGGCGAGGCCGGGCTGTCGAGTCTGGAGCTGAAAAGCGCCGTCTACGGCCTCATGCAGCGCCTCGCCGGCAGCGGCGCCCACGTGTACATCCCGCGCCACGACCAGGAGTACGCCGTGGAGGTGGGCCTGCGCATGCTGCTCCTGCGCCGCATGGTGCTGCTGCAGGACGGCCTCTACCGCGCCAACCTGGAGGAGCGGGTGCTGCTGGCGTACTACGCCAACGCCATCGCCCACCTTGCGGCTGATGCCCAAGCTACGCAGCGCTGAGCGGCGGCGTCCGTGGCCCGCCCGCCCCGCCATTTCGCTGCTGCCGCGCCAAGCCCGCGAGATAGGTGCCGACCAGGTCATCGATGAGGCGGCCCGCGGTCTCCGTCGTCACCACGGAGAGCTTGTCGGCCGTCGACAGCGAGGTGATGCCGTGCACCCCCGCCCACAGCGCCTGCGCCGCGCGCCGGCGCTCGTCCTCGCTCCCGGGCAGGAAATAAGGCGCCAGCGCGCGCTCGATCTGCGCCGTCAGGCCTTCGAGCTTCTGCTGGTACCAGGCGGGCAGCTCCGCCCCGCGCGGCATGTGATGCTCGAACAGCAGGTTCCACAGCCGCGGCTTCTCCTGGGTGAAGGCCAGGTAGGCGCGAGCGATGCGGATCAGCCGGTCGTCGGCGCCCACCGCCGCTTCAATGCCATCGCTGCCCGGCTCCACCTCAGACAGCCGCTGGTCCAGCGCATCGAGCACGCGCGCCTCCACGTTCAGCACCACGTCGTCGAGGTTGGCGAACATGTTGTAGATGGTGCCCGGCGAATAGCCGATGCGCCGCGCGATCTCGCGCGCGGAGAGCCCCGCCAGACCGTGCGCCTCGATGATCTCCTGGGCCGAGTCAAGGATCAGCGCGCGGATCTGCTGCGGCGTGTGCGACGACCGTCGTCCCATGACCAAGTCGAGGCCCGCCCCCGTACATCCTGAACGGCGGCCAGCATAAGTGGGATGTACCCCTTTGGGCAATCCGGGGCCAACGACCGGGGCCAACGGCAAAAGGCCAGCACCAACCGGTTGTACATTCGACGTACATTCGACCGACGGCCGCAAACCTCACGATGTGCAGAGAACATCTCCCCACGCTGCATCAGGATGCCACATCTGAATTAACCGGTTATTGACGATTTCACGCCCACATTCGCGTGGCAGACCGGCCTCGTTGATGTGCGCAGAGGTTGTGACATAGTGATAGCTGCAATTTCTCGGTGTGCGCACCGCCGTTATGTCAGGCCGAGCGTGCCTTTTCGCGTGAAGCCCGAAGAGGCGAGACCCCAAGACCAAACCGATGACGCGCCAACCAGAGTTTCGCCGGCCCACGTCCGCGCGCCTCGCTCCCTCAGGGCTGCTCGCGCTCCCGGCCCCCACCGAGAGCCGTCCGCCCCGCAGCCTGGCCTCGCACGACCGGCCGCGGTCGGCCGATGCCCCCCCACCGGCACCGCTGCGCACGGTTCCCGGCATATCCATCCAGGCGTTCTGCGAGGCCGACAGCACGGCCGCGGCCCTCGAAGCCGCCGGCGCCGACCGGCGCCTCGCCAAGGCGCACATGGAGGTGAGCGGCGGCGGCATCGACGCGGCCATGTCCGAGTGCGCCGGCCCCGAGGCGCGCGCGCCCAACATTCTGGTGGTCGAGACGACGCTGGCGCGGGCGCAGATGCTCGCCAGGCTGGGCCGGCTGGCCGACCGGTGCGACCCCGCCACCAGGATCGTGGCCATCGGCCACATCAATGACATCCCGTTCTACCGCGAGATGATGAAGCGCGGCATCGCCGAATACCTCATCGCCCCGGTGTCGCCGGCGCAGTTCATCGAGGCCGTGGCTGGGCTGTGCGGCGCCCCGACCGGGGGCCACACCGGCCGGCTCATCGCCTTCATCGGCGCCAAAGGGGGGACGGGATCGAGCACCGTCTGCCACAACGTGGCCTGGGCGCTGTCGGAGACCTTGAAATGCGAGGTGGTGGTGGCCGACCTCGACCTCGCCTTCGGCACCGCCGGGCTCGATTTCAACCATGAGACCCAGCAGGGCGTAGCCGAGGCCCTGCAGGCCCCGGAGCGGCTCGACGAGGCGGCGCTCGACCGGCTCCTCACCAGGTGCTCCCAGCACCTCAGCATCCTGGCCGCGCCCGTGGCGCTCGACCGCGACTACGACATCTCCGCCGGCGCGTGCCGCGCCGTGCTCGATGCGCTGCGCCAGCACGTGCCGTTCGCGGCCCTCGACCTGCCGCACGCCTGGACGCCCTGGCTGAGACAGGTGCTGCTCGCAGCCGACGATGTCGTCCTCACCGTCGCGCCCGACCTCGCCAACCTGCGCAATGCCCGCAACCTCGTCGACCTGCTGGAGGCCCACCACGGGCGGCCGCCGCGTCTGGTCATCAACATGACGAAACGGCGCAAGCGTCCGGACCTGACGGTGGAGGAGCTCTCGTCCGCCCTCGACCTGCAACCGGCGCAGGTGATCGAGCTCGACGCCGACACCTTCGGCGCCGCCGCCAACAACGGCCAGATGATCGAGGAGTACTCGCGCAAAGCGCGTGCGGCCCAGCAGTTCCGCGCGCTGGCCCTGGCGCTCGCCCAGCGCACCGAGGCGCAGGAGGCCCGCAGTCCGTCTCCGCTCGCGCCCATCCTCGGCAAGCTCGGGCTCAGGGGCTAGCTGCACCGAGACTGCGCTTAACGGCAATCGGGCGTCGGTCTTCGGGCGTCAGTCCTCGGCAGTCGGCCCCCGGCATCGCCCCGACTGCCGACGCCCGATTGCCGATCCTGGAAGAGACCTGCGGCTGCCACGCGTTCGTGCTATCCCGGTCCGGCACACATCCGGTGACGCCGGCGGTGACGCCGGCCGTGGCGCGAGGAGCAGGACGCCGTGAACGCCAACACCGCGACACACACCCAATGCCTCGTCGCCGGCGGCGGGCCGGCGGGGATGATGACGGGCTACCTGCTGGCGCGGGCGGGCATCGGCGTGACGGTGCTTGAGAAGCACGCCGATTTCCTGCGCGACTTCCGCGGCGATACCATCCACCCCTCGACCATGGACAACCTGGCCGAGCTGGGTCTCCTTGACGCCTTTCTGCGGCTGCCGCACCAGGAGATCCGCTACGCGGAGGTGGAGATCGGCGGCGAGCGCATGCGTGCGGCCGACTTCGGGCGGCTCTCCACGCGCTGCAAGTTCATCGCCTTCATCCCGCAGTGGGACTTCCTCAATTTCATGGCCGCGCAGGCCAAGGCCTTCCCAGGCTTCGGCCTGTCGATGGAGACAGAGGCCGTCGATCTGATCGGCGACGGCGATCGCATCGCCGGCGTCGTGGCCCGGTCGCCGTCGGGCGAGCGGCACCTCACCGCCGATCTCGTCATAGCCGCCGACGGCCGGCATTCGATGCTGCGGCAGGCCGCCGGCCTCAAGGTGAGGGACCTCGGCGCGCCGATGGACGTGCTGTGGTTCAGGCTGCCACACGGAACCCAGGAGCGAGGCGCCGTGCTCGGCCGCTTCAAGGCCGGCGGCGCGCTCATCATGCTCGACCGCGGCGACTACTGGCAGTGCGCCTTCATCATCCGCAAGGGAACGGCCGAAACGGTCAAGGCCCAGGGCCTGGAGGCCTTCCGCGCCCGCGTGGCTGGGTTTGTCGGCCCGGCGGCGGCGCAGCCCATCGCCAGCCTCGACGACGCAAAGCTGCTGACCGTGACGGTGGACCGGCTGGAGACTTGGCACAGGCCCGGCCTGCTGTGCATCGGCGACGCCGCCCATGCCATGTCGCCCGTCGGCGGTGTCGGCATCAACCTCGCCATCCAGGACGCCGTTGCTGCCGCCAACCTGCTGGTCGGACCGCTGCGGCGCGGCATCCCGGCCGACGACGACCTGCGCAAGATCCAGCAGCGCCGGAGCTTTCCCACCCGGGCCACGCAGGCCTTCCAGATCGGGGTGCAGAACCGCGTCATCGATCCGGTGCTCAGAAGCTCTGAGGAGCCGAGGCTGCCCGGGCTCGTACGCTTCGTGCAGCGATGGTTCCCCTTGCTGCAGGGCATCCCGGCACGGATCGTCGGCGTCGGGTTCCGGCCGGAGCACGTGGACCTCGATGCGATCGACGGACGGGTGTCCGATCCTCCGAGTCCCCGGTAGCGCCCGCAGCCGCCATCTTGTAGGATGCCGCCATGGCCGACGAGCCCGAGAACCTGGTCCTGCGCTATCTGCGCAACATTGATGCCAAGGTCGACGCCTTGGCAGTCGACATGCGCGAGGTCAAAGCGCGCCTCGGCTCCGTCGAGAAGCAGGTGGCCGGGCTTCGCGTGGACTTCGCGGATCTGCGTGCCGACCTCGTGCGCGTGGAGCACCGCATCGACCGGGCCGACGAACGCCTCGCCCGCATTGAGCGGCGGCTCGACCTGCACGACCCGGCCGTCCCCGGCTGATCCCTGCTCAGTCAGAAAGTCGCAAACAGGCGCGAGCCGGGGGCGTCGGACCAGAGAGGCCTGACAACCGTCGGCGGCGAGCATGAGGGCCCGAGAATTGACCGCGCCCAGCCGCGGTGCGACTGTGATCGCAAAGCAATACGCACAGGGAGGCCGGGATGGCTCAAGGGGGTTGCCTCGCGGGCAAGGTGGTGGTCGTGACCGGCGCCGGGCGCGGCATCGGCCGGGAGATCGCGCTGCTGGCGGCGGCCGAGGGCGGCAAGGTTGTCGTGAACGACCTGGGCGGCTCTGCCGACGGCGAGGGCGCCGACACCGGCGTCGCCAGCCAAGTCGTGAACGAGATTGCCAGGGCCGGCGGCGCCGCGGTGGCCAACGGTGACAGCGTGGCCGACCCGCAGGGGGCAGAGCGCATCGTCAAGACGGCCATCGATCATTTCGGCCGCATCGACTGCGTGGTCAACAACGCCGGCATCCTGCGCGACCGCATCTGGCACCGCATGAGCGCGGTGGACTGGGACGCCGTCATCAAGGTGCACCTCTACGGCGCCTTCTACGTCTCGAAGGCGGCAACGCCCTATTTCAGGGACCAGGGGTCGGGCTCGTTCATTCATTTCACGTCCACCTCGGGCCTGATCGGCAATCTCGGCCAGGCCAACTACGCCGCCGCCAAGATGGGCATCGTCGGGCTGTCGAAGTCGATCGCGCTCGACATGGCGCGCTTTGGCGTACGCTCCAACTGCGTGTCGCCGTTCGCGTGGTCGCGGCTGATCGGCACCATCCCGACCGATACGCCCGAGCAGAAGGCGCGCGTGGAGCGTATCCAGAACACCATGACGGCCTCCAAGATCGCGCCCGTCTGCGCATTCCTGGCCAGCGACCTCTCCAAGGATGTGACGGGACAGATCTTCGCCGTGCGCAAGGACGAGATCTTTCTGATGAGCCAGCCCCGCCCCCTCCGCGTCGCCCACAGGGACGGCGGCTGGACGCCGCAGGCCATCGCCGAGACCATGCTGCCCGCGTTCAAGAGCGCCTTCTATCCGCTCGACGCCTCCGCCGACGTGTTCAACTGGGAGCCGCTGTAACGGCCGACGGGGAAACGGATACGTGAGACAGAAGCTCACACTTATCACTCTTGGCGCCAAGGACATCCAGAGGTCCGCGGATTTCTGGGAGAAAGGGCTTGGCTGGAAGCGCTCCGCCAAGAGCCTCGACCACCTCGTCCTGTTCCCGCTCGGCGGAATGACGCTTGCGCTGTACCCCCTTGCAGAGCTGGCGGATGACGTGACCCTGCCCTATCAGCCGAGCGCATTTGCGGGTCTGACGCTGGCCTACAATGCCAAGTCGGAGCAGGAGGTGGACGAGGTTCTCCAGAAGGTCGCGGTACTCGGCGCTACCATCGTCAAGCCCGCGCAGAAAGTGTTCTGGGGTGGCTACAGCGGCTATTTCAAGGACTTGGATGGCCACCTGTTTGAAGTCGCCTTCAACCCGATCTGGGAGCTCGACGAAGACGACAATCTGACACTGTAGCCAATTGGGACGGCTCTTATCGCCAGCGTTGCCGCAATACCCACGACTGAGGCCCGCAAATGTCAGACAACACCGTCGGCATCCTCGCCTACGGCGCCTATCTCCCCAGGCTCCGCCTCGCCCGCAAGGCGGTGGCCGACGCCAACGCGTGGTTCAACCCGGGGCTCAAGGGGCTCGCCAAGGGCGAGCGCACCATGTGCAACTGGGACGAGGACGCCGTCACCATGGCGGTGGAGGCCGCGCGCGACTGCCTGACCGGGCAGGACCGCGGGGCCGTGGCCGCGCTGTCGCTGGCCTCCACCAGTTTCCCGTTCGAGGACCGCCTCAACGCCGGCATCGTGCTGGAGGCGCTGAACCTTGCGCCCAGCGTCAACGCGCAGGACCACACGGCCTCGCAGCGCGCCGCCACCTCCGGGCTGGTTGCGGCACTGCAGATGGCCCGCGGCGGCGCCGGGCCGATCCTCACGGTGGCCTCGGAGAAGCGCCGCACCAAGGCGGCGAGCCCGGTGGAGCTGCAGACGGGAGACGGCGCGGCGGCACTGCTGGTCGGCACCGGCCCGGTGGTGGCGCGGCTGATCGGGCATGCAAGCCGCACGGTCGATTTCGTGGATCACTTCCGCGGCGAAGGCTTCGAGTTCGATTACACCTGGGAGGAGCGCTGGATCAGGGACGAGGGCTACAACAAGATCGTGCCGGCAGCGCTCGCCGACCTGTTCAAGAATACCGGCGCCAAGCCCTCCGACATCGCCCATTTTGCCATGCCCTGCCTGCTGCCGCGGGTGGCGGCCGGCATCGCCAAGCGGGCCGGCATTCCCGACGCAGCCGTGCGCGACCACCTCCACGCCGTATGCGGTGAGACCGGCGCCGCGCATCCGCTGGTGATGCTGGTGGACGCGCTGGAGAAGGCGAAGCCGGGGGACAAGATCCTGGTGGTCGGCTTCGGCCAGGGCTGCGATGCCTTGCTGCTCGAGGCTACCGAGCAGCTGCCGAAGCTGGCGCCGCGGCTCGGGGTGAAGGGCCACCTGGCGCGCGGCAAGGCCGAGACCAACTACGCCAAGTTCCTGGCCTTCAACGACCTCATCGCCATCGAGCGCGGGATGCGGGCCGAGGTGGACAAGCACACACCGCTCTCCTCGCTCTACCGCAACCGCCGCATGCTGACGGGCTTCATCGGCGGCCAGTGCCGCAAGTGCGGCACGCTGCAGTTCCCCAAGCTCAACGTATGCGTGAACCCCAACTGCAACGCCTTCCACAGCCTGGACGACCACCCCTTCGCCGACATGCCGGCCAAGGTGCAGTCCTACACCGCCGACCGCCTCACCTACTCGCCCGACCCGCCGCACTACTACGGCATGGTGGTGTTCGACGAGGGCGGGCGCCTCATGATCGACTTCACGGACTGCGATGCGGCAAGCGCCGACGTGGGCGTGCCCATGCGCATGATGTTCCGCATCAAGGACTACGACCCCGCACGCGGCTTCACACGCTATTTCTGGAAGGCGGCGCCGAAATAGCGGCAGTCGGGCGTCGGGCGTCGTACGAGGACCCGACTGCCGACCCCCGACTGCCGACGCCCGACTGCCGATTCAATAAATGCGACACGTTCAGGAGACTCACCCAATGGCAACCGGCATCCGCGACAAGGTGGCGATCCTCGGCATGGGCTGCTCCAAGTTCGGCGAACGCTGGGACAAGGAGGCCGACGACCTGATGGTGGAGGCCTTCGAGGAGGCCATCGCCGACGCCGGCATCGAGAAGAACCAGATCGAGGCCGCCTGGCTCGCCACCGCCATCGAGGAGCAGCACGTCGGCAAGTCGGGCGTGCCGCTCGCGGTGGCGTTGCGGCTGCCCTACATCCCGGTGACGCGGGTGGAGAACTACTGTGCCAGCGGCACCGAGGCGTTCCGCGGCGCGGTCTATGCCGTGGCGTCCGGCGCCGCCGACATCGCGCTGGCGCTCGGCGTGGAGAAGCTCAAGGACACGGGCTACGGCGGCCTGCCGCAGCGCGGGCGCGGGGCGCTCAACTCCATGTGGTGGCCGAACCTGTCGGCGCCGGGCTCGTTCGCCCAACTCGCCGCCGCTTATCGCGCCAAGCACGGCAAGGCCCCGGAGGACCTCAAGCGCGCCATGGCCCACATCTCCGTCAAGAGCCACGACAACGGCAACCGCAACCCCAAGGCGCACCTCACCAACAGGATCGACATCGACACCGTGCTGGGCGCCCCGATGGTGGCCGAGCCGCTCGGCCTCTACGACTGCTGCGGCGTAAGCGACGGCTCGGCCTGCGCCATCGTAACGACGCCGGAGATCGCCAGAAGCCTCGGCAAGCAGGACCTCATTTCCGTGAAGGCGCTGCAGCTCGCGGTCTCGAACGGGACGGAGGCGGCGCACAACTCCTGGGACGGCAGCTACTTCGCCACCACGCGGGTGGCCTCCAAGCGCGCCTACAAGGAGGCCGGCATCGACAATCCGCGCGAGGAGATCGACCTGATCGAGGTGCACGACTGCTTTTCGGTCACCGAGCTCGTCACCATGGAGGACCTCTACGTCTCGCCCGAGGGCGGCGCCATCAAGGACGTGCTCGACGGCTTCTACGACGCCGGCGGCCGGGTACCGTGCCAGATCGACGGCGGCCTCAAGTGCTTCGGCCACCCCATCGGCGCCTCGGGCATGCGCATGATCTACGAGATCTACCTGCAGATGCAGGGCAAGGCCGGCCCCCGCCAGCGCCGGGAGCTGCCCCGCCGCGGCCTCACCCACAACCTCGGCGGCTTCCCGCACCAGAACGTGTGCTCGATATCGGTGATCGGGCGGTATGGCGAGTAGCCATGGCACATGAACGCGGCACAGTGTATCGCGTGCCGCAACCGGAGAGCCGCCCCGGCGCTCAGGCGCCCGAGAGCGCCCTTACGGTCGAGGTCAGGGCTTCGCGTGAGACCGGCTTCGACAGCACAGGCTGGTGCCGGTCGCGCCGCACGAGAACCCGCGGGTAGCCCGTGACCACGATGTAGGGGATTCCCTTGTCCTCAAGCGCGGCCTGCAACCCTTCGGTGTTGTCGTCGGCCAGCACAAAGTCGATGATCGCCACGTCGATATCGTTCTCGTCCAGCGCCGCGATCGCGCGGCCGCTTGTGGAGCAGGGGCCCACGACGGTTGCACCCGCTTCGGTCAGCTGATTGACGACGCCCACCGCGACAAGCGGCTCGTCCTCGGCGACCAGCACCGTGATGTTGGCAAGCTCTCTGTTGCTCCCCACGCCAAGTCTCCCAGCCCATTTGGTGCCACACGACTTCAACGAGGAAGCCAAACGTTAAACGTGATAGCCAGCCCCGCGTTCCCATCTGCGCCGGTCGATCTGCAATGGCACGAGTGAGGCTCGGATCGCCCGCGTGCGGGCCGCAGGCTGCGCGACGGCTCTCAGCGCCGTATCAGGCCCGCGACCAGGGACAGCGCGAACAGCACGATGAAGATCCAGAACAGCAGCCGCGCGCCTTCCATGGCAACGCCCGCAACCCCGCCAAAGCCGACGGCCGCAGCAATCACGGCTACAACAAGAAAGACGACGGCGTAGTGCAGGAGACCGAAGTTCGCCATCAGGTCCTCCTCGTGGGTTTGGTTTGGCCTCGTTCCGTGCCGGTCAACGCAGCCCCTCGGCGGTGGGTTCCGCCGATGCGGTCCGGCCCCGCGGACGAAGGACATCTCCGTGGGGCAGGCTGGTCGGACCTGCAGGGTCTGCTCCCGAACCTGCCCCGGGCGCCCCGCGGACTCGACCTACTCCAGCACCCTAGAAACGATCTCGAACACGTCGTTGGACAGCGGCTTCGCCTTGGCCACGCGCTGCAGCGTCGCCCTGGCGGCAGCACGTCGCACCGGCTCCAGCATGCGCCAGCCGCGGAAGGTGGAGAGCATGCGGGCGGCGATCTGCGGGTTGAAGGTGTCGAGCTCCAGCACTCGGTCGGCCACGAAGTCGTAGCCCCTGCCGTCCGGTCGGTTGAAGTTGACCGGGTTGGCGGTCGCAAACGCGCCGATCAGCGCCCGCACCTTGTTGGGGTTCTTGATCGAGAACAGAGGATGCCGCGTCAGCCGCCTGACGTTGGCCAGCGTGCCGGGGAGCGGGGAGACCGCCTGGCAGCGGAACCAGTTGTCGATGACGAGGTGGTCGCCCTTCCAGCGCTCGTAGAAGCGCGCCAAAGCCGCGACCCGCTCAGGCGCATCGATCTCCGACAGAATCTCCAAGCCGGCCGTCTCGTCTGTCAGGTTCCGGCTCTCAGCGAAATGCGTGGCTGCGCGCGCCACATCCTCCGGCTTGCCGCGACTCGCAAGGGAGCCGAGAGCCACGTTGCGCAACGCGCGCCGCCCGGACGGCTCCGCACCCGGCGAGTAGGGGCCGGGCGTCTCCATGCGCCGGTAGATATCGGCGAGCGGCTCGTAGAGGCGCGTGGCGATGGCCTTGCGCAGCGCCTTGCGCGCACGGTGGATCGCCAGTGGGTCGACATCCGCGCCGATGATGCGGGCGAGATCGTTCTCGCTCGGCAGCATCAGGAACTGGGCGAGATAGCCGGGCGCCACGTCCCGGTTGGCCAGCGTCACCGCCAGCGCCTCGATGAACGCCTTGGGGCTCGGCATCCTCTCCTTGGCCGCCTGCGCGGAGACCGTGCCGGTCAGCACACGCGCGGCGTAGTCCTGTGCGGCCTGCCAGCGGTTGAACAGGTCGCTGTCGCATGCCATCAGGAAGGCGAGCTCCGCGTCGCTGCGCTCCATGGCCAGGTTCACCGGGGCCGAGAACCCGCGCAGCAGCGAGGCCACAGGCGGCGAGGCGACAGCAGTGAAGCGGAACTTCTCGCTCTTCCTCCTCAGCTCGATGAGCCCGTCGGCAACGCGCTCGCCGTTGGCCAGAGTGAGGTCAATGTCGCGACCCTCGCCGTCGATCAGCCCGAGCTTGATCGGAATATGCAGCGGCTTCTTCTTGGGCTCGCCAGGCGTCGCCGCCTGGCTCTGGGCGAGCGTAAGCTCCGCCATCCTGGCGCGCGCGTCGTATTTCAGGCTGCAAGCCACCTCCGGCGTGCCGGCCTGGGCGTACCACGTCATGAACTGCCCGAGGTCGCGCCCGGAGCTGTCCGCGAAACAGGCGACGAAGTTCTCCACCGTGGCGGCCTGGCCGTCGTGGCGCTCGAAATAGAGGTCCATGCCCTTGCGGAAGCCATCAGGGCCCAGGAGCGTCTGCAGCATGCGCACCAGCTCCGCGCCTTTGTCGTAGACGGTGGCCGTGTAGAAGTTGTTGATCTCGATGTAGCGGCTGGGCCGCACGGGGTGCGCCAGCGGCCCCGCATCCTCGGGAAACTGCCGTGCCTTGAGACTGCGCACCTCGGCGATGCGCTGCTCGGCGGCTGAGCGCATGTCGGCGCCGAACTCCTGATCGCGGAAGACCGTGAGGCCCTCCTTGAGGCAGAGCTGGAACCAGTCGCGGCAGGTGATGCGGTTGCCGGTCCAGTTGTGGAAATACTCGTGGGCGATGACGCGCTCGATGTTTCTGAAATCGGCATCGGTCGCCGTCTCCGGCGAGGCCAGCACCAGGGCATCGTTGAAGATGTTGAGGCCCTTGTTCTCCATCGCCCCCATGTTGAAGTCGGACACGGCGACGATGTTGAACACGTCGAGATCGTACTCGCGCCCGAACCGCTCCTCGTCCCACCGCATGGACCGCTTGAGACAATCCATCGCCCAGGCGCAGCGGCTCTCCTTGCCCGGCTCCACGTAGATGCGCAGGTCCACCTTCCGGTTGGAGGCCGTCGTGAAATCCGAGGCGATGGACGCGAGGTTGCCGCCCACCAGGGCGAACAGGTAGGACGGCTTGGGGTGCGGGTCGCGCCACACCGCGTAGTGCCGTGCGCCGCCGGAGAGGGTGCCGCGTTCCACCGGGTTGCCGTTGGCGAGCAGCACCGGCGCCTCCGCGCGGTCCGCCTCCAGGCGCACCGTATAAGTCGCCAGCACATCCGGGCGGTCGATGAAATAGGCGATGCGGCGGAAACCCTGGGCCTCGCACTGCGTGCAGTAGATGCCCTTGGAGACGTAGAGGCCCGTGAGCGCCTTGTTGGCGTCCGGGTTGCAGTAGGTGACGGTGTCGAGCTCGAAGGTGCCCCTGGGAGGCGCGTGAACGACCAGCTCCTTCTCGCCCAGCGTGTAGCCGTCGTGCTTCGTCAGCGGGTGGCCGTTGAGCCTGATGGACTCCAGCTCCAGCAGCTCCCCGTCTAGTCTCAGCGGCCCAGGCTTGGCCACCGATGGATTGGCCCGCAACTTCAGCCGCGACCGCACCCGCGTGCGGGTCTTGTGCAGCGCCACATCGAGGTTGACGCTGCCGATCAGGTAGCTCGGCGGCCGGTAGTTCTTGAGCAGGATGGGGCGCGGCGTGTCGGTCTTCATGTCCGCTCCGTGCAGTCAAGTCGCGTTGATTTCATTGGGTTTCTTGGAGAACAATACCCGAATTGGTACCCGTTTGGTACCCGGCCCTATCCCAGCACCTTGTCCATAGCCTTGGCGGCCTCGGAGTCGTCCTGTTTGAACAGGTGAGCGTAGATGCGCAGCGTTACTACCGGGTTGCTGTGGCCGAGGCGCTTCGAAACTTTAACCACGTCGAGCCCGGCGGCGATCAACGCGCTGGCATGGGTGTGACGCAAGGCGTGGAAGCCCACCTTCGGCAGCCCCATGTCGCGGCAGAGGTGGTACCAGAGCGTCGACAGGCTATCGGGCTTCAGCGGCGAGCCGTCGGCGTTCGCGAACACCAGGGCGTCGTCCGGCAGCTTGCCCAGTCCAAGTTGCATCCGCAGTTCGAGCTGGCGGACTCTGTGCTCGCGCAGCACCGCAACGACGCTGGCAGGCAGCGAGATGGTGCGCATCCCCGAACGAGTCTTGGGTGCCCTGAAGCGCAAGCCAGCCGCCGTCTCCTCCAGCGAGTGCTCGACCCTGACCGTGGCCTTGTCCAGGTCGACGTTCACCCACGGCAGTGCGAGCAGCTCTCCGCGCCGCATGCCGGTGCCGAGCGCCATGGTGGCGATCGTGTGCATGTCCGGGTGCCTGGGGTGGTTCTTGATCCTGGCGAGCACCGCGGCCGGGTCCTGCAGGATTTCCACCTCCTCGTCCCCGACGGGCGGCGGCGTGTGGACCGCCACGACGTTGCGGCTGACCTTCTCGCTTTTCAGGGCCGCCTTCAGCGCCATGTTCAGAAGCCGGTGGGCGTGGCCGACGGTACGCGGGGCGAGGGGCCGTCCCTTCTTGCTGCCGCGCGCGAGCAGATCCTTATGCCACTGCTCGATGTCCGCCGGCCTCAGCTTCTGCAGCGGGATGCCGCCGATGAAGGGTACGATCTGCGCGTCGTACAATTGGCGGTAGCGTTCCTTCGTCTTGAGCGACCCCTTGGCGTCATCGATCCACGACTTGACGTGGTCGGCCACCGTCACCTTGCTGGGATCGACGGCGGTGCCCGTGTCCACCGCGCGCAGCAGCTCGGTCAGCCGCTTCTCGGCGTCGGCGCGCTTACCGCGGACAGTCTCGACGTGGTACTTCCGCTTGCCTGGGATTTCGCTCTCTCGCTCCAGCTTGATGCGCCAGGAGGCTTTGCCCCGGCGGGTGATGTTGCCCCGTGCCATGTCAGGACGCCTTCTTCTGCGGGAGATCATTTTCGAGAAGATGCTCTAGCCGAAGGCCGACTTCTCTCACGAAGGCAACGCTGTCTTGGAGGTTCGCAAATTCGCCAGCCTCTCTGACGACAAGCTCGACAGCCCAGTTGGCCAATTCTCCCAGCGAGGCATCTCGTACTGGTCCCGAACCGCCAGCAACGTTCTCCCGCAGCGTTTTCATGTTCTCGCTAAGTTGCTTGCCTCTCTTTCGACTTTCATCCACCTCGCGCGTAAGTTCCTCCCAACGCGGTAGTTCGTCCGTCATCCTGGTCGCTATAGGGCCAAGGAGCGCAAGGACAGCGTCCGCGTGCGGTACCGCGTCATCGAGGATTGTCGACGGTTCGTCCCGTTTGGCCAGCGCGCTCACGATTGACTCGGCGTAGGCGGAACCGGTGCCGTAGCCGGCCGACCATTTGCCTGCGGGCTTGCCGAGCCGGAACAGCAGGTCGGCGGCTTGCCCCGCCTCTCGGTACGCGTCTGGATCGGAAGTCCAATCCTCATCGGGCTTGCGGTTCTTGATGAACATCGTGGTCGCTGCCGCCCCCTGCATCGCGATACCAATCGCGAGGAGAAGCCCGGCAGTCCGGCCGCCGAAGGCCAGGCTCAGCACCTCAGGCAGCAGGTCGGATCGATCAAACGACCGCTCCAGTCGGAACTCAGCTTCCTGACTCTGTGAGCGACCGCCCTGTTCAGCAGCGAAGTCGAGCTGCCGCTTCAATTCCGGCGTCATGCGCAAGCTCAAGGCGACGCGCTCCCCAAGCTTGGGTTCGCGCTTAGGCGGCCCCCCGATTTTGCGTCGGCTGGTTGGCGCCTTCGCCGAGGGCGGTCGCTTCGCTTTCGCCACGTCTCACCTCGCCCTGCATCGTCCTGTTGATTGTTGGTTTATCCGTAAACCACCCCCTTGCGCGTGTCCACCGGGTATGCAATGTGGTCCACGAACATGATTGGTTTGCCGGTAAACCACGACGAGGAAAGCAATGGCTGCGAATGCCACAAACCGGGGTGAGGAGGCCAGTTGCCTAACCATCTCTGTCATAGAGGCCGGAAAGCGCCTTGGGCTCGGGAAGCAGGCGTCTTACGACGCGGCACACCGCGGGGATCTGCCGGTCATTCGGATGGGCAGGCGACTGCTGGTGCCGGTCGCCGCCTTCGAGGCCATGCTGGCCATCAAGAGTAAACGGGAGATCGTTGCCGGCGAACTGGTGCGGCGGCTCCAGCGCGACGAGCCGGGAAGCGCCTGATGCCTCCCCTCCCCCAATCGGACCGCGCCGCCCGCGCCGCCGACCTGGTGCTCGGCCACCCGCTCGCTCAGGATTTCAGCTTCCGGGCGACCAGCGCACTGGTCGACATCGCCCGCGGCAGCACGTGCATCGCGCCCGACGACGCGGAGCTGCTCGTGCACTTGGCACTGCAGGCGGTGGTGACGGCCGAGGTCGTGGCCAGCCGGGAGATGCGCACGTGACCAAGCTCTCGCGCCAGCCGGACGGCAGCTACTGCGGCACCTACAAGGACATCGAGATCACCGTGCGCAAGGAGACGGTGGCCACGCGTTCCAAGCACAACAAGCGCTGGGTGGCGCGTAGCGCCGGTTACCAGCCAGGCGCAGGCGACACTCGTGCCGATGCGGTGCGCCGGCTCTGTCGGATCGTCGACATGGAGGCTGTAGGCATCCCCGAGTTGGACTGGCTGCTGGAGCGATGGACGGAGGAGGTCAAGGCCATCGTCTCGCGCCTGGACGACAAGGATGCGGTGGCACGCATGAAGCTGGAGGATCTGCAGTGGGAGCTGCGTCACCTAGACCATGAGGTGCGACGGGCGGCCCTCCACTTCCAGGAGAAGCTTGCGAAGCTCAAGACCCGCGCCCAGCAGCAGCCGGAGCCGTTGGCATTGGAGGCGACGCGATGAGCACCGACATCCAGGACACCGGCGAGAAGCTCGGCGGCGCCGTCAAGGACGACTGGGCCAACTACCAGCGCAAGCAGGAGGAGGAAGCCGCCAAGACGTCTGTAGCGGCACTGTGGCCCAAACCGGACTGGAAGGCCCTGATCGCGGAGATCGCGGAGAACCCAGAGCACACTGCCGAGACTGCGCGCCAGCTTGCTGCAACCCTCTACGTGGTGCGCGACCTGGCCATCGACCACCAGCAGCGCAGTGGAGCGTTCACCCGCGGCCCCGTTCGCTATAAGGACGAAACGATCCCGGCGCTCAAGGTCCGCTTCCTCAGTGAACTGCAGTCGCACCTGCTCAGTTGCTTCTTCGATCCGGAGCTGGGCAGCATCACGGGCGCGGTGCTCTCCTTCGCTCACTACCTCGCTGAGGGCGGCATTCCCTACGAGGACCGCATTGACGAGGACATCCGCGATCCTGCGGAGGCCTATCCGAAGGCGCTCGCCATCCTCAAGGTCGCGATGCGCGATCCGTACGTTCCGATGGCGCGCGGCTACAGGCACCCGCCCTACAAGCCGGGGCGCGAGCAACTCCAGCAGCGGGTCATGGAGTGGAGCGCGACGCTCACGGCGATGGTCCGCAACCTGCTGCATGACGGCTGGCCAGACGTCATGCCCACCCGTGGGCGGGGGCGGCGCCAACTTCCGCCCATGCCACAGCGCCCGCGGCTGGAGCGGCTGGAGCGCACCGGCCCCGAGCACCGCACCGGCGACGTGCGCCCCGAGGCCATCATCGAAACGCTCGGTATCCGCGGCGTGGAGTTCGGTAACTGGGTCGACGGTGGCGAGCGGCAGGCCAACGTCAACCTCGCCTTCGATGCCCTTCACGACTTGGTGGAGGTGCTCGGCATCAAGCCGGCCGACATCGGGCGCGGCAGGCTGGGCATCGGGTTTGGCTCTCGCGGCCGGGGCAGCTCCGGCGGCATGGCCATCGCCGCCCACTACGAGCCCAGCCGGGTTGTCATCAACCTGACCCGCTTCGCTGGCGACGGCTCGCTCGCCCACGAAATGGGCCACATGTTCGAGCACGGCTTGGCCGGGTTCGAGTTCATTCCAGAGGATGGTCCGACCGGACGCAGGAAGAAGACACACAGGTCATTCCCATCGACTTCATGGCGTGGGCTCTGGAAGACGCCGGAGCGGCCGGCGCTACTCGATGCCCCTGCATTGGACGCAGCCTTCTGGCACCTGCTCGACACCATCATGAAGGCCGATCCAGAGCAACCGGCGCCGTGGAAGTCGTCGGGCTACCTGCAGCAGGCGAACCGCCTGGGCGGTTACTGGTCGGCTCCACTGGAACTCTTCGCCCGCGCGTTCGAATGCTACGCCTTCGACTGGCTGAAGGAACGCGGACGCGTCTCCCAGTACCTCGTGCACGGAGTCGAGGGCGATCGGTTCGCGACCGGCTTCCGTGGCAATCCCTACCCCACCGGGGACGATCGCCAACACATCAACGCGGCGATGGCGTCGCTGATCAAGGTATGGCGCGAGACACTGTTTTAACAGCGGAGAAACAGCAATGCAGACGAACTTCAAGCCCGGTGACCTCGTCGTCTGGAGGAGACCGGCCAGGAACCGCTTCAGGCCCATGGGCGTCAGCGGCAGCATCGTGGAGATCGGCGAGACCCCCGACGGCACACCTGTGGCAAAGCTGGAATCCTTCTTCCCCGGCGGCCGGGAGGAGTTCACCTGTCCGCTCTCCGAGCTCCTGCCCGCCGACAAGCCCGCCGCCTGATTCACCGCGAGGGGTCAGACCCCCTCGCCTCACATCAAGGAGCAAACATGCCAATACTTGAGACCAAGCGTGCACTCGCTGACGAAGCACGCGCCAGCTTGAACGGGTTCAACGAGCTAGTGAACAACCACGAGTGCCACCCGGACCTCTACGAGAGCTGGGAAGCTCAGTGGGAGGGCCAGGACGGCGATTGCGTGGTCCCGGAGGAGTACCGGGAAGAGCAAAACCTGATCTACGCCATCAGGGGCGAGATGAGACGGCTCAGGCATCGGTGCCTCGATCTGGAGGCTGAGGCCACGGCGGCCGAGAGGGTTTACCTCAAGCGGGATGCGGACAAGCTCGGCCTCAACATTCTGATCGAGGGAGGACGTTACATCGTGGTCCGCGATGGGCAGGTCAACGCGATCACGCGCGGCACGTTCGAGGAAGTGGCCAAGGCCTTGGACGACATGCTGGCGAGCGACGAATTCGCTCCGTCCCCACTCTGAACACCGCGTCGCGGCGCTCCGGCGCCTCGCTCCATCACAGCAACAACTGAGGGAATAACTGCGGGGGCAGATGCAGCTACTCAACTACCCAGGCGGCAAGGCGCGCCTTGCGAAGTGGATCATCCCGCACTTCCAGCGGCACCGCATCTACGTTGAGCCGTTCGGTGGCAGCGCGGCCGTGCTGCTGCAGAAGCCACCGTCCGATGTCGAGGTCTACAACGATAAGAAGGGCGAGCTACTCAACTTCATGCAGGTGCTTCGCGATAAGCCGGACCGCCTTGCCGAACTGATCGCCCTTACGAACTACTCTGACCGGGAGGACACGAACCCGACGAGCGACCCCGTTGAGCTCGCGCGTCGGTTCTTCCACAAGAGCAACACCCAATGGCACACCGGGTACTTCAACGGCCAGGTCATCAACACCAATGGCGGCGGCACACTCAGGGGCGCCTGGGAGCACAAGAAGCGCAGCATCATCCCGGCGGGCAGACGACTGGCCAGTGTGACCATCGTCGGGCTCGACGCCATCCAGTGCATCAAGCGCCACGACAGTCATGAGACCCTGTTCTACGTGGACCCGCCCTATCTGGGCGACCGCAGGCCCAACCTCTACGACATCGAGATGATGGACGAGGGCTCGCACATCCGGCTGGCCGAGGTGCTCAAATCCTGCGCCGGCTCAGTGGTGCTCTCCGGCTACCCGACACCGCTCTACGAGGAACTCTATGCCGGCTGGCAGCGGCACCTGGAGCTGACCAAGCCGCGTTCCAAGGACTCGAAGCTTGAGGTGCTATGGATCAAGCCCAGCACGGTGCCCAAGCTGATCGTGCAGGGTGCCTCTGACTTGTTCGGGGAGCACCCGGCGTCGGAGCCGAAATCGACGCGCAAGCCGGCCGCCGCCTACGTGAAGGCCACCTTGAAGCGCGCGGCGATTAACCCGAGTAACGGCAAGGTGCTCCCTCGCGGACGTCCAAAGAAAACAGGCACGGTGCCGGTTTATCAGACGCAGGAGCAGCGTGCCCGGCGCAATGGCGTCAGCCTCCGTACCCAGCGCAAGCTCGATTTGATCGCGCGGACGCACAGCCACCTGACGGACGCCATCGCGCTCGGCAAGCTCTCGATCAGCGCCGCGCTGCGCATGGCGCGGAAGGAGGTCGCCGCATGACGCGGGTCTACCAGCACAACCCCTTCTTCGACACCACCGAGTTGTCGACAAAGCATACGGGCCATCAGGAGCGTCGGATGGAGATCGCCCGCGCGGAGATCTTCCCCGACGGGGTACCTACTGGGCTGCACGTCGCCCAATTCAATTTCGCGTTCGACCGCTGGTTCCGCGGGAATCTTCTCGATCCGCCATCGGACAAGACCTTCTACCGGGTGCGCCAGAAGTGGCAGCTACAAGGTTCGGTCATGACCGAACATAGCGCGCCGTCGCCCACCGAAGAAAAGTAGACGTGATGGCCACGAGATAGGAGTTACCATGAGCACCCGCAAACTCCCCCCGCGCCGTACAGGCCATGAATATCGGTCCTGGCACATGCATCTGCCGGTGGGTCACACGTACGCCGACCTATTCAGGCCCGACTACTGGGCCGACGATCACAGCCGGCTCAATCCGAACGACCTCGTGCGCGTTGTCGCCGACGACGGCAGTTTCGACGTGATGCTGACGGTGACAGCCAAGTCCGCGACCGGCGTCGTGATGGAGCCGTGGCCGAAAGTTCCGGCCGGCTACCGCGCGCGCCCAGGTCGTGCAGCCCAGAAGTGTCACGCAGCATGACGCCCCCGAAAATGGTTGGGGGTGCCCCTGCCGTGAGGCACCCCCGAATTTCAGCCGACCAGACTGAGCGTGGCGTTCTAGCCTATCGTGATCGCGTGTCGGAGGCGGGCCTTTGTACTATCGCCGCGCACGGACACCAACGCCTTGGACCCGATGGCGCGTCCGGTGTAGCACCGGACTGCGTATACCGCAAGTGTGTGCGGTCGCCATCCACGAAGAGTGGGGGCAACCGCCTTGCATACGCACACAGAAACCAATGATCCGAGGCACAATCTCAAGGTCGCTCTGGCCTTGGCCCGCGCCGGCATCCGCATCTTCCCAGCTGCGGTGAAGCCGACCGGCGGGAGTCGAGGCTGGTTGAAGCAGCCCCTCATAAAGGGATGGTCGGCCAACGCTAGCGCCGACGATCAGCAGATCAACGGGCTGTGGAGGAAGTACCCGTTCGCGGTGCCGGGGATTCCACTGGAGCACATCAATGGGATCGTCATCGACTTGGACCGCCATGGAGAGCACGACGGGGTCGAGGCCTTCAATGATCTCGTCGAGATCCACGGTCCCCTCCCGAACTGCCCGGTGACTGAGACCCCAGGTGATGGGCTGCATCTCATCTTTAGGCAGCCCTTCGGCAAGCGGCTCGGAAACCGAACCGGCGAACTACCGGCCGGCGTCGACGTGCGCGGCTATGGTGGCTGGATCGTAGCGCCCGGCTCCCTTCGCCCGGACGGCAAGGCGTGGGGGCAGAAGCTCGGCACGCTGTCGCTCCCCGATGCGATCAGGACCAACAAGCTCCCAATAATCCCTCAGTGGACCGTGGACTTGATCGAACCGAAGCCGCGCAGGGAAGAGCCGCTCCCGCGTTATGACATGCCGAATAGCGAGTTCGGGTCCTATGCCCAGCGGACCCTAACCCTCATCTGCGGCGACCTGGCCCGCATGAAGGAGGGCAGGCGCAACACTGAGTTGAACAACGCCGCGATGCGCCTTGGGAGTATGGTGGCTCGGGGCTGGATCGACCATCATGCAGTCATCGACGGACTCACCGACGCGGCACTTGCAAGCGGGCTGACGCCCGACGAGGTCCAGGAAACGCTGGCGAGCGGTTTCACGGCCGGGCTGAGAAACCCCGCGAAGGACCCCGAGGATCGCCCACCGCCGGGCAGGATGAACGGCGCCAAGCAGTACGGGGCACAGAATGGCGCGAACTACGCCAAGGTGCCTGAGACCAAACCTGGCGAGCTTGTCGTGGTCAAGGGCTCCGACTTGGTCATGAAGCCGGTCCGATGGGCTTGGCAGAACCGTATTGCGATGGGCAAGTCCATGATCCTGGCGGGCGAGCCCGGTGTTAGCAAGAGCACGCTCCTCCTCTACATCGGCGCGCAGTTTTCGGTCGGGGGCGAGTGGCCCTATGGCGGAGGCAATGCACCAAAGGGCGATGTCATCGT
>Ga0070696_100000287_pt1 | contig 30454 bp, 37 predicted proteins | sample KBSK1253metaG_FD_65474 | JGI IMG/M metagenome (GOLD analysis project Ga0070696, IMG submission 65474) | Corn, switchgrass and miscanthus rhizosphere microbial communities from Kellogg Biological Station, Michigan, USA - KBS K1-25-3 metaG | ecosystem: Host-associated > Plants > Roots >... | reverse complement strand
CAGCAGGCGTTCGTCCTCGACGCGCTGCACGGCCTGGCCGACCCAGGTGCGGGTTCTGGTCCGCGTGACGGTCATGCCAGGAGGATTCTCATTCCGTGCTGACCTTGGCCGCCTTGGCCACCTGTGCCCACTTTTCGGCCTCCGCCTTCATGAATGCCGCGAATTCGTCGGGGCTCGTGCCGAGCGGGATGCCGCCCATGGCCACGATGCGCTCCTTCATATCCGGTGCCCGCAGGATCTTCGCGAGCTCCCCGCTCGCCGCGTGCACCAGCTCGCGCGGCGTGCCCGCGGGCATCACGACGCCCTGCCACGATCCGCCATCGAACCCCGGCAGGCCGGATTCAGCGATCGTCGGTACGTCGGGAAGCGTCGGCAGGCGCTCGAGCGTCGAGATGGCGAGCGCGCGCAGCTTTCCCGACTGGACATAGGGCTGAACGGCGATCGCCGTGCTGAACGCGAGTTCGACGCGTCCCGAGAGCTGATCGACGAGCGCCGGTCCGGTGCCCTTGTAGATGATGTGAACCGTTGCGATGCCCGAGCGCTGGTTGAACATTTCCATGAGCAGGTGCGAGCTGGTGCCGCTTCCGCCCGAGGCATAGTTCAGCGCGCCGGGCCGCTCCTTCGCGAGCGCGATCAGCTCCCTCACGTTCTGCGCCGGCAGGGACGGGTGTACGACGAGCAGGCTCGGCAGCGTGGCGAGCAGCGTCACGTGCGCGAAGTCGCGCACCGGGTCGAAGCCGAGCTTCGGGTAGATGGCGGGCGAGATGCTCTGCGCGATCGAGATCATGCACATCGTGTAGCCGTCGGCCGGCGAGCGCGCGCACTGCTCGGTGCCGATGTTGCCGCCGCTCCCCGGCCGGTTGTCGGCGATCACCTGGACGTTCCACGCCTTCGACAGCCGGTCGGCGGCGAGCCGGCCCACGATGTCGGTCGGCCCACCCGGCGGGAAGGGGATGATGAAGCGCACGGGTTTGGATGGATAGAGCTGGGCATTTGCTACTCCCCAGCACAAAAGCAGGACTGCGGTTGCGATTCTCACGAAAAGATCTGGCTGAACTTCGCCTTGAGCCTGGCGCGCAGCTCCGGGCTCACGTCGACCACCTTGGGGAAGGTGCCGGCGAGCCTCTTGTCGTAGGGGATGCAGGCGTCGATCAGGATGCGGTTGTTGAAGTTGCCCGGCAGGTAGAGCGGATCGCGCTTCGACGCCCAGGCCTTGTGGATGATGTCGATGTCGCCCGCCGGGTCGAAGCGCGTGCTCATCGCCCAGAGCACCTGGTCGAGGTCCGCGGCGTCGATGTCCTCGTCGACCACCACGGTCCATTTGCCCGCATAGGCGCCGCCCAGGCAGTTGGAGGCGACGTGCAGCGCATTGCGCGCATGGCCGGGATAGCGCTGGCGGATCTGCACCACCGTGAAGCGTGTCGCCGGCGCGCCCTCGTGATTCCAGACGCCGAGCACGTCCGGAATGCCGCAGGCTTCGAGCGCGCGCCAGATCTCGGCCGCACCGCCGATGCCCTTCAGGAGCCCGGTCTCGTCGACCGGCTTGTGCTGCGGCGCGCAGCATAGAATCGGATCGTTGCGGTGAAGAATGGTCTTCACGTTCACGTACGGCCGGTTCTGCGTGTCGTCCGAGTAGTAGCCCATCCACTCGCCGAACGGACCCTCCGGCTTGTTCTGGCCGGGCAGCGTCTCGCCCTCGATCGCGATCTCGCAGTCGGCGGGGATCGGAAAGCCGGTGTAAGGGCCTCGGATGACGTCGATCGGCTCGCCGCGGATGCCGCCCGCGATGTCGAGCTCGCTCACCTCCGGCATCGGGATGCCCGCGAGCATGAAGAGCAGCGGGTCCTGCCCGCACAGGATCACGACCTTCATCGGCTGGCCGCGCGCGAAGTACTTGTCGCGGTGGATGCGGCCGTGCTTGCCCTCGGTGATCTGGCAGCCGATGGTACGCGCGTCATAGACCTGCGAGCGGTACGCGCCCAGGTTGAACCAGCCGGCGTCAGGATCCTGGGTGATCACGCAATCGGCGGTCCCTATGAACCGGGCCTGGTCGGCCTCGTGGTGGCGCGGCACCGGGAACTTGAGCACGTCGCAGGCTTCGCCCTCGATCACGTTCTGCAGGATCGGCCCGTCCTTGACGTAGCGCGGGGCGATCGTCTTCAGGTTGCGCATGCGCTGGTAGTACGCCTTGACGATGTCCGATTTGCGCTCGTACTCGAGCGGCAGCCCGAGCGTCAGCGCGACGCGCCGTATGGTGGAGAAATGCCCATACAGCGTGCGAAAACCCTTCCGGTAGCCTGGAATGTCGTCGAAGAGGAGCGCGGGCGCCGTGCCGCTCGACTTCTCGGTGAGCATGTGGGTAATCGCGCCCATCTCGGTGTCCCAATGCGCGCCCTGGACGCGCACCAGCTCGCCCATCTTCTCGACCTGCTCGAGCCACTGGCGCAGGCCGCGGTACGACATCTCGCTCGCTACTGCAGCTTGATGCCCGACTGCTTCAGGAGTCTTGCCCATTTCAGGGTCTCCGCTTGGATGAACTCGGCGAACCACTGCGGCGTGCTCGGCTTCGGGTCGAAGCCCGCGGCGGTGAGTTTTTGTTTCACCTCGGGCAGCGCCAGGATGCGAGCGATCTCGCCGTTCAATTTCATGACCACATCAGGCGAAGTCTTCGCCGGCGCGAGAATTCCCTGCCAATCCTCGGACGCGAAGCCGGGCAGCCCCGATTCCGCGACCGTCGGCACGTCCGGGAAGAGCGCCGAGCGCTGCGCGCCGCTCACAGCGATCGGGCGCAGCCGCCCGGACTGCACGAAGGGCACGGCGGAAGCCATGCTCGCGAACGAGAACGCCACCTGGCCGCCGATAAGATCGGCCATGGCCGGGCCGCCGCCCTTATAGGGGACGTGCACGATGTCGATGCCGGCGCGCGCCTTGAACAGCTCGAAGGTGAGATGCGTCGCGTTGCCGGTGCCGCTCGAGGCGAACGTGAGCTGCCCGGGCCTGCGCTTGGCGAGCGCGACGAGCTCGCCCACGTTCTGCACCGGGATGGAAGGATGCGCGACCAGGATATGCGACGAGATGCCGGTGAGCGTAATCGGCGCAAAGTCGCGAACGTTGTCGTATGGGACTTTGTCGTAGAGCGTCTGGTTGACCGCGAACGGTCCGAGGGTGCCGATGGTGAGGGTGTAGCCGTCAGGCGCCGACTTCGCCACGAAGTCGTTCCCGATCATGCCGCTCGCGCCGGGCTTGTTCTCGACCACGACCTGCTGCCCCCACGACTGGCTCATCTCGTGTCCGACGAGGCGCGCCACCAGATCGGCGCTGCCGCCGGGCGCGAAGGGCACGATGAGCCGGATCGGCCGGCTCGGATAGGTCTGTGCCTCCAGTGAAAGCGAAAGGAGCGCGAGCAATACCAAAACCAACGTCCTCATCGCTTCGCCTCCGCCAAAAGCGAAACGAGATCGGCCGGCGTGATCGGCGTTCGTGTGATGCGCACGTTGTAGGGCGAGAGCGCGTCCTCGATCGCCGAGGCGAGCGCGGCGGCGACCGGAACGACACCGCACTCGCCCACGCCCTTCACGCCGAGCGGGTTGAGCGGCGTCGGCGACTCGTGGTGCCCGAGCTCGACCGGCGGCATCTCGGTGGCGCCGACGAGCAGGTAGTCGGCGAGCGTCGAGGTGATGGGCTGCGCGTTCTCGTCGTAGCGCATCCACTCGAAAAGCGCGTTGCCGACGCCATGCGCGATGCCGCCCAGGAGCTGGCCCTCCACGATCACAGGATGAATGATGCGCCCGCAATCGTGCACGAACACGAGCTTTGCGATGCGCACGGCGCCCGTTTCGATATCCACTTCCACTTCGGCCACCGCAGTGCCGTTGGCATAGGCCATGGCATCGATCAGCACATGCTCGGTCGCCTCGAGCCCCGGCGCCATGCCGCCGGGCAGCGTGTAGCCCGCGGTGCCGGCCACCGAGCGCGCCGCCTGGCCGAGATCGAGCTTCACGTCGGCGCCCTTGACGCGGATCGCCCGCCCGGTGATCTCCAGGTCGCGCTCGGCAACCTCCAGCCTGTAAGAGGCAAGCTTCAGCGCCTTCTCGCGCACCTTGACCGCGGCGACATGCGCGGAAGACCCCGCCATCACCGTCTGCCGGCTGTTCGAGCCGCCGAGGCCCATCGAGATCGCGCCGGTGTCGCCGGTCGTGACGGTGACGTTGTCGAGATCGGCTCCGAGCTGCTCGGCGACCACCTGCGCAAGCATGGTCTTAGTGCTCTGGCCCATCGCCGCCGCGCCCGAGTACACGTGCACCCGGCCCGACGGGCCGATGCGCACCGTCGCCGACTCGAACGGGCCGCGGCCGGTGCCCTTCACGAAGTTCGCGAGGCCGATGCCGATATGGCGTCCGGTTTTCAAGGCTTGAGATTTACGCCCTGGAAAATCGTCCCAGCCCGCAAGTGCAAGGGCATCGGCCTGGCATTTCGGATAGTCGCCGCTGTCGAGCTCGATGGTGAGCCCGCCGCGCGCCTTCAGCTTCGTCTTGTAAGGCATCTTCTCGGCCGGGACGAGATTGCGCCGGCGCACCTCGGCGCGGTCGAGCCCGAGCTCGCGCGCCACCCGGTCGAGGAGCCGCTCCATCACGAACACGCCCTGCGGGTGCCCTGCGCCGCGCACCGGGGTGACGGGCACCTTGTTCGTGAGCGCCACCTTCACGCTCATGCGGTACGCCGGCAGCTCGTAGCCCAGCGGCACGTTCTCGGCGGAGTTGTACGGCAGGTTGACGCCGCGTGCGGTATAGGCGCCGTGGTCGTGAATGAGCGAGCCGCGGATGCCGAGAAGCCGCGCGTCGCGGTCGACCGCGACTTCCACGTCCCAGTACTGATCGCGCTCCTGCGTGGTGGCGACGAAGTGCTCGAGGCGATCCTCGATCCATTTCACCGGCCGCTTGAGCAGGATCGCCGCCAGGCTGGTCACCACGTCCTCGGGGTAAAAGACCAGCTTCGGCCCGAAGCCGCCTCCGACGTCGGGCGTGACGACGCGCACCTGGTTCTCGTCGCGGCCGAGCATGTCACAGAGCAGCCGCATCGCCGCATGCGGCATCTGCGTCGAGCTCCACAGCGTGAGGCGGTCTTCCGCAACGTCGTGCACCGCGACGGCGCCGCGGCATTCGATCGAGTGGCCGCCGCCGCGGTGCTGCCACAGCGACTCGCGAAATACATGCGCCGCTTTCCCGAACGCCGCATCGACGTCGCCGAAGGCCATATCGAACTCGGCGAGCAGATTGTGCGGCGATGCGCGGTGCGCCTTCGACGCGGCGGGAGCGAGCGCGGCCCGGCAGTCGGAAACTGCGGGCAAAGGCTCGTAGTCCACTTCCACGAGCGCCGCGGCGTCCTCGGCGATATAGCGATCGTCCGCGACCACGATGGCAATCGCCTGCCCGACGTGCACGGCCTCGTCGCCCGCGAGCGCCGGGCGATTCAGGTCCTGCTTGTAACTCGCGCTCGGCAGCCCGACCACCATGACCTCGGTGGCGAGATGCGGCAGGAGATCCTCGCGCGCGAGCACCGCGTGCACGCCTGGCAATGCAAGCGCCGCCGCTTTGTCGATGCGCCGGATCGCCGCATGCGCATGCGGGCTTCGCACGAAGGCGGCGTGCCGCATGCCTGGCAGGCGGATGTCGTCGACGAAGCGTCCTTCGCCCCTGAGGAGCGGCTCATCCTCGAGCCGCGCGACCGCTCGGCCGACGAGCTTCATTCGCGCATCCGCCGCGCTGCGTCGAGCGCGGCCTCGACGATGCCGTGATAGCCGGTGCAGCGGCAAAGATTGCCGGAGATGGCTTCGCGCACTTCGGCTCCGGTAGGCGATTTGTTTTCGGACAGAAACTCCGTGAGCGTCATCAGCATCCCGGGCGTGCAGAAGCCGCATTGCAGGCCGTGATGCTCGCGCAGCGCCTCCTGCAGCGGATGCAGGCCACCCGACTCGGGCGCGAGGCCCTCGACCGTCGTGATCTGGCGTCCATTCGCCTGTACCGCCAGCAGCAGGCACGAGCGCACCGCGCGGCCATCGAGGAGCACGGTGCAGGCGCCGCACACGCCGTGCTCGCAACCGACGTGCGTCCCGGTGAGCTCGAGCCGATGGCGCAGAAAGTCGGCCAGCGTGAGCCGCACCGGCACCTCGGCCTCCCCGCGCTCGCCGTTCACCGTGACACTAATCGCGCGCGATTCGCTCATGCGCCTTTTCGAGCGCTCTACGCGCAAGCACCGCCGCGAGCTGGCGGCGATAGGCCGCGGTGACGTGCACGTCCTCCATCATCTCGAGCTTGCGGCACGCCTCTCCCGCCTCTTTGAAAAGAGTCTGAGATCCCTTTGTACCGGTCAACAGTTTCTCAACCTCGGCGGCGCGCACCGGAGCCGGCGCGATGCCGCCCAGCGTGAGCGCAGCGCGGGTGATCCTGCCTTTCGCATCCGCTTCAAGCAATGCCGCGGCGGAAACGATGGCGAAATCGCCGTGGCGCCGCGAAAACTCGACGAAGGCGTAGCCGTGGCCCTTGCGCCACAGGGGAAAGCGCGCGCCCGTCACGAGCTCGTCCTCGCGCAGCGCCGGAGTCATCAGGCCGACGGGAAACTGCGCGAACGGAATCTCGCGCCTGCCCTTCGCCCCTTCGACGCCGATCAGCGCATCCATGGCTGTCGCGACCGCCACCAGCTCGGCCGACGGGTCGAGGTGGCACAGCGATCCGCCGAGCGTGCCGCGGTTGCGGGTGGCGCGGTGGCCCACTTGCAGAATCGCCTCGTGCATCAGCGGACAGCGGCTGCGGACTTGCTCGTCGAGCTCGATGTCGCGCTGGCGGGTCATGGCGCCGATGACGAGGGTTTCCCCTTCCATTCCTATGGAAGCAAGACCGGCCACGGCGTTCAGGTCGACGATGTGGTCCGGGGCGGTGAGGCGCATGTTGAGCATCGGCATCAGCGACTGGCCGCCGGCGAGGAGGCGCGCGTTCTCCAGCCGGCCGAGCAGCGCAACGGCCTCCGGCACGGTGCGCGGATCGTGATACTCGAAGCGCGGCGGCTTCATCGTCGCTCGGCCGCGGCGCCAAATGACGCTTCGTGCGCGTGTGAGGAAGCCGCCAGCGCCGACAAGGGGAGCATTGCGTACGCCACCACGGGCAGGAAACCGAAACACACCCCGTCCTCGGCGTCCGGTCGATAGGCGCCTTGCGCTCGCATGCGTCGAGCCACGACGACGGAGTGCGCCAACCCATAGAGCCCTACCACACCCCGGAACACCGCCGCGGAAGTCACTGCATGCCATGGCGCGCGCAGCCCCGCCGACAGAAGCAGCACCGCGCTGAAATGGACGATCGTCGGCGTGACGAAAGCGGGGCCGGCCTCCGCGGCCCTGGGCGGCGGGCTCTCGGCGATCAACGTCAGGACGACGAACTGCAATCCGATCAGCGCGCCCGCGGCCGCGCCGACGATGACGTAGAAGCTTTCCCATTCGGCGAACTCGGGCACGCCCTTCACCTCCCTGCTATTAGCTGTTCATTCCGGCCGGATCCCCGCGTCGCGGATCACCTCGCGGAACCGCTCGACGTCGGCGCGCAGGATGGCCGCCATCTCCTCCGGGGACTTCATGAAAAGGTCGATCCCGGCGGCGCTGATGCGCTGCGCCACCTCGGGCATCGCGATCACCCTGGGCAGATCCGCCGCGACCTTGGCGAGCGCATCGCGCGGGGTGCCGATGCGCGCCATGAGGCCGTAATAGACCTCCACCTGGTAGTTCTCGAGCCCCGCGACGCCCGACTCGCGGAAGCTCGGCACCTCGGGCGCCGACGGCGAGCGGTTCATGGAGGTGACCGCGAGCAGGCGCAGCCTGCCGGCCTTGGCGTGGGGCAGCACCGTCGTGAGCGACGACACGACCACCTCGATCTGCCCGCCCACGGCGTCGACCACCGCCGGGCCGCAACCGCGGTACGGGATGTGCACAGCGTAGGTTTTCGTGGCGTGCTTGTAGAGCTCCATGGCGAGGTGGTGCGCAGTGGCGACGCCGCAGGTCGCGTAGTCGATCTTGCCTGGCTGGGCGCGCAGCAGCGCGGTGAACTCGCGAACCGATTTGATCGGCATGCGAGGATGCACCGCCAGCGCGATCGGCGTCGAGGTGGCGAGCCCAAGCGGGACGAAGTCCTTCAGGATGTCGAACGGCAGCTTCGGATAGAGGGCGGCGTTGAACGCGTGCGCGCTCGCGACGAGGAGCAGTGTAGTGCCGTCGGCGGGCGCCTTGTGGACCGCTTCGGCGCCGATGCTGCCCCCAGCGCCGATGCGGTTCTCCACGATCACCTGCTGCTGCCACAGCTCGGACCACTTGTCGGCGACGATGCGCGCGGTGAAGTCGGCGGCGCCTCCGGGCGTGAAGGTCGCCACGATGCGCACCGGCTTCGCCGGATAGGCGCCCTGCGCGAGGCAGGCGCTCGCAAGGCAAGCGAGGAGCAGTGCGAAATAAGGAACCTGCGCGAGCCTCATGGCGCCTCGTAATGCTACCCTACGCGCGAAAAGGAGGAGCCAAGCGTGCGAACTATTTTGACGGCGTGCATCGCCGCATCGCTCTTGTGCGCAGCCCCGGCCGGCGCTCAGAATTTCCCCAACAAGCCCGTCAAGGTAATCGTCACCTTCACCGTCGGCGGCGCGGCCGATCTCACCGCGCGTCTGATCGGCGATCGTCTTGCCGCCCAGTGGAAGCAGCAGGTCGTGGTCGAGAACCGCATCGGCGCCGGCGGCCGCATCGGTGTCGAAGCCGTGCACAAGGCGCCGGCCGACGGCTACACGCTGCTCCTGTTCTCCAACACGCACGTCATCAACCAGGCGCTGTACAAGGACCAGGGCTTCGACCTCCTGAAGGACTTCGCCCCGCTCGGGCTCACGACCTCGACGCCCATGGTGCTCGCGGTGAACCCGCGCATGCCGATCAAGTCGGTCGTCGAGTTCACCGCGCTGCTGCGGGCCCAGCCGGGCAAGATCGACTATGCGACCTGCGGCGTGGCCACCGCGCACCACTTCGCCATGGAGCTCTACAAGCACGCCACCAAAACCTACGCCGTGCACATCCCGCACCGCGGCTGCAGCCCTGCGGTCGCCGACGCGGTGGGCGGGCAGATCGACGTGGTCGTGGCCTCGCTCGCCGCGGTGCTGCCGTTCGTGCGGCAAGGAAAGCTGCGTGTCGTCGGCCTCACCTCCGAGAAGCGCTCGCCCTCCGCGCCCGAATTCCCGACCTTCCGCGAGTCCGGCCTGCCGGAGCTGAAGGACTTCGCCGTGGAGAACTACTACGGCTTCATGGCGCCGGCGGCGACGCCGAAGGAAGTCCAGGCGAAGCTCGAGGCCGACCTGCGCCAGGTGCTCGCGCTGCCGGAGCTGGTGGCGCGGCTCAACAACGCCGGAATGGATCTCTTCCAGCTCGCGCCGCAGGAAATGATGACGCTCGAGCGCTCGGACCTCGACAAGTTCGCGCGCGCCATCGCCATCGCCAACATCAAGCCCGAGTAGGCGATGGCGAAGCTCAGGATCAGCCTCGCCTGCTGCGATTACGACCGCACGCGGGCGCTCTTCGACGGCCGCGTCCTGGTCGACGGCTGCGAGCTCATCGCCACCGCGATCGAGCCGGAAGAAGCCTTTCACCGCGCGTTCAAGCACCACGAATTCGACGTGAGCGAGCTTTCGCTCTCGAGCCATACGCTGCAGGTCTCGCGCGGCGAGAACGCGTATGTCGCGATTCCAGCGTTCGTGTCGCGCCTCTTCCGCCACTCGGGCATCTATGTGCGCACCGACCGCGGCATCAAGCGGCCGCAGGACCTGAAGGGCAAGACGCTCGGCCTGCCCGAATACCAGATCACGGCGAACGTGTGGATCCGCGGCATCCTGAATGACGAATACGTCGTCAATGTGCGCGACGTGCGCTGGCGAAGCGGCGGGCTCGAGGACGCTGGACGCGAAGAGCGCACGCCCCTCAAGCTCCCGGCCGAGATCGACCTGAAGCCCATTCCGAAAGACAAAACGCTCTCCGGGATGCTCGAGGCGGGCGAGCTCGACGGCATGATCGGCGCGCGCGCGCCTTCGTGCTTCCTGCGCGGCGCGCCGAACGTGGCGCGGCTGTTTCCCGATTTCCGCGCCGTCGAGCAGGACTATTTCCGGCGCACCCGGATCTTTCCGGTCATGCACGTCATCGGCATTCGCCGCTCGCTCGCGCAGGAGCATCCCTGGCTCGCGGTGAACCTGATGAAGGCGTTCATCCAGGCGAAGGCACTGTGCTGGTATGAGCTCGGCCAGATCGGCCATCTCTTCACCAGCCTGCCCTGGGGCGTCGCCGAGTTTGCCGCCACCCGCGCCCTCATGGGCGAGGACTACTGGAGCTACGGCGTCGAGGCGAACCGGCACGTGCTCGACGCCTTCACGCGCTACCACCACGAGCAGGGCCTCTCGGCGCGCAAGGTCCCCGTGGAGGAGCTGTTCGCGGCGCCGACCCTCGAGCTCAGCAAGATTTGAAGCGCACCCTCCGCGTTGCGGTCAACGGAAGCGAATACGAACGCACCGTCGAGCCGCGCCTCACGCTCGCCGACTTTCTGCGCGAGGAGCTCGGCCTCACCGGCACGCATCTCGGCTGCGAGCACGGTGTGTGCGGGGCCTGCACCGTGCTGGTCGAGGGCCGCAGCGCGCGCGCCTGCCTGATGCTCGCCGTGCAGGCCCACGGCCGGGACGTTCGTACGGTCGAAGGCCTGGCCCCCGAGGGCGAGCTCAACGCCTTGCAAACCGCGTTCTGGGACAAGCATGGGTTGCAGTGCGGCTATTGCACCCCCGGCGTGCTCATGACGCTCACGGAGCTTCTTTCACAAAATTCATCCCCCAGCGAAACCGAAGTCCGCGAGGTGCTGTCCGGGCATCTTTGCCGCTGCACGGGGTACCAGAACATCGTCGCCGCGGCGCTCGAAGCGGCGGCACGCCTGCGTAAATGAGGACTGTCGGAACCCGGGCGAGGCGCATCGAGGATCCGCGCCTCCTGCGCGGCGCCGGGCGCTTCGCGGCCGATATCGCCCTGCCGGGGCTGCTGCATGCCGCTTTCGTGCGCAGCCCGCACGCCCATGCGGTCATTCGCTCCATCGATACCAGTCTGGCTTCGAAGATGAGTGGAGTCGCCGCTGTCTATACAGCCGAGAACCTTGAAAGCGCCGGCGTGCGATTGCGCATGCCGCTCGGCTTCCCTTCGACTTCCCTGCCCGACAACATCACGCCCTTCGTGCTCGCGCCGAGCGAAGTCTGTTTCGTCGGCGAGGCGCTTGCGATGGTGGTCGCCGATTCACGCTACGTCGCCGAGGACGCGATGGCGGCGATCGACGTCGACTACGAGGCGCTCCCGGTGGTGGCCGACCTGGGCACCGCGCTCGCAACCGGCGCGCCAAAGGTGCGCCGCGAAGCGGCTTCGAACGTGCTCACGCGCTTTCGTATCGCCTACGGCGATGCAACCGGCGCCTTTGCCGGCGCCGCATACGTCTTGCGCGAGCGGCTCGACCAGCATCGCGGCGCGGCGCACCCGATCGAGGGCCGCGGCGCGGTGGCCCGCTACGAGCTGGGAGAAGACCGGCTCACCGTGTGGTCCTCCACGCAGATGGCGCACGAGCTGTGGATGACCCTGGCGCAAATGCTCGGTATGCCGGAAGACCGCATCCGTGTCGCCGCGCCCGAAGTCGGCGGCGGCTTCGGCGCCAAGTTCCTGGTCTATCCGGAGGAGATCGCCGTGGCGGCGGCGGCACGGATTCTCGCGCGGCCGGTGAAGTGGATCGAGGACCGCATGGAGCATTTCCTCTCCGCAATCCAGGAGCGCGACCAGGCCTGGGACGTCGAGATCGCCGTCGATCGCGAGGCGCGCATCCTCGGCATTCGCGGCCGTCTCCTGCACGACCAGGGCGCGTATACGCCGCAGGGGATCAACTGCGCGTACAACGCCGCCACCTCGGTGAGCGGGCCTTACATCGTCCCGGCGTACGATCTCGACGTCCTCGTAGTGCAGACCAACAAGGTGCCGACCATCCCGGTGCGCGGCGCCGGCTATCCGCAGGCGGCATTCGCCATGGAGCGCCTGATGGACCGGGTCGCGCGCGAGCTCGGCCTCGATCGCGCCGAAGTGCGCGGGCGCAATCTCGTGACCGCGGCGCAGATGCCTTACGAGAAGCCGCTGAAGAACCGGGCCGGCGCGCCGATCGTGCTCGACAGCGGCGACTATGCGCTGTGCCAGCGGAAGGTTCTCGACGCGATCGACTATACCGGCTTTCCCTCCCGCCAGGAGCAGGCCAGGAAGGCAGGGCGGCATCTCGGCATCGGCATCGCGCACGGCGTCAAAGGCACCGGGCGCGGACCGTTCGAGTCGGGCACCGTGCGCGTCTCGCCCTCGGGCCGAGTCTCGGTGTACTCGGGCGCGCTGGCGATGGGCCAGGGCGTGCACACCGCGCTCGCGCAGATCTGCGCCGAGCAGCTTGGCGTGCGTCCCGCGGACATCGAGGTGATTACCGGCGACACCGGCTACGTCTCGCTCGGGCTGGGCGGCTTCGCGAGCCGTCAGCTCGTCACCGCCGGCTCGTCGGTGCATCTCGCGGCACGCAAGGTGCGCGAAAAGGCGCTCAAGGTCGCGGCGCAGCAGCTCGAGGCCGCGGAAGCGGACCTGGAGCTCGCGGATGGAGCGGTGTGCGTCGCTGGAACCAACCGCGTCCTCACGCTCGCCGCGATCGCGCGCCTGCTGCGCGGCGTGCCGGGCTACTCCATGCCCTCGGGCGTCGAGCCGGGCCTGGAGGCGAGCTTCCAGTGGCAAACCGACCAGATGGCTTACGCGCATTCCTTCCACGCCTGCGAGGTCGAGGTCGACGTCGCGACCGGCGGCGTGCGGATCCTGCGCTACGTCGCCCTGCAGGACAGCGGACGGCTCGTCAACCCGCTGATCGTCGAAGGTCAGGTGCACGGCGGTGTGGTGCACGGCATCGGCAACGCCCTCTTCGAGCGCATGGCCTTCGACACGGCGGCGCAGCCCCTCACCACGACGTTCGCCGACTACCTGCTGCCGACCTCGACCGACGTGCCGACGCTCGAAGTCCTGCTGCACGAGAGCCCCTCGCCCTTTAACCCGCTCGGCGCGAAGGGCGTCGGCGAGGGCGGTACGGTGCCCGTGGCGGCCGCCGTGATCTCGGCCATCGAGGACGCGCTCTCGCCCTTCGGCGTGCGCGTCGCGCAGGCCCCGATCAGCCCCGCGGAGATCGTGCAGCTGCTCGCGGCGCCCGGTACCGCTAGTCGGGAATCTCCGCCTCGACGAGCTTCGCGAGCAGCGTCAGCGACTCCTGCCACCCGAGGTAGCAGGCTTCCGCCGGAATGACCTCGGGAACGCCTTCCTGCACGACGTTCAATTCCGTCCCGACCGAGACCTTCTTCAAGGTCACGGTCGTCTGCATCTCTCCCGGCAGGTTCGGGTCGTCGAACTTGTCCGTGTAGCGGATCCTCTCGTTCGGCTCGAGCTCCAGATACTTTCCGCCGAACGAATGGCTCTTGCCGGTGGTGAAATTCGTGAACGACATCTTGTGAGTCCCGCCGACCTTGGCATCGAGCTGATGCACCTTGCCGGTGAAGCCGTTCGGGGGCAGCCATTTGGCCATTGCGGCCGGATCGAGGAACGCCCGATACACCCGCTCGGGTGCGGCACGCAGCACGCGGTGCAGCCGGATGGTATTTCGTGGCATGGTCCTTCTCCTTTCGTTAAGTGGGATCGGCACCCAATGTATTATCGTTGCCGTGCCGACCGTTACCGTGACTCCGCTGTCGCCGCACGTCGGCGCCGAGATCGCCGGCATCGATCTGACCAAGCCGCTTGCGCCCGAGCAGGTGAAGGCTCTGACCGACGCGCTCGCCAGGCACGGTGTCATCTTCTTCCACGATCAGCCGATCGACCTGGAAATGCACCGGCGCTTTGCGCGGTACTTCGGCGAGCTGCATATCCATGTCGGCGGCGAGGGCACGGCCTCCAAGCCGGACGAAAAATACCCCGAAGCGCGCCGCCAGCACTTCGACGCGAACTCGAAGCGCGTGTCCGGCGAGGTGTGGCATACGGACCAGTCGTGCGCCGAGATCCCGCCGATGGCGAGCATCCTCCACCAGACCATCATTCCGCCGGAGGGCGGAGGCGACACGTTATTCGCGAGCATGTACGCGGCCTACGAGGCGCTCTCCCCGCGCATGAAAGCGCTTCTCACCGGCCTCAGCGCCACCCACGACGGCGCCAAGCTCTTCGACAAAGGAACCAGGACCGTGTACCCGGTCAGCTCACATCCGTTGGTGGCGGTGCACCCGTGGACGGGCAAGAAGCTGCTCTACGTGAATCGCGGCCAGACCACGCACATCAACGAGCTCCCACCCGAGGAGAGCACGGCGATCCTCGAGTTCCTGTTCGATCACATCGAATGCCCCGAATGGCAGATGCGCTTTCGCTGGCGCGAGCATTCGATCGCGTTCTGGGACAACCGCTGCACGCAGCACCGCGCGATCTGGGACTACTGGCCGAACGTGCGCTCGGGCTACCGGATCCAGATCAAGGGCACCCAGCCGCCGATCCCCGCGTCTTAGGAGCACTATTCATGAGCCTCTACCAGCACAAGTTTCTCGCGAAACCGGGAGATGATGAGGAGGACGACGCGGACGAAGACTGGAATGAACCCCATATCGACCCGGACGACGAAAGCTAGTCAGTCGCCGCGTCGGCCGCGCCCTTAGCATTCACTTAGGGCACGGGGTCGGCTTTCCGTCGCTCCATTGTCTGACAAGGTCCCATCTTTCCTTGCTCCCGGAGGTCGTGGAACCGTAGTACGACAGCTTTGTGGTCGAGGCTGTGAGGCGCTCTACGTCCACGGCGGTTACGTAGAAGCCACCCGGCGGCACTTTGACGGGAACGATCGCGCCTTTCATCGTCATTTGCGTCGTCACCTCCGCGCGGTTCTTGTTGATCACTTTTACGGTCGTTCGCCACTCGTCGGTTTGATTCATCGTCATCATCCCGCCCTGCGTGCGCGTGGTCGTTACATTCTGGTTAAAGCACGCCTCGACATTCTCTTTTAGCGACTTGACGACGTCTTCCAAGCGCCGCTTCACGACATAGGTATCGACGAACTTATAGCTGCTGTCGCTCGATACGACGCCTTGGCGAAATTCCTCGCGGGTCTGCGGATAATTCATGGAACAACCGGACAGCATGGCCGTCGCGAGGGCGACAACGGTGGCTTTGCGCATCTGCGTCTCCTTTTTGTTTTTGTTGTGCTGCCGTTCAGATGCGGCGCCCATGGTAGCGGGCCAAAGGGGTTTTTCGCCCGGTACTTTGTCACAGCCACCGGGCCGGCATCGTGTCGAGCGGCAGGAACCTCGGCGAGCTGCCGATCATCGACTCGCGCCGCGCGGCGTCGCCGCTCACCTTCGAAGACGGCCCGGGCGGCAAGCGGCTTCACGAGGCGCCCGAATCGGACTGAGCAGGTGCAACGCCTCTACGGAGCAGCGCCAGCGTGAGGAAGGACGCTAAGCCAAACCCCGCAGTGACGCAGAGCGCTGCTGTACCGTACTTGGAGAGCAGAAGATCGAACATGAAGGGTGCGCAGGCCTGCAGGAATCGAGCGGGCATCATGAGCATGCCCTGCCGCAGACCGTAGCCGCCCGCTCCGAACAGATAGAGCGGCAAGGTTCCATTCGCGATCGTCATGACGCCGTTACCCGCGCCGTGCGCGATGGTAAATACCGGCGCGGCCGGGGCCCCGGCGGCCAAGAGAATACCGGCCCCCACAGGGTGTGCCAGCGTCGCGACCTGTGCTGAGGTAAGCGGCTTCACGTGGCGCATGAGCCAGAATTCGAGGACACGGGCCGCTACTTGCGCGGGTCCTACAAGGGCGGCCGCGGCAATCGCCGCCGGCAGGCTTGCCCCAGCGTCTTGCAGGAGCCTCGGCAGGTGAGCCGCCATCGAAGTGCTCCCGAACCATGTGCCCGCGAACACGAATGCCAGCGCCGCCATCATCCATCGCTTGCTCGAGTCGGGCGGCGTAGCCGCCGCATCCGCAGCGGCGCGTGAAGTGTGCGTTCCCCGCGGCAACAAAGTATTTAACGGCAGACAAATGAGCAGATGAGCGCCGGCCCAAAAGAAGCATGCGCTGCGCCATCCGAAGCTGACTTCGAGCCAGCTCGTCAGCGGCCAGCCGACCGTACTTGCGAGACCGGCAATGAGCGTGATTCCGGTGATGGCGCGCCGCGCTTCAGCGCCGTAAATACGCGCGAGCGTAGCGAAGGCCGCCTCGTACAAGCCGCATGACATCGCAAGCCCCATAAGTAGCCAGCTCCCGATCAATGTCGCCGGGCCGGTTGCAAGCCCAAGCGAGGCGAGCGCGGCAGCGAAGATGAGGTTCGACGCGGGCAATACCTTGTGCCCGCCGTACAAGTCGATGAGCCTGCCGGAAAGAGGGCCACAGAATCCCGAAATCAGCAGTCCACACGAAAAGGCGACGAAGACCCACGGCGTCGTCAGCCCGAGATCTGCCGCCATGCGATTCGCGAGAATCGCCGGCAGGTAGTAGCTCGAAGCCCAGGCCAGGGTCTCTGTTGTCCCCAACAGCGTAACGACTGTGGCTTGGCGCCTCATTTTCGGGAGCTTGACAGACTCGTTTTATTTCCATTATTCTGGAAATATGGAAACGATGCAAGCGATCGACGCCCTGTCCGCTCTGGCCCAGCCCTCTAGGCTGGCGATCTACCGGCTGCTCGTCGAGCAAGGACCGGAAGGTCTGCCCGCCGGCGAAATCGGCGATGAGCTCGACCTGCCCCCCGCCACGCTTTCTTTTCACCTCGCCCATCTCGCGCGGGCGGGACTCGTACGTCCCCGGCAGGAAGGGCGCTTCGTCATCTATAGCGCCGACTACGCAAGCATGAATGCGCTCGTCGGTTATCTCACTGAAAACTGCTGCGGTGGCCGCTCCTGCACGCCCGCCAAGGCGCGCCCTGCACGTGAAAGGAGCAAGGTATGAAGCGATTCCACGTACACGTCGGCGTGCATGACCTGAAGCAAAGCATCCGGTTTTACTCGGCGCTGTTCGCCGCTGAGCCCGCCGTTCAAAAGGACGACTACGCGAAGTGGATGCTCGAAGACCCCAGGCTCAGCTTCGCCATCTCAACGCGCGCGAATACCGGCGTCGACCATCTCGGTGTGCAGGCTGAGAACGGCGAGGAGCTGGAAGAGATCGGCTCGCGCCTCGCCCAGGCTGATGTGTCTGTATCGGCGCAGAAAGGCACGACCTGCTGCTATGCGAAGAGCGACAAGTACTGGACGATCGACCCTTCGGGGGTTGCATGGGAATCGTTCCACACCCTCGATTCGGTGCCGGTGTTCGGCGAGGGGCGGAGCCAGCGCATGGAGATGCTCAAAACCGCATGCTGCCCGGCGCCGGCGAAGTAGTGACCTTGGAGCCGGCGCGCGATCAGGATGCGCCGGCCATCCAGGCGCTCCTGCAAGAGTGCGGACTCCCGGTGGAGGATCTGGAGGGCGTCTCCGGCTTTCTGGTGGCCCGCAACGGGCTAAGGGACTCGGTCGTGCGCTTTGCGCGCAGTTGCTGGCAGAGGCGACGCGGCGCGGCGTGAAAACGGCCTACTTGCTCACCACGGGCGCGCAAGCCTACTTCCGCGGGCTCGGATTCGTCGAAGCGGACCGAGCTACCGCGCCCGCGCCGATCCAGGCGACGAGTCAGTTCAGTGCGCTCTGCCCTGCTTCGGCCACTCTCATGCCGCGCGAATTGTGAGCCGGGAGCTGAACGTCCTCTTTCTCTGCACCGGCAACTCGGCGCGATCGATCCTCGCCGAGGCGTTCCTGAATTCGGTGGCCGGCGGGCGTTTTCACGGCTACAGCGCCGGGAGCCATCCGACCGGGAAAGTGAACCCTTTCGCCCTCGAGCTGCTGAAAAGGAAACGCATCAGCACCGAAGATCTGCGCTCGAAAACATGGGACGAATTCGCAAAACCCGGCGCTCCGCAGCCACACTACGTCTTTACCGTGTGCGACAACGCCGCCGGCGAGACATGCCCACTCTGGCCCGGCCAGCCGATCACGGCGCACTGGGGGGTGCCCGACCCGGCCGCGGTCCAAGGCTCGGATGAAGAAAAGCGCAAGGCCTTCCTCGCCGCCTTCACGCAGCTCTCCTCGCGCATCCGCCTCTTCCTGAACCTGCCGTTCGACAAGCTCGAGCGCCATACCCTGAAGGCGAAGCTGCGCGATATCGGCCGCAGCTAGATGCTCTGGCGCCGGGCATTGGCGGACGGCCTCGGCACCGCCCTCCTCCTGGCCGTTGTCGTTGGCTCGGGCATCACGGGCGAGAGGCTCGCGCAAGGGAACAGCGCAATCGCGCTCCTTGCCAACGCGCTTGCCACCGGGTTGGGCCTTTTTGCGCTGATCGTCGCGTTCGCCGCCCGAAGCGGGGCGCACTTCAATCCAGTCGTTACCGCGAGCCTCGCCGTGCGCCGGCAATTCCCGGTCGGCGCTGTCGCTCCGTACATCGTCGCGCAGTTCGCTGGCGCGGCGTTAGGCGTGCTGATTGCGCACGCAATGTTCGACTTGCCGCTCTATCAGATCTCCGAAAAAGCGCGCATGAGCACAGGCCAGCTGCTGAGCGAGGCTGTCGCCACCTGCGGGCTTGTGTTCGTCATCTTCTCGTGCGAACGCGAGAAGCCGTGGGTGACTGCGGCAGTCGTTGGCGCCTACATCGCCGCGGCGTACTGGTTTACTGCCTCCACCTCATTTGCCAATCCCGCCGTGACGCTCGCGCGCAGCCTCACGGCGACCTTCGCCGGAATCGATCCGGCGCATGTTGTGCCGTTCATGCTGGCGCAGATCATTGGCGCCGCCGCCGCTCTCGGCGCTGAACGACTGCTGCGCCACTCCTGAAGAGATTGGTATTGGCCCGCTGACCTCTCAGACTGCAACAGGCTCATGGCAAAGCCGCAACCACCATGACTTCAACGAGCATCCCAGGTCGCCAAAATTCGGTCGTGAGGCAAGCTCGCACCGGAGGGTTTGCCGGATCGACCCACTCGTTCCAGACAGAGTTGTGATCTTCGAACAGACGCATGTCAGCGATCCAGACCTGGGCGCTTAATAGTCGTGATTTGTCGGTTCCCGCGAGCCTGAGGAGCTCATCGACCCGTCGCAGCACTTGAGCAGTCTGGGTCTTGATATCGCCGGCAATCGGGTTGGGGGTGACGCCAGCAAGATAGGCGACGTCGCCGTGAACGACTGCCTGGCTGATGATCGGCTGACCGCGATTCTCGTCTGATATCTGTCTAATTTCGTGGCGCATGATCGACCTGAGGCTCACTTTCTGTGCCGCTTATTCGAATGGAAGCATGACGATCGAGCCCGTCGACTTGCGGCCGCCGATGAGCTTGTGCGCGGCTGCAGCCTCCCGAAGCGGAAAGGTTTTGACGACGTGGCTCGCCACTACCCCCTGGGCGACGGCATCGAACAGGGATTTTGCTCCGGCGTCGATTTCGCTTCGGTTCGACATGTAATGCGAAAGCGCGGGACGGGTGATCATGAGAGATCCGCGAATGCCCAGATCTTCGACGAGGTCGATCGGATCAGGAACGCCTGACGCCTGGCCGTAAGCTGCGCACATACCAACCAGCCGCAGGCAGTCGAGTGACCTTTGCAGCGTGTCCTTACCGATCGACTCATAGACAACGTGTACACCTTTTCCGTCCGTAAGCTTGCGGGTGACAGCCACGAAGTCTTCGGTCGAGTAATTGATAACGTGATGACAACCGAGATTTCGAGCGATCTCGGCCTTCGCGTCGGTGCTAACGGTACCGATCACAGTGGCTCCGAGATGCCTAGCCCAGGGACAGAGAATATGGCCCATGCCGCCAGCGGCCGCATGAATCAGAACATAATCCCCCGGCTGCACCTTATGCGTTCGATGCAGGAGATATTGCGCGGTCATCCCCTTCAGGATCAGTCCTGCCAGTTGAACGTCATCCAATGGCAAGTCCCTTGGAACCTTGATCAACTTGTCAGCGGGGTAGAGGCGCTCCTGACTATAGGCGCCCAGTGGAGGAAGGCACGTGCAAACTCGTTCGCCGACGCAGAACCCGGTGACGCCAGGACCCAACTCCTCGATCTCGCCAACCCCTTCGAAGCCGAGGACAACCGGTGGATCGCCGACGATCATCGGGTGCCGGATGCCTGCTCGGTGGTACGTATCAGCGAAATTCACGCCGACGGCCGTGCTGCGAAGACGCACCTGGCCACGTTCGGGAGACCCGACCTTGATCTCCTCCCACACGAAGGTGTCGGGTGCGCCTTTCTTGTGGATTACGGCCGCCATTCCCATGCTCTATTCTTGCGGCGAGGTTCGCAATTGTCTCGGGCAAACAGTTCGGTCCACGCCGAACCGTTTTCTGTTGATATCCTTCGTGCATCAACGATAGGGTGAACGATGGTCGCGGCGGTAAATCTGGTGCAAGTGGCCGCTCTCGTGGGTGACTCTGCGCGAGCGACGATGCTTAGCGCCCTTATGGACGGCCAATCGCTGACGGCCAAAGAGCTCGCTTACTGCGCCAATGTCTCTCGCTCGACGGCGAGCGGCCACCTGGGCAAGCTGGTCGCCGCACGGCTTTTGACTGTCACCCGCAACCGCCGCTTCAGCTACTATCGGATCGCGGGTCCGCTGGTCGCTACAATGCTGGAGAGCATCGGGGTCGTCGCCGCCATAGAGGGGCCACCTCACCGTCAGCCGCGCTCAGCAAACGACGATGCGCTCCGGTTTGCCCGAAGTTGCTACGATCACCTGGCTGGCCAGGTTGGAGTCGCTGTTACCGATGCACTCGTGGCCATGGGGCACATCGTTCTCACAGATGAAGGCGGTGAAGTTACGCCGTCGGGGGGGCGTTTCCTTTCCGCGTTCGGCGCTGATCTGACGCCGCGGAGTCGGCGCATTTTCTGCCAGCCTTGTCTCGACTGGAGCGAGCGTCGTTATCACCTCAAAGGACTCGTCGGAGCTCGGATTCTGGATCGTCTATTGGGGCTCGGATGGCTCAAGCATGTGTCGGGCAGCCGTGCACTTCAACTAACGGCCTCTGGAAGGGCGGGCTTGTCCGAAGTCTTCCAGATCGAAATTAACAACGAGGGCGTGCCAACCAGCTGGAACCGGTCGGTTATCCCGCCGAGGGCTGACAGCGTTCTGAAAATCGAAGGACCAGCTCGCCGCTAGTCCTTGAAATTTGGTAGGTCGTGGCGGATTCGAACCGCCGACCAACGGATTAAAAGTCCGCTGCTCTACCAGCTGAGCTAACGACCCGGAGTGGTGCGCGGAAAGGCCTGAAGGGGCGAGATTTTATCAGCCCTCGCGGGTGAGGCGCCAGCGCTCAACGCTTGCTGATGGCGGCGAGGCGCTGCTTCGCGCTCGCTGCGGCGCTGCTCTTCGGAAAGCGCTCGATCACTTCCTGAAGCGTTCGCTGCGCGTTGCGCCGATCTCCCATGGTCTCCTGCGAGCTCGCGATGCTGAGGAGCGCATCGGGTGCCTTCTCGCTGTCGGGCCAGGAGGCGAGCAGCTTTCTCTGCGCGGCGATGGCGTTCTTGTAGTCGCGCTGGCCGGAGTGCGCCATTCCGATCCAGTACTGCGCGTTGGGCGCGAGCGTGCTGTTCGGGTAGGTGACGAGAAAGCCCTGCATCGCGGCGACCGCGAGGGAATAGTTGCCGAGCTTGAACTGGTCGAGCGCCGCCTGGTAAGCGCGCATCTCGCCGGCCTGCTGGGTTTCGGCCGGCTGCGCGCCGCCCGCAGGCTGGGCGGGCTGCGCCGCGGCGGCTGCGGCCGCAGCCGCGGCCTGCTCGCGCGCCTCTTCGAGCTTGCGGATGCGCGTATCGATGTCGAGATACAGATCCTTCTGCCGCTTGTCCGCGGTCTCGATCTGATTGGTCGCGACCTCGAGCTGCCCGCGCATCTTCGCGATGTCGCCGCGGAGCGATTCGATCTGGCTGGCGAGCTCGAGCACCGCGCTGCGGTCGGTCGCGCCAGAGACCGCGGTCTCCATCTTGGAGAGGCGCTCGTCGACGATGCGCTGGTTCTCCTGGAGTTGCTGTCGCAGCGCCTCGACGCGCCGGCGCGCCTCATTGTCGTCGAACAGGCCCTGGGCGAAGGCCGGAGCGGCGGTAAGGAGGGTGAACAGCGGCGCGAGCACCGCTCCGGCGAGGAAGCGCATCAGTACTCGCCGCCGTAGAGCATGTCGCTGCGCCGGTTCTTGGACCAGGCCGACTCGTCGTGGCCTTCAGCCTGCGGCTTCTCCTCGCCGAGGCTCACCGCCTCGATCTGGTTGTCGCGCGCGCCGAGCAGCACCAGCATCTTCTTCACCCCGTCGGAGCGGCGCTGGCCAAGGCCGACGTTGTACTCGCGGCTGCCGCGCTCGTCGGTGTTGCCCTGGATGAGCATGCGCGCGGCAGGATTCTCGCGCAGGTACTTCGCGTGCGCTTCCACCACGCCGCGGTATTCATCCTTGACGTCGAACTGGTCGTAGTCGTAGTAGATCGAGCGCCGCGCCAGGATGCCGGACTTGAGCCTCGGGTCGGCTTCGCCGGGACCGCCCTTGGCGGTCAGGTCGACTCCCGGAATCTTGCTCGCCTGAGCGCCGGGCTTGCCGGAGGCGGCCGGCTTGCCCGTGACGGGATCGATGACGGGAGCGCCGTCGGTCGAGCCTTCCGGGCTGGTACTGCAGCCAACGATCAGTACGGTGGCTGCGATGGCGGTGAGTAGTCGGGTGAAGCTTGCGCGCATGGCGTCTCCTTTCAGCATCGCGTCGGTTTATTCGATCAACGGGCCCCAGGCGGGTTCGCGCACGTCGCCCCCGGTCGCGGCCGAGAGTCGTTGCTTGAAGCGCCCGTCGGCCGATACGGCGGACAGCAGGCCGCGGCCGCCGATGACGGTGGCGAGCAGGATCATGCGTCCATTGGGAGCAAAGCTCGGTGACTCGTCGCGGTCGCTGTCGGTGATGATCTGAACCTGCTGGCTGGCGAGGTCTTGTAGCGCCACTTGGAACCGTCCGCTGTTGCGCGTGATATACGCGAGCGTTTTGCCGTCGGGTGAGAGGCGTGGGGACACATTATAGCTGCCCTCGAAGGTGACGCGCTGCGGCTCGCCGCCGGTGGAGGCCATGCGGTAGATCTGCGGGCTGCCGCCGCGGTCGGAGGTGAAATAGATCCACTTTCCGTCGGGGGAGTAGCGCGGCTCGGTGTCGATGGACGCGGACGTGGTAATGCGCCGCACCCCGCTGCCGTCGGGGTTGACGAGGAAGATCTGCGAACCCCCCTCGCGCGAGAGGGTTACGGCGAGCGTCTTGCCGTCCGGGGACCACGCGGGGGCGGAGTTGGACCCCCGGAAATTGGCCGCCACGCTGCGCTTGCCGTCGAGCAGCGAATGCACGTACACCACCGGCTTCTTGTTCTCGAACGACACGTACGCGAGGCGCCGGCCGTCGGGGGACCAGGCGGGAGAAATGATGGGCTCGAAGGAGGCGAGGGCAGTCTCCTCGCCGGCGCCGTCGGCGTCGGCGATCTGCAGCTCGTAGCGGTTGCCCCGCTTCACCACGTAGGCGATGCGGGTGGAGAACACCCCTTTATCGCCTGTCAGCTTCTCGTAAACAAAGTCCGCGATGCGGTGTGCGGTGGCACGCACCTGGTTCTTCGCCATGGTATAGGCGATGCCGCCCATGTTGGTCTGCTTCACCACGTCGTACAGCCGGAAGCGCACCTCGAAGCGCCCGTCGGGCCGGCTCGCGACCGAACCGACCACCAGGGCGTCGGCGAGCCGCGAGCGCCACTCCGGGTAGCTGATGCTGCTCGACTCGGTGGGCAGCGGATTGAGCGGCGGCAGCTCGAGCGCGCGAAACAGGCCGCTTCGCTCGAGGTCTGCGCGCACGATCGCGGTAATGGCGTTCGCTCCGAGCGCCGGCTCGCCGGCGAACGGCGCGATGGCGATCGGCGTGCGCTGCGCCGTCGCCCCGGTAATTTCGATCTGGAGCTGCGCGCGGGCCCCCGGCGCAGCGAAGAGCAGCCACAGGCCGCATAGCCAAAGCCAACGGAATACCAAGCGGTTGATCCTCCTCGTGTTCTTGGGATGAGTCACGGGTTAGTCCCGGGGCCGGAAGGTAAGTTTCAGTCGCCGGTCGAATAAGGAGCGTGGCTCGGGCAGGGGCAGCGGCGAAGACTTGAGAATGGCGCGCTCCACCGCCGCATCGTAGGCCAGGTTGCCGCTCGACTTGGCGAGCTTCACGGAGATCACTTCCCCGGTCGGAAGCTGGACCACGTCGAAAATGGCCTCCGGGTTGCCCTGCAGGTCCTGCGGCAGGATCCAGTTCTGCCTGACCTTGCGAGTGATGGCATCCCTGTAGGCGTTAAGCGCATTGTTCCGCCCCACTGCGGCGAGGCGCTCCGCCTCGGCCTTCTTGCGCTGGGCATCGTCTGCCCGGCGCCGCTCCTCCAGTTTCCTGCGCTCTTCATCGAGCTTGCGCTGCTCCATGGCGACCTGTTCCCGCAGGAGGGCCTTCTGGATCTCGTTGTCCTTCTTCGCTTCCGGCTTGGGCTTGGGCTTGGGCTTGGGCGGCGGCGCCTTCTCCACGATCTCGGGCTTCTTCACCTCCTCGGGCTCGGGCCTGGGCGGCTCGACCTTCGGCGGCGGCGGCTTCTCCTCGACCACCGGCGCCGGCGGCGGGGGTGGCGGCGGTTCCCAAAGCTCAACCTGATAAACGTCGCCGGGGCGGTTTTGGATGCGCACGCCAATGACCATGATCGCAACTAATACCGCATGCACCGCGAAGGCCAGCACGAACGCCCGCCCCATTCCATAGTCCGGCCGGGCCCTGAAATACGCGAGGGTGCTCATTCTTGGTTCGCACCCGTGCTCATTGCGAGACCCTGACCTGCAGTCCCACCCGCTGGACGCCCTGCTTGCGCAGCTCGTCCATGACCTGCAGCACCGACTCGTAGCGCGCGTTCTTGTCGCCGCCCACGAGCACGGAGAGCTCCGCGTTCTTGGCGGCCGCGCTCTTCAGCTCCTTGGCGAGATCGCCGCGCGAGACGTTGCGCTCGTCGATGATGCGGCCGTTGCCGTCGCGCGCGCGAATCACCAGGCCCTGGTCGGCCCGGACGAACACCTCGAGCGGCACGACGCGCGGCTGGCTCGCCTTGCCGACCGTAGGCAGGTCGATCACCGAGGGCGTGATGAGCGGCGCGGTGACCATGAAGATCACCAGCAGCACGAGCATCACGTCGATGTAGGGCACGACGTTGATCTCGTGCATCGGCCCGCGCCTACGGCGCAACCCCGCCATGCGTTATTTCACCGCCTGGCGGTGCAGGATGTTTGAGAACTCTTCCATGAAGCTCTCGAACCGGTTGGCGAGCCGCTCGATGTCGTGGGAGTAGCGGTTGTAGGCGACCACCGCAGGAATCGCGGCGAAAAGTCCGATCGCGGTGGCGACGAGCGCCTCGGCGATCCCCGGCGCGACCTGGGCGAGGGTGGCCTGCTGGACGTTCGCCAGGCTGCGGAACGAATGCATGATCCCCCAGACGGTGCCGAAGAGGCCGACGTAGGGGCTGACCGAGCCGGTGGAGGCGAGAAACGAGAGGTGGCGCTCGATGAAATCCATCTCGCGCTGGAAGGTGGCGCGCATGGCGCGGCGCGCCCCGTCGACCATGTCGGTGGGCTCGGTGCCGCGCTGGCCGCGCAGCTTGGCGAACTCGCGAAAGCCCGCCTCGAACACCCGCTCGAGGCTGCCGATCGAGTGGCGGTTATTCACCGCGCCCTGGTAGAGCGAGTTGAGGTCGTTGCCGCTCCAGAATTCGCGCTCGAACTTGTCGGTCTGCGAGTTGGCGCGGCGGATCGAGAACCACTTCTGGAAGATGAACATCCACGACATGAACGACACTGCGAGCAGCAGGAACAGCACTACCTTGACCACCAGGCTCGCGTTGACGATCAGCGACCAGATGTCGAGGTCTTGGGTCAGGTTCATTTGAACGCCTGTTGTAGTTCTTTCGGCATACGCGCCGGTCTCATGCGATCGCGGTCTACCAGCGCAAGCGTGACTTCGGCTTCGACCAGGAGCTCGGCCTGCCGTTCCACCCGGTGGCGGAACACAAGGCTGGCGCGGCCAATTTTAACCACTTCGGCTGACACCGATAGCATGTCGTTGAGGCGCGCGGGGGTGTGATAACGGGCCTTCAGCTCGTGGACGAGGAAAAGCACGCGCTGCACGTCCGCGAGCCGCGCGAGGTCGACGCCCAGCGCGTTGATGAGCTCGGTGCGCGCGCGCTCCATGAACGCCAGGTACTGGGCGTGGAACACGACGCCGCCCGCGTCGGTGTCCTGGTAGTAGACCCGGACCGGGACCCGAATTGATTCCCTAGGTCCTTCCATCGGGCCGCTTAAGCGTACCTTAAGTATCCGACAGAAGGTCGCGCGGGGCCGAGGGCGCCACGAGGCCAAAATGCCGGTAGGCCGAGAGCGTGGCGACCCGGCCGCGCGCCGTGCGCTGCAGATAGCCCTGCTGGATCAGGAAGGGCTCGAGCACGTCCTCGATGGTGTCGGTCTCCTCGCCGATCGCGTGCGCCAGGTTCTCCACGCCCACCGGCCCGCCGGAGAACTTCTCGATCACCGCGAGCAGGAGCTTGCGGTCCATGAGATCCAGTCCCAGCGCGTCGACGTCGAGCATCCTGAGGGCGGCCTCGGCGACCGGCCGCGTGACCGTGCCGTCGCCTTTCACCTGTGCATAGTCGCGCACCCGGCGCAGGAGCCGGTTTGCGATGCGCGGGGTGCCGCGCGAGCGGCACGCGATTTCGCGCGCGCCAGATTCGTCCAGCGTCACATTCAACAACCGCGCCGAACGCCGGATGATTGCCGCGAGCTCCTCCTCGCTGTAGAACTCCAGGCGCGCCACGATGCCGAAGCGCTCGCGCAGCGGGTTGGTCAGCATGCCCGCGCGCGTGGTGGCGCCGACCAGCGTGAAAGGCTGCAGGTCGAGCTTGATCGAGCGCGCCGCGGGGCCCTCGCCGATCATGATGTCGATCTGGAAGTCCTCGAGCGCCGGATAGAGGATCTCCTCCACCACCGGCGAGAGGCGATGGATCTCGTCGATGAACAGCACATCCCTGGGCTCCAGATTCGTCAGGATGGCGGCGAGATCTCCCGGGCGCTCGAGCACCGGGCCCGAGCTCTGGCGCAGGTTCACGCCCATCTCGCGCGCGATGATGTGCGCGAGGGTGGTCTTGCCAAGGCCCGGCGGGCCGAAGAGCAGCACGTGGTCGAGCGCCTCGGCGCGCGCGCGCGCCGCCTGGATGAAGATCTCGAGCTGGCCGCGCACTTTTTCCTGCCCGACATACTCCGCGAGCGTCGCGGGCCGCAGCGCCCGCTCGATTTGCTCCTCCTGTGCCGAGGCGGGCGCGCCCGAGATCATCCGGTCGGTTTCGACTGCCACGCCGGCATTGTGCCAGACCGCGGAAAAACGAAAGGGCGGCCTGCGCCGCCCCTTCTTTTTCTTGCTTTTCGTGCTACGAGCTCAGAACCGGTACTGGATTCCGATGGAGATGATGTCCTGATCGGAATCGTTCAGGCGCTCCCACTCCGCGCGCACGCCCAGATTGCGCGAGAAGTTATACCCGGCGCCGACGCCATACAGCACGTCCGAGCCGCTGTCGCTCGCCGAGGCGGAAAGACCGCCCGCGGTGCCGGTGGCGTCGACCTTCGTGCTGCCGATGCCGAGCTTGCCGAAAACCTCGAACTGGTTGCCCAGAGGCAGAATGCCCAGTCCGGCGACGCCGAGGGTCCGGCTTTTGGCCGTCGCGCTTACGCCACCGGTGGTGATCGAAATCTTGCCCCATTCGCCCCAGAAGGCTTCGGCAGCGAAGTTGCGGTTGATGCGATAGCCGCCGAAGATCTTAAAGGCGGTGTCCTTGAAGTCGCAGCTGAAGCCGGCCGGGCAAGAGCCATTCGCTTCCGACTGCCCGAGGCTGCCGCCGACATACCATTTTGGATCGGCCGACTGCGCCATGCTCGCCGACGAGGCGACGAGGCCCGAAGCAGCCAGCAGGGCGGCAATAGTTGTTTTCTTGAGCGACATCTGTGATCTCCTATTTAGGGTTGGTTGTTGTAAGGCGGGGGAAAGATACGCGCCTACGATCCTGAAAACTAGTGAAAATGACGCCTTGTTGCGTCGAAACTACGCGGACAAAATGCTCGCTTGCGGAATCGGACTTCGGGATAGATCAGGGCTTCGCGAGCACCTTGAGCGCGGTACGTATGCCCTCGGCAACGGGAAGGCCGGGCGCGAGATTGCGGACTGCGAGCTGCGCCTCCTTCTCGCTATAGCCGAGCGCGAGCAGCGCGTGCAATACGTCCGAGGCCGGCTCCTGGGACCGTGAAATATTCACTTCGGAAAGCTTGCCTTTGAGCTCGAGGAGCAGGCGCTCGGCGGTCTTCTTGCCGATGCCCGGAACGCGCGTGAGCCGTGCCGCGTCCTGCATTGCGACCGATTGCGCAAGTTCATTGACCGAAAGCCCGGAGAGGACCGAGAGCGCGGTGCGCGCGCCCACCCCCGAGATGCGGATGAGCTGGCGGAAGGCCGCGCGCTCCTCGAGGCTCGCAAAGCCGTACAGCGTGTGCGCGTCCTCGCGCACGACGAGGTGGGTGTAGAGCGTGACCGGCTCGCCGTTGGCAGGCAAGTGGTAGAACGTGCTCATCGGCACGTCGAGCTCGTAGCCCACGCCGGCGACGTCGAGCACGACCTGGGGCGGGTTCTTCGCCGCCAGCTTTCCCTGCAGCCGGCCGATCACACGAGCCTTCCGTTTTTTACCCGGAATGATCTTGTTTCCACGTTTCCGAGGCTGCGCCCATGCGCATGACAGATGGCGCAGGCGAGCGCGTCGGCGGCGTCGGCCGAGGGCTCGCCCGGAAGCGCGAGCAGGCGCCGGACCATGTGCTGCACCTGCTCCTTGCGCGCATGGCCGTTGCCGACCACGGATTGCTTCACCTGCAGCGCCGTGTATTCGGCGACCGGAAGCCCGGCCAGCACCGCCGCGCAGATCGCGGTGCCGCGCGCCTGTCCCAGCGCGAGCGTCGATTGCGGATTGACGTTGACGAACACCTTCTCGACCGCGACCTCGAGCGGGCCGTGCGCCGCGATGACCTCGTTCAGGCCTTCGAGGATGGCCTTCAGGCGCACGGCGAGATCGCCCGCGCCGGACTTGACGCAGCCGCTCGCGACGTAGTGGAGCTTGCGCCCGGCGCTCTCGATCACGCCGAAGCCGGTGATTTGCAGTCCCGGATCGATCCCGAGGATTCTCAGGCAATCACCGCGGTCGTGTAGACGTCCTGCACGTCGTCCAGATTCTCCAGCGCGTCGATGAGCTGGCGCATGCGCCCAGCGTCGTTGCTGCCGAGCAGCGCCTCGGCGCTTGGCTTCATGGTGATCTCGGCGAGCTCGGCCTTGAGGCCGGCCTTCTCCAGCGCCGCCTTCACTCCGGCAAAATCCCCCGGCGCGCAGATGAGCTCGAGCGAACCGTCGTCGTTCTTCACCACGTCTTCCGCGCCGGCATCGAGGCCGACGTCCATGACCCGGTCCTCGCTGGTACCGGGGGCGAACACGAACTGCCCGCAGTGCTTGAAAAGGTAGGCCACCGAGCCGTCGGAGCCCAGATTGCCGCCGTTCTTGGTGAAGGCGTGCCGCACCTCCGCGACCGTGCGCGTGCGGTTGTCGGTGAGGCAGGCGACCAGCACCGCGGCGCCGCCCGGGCCGTAGCCCTCGTAGCGCGCCTCCTCGTAGGTCACGCCCTCGAGCGTGCCGCTGCCGCGCTTGATCGCGTTCTGCACGCTGTCCTTGGTCATGTTCGCCTCGCGGGCCTTGTCCAGCGCGAGGCGCAGGCGCGGGTTGCTGTTGGGGTCGCCGCCGCCGAGCTTGGCGGCGACCGTGATCTCCTTGATGAGCCGGGTGAAGACCTTGCCCTTCTTCTCGTCCGCGGCCGCCTTGCGGTGCTTGATGTTGGCCCATTTGCTGTGACCCGCCATGGCGCCAATTCTAAAGGTAACATTCCGCGCCATGCCGGCATCGCTGCTCGTCGCCAAGAACGACAAGAAGGAGCTCGCGCTCCTCCCGGGGCTCGCGAACCGCCACGGCCTCATCACCGGCGCCACCGGCACCGGCAAGACCGTCACGCTGCAGGCGCTCGCGCAGCGGTTCTCGGCCATCGGCGTGCCGGTGTTCCTGGCCGACGTCAAAGGCGACCTCTCCGGGATCGCCAAGGCCGGCGGCGCGAATCCCAAGGTGGCCGAGCGCCTGAAGGCGCTCAAGCTGCCGCTCTCCGCCGAGGGCTGCCCGGTGGTGTTCTGGG
>Ga0070696_100000286_pt1 | contig 30468 bp, 31 predicted proteins | sample KBSK1253metaG_FD_65474 | JGI IMG/M metagenome (GOLD analysis project Ga0070696, IMG submission 65474) | Corn, switchgrass and miscanthus rhizosphere microbial communities from Kellogg Biological Station, Michigan, USA - KBS K1-25-3 metaG | ecosystem: Host-associated > Plants > Roots >... | reverse complement strand
CACGCCAGCGCGCTCGCGCCGCTTGTCGAGCTCGCGGCGCGCCAGCTCCGGTAGGCCCGGAATGGACGGATCGACGCGGAAGCTCGATTCCTGCTCGATGACCGCGATGACCGCGCAGACATTCTCAGCGGTCGGCTCCACGCGCAGCGCGCTCATAGCCGAGTACATGTCTTCGGCCCAGCCGCGACGGTCGGCGAGACGGGTGGGCAGGAGCTCCTCGACCAGCGCCGCGCCGCGTACGACTGCGCCCCCCTCAGTTCGTTGCTGCGGCGCGCCAGATTGCTGCACGCCGGGCAGCGGGCCGCGAGACGGCGTCGCGCACCCTGCCAGAAGCACCAATGCCGCCGCAGCCAGGCGTACCGGTTTCCGCATCCTGCGAGCTTAGCGAACCGCCGCCCATAGCACGGTGCGGCTTTTCACACATCGACGCCCGCGAAGCGCGGTTACAAGGTGAATTTGAGTGAAGAAAGCAGTGCACCGGGAAGGTGCGAGCTCGACGTGGACCGCTCCCCGTAGCTCGAGACGTCGGGCAGAAGCTCGCGCTCGCGCGTGAGCTCGACGAGGTTCTCGCCGAGCATGCGGTAGATCGAGTCGTCGAAGCGCATCGGCGTGACCGGCGCGACGACGCGCCCATGCTCCACCCAGAACGTCGCGAAGCGGGTCATGCCGGTGATGCGGCCCGCCGGGCGATCGGAAAAGTTGAGATACCAAAGGTTGCTGATATAGAGGCCCGTATCGAGCGCCTCGTGGACGCGGTTGCTGTGGAGTCCGCCAGCATCCAGCTCTAGCGCCTCGGGACCCTCGCGCCCGGCGTTCGGCATCAGGCCGTATTCATTCGCGGAACGTGGCGAGACGAGCGCATCGCGCAGACGCCCCGCTTCGATCAGCGTCACGCGCGCCGGCTTCACGAAACCCTCGCCCTGGAATCCCGGCGCCATGCCCTCGGCGGTGTTCTCGAGCATCGTCACCTTCTGGCTCAGCGTGCTGCCCGACTCCATGCGCAGAAGCGGGCTTTGTTTGGTCTGCCGCGCGCGCGCCGAGAACCCGCCCCACGAGAGGAGCCCGGTCAGCTCTTCCAATGCGCTCGGCGCGAGATAGGCTCGATAGTCGCCGGGCTCGAGCGTGCGCCGCGCCTGGGAGAGATGCGCGAGCTGCTGCGCCGCCGCCTCGACCCGGGCTTCGAGCGCGCGCGGGTCCCAGTCGAATCCGGCGTAGCGGCCCTTCACGGCCTTGTCGACCTCGAGACAGAGGCTCCAGTCGAAGTTGAAGCTGTCGACCTCATGCCAGTTCCGCTGGCCGAGCGAGTTGGCGAAGCCGCGGCAGATCGTCCCGCCGGCGTAGATGCCGACCAGGTCCTGTCCTTGCGCGGCTGCGATGATTTCTTCCGTTGCCGCGTCGGCGGAAACGAGCCTGCCGCGCCGCTCGCTCGAGGCGGAGTGCGGCGTCTCGTTGAACAGGAGCCAGGGGTCCTCGGGCACATCGTCGAGCACGCCGCGAAGCTCGTCGAGCGCCGCCCTGGAGGCGTCGAAGTCTTCGCTTCCGAGCGCGAGCGAGGCCGATGCCTGGCGGCGCTCGCGGATCAGCCGCAGCGAAACGTAACCCTGCTCGACGCTTCCCGCCTGGCGCACCTTGCCGCGGTTGAAACGCACGAAGTCGGAGCGCTCGCCGGAGAATTCGCAAAGCAGCATCTCGCCGGCCTGCAGAACGCGGCCGAGCCGCTCCGCGAGCTCGAAGAACCTTGCCTTCATCGCAGGCGCTCGAGGAGCGCTAGCGCGTGCTTCGCGTGGCCTTGCGCTGCTTCAGCGCCTGCGCCCGGCAGTCGAGCAGCGCCTCCAGGACGGTCGCGCCTTCGCCCTCCACCGAGCGCTTGAGGACGCTCGTCTGGCGCGCCGGGCGCTCGTCGGGCCTCCGGGTCCAGTAGACCGTATAGGCGCCGCCGTTGCGCGTAATGATGATGAAGCCCTGCTTCGTCATGTCCGCCGCGAGCGCGTCGAGGCCCGGCCCTTCCGCGGAAAGACCGTCCGCCGCGCTGCGCCAGCGATCGAAGAGTCCCATGCGCCGTCCCTTGCCCTTGCGGCCACGCTGGACCGAACGTTCCGAGGAAGTTTGTCACCATCGCGGGGTGCGCCAATAAGGAACTATGTCCTTCTTCAGGCGGATTGGCCGCCGAACACCTCGACGTCGGAGAAGAGGCACGCCGGCGCGGCATGGCCGCAATGGATCGCCTGATTGGGCTCGCCCTTGCCGCAATAGAGCGTGCCATGTACCTCGAACGACGCCGGGCCGCCGACGGCGCGCAGGCTGCGCCAGAACGTGGCCGAGACGCCGCGATAATTCGGATTCTTCACCACGCCGCGGCGCGCGCCGTCCTCGATCCGCTCGCCCCATTCGCAGCCGAACTGGAACTTGTTGCGCGAATCGTCGATCGACCACGAAACGTTGGTGCGCATCAGGATCCCGCGGCGAACCGATCCGATCATCGCTTCGAGCGTGCTAGAACCGGGCTCGACGTTCAAATTCGCCATGCGATGAATGGGCGGCCGGTTCCAGCCGCTGGCACGGGAATTCGCCACGCCCGGGCCGCCGAGCGCCGACACCAGGACGCCCTTGCGGATCAGGAATACCTTGCGCGCTGCGGTGCCGTCGTCGTCGAACGCGTACGTCGCGAGCTCTCCTTGCAGAGGATCGTAGGTAACGTCGAGGAGCTCGGATCCGTAGCGATACGAGCCGATCATCTCCGGGGTGACGAAGCTCGTGCCCGCGTAGTTTCTTTCATCCCCCAAAATCCTGTCCAGCTCGAGCGGATGCCCAATGGACTCGTGGATCTGCAGCATCATCTGGTCGGGCATCAGGAGGAGATCCATCTTCCCGGACGGGCAGTTCGGCGCAGCGAGGAGCTGCAGCGCGTCGTGCGCGAGCCTTTCCCCGCTCCCGACAAGCCCGGCGCGCCCGACCTGCTCGAATCCGCCCTGCCGCGCGTGATCGAGGCTGCGCGACTGCGTCTCCACCCCCTCGTTCGCGGTCACGCGCATGTGCGGCAGCGTGAAGCGGAAGCGCTGTGCGACTTCGCCGCCCGTGCTGGTGAGATAGAGGCGCTCCTCGTCGACGAGCTCCAGCGCCGCGTAGCGCTCGACGATCCGGTCGTCGAGCTTCGCCGCCTTGCATTCGGCCGCGAGCAGGCCCTGAAGAACCGATCGCACGGGTCTTTCCTGGAGGAAAGGACTTTCGTACTCCCCTCGGGGTGCGGGCATTGCCGCCGGGTCGAAGCGGTACGCGCTCCTGCCTTTTGTCGCCTCGGCCCATTGCGTGGCGCGATCGAGCGCGTTCTGCAGCCCGGCCTGCGACAGCTCGCTCGTCGCGCAGTAGCCGTATCCGCCTTCGGTCAGCGCCGTGAGCATCGCCCCGCGATCGAGCGACACGCGCGGCGGCTCGAGCGTGTCCTGCCGCATCGCGTGCGACTCGCGCTTCTCTTCGTGGCAGCGCAGCGACCAGAACGGCGCGCTCGAGCGCAATGCCGCGAAAAGCTCTTTGATCGGACGATTCGGCATCGTTACGAATGGTAGCAATCTGATACCGATCGAATTGGGGATCGCTGCTTTAATTCAACTCGTCCATCAACTCTCTCGAGGAACCGGAAATGTTCAGGGCAGGAATCGTAATGAGCAGCTTGTGGGTGTCGCTTGCCGGCGTCGGCGGATGTGCGACGCAGGCCGAAACGGTAGGCACCGCGACGGGTGCGGCCGTCGGCGCCGCAGTGGGCGGCGGCAGCACGATCGGCACCATCGGCGGTGCGATGGTCGGATTTGGAGCCGGCAAGGCCTACGATCAGCGCCAGAACCGCTAGCGAGCCCGATTTGAAAATCCTGCCGCGGCGCTCACCGCGGCAGGACACGGGTTTCTACCTGCTAAGCGCTTTGCCGCGCTTTCTTGTAGCTCCTGGTCGCGACCTTCAGCGCGCGCTGATGTCTTTTCAGCGCCGCCGACATCCTCGCCGCCTCTTTCCTCGCTCTGCGCTGGAGAGCGGCGAGCTTGACCTTCGCCTTCTTGAGCCGTGCCTTGGCCTTCATCATGGTCTTCTTGCTCATCTGGAGCCTCCCTTGTTATTAACAACGGCCGTTATGTACCACGGATCATCTTTCGCTGCATGGCAGGATTCGGCATTCGACAACCAGCTCCTGGGGGTCTAGCTACATTTTCTCCGGAAAGCGCGGGATGAACCCGTCGATTACTCGGGCTTGATGTTCGCCGCTTTCGCCACCACGCTCCAGCGCGCGATGTCGTCGGCGACGATTTTCGCGAGCGCCTCGCCAGGCATGCCAGACGGATCGGTGCCGACTCCATCGAGGCGCTCGCGCACGTCTGGGAGCGCGACGGCGCGTACAACCTCTTCGTGCAGCCTGCGCACGATGTGCGCCGGCGTACCGGCCGGTGCAAACAGCCCGATCCAAACATCGGTGACGATGTTGGGAAGCCCCGCTTCGACCATCGTGGGAACGTCAGGCCAAGCGTGATGCCGGCTCGGCGACGTAATCGCCAGCGCACGCAACCGCCCGGCACGCACGTGGGCCAACGCCTCCGGCGGCGCCGGGAATACGATGGTGACCTCGTTCGCGAGCACCGCGGTGATGTACTCGCCGCCGCTTTTGTAGGGAATATGCAGGAACGTGGTGCCGGCCTGCTGGTTGAAGTACTCGGCGACGATCTGGCCCAGCGCGCCCGACGCGCCGTAGTTGATGCTGCCGGGTCGCGCCTTCGCATACGCGATCAGCTCCTGCACCGTCCTCACGGGCAAAGACGGGTTGACCACCAGAACGTACGGGAACGAGCCGATCATCGTCACGGGAATGAAGTCGCGCAGAGGCTGATACGCGAGCTTCGGATAGATGGCCGGATTCACGCTCATCGGGCCGCTTGTCCCCACCAGGATCGTGTAGCCGTCCGGCGCCGCCTTCCGCACCAACTCGCAGGCGATGATCCCCTGGGCGCCGGGCTTGCTCTCGACGATCACCTGCTGGCCGAGCGATTCGCTCATCTTCGTCGCGACGATGCGGGCGACGGTGGTCGTCGCGCCGGCCGCGCCGAACGGCACCACGAGCCGCACCGGCCGCTCCGGATAACCGTACGCCGGGGCGGCCTGAGCGAGCGCATGCCCGCTGTCCGCTGCGACCAGAGCGGCCGCAGTCAATGCCAACAATCGGGTCAATTGTTAACCTGCGGGAACGAGCCCCATCTGCTCGAGGATCGCACGCCCGACGAAGCCGTATGGATTGGCGATCGTCTCGGCGATCTCGTAGTGGTTGTAGCCTTCGGCGTAGACGAGCTTCACCTGCTTGCGGGCGTTTTTCAGCGACTCGGCGAACTCGCGCGTCTGGCGCTTGAATTCCGGCGTCTCGAGGGAGCCGTAGACGAGCACGATGGGCGCGACGATCCGGTCGAGGTGACGCTGGGTCGACAGCGCCTGCTCCATCTCGTCGGTGAACTTGACGTAGTTGCCGCGCTTGGAGAGGCGCGGGGCGCGTAGGTCGTACATGCCGCTTGACAGCGTGTAGCCCTTCACCGTGTCGGCAGGCAGGCCGAAGTCCTTTTTCCAGTCGGTGATCGCGACGACGCCGCCGAGGTGCGCCCCGGAGGAGCGGCCCGAGACGTAGAGGCGGTTCGCATCGCCGCCGAAGCTGGCAGCGTTGCGGTAGGTCCAAGCGACCGCGCGCCGCACCTGCTCGACCATGGCGAAAAGGCTGCCGCCGGCATCCTGGACTTTCACGAAATCGGGCACCACGAAGTGCGCGCCCGCACCGACGAACATCTCCGCCGCGTAGCCGTGGTCTCGCGCGTTGCCGCCGCGCCAGGCGCCGCCGTGTATGTAGACGTTGATCGGCGCGTTCGCGCGCCGCGCGATGTAGATGTCGAGCTTCTCGATCTCGCTCGGTCCGTAGGCCACACGGCGCGGCGGGCCGAGGCGCTGGCGCGTCAGCTCGCTGTTGCTCGCGTTGCGCGCGCTGATCTGCCTGCCGTTTGGCGCGTAGACCGACTGATCGTACGCGTCGTCGAGCTCGGCCTGGTCCATGTCGAGCCAGACGCGCGGCCCTTTGGTGCGCTGCGCCTTCGGCGCGGAATCCTCGGCGCGGGCCGGGCCGGCTACCGCGGCTGCGGCGGCGAGCGCTCCGAGAAACGTCCGTCGGCTCATGCGCTACATCTTCTCCGGAAAGCGCGGGATGAAGCCGTCGCGGTTCGGCATCTTCACCTTGGGTAGGCTCTGCGCGTCCATCACGTCGCGCTCGCCGATCAGCTTGTTCTGCGCCAGGATGTAAGCGGTCAAGGCGTAGACCTCCTCGTCGCTGAGCGAACGCGGCTGCGTGAATGGCATAGCGCGCCGGATGAAGTCGAAGAGCGTGGTGGCGTACGGCCAGAAGTTGGCGATGGTTTTCGGCGAATCCATGCTCTTCACCGGCGCGCCGCCGACCACCGCGGCGCTGATGCCGCCCTTACCCTGCTCGCCGTGGCAAGCAGCACACTTCTGCGCGTAGATCGGTGCGCCCTGCGCGGCGGTACCACTGCCCTTAGGCAGCCCGGTGCCATCCGGCAGCACGTTGATGTCCCACGCTGCGAGCTCGGCGTGGCTGATCGGTTGACCGAGGTTGGGTCCAGCAGTAACCGTCACCGGAAAGGCGATCGCGATCCCGAGTAGTTTCCACTTAAGCGTAGACATGTTTCACGCCTCCGCTCGCGTCGACCGCCCAGCTCGTCGGGCCGTTGTAGTGCTGGCTCGGGAATGCCAGCACCGGCGGAGGCTTCGAGGTCTGGCCGCGCACGGCGATGATCTGCGCGCGCGTCGGCTGCGCGTAGCCGCCTTCGTCCCACGCCCGGCTTTGCAGGACCGCAGGGCTGCCGTTCCATTGCCACGGAATGCGGAAGCGCGTGAATGCCTTCGGCAGCACCGGCTCCTGCAGCGCGGCCTGCGCCCAGGTCTGGCCGCCATCGGCCGAGACCATGACGCGGGCGATGCGTCCGTTGCCGGAGTACGCGAGGCCCGAGATTTCATACAGCCCCGCTCCCTTCATGCCCATGCCGGGGGACGGATGCGTGATGAACGACTTGACCTCCTGCACGAAATAGAATTGGTAGGCCTTGCCGCCGGGAAGGATCTGCGCGTACGTGCGCGACTCGTAATAGGTCATCCCCGGCTGGTCAGTGACCTGCAGGCGGCGCAGCCACTTCACGTTCATGTTGCCTTCCCAGCCGGGCAGCAGCAGGCGCATCGGATAGCCCTGCCCGGGCATCAGCCGCTCGCCGTTCTGGTAGAGCGCGACCATCGCATCGTCGAGCGCCTTCCCGAGCGGGAAGCTGCGCGAAAGGTGCGGCGCATCGGCGCCTTCGGCGACCAGCCACTTCGCCTTGGGGTCGACGCCGGCTTCCTCGAGCAGGAGGGAGAGCGGCACGCCGGTCCACTCGGCGCACGAGGCGAGGCCGTGCAGCCCCTGCACGCTCGCCTGGATCGGCTCGGGCGAGAACAGCGGCGCGCTGTTTCCGCCGCACTCGACGAAGGTGAAGCGCGACACGAGCGGATAGCGCGAGAGCGCATCGACGCTGAAGACGAGGGGCCGCTTGACCAGGCCGTGGATCGCGAGGCGGTGCTGCGCCGGATCGATCTCGGCGTTGCCGGCGTGCGAGATCGTAAAGTGCAGGCCGTTGGGCGTGACGATCCCCTGCAGCTGCTGGTGCGGGGTGCGCGCATGCTGGTTGCGCGGCTCGCCGTTCGGATTGCTGAGCGTGCGCACCACCGCCTTCTCGTATTTCGAGGGCGTGCCGTACGCCGGTACCACCGTGCCCGGCTCCTTGCTCCAGGCCGCTTCGCTGAGCGGCTCGGCGGCGGCGGGGTCGACGACGTAGCCCGTGAACAGGATCCCGCTTGCCCGCAGGAACGCCCTGCGATCGAGAAGCCCGTTGCCAGCGACCGGTGCGATGTCTGCCATGGCGCCACCTCCCCGGCGCTACTCTGAGCGCGATTTCGCAGCCTTTCAAGCCTTTTTCCGGTCGCGCGGGTACGCTGCGGCTTTCCACGGGAGAACGACATGGGAAAGCTCCAGCGTAGGGACATCCTCAAGGCCGGAGTCGGGGCGGCGGCGCTCGGCTTCCCAGCTCTCCTTCGCGCCCAGCCGAAGGAGGTCGTGATCCTCGGGCTGTGGGACCAGACCGGGGCGTTCGCCGACGTCGGGCCGCTCAACGACCGCGGCATGCGCATGGCGCTGGAAGAGCGCGACATGAAGATCCTCGGCCGCCCGATCAAGTACGTGACGCGCGACGGCGCCACGCAGGCCGGCACCTCCACGCGCCGCGCCGAGGAGGCGATCGACGGCGAGGGCGCGCGCTTCATGATCGGCCCGTGGTCCTCGGGGGTGGCGCTCGCGGTTTCCGAGGTGGCGAAGCGCAAGAAAGTGCTGCACTTCTTCAGCGGCGGCACCGAGGACATCTCCGGCGCGCGTTGCCACCGCTACTCGTTCCAATGGGCGGCGAGCCCCTACACCGCGGCAAAGACCGTGGTCGACAACTTCATGAAGGCGAACCCGAAGGCGAAGCGATGGCACCTGCTCGTCGCCGACTACGCCTTCGGCTGGTCGGTGGAGAAGTACATCAAGGAAGTGGGAAAGACCCACGGCCTGGAGTTCGTCGGCGCCGACCGCCATCCGCTCGGCGAGCGCGAGTTCTCGAACTACGTCCAGAAGGCTGCGGCCAACCGGCCCGACGCCGTCGCGATGATCAATTTCGGCGGCGACGCGGTCGCCGGCGCGCGCGAGATCTTCAACTTCGGGCTGACGCCCAAGATCCCGCTCATCATGAGCTGGTCCTCGGGCGTGGAGGAGCTGATCCAGCTCTCGCCCGAGATCCGCGAGAACCTCTGGGTCGGCACCAACTTCTACTACACCGCCGACACGCCGGTGGCGAAGGAGTTCGTCAAGAACTACCGCGCGAAGTTCAAGACGCCGCCCGGCTACGCGCCGTCGGCCGCCTACTCGATGACGCGCCTCATGCTCGCCGGCTTCGACAAGGCCAAGTCGGCCGAGGTGCAGGACGTCATCAAGGCGCTCGAGGGCATCGAGGTGAACGACCTTCTCGGCCGCATGCGGGTCGAGCCCGCCACGCATCAGACGCTGCGCCCCTACTTCTTCCTGCGCTGCAAGCCGAAGAAGGCGATGAAGGAGGAGCTCGATCTCGCCGACGTCATTGCCACGGGAGACACGCCGCTGCCCAAGGAATACGCGGCCTGCAAGGACATCGGCGGTTTCTAGTCCTTGAATCTCCTCCTCGGCCAGATCCTCAACGGGATCGCGACCGGGATGCTGTACGCCCTGATGGGCCTCGGGCTGTCGCTCATCACGGGCGTGCTCAACATCCCGAACTTCGCCCACGGCGCTCTCTTCGCAGTCGGGGCGTACTTCCTCGTGTCCGTTGTCGGCGTTCTCGGAAACTTCTGGCTCGGCCTGCTGCTTGCCCCGCTCGGCGTGGCGCTGCTCGGGCTGGTCATCGAGTATGCGGGAATCCGCAGGCTCTACTCGGCGGGCCACGACTACCAGCTGCTCTTCACCTTCGGGCTCGCGCTCATACTGAATGAGCTGATCATCCTCATCTGGGGGCCGGTCGGCATCAGCCACCTCCCGCCCGCGCTCCTGCGCGGCGGCGTCGACCTCGGCTTCACCTTCTACCCGAAGTACCGCTTGTTCGTGATGGTGATGGCGGGGCTGCTCGTGGCTGCGACATGGCTCTTCCTGGAGAAGACGCGCTACGGCGCGATCATGCGCGCGGGCATCGAGAACAAGGAGATGGTCTCGCTCCTCGGCATCGATATCCATCGCCTCTTCACCGTCGCCTTCGCGATCGGCGCTTTCCTCGCCGGAATCGCCGGCGCGCTCACCGCGCCGATCCGCGGACTGAGCCCGCAGATGGGCGTCGACATGCTCGGCATCGCGTTCGTGGTCGTCGCGCTCGGCGGCCTGGGCAACCTGCTCGGCGCCATCGCCGCCGGCCTGCTGATCGGCGTGGCGCAGGCGGTAGTGGCCGCGTACTGGACCGAAGCCTCGACCGCGGTGATCTTCGCCGTAATGGCTTTGGTGCTGCTGGTTCGTCCCCAAGGCATGTTCGGCATCCGATGAGAGCTTTTTTCCTCATTTTGATTTCCATTTGCGTACTGCCCCTGATCGTGCGGCCGGTGATCGCCACCGAGATCTGGATCTTCGCGATCTTCGGCCTCGGGCTGAACCTGCTGCTCGGGTACACGGGCCTCCTTTCCTTCGGGCAATCCACGTTCTTCGGCTCGGCGGCCTACGTTGCGGGGTGGCTGCTCAAGCACTACGGCATCAACGTGTTCATCGCGCTCGGCATCGGCGTCGGCGTGGGGGCGCTCTCGGCCCTCGTGGTCGGCTACCTGTGCGTGCAGCGCTCGGGCCTCTACTTCATCATGCTCACCTTCGCGCTCAACCAGCTCTTCTACTTCGTCGCCTACCAGTGGACCAGCGTCACCGGCGGCGAAGACGGCATGCAGGGGGTTCCGCGGCCCGAGTTTCTCGGCCTGGATTTCAAGGATCCGCTGGTGTACTACGTTTTCGTCTCGGTCCTGTTCCTCGCTTCCCTGTGGCTCATGAAGCGGATCGTGGAGTCCCCGCTGGGCCGCATCCTGCAGGCGATCCGCGAGAACGAGGTGCGCGCCGGGGCGGTCGGCTACCACGTGCCGCGCTTCAAGCTCCTCGCCTTCGTGATCGGCGGCGCCTTCAGCGGCGTGGCGGGCGTCCTCTACGCCATGCTCTTCGGCATCGTGCCGCTCGAGGCGATCGGCTTCGTGTTCTCGGGCAACGTGGTGTTCGCCACGCTGATCGGCGGCTCGGGCTCGCTCTACGGGCCGATCATCGGCTCGTTCGTGTTCATCTGGCTCTCCGAGTCGATGAGCGTGGTGTGGGCGCGCTGGCCCCTGCTCCTCGGGGTGGCGTTCGTGATCGTGGTGCTCTTCCTTCGCGGCGGCGTGGTGGAAGCGTGGCACAGGTTCTGGACATGGCGGCGATCCTCGAAACCCGCAACCTGAGCAAGTCCTTCGGCGCGCTCGCCGCCGTCCAGGACGTGAGCCTCGCGATCGAGGCGGGCGGCCTGCACTCGATCATCGGGCCGAACGGCGCCGGCAAGACCACGCTCTTCAACCTGCTGACCGGGAGCTTCCCGCCGACCTCGGGAAGGATTCTTCTCGACCAGCAGGACGTCACGGGCACGCCGGCGCACCGCATCGCCCATCTAGGTCTCTCACGCTCGTTCCAGCGCACGAACGTATTCCCCGCGTTCTCGCTCCTGCAGAACGTCTGGATCGCCGCGTTCGCAACCGGCCGCTCGTGGAATGGGCTTCTTTTCAGAAACACCGATCAATACCCCGAGGCGAACGAGCAGGCGCGGCAGGCGCTGAGGGATGTTGGACTGATCGACAAACAAAACCACTTGGCGCGCGAGATCTCCCACGGCGAGCAGCGCCAGCTCGAGCTCGCCATCGCGCTCGCGGCGCGGCCGCGCGTGCTGCTTCTCGACGAGCCGGCGGCGGGCCTCTCGCCCGAGGAGACGCGCAGGATGGTGGCGCTGGTGCGCTCGCTCAAGGGGCGCTACACCATCGTGCTGATCGAGCACAAGATGGACATCATCATGAGCGTGTCCGACCGCATCTCGGTGATGCACTTCGGCCGGCTGATCGCCGAAGGCGCGCCCGCCGAGATCCAGCGCAATCCGGAGGTACGCCGCGCCTACCTGGGAGGGGTCGCCGCTTGATCCTGCAAGTGGAAAACGTGGACGCGTTCTACGGCATCGGCCACATCCTCCATGGGCTGTCCCTGAATGTGGCAGACAGCGAGGTGGTGGCGCTTCTCGGCCGCAACGGCGCCGGCAAGACCACCACGCTTCGCTGCATCGCCGGTCTCACCCCGCCGCGCCGCGGCGCGATCCGCTATCAGGGACGCTCGATCGCCGGCGATCCCCCGCACCGCATCGCGCGCATGGGCATCGCGCTCGTTCCCGAGACGCGCGACATCTTCAGCTATCTCACGGTAAAGGAAAACCTCGTCATCGGACAGCGGGCGGGCTCGCGCTGGCGCATGGAAACCGTGCTCGAGCGCTTCCCCAGGCTCGCCGAAAGGCTCGCCCACAAGGGGCGCGAGCTTTCGGGCGGCGAGCAGCAGATGCTCGCCATCGCGCGCGCGCTCCTCACCGGCCCCGAGCTCCTGCTGCTGGATGAGCCCTCGCAGGGCCTCGCGCCGCTCGTAGTGAACGCGGTCATGGACACGATCCGCGGCCTCAAGGCAGAGCGGGTAAGCATGCTGCTCGTCGAGCAGAACGCCGAGATGGCACTGCAGCTCGCCGACCGCGTCTACGTCATCGACCACGGTACGGTGGTGTTCGAAGGAACGCCCGCCGCCCTGCGCGCCGACCGGCAGGTCACCGCGACCTACCTCGGCGTCGGCGGCTAGGGGAAAAGCTCGCCCATGCGGCGGGCGAACCGATAGAGGTCGCTGTTCCGGCTGCGGATAGCCCGCAGCATGGGCTTCGCCTCCGCGATGATCGCGGCGGCGTCGAACGCCTTGATCTCGCGATCCTCGACCACGACCACGCCGTCGACGATGACGGTGTGCACGCTCGAGCCGGTCTCGGCGAACACCATCTGCTGGACGGGGTCGTTGAACGGCGTCCACGCCGGGGTGTCGAGGTCGTAGAGCACCACGTCGGCGCGGTAGCCTGCCTGGAGGCGTCCGATGCTTTTCGGCATCTGCACCGCCTTGGCTCCGCCCTCGGTCGCCATCGCGAGCGCCTGCCGCGCAGTCACCCACTTGCTGCGCTCGCGCTCAGCGACCCGGCCGAGCATCGCCGCGAGGCGGATGGCCTCGTGCAGCACCAGGTTATCGTTAGTGACGCTGCCGTCGGTGCCGAGCGCCACCGTCACGCCCGCGGCGAGCATCTTCGCGATCGGTGCGATGCCGGTGCCGAGCTTGAGGTTGCTTTCGGGGTTGTGCACCACGACCGTGCCGGTCGCGGCAAGCCGTTCGATGTCCTCGTCCTCGATCCAGATCGTGTGCGCGCAGGAAAGTCGCGGGCTCAGCAATCCGAGGCGCTCGAGCTGCTGCACCATGGTGCGTCCGTAGCGGCGCTGCGCCAGGCTCGTCTGCACCTTCGATTCCAGCAGGTGGGTGTGGATGCCGAGGTCATGACGCTCGGCGAGCTCGCGGCACATGGTGAGCAGCTCGTCGCTGCAGCGCACCGGGTTGGTCGGCGCGGGAAACACCGAGACGCGCTCCTCCGGCCGGTGGTGCAGGCGAATGGAGTCCTCGATCAGCCTGCGCGTTTCGGCAAGCGGCTTGGGCGGCAGCGGCTTGATGCGCGCGAGGTCCTTCGCCAGGTCGGGGGGCAGCGGCCGGTCGCTCGGGAAGATGTCGCCGAAGTCGTCGTCGAACACGCGCAGGCCAAGCACCGTGCGCATCCCCGAGTCGCGGTAGGCCTTCACCGCCGCTGCCACATCCTCGGGTCCGAAATTCTGCGCCGGGAAATGGTCGATCGAGGTGGTGATGCCGCCGAGCAGCATCTGCGCCGAGTTGAGCATCGCGCTCACGTAGACCTCGCGCGGCGTGCGCCCGCTGGTGTCGGCCTGGTTGAGCCACATGAAGGCGGGGTGGCTCGCGCTGTCCTGCGTGCCGGCCGAAAGCGCGCCCGGCGTGTGCGTATGCGCGTTCACCAGGCCCGGCGTGGCGAGAAAGCGCCGGCCGTCGATCACGCGGTCGGCCTTGCTGCGATCCACTTCACCTACCTGCGAAATGCCGCTGGCTTCGATCAGGATGCTGCCGCGCTCGATGAAGCGGTCGGCCTCGTCGAGCGTGAGAATCGCGGCGCTGTCGATGAGGAGCGAGCCCATCGCTAGACGACGATGCCCGACCCGCGATTGAGCACCGCGCGCACGATGCTGAGCGGAGCCGAGATCGAGGTGCGCGGCGCCTCGGGACGCGTCTTTCCCAGCATCCTGATCTCGAAGCGGCCGAAGGCGCCCTCGGCCACGATCTCGTTGCGATTTCCGCCCGCCTGGGGATCGGCCACCAGCTCGACCACGGTGCGCTCGAACCCCACGCCCGCCAGCGCCACCGCCGCGGCGACGTTCGCGTTCATCGGGTAGGTGCTCGCCGCTTCGCGCGCGTTTCCCTTGAACAAGCACACCGGTTCGCGCACCGCGGAAAGGTCGACCGCCTTCTCGCCCGCGGTGCCTAGCCATGCAAGCGGCGGCTTGATCGAGCGCAGCACCACACGCGCGACGCCCTCGTTTCGCACAGCCGCGAGCAGATCGAGCGCACCGACCGCGCCCGCCGGAATGATGATCTGGGCGCCGGTCCTCTGCGCCGCCGACCTGACGCGCTCGAGGAGAGCCGCGTCGGCGAAGGCACCCATCGAGATCGCCATCAGGTCAGCGCCGGCGCCCACGACGCGCTCGGCGTACTGCGCGACCGCACCCTGCCCGGCGCACTCGATCACGAGCTCGGGCCCGAGCGAGAGCATCTCGCCCGCGTCGTCGACGAATCGCAGCGGCCGCGGCGGTTCGGCGCGCTTCTTTTCCTTCCATCCGGGCCGCAGCAGCACGCAGAGCACTTCCATTTGATGAGCCGCCAAATGCCGCAGCACGGCCTGCGAGACGGCGCCGTATCCGATCAGGGCGATGCGCTGGGAGGTTCTCATCTTGTGTTAACGTCCGTTGTCAGCCAGCGCTATTGTGTTTGCGAGGTTGTATGCAGGCAAGTCTCTTTCACAGCTGAATGCCTGAAGAACCGATCCGGAAACGCCTGTCGCCGCACCTGTCCATGGCGCGCGCGCGCGCCATTTTCCAGGAGCTGGTGCGCGTGCCCTCGCCTCAGACCGATCTCCTCGAGGACGAGCCGCAGCTGCGCGAGTTCATGCAGGCGGCGCTCGTTCCACGCATGAAGGCGCTCGGCATGTCGAGCGTACGCCTCGACGCGATGGGCAACCTGATCGCAGAAAAAGGCGGCGGGCGCAGCGGCCGTTCGATGATGCTGGTCGCGCACGCGATGAACCAGCCGCCCAACACCATGCCCGACCCGTATGCGGCCACCGTCATCGATGCGACGCCGCACGGGCTCGCCGGCGAGGCGGTGCTCGGCAAGGGCGCGAGCGAGCAGAAAGGAACCATGGCGGCGATGCTGCACGCGATGGAAGCTGTTCAAAAATCTGAAATTGCTCTGCACGGCAAGCTGTACTTCATCTGCTGCGTCTCGGGCGAGACCGGCAAGCACGATGCGATCCGGAACGTAGTCGAGAACGAAGGCGTGCGCGCCGACCTGGCCTTCGTCTACGGCAACAGCCTGAAGCTCCAGCTCGGCAACCGCGGCCGCGTCGACGTGAAGGTGACGGTGCACGGCAAGGCCGCGCACTCGAGCCGGCCCAACGACGGCGCGAATGCGGTCACCGGCGCCATGGAGCTGCTGCGACGCCTCGCGGCCGAGATTCCCAATAACCGCTCCCATCCCCAGCTCGGCACGGCGTGGCTGACATGCAACCGCATCGAGAGCCTGCCGAAGTCCACCCACACGGTGCAGGACCGCTGTGAGGTCGGCCTCGACCGGCGCCTGCTCCCCGGCGAGGACGCCGACGCCGCGGTCGAGGAGATCGCGCGCGTGGCGCGCAGCCTCGAGGGCTGGAAGGACCCGGTGTCCGGCAAGCCGCTGCGCTTCGTGGTGGAGAAAGGCGCCGTGATGTATCCGAGCCTCGTCACCGAGGAGTCGCCGGTGGTCCGGCTCCTCGCCGCCGGCTGCGAGGCGATGCTCGGCGCGGCGCCCGAGACCTTCTTCGGCCAGTCGGCGCACGACCAGGGCTACCTCAACCACGTCGGCATTCCGACCGCGAACTTCGGCTCGGGCGAGCAGGCTTTCGCCCACACCGACCTCGACATGGCCTCGGTCGACCGCACCTTCGACGCCGCCCGCGTCTATGCCTGGATGATCGCTTCCTATCTCGGTGAGCAGAAAGACTAACCTCGGCTATTTCTTCGCCGCCTCGGTCGAGAGGTTCCCGCAGAAGGTCGCGGTCATCGACCTGTACGGCGGGAGGGAGCGCCAGATCACCTACGCCGAGCTCGACGAGCGCGCCGACCGCGTGGCGGGACTGCTGCAAACCCGCGGCGTGAAGCCCGGCGAGCGCGTCGGCATGATCGTCGGCAACCGGGTCGAATTCCTCGAGATCTTCTTCGGCGCCATGCGGGCAGGTGCGATTCCCGTGGCGATCAACACCCGCCTCGCGCGCGATACGCTGAAGTTCATCCTCGAGGATGCGGAATGCGTCGCGGCGTTCGTCGAGCCCGAGGCGCATCCCGATGCGATGGCGGTTTCGGCGAGCGTGCCGAACCGCATTGCAGTTGATTCCTCCTACGGGCCTTTACGGGATGAAAGTCCTAGACTGAACGAACCGCCCGAGCTGCCGCCGGACGCACAGGCATTCCAGCCCTACACCTCGGGCTCCACCGGCGTTCCGAAGGGAGCGATCATGACCCACGCCGGGATGCTCTGGTACGTGCAGTACAACCAGCGCTACTGGCCGACGAAACCGGACGATCGAGGGCTCATCGCCCTGCCCCTGTTCCACAAGAACGCGATGCGCGGCACGGTGAAGCCGATGCTTTACGCCGGCGGCTCGTTCGTGCTGATGCCGGGCTATGAGCCCAAGGGCTATCTCGAGGCGCTGGCAAAGTACAAGTGCAGCTACTCGCGCGGCGTGGCGGCGGTGTTCACCATGTTCCTGCAGCACCGCGACGAGCTCGCGAAGCTCGATCTCTCGAGCCTCCGGAGCTTCACCATCGGCTCCGCAGTGGTCACGCACGAGCTGATGGACGAGGTCGAGCGCGCGATCCCCGGCGTGCGGGTGGGCGAGAGCTACGGCCTCACCGAGGGCGGCAGCCCGTTCCGCGAGCCCCTCGACGGCCGGGCGGTGCCGCGCGGCTCGCCGGGCGTGCAGGCGCCGGAGTACCAGGTGCGCCTGGTCGGCCCGGACGGGGAGGACCGGGACGACGAAGGCGAGCTATGGCTCAAGTCGCCCTACAACTGCCTCGGCTACCACAAGCGGCCCGACGTGACGCGCGACAAGCTGGTGGACGGGTGGCTGCGCACCGGCGACGTGTTCCGCCGCGACGCGCAGGGCTTCTACTACTTCAAGAGCCGCGTGGACGACATGTTCTCGTGCGGCGGCGAGAACATCTACCCGAAGGAGGTCGAGGACCTGCTCTTCCGTCACCCCGCGGTGGCGAACGCAGTGGTGGCGCCGGTGCCGCACGCGGTCAAGGGCTACGTGCCCGCCGCCCTCGTCGTGCTCAAGCGCGGCGCGTCGGCCAGCGCGGAGGAGATCAAGGCCTATTGTCTCGACGAGGGGCCCAAGTACGCCCACCCCCGCTTCGTCGAGATCATCGGCGAGCGCGACATGCCGCTGAACGGCGCGGGCAAGATCGACCGGAACCTCGCCCGCGAGAAACTCGCTACTCTCGCTGAATACCGGCGGCTTTGATGGTCTTCGCGAGCTTCTCCATGTCCGCGCGCACCAGGTCGGTGAGCTGCTGCGGCGTGGTCGGATAGGGATCCGCGCCGAGCGTCGAGAAACGCTCCCGCAGGTCCGGCGCGGCGAGCGCGTGGTTCAGCGTCTCGTTCAGCTTCTGCACCACCGGCGCCGGCATGTGCGCCGGCCCGTGCAGTCCGAACCAGAAGCGCAGCGTGGCCTCGGGGAAGCCCGCCTCGCCGAAAGTCGGCACCTCGGGCAGCAGCGGCGAGCGCTTGTCGGAGAGCACCGCGATCGGCTTCGCCTTGCCCGAGCGGATGTGCTGGATCGCCGAGGGCAAGGTGTCGAATACCATGGAGACGTTGCCCGCGAACATGTCGGGATAGGCGACGCCCGCGCTCTTGTAGGGCACGTGCAGCATTTCGGCGCCGACGGTGGTGCGCAGCACCTCGCCGGAGAGATGGCCGATGCTGCCCACACCCGAGGAGCCGAAGGTCAGCTTGCCGGGATTCGCCTTCGCATACGCGACCAGCTCCTTCAGCGTGTTGAAGGGCGCAGAGGCATTGACGGTCAGGATGTTCGGTGCGATCGCGACGCCGCCGATGGCGCTGAAGTCCTTCACCGGGTCGTAGGTCACGCTCTTGTTCATGTTCGGCGCGATGGCGTACGCCGTGAGGCTCGAAAGCACGATGGTGTAGCCGTCGGGCGGCGACTTTGCAGTGGCGTCGGTGCCGAGCGCGCCGGCGGCGCCGGCGCGGTTCTCGACGATCATCGGCTGGCCGATCAGCTCGCCGAGCTTCTGCGCGAGCGCGCGGCCCATGATGTCGGACACGCCGCCCGCCGCATACGGCACGACGAGGCGAATCGGCTTGTTGGGATAGCCCTGCGCAAGCGCCGAGGCGGACAGCATCGACGCCGCGAGCCCGATCAGGAAATTCCTCCTGGATGTCATTTTGGCTCCTCCTTTGACTGGGTCATTGTTTCAGGGGACCGGTGAAATAGGTGCCCCTACCGCTTGCAATCAACCGGTTCTCCGCATCGAACACCTGCGCCTCGCAGGCGGAAAACTGGCTGCCGAACTTGATCACCCTGCCCTTCACCACCAGGTCGCCCGGCATCGCGGCGCGGTGATAGTCGACCCGTATGTCGATGGTCGGCACCGCGTGGCCGGTGCGCGACGTCAGCGCCCAGTCCGCGCCGAGATCGATCAGCGCGGCCAGGATCCCGCCGTGCGTGTGCTTGCGATCCGGGTTCGCCATCCACTCCTCGCGCCAGGTCGCTTTGACCTCGACGAAGTCCTCGCCGCAGTCGAGCACCTCGAGGCCGAGCCACTGGTGATAGGGGCCGCGCGTGATCAATCTCTGCAGTTCTTCCCTGGTCACGGCTTTCATGGGGTGACCACGACCTTGCCGACGACCTCGCGGTCGCGGATCAGGCGCAGCCCCTCGGCCGCGCGCTCGAGGGGCAGCACGCGGTCGATCGCAGGCTTCACCTCGCCCCTGGACACGAGCTCGAGGAGCGCGCGCAGGTCCTCGTCGGTGTAGCTGTTCGAGCCGATCACCCGGAGCTCGAAGCTCCAGATGTAGCGCAGGTCCTCCTTCGGATCGAAGCCCGCGGTCGCGCCGCACACGAGGATCTTGCCGCCGCGCTTCACGCACCTGAGCGAGGGCACCCAGGTCTCGCCTCCGGTGAAATTGACGACGCAGTCGACGCCGCCTTCGTAGCTCCGCCGCTGCGGCTTGCCGAATTTCTCGATCGCCCACTTCGAAAAATCGGTCTGCCTGTAGTTCACCGTGTGATCGGCGCCGAGCTCGCGCAGCCGCGCCAGCTTGTCGTCGCTCGAGGCGCAGGCGATCACCTCGCAGCCGATCCTCTTCGCGAGCACCACGCACGCCATGCCGACTCCGCCCGAGGCGCCCAGCACCAGCACGCGCTCGCCTTTCGCGAGCGTACGATGCGTGACGAGCATGCGGTGCGCCGTGCCGTAGGCTACCGGCAGCGCCGCTGCGTCGACGAAGCTGACGTTGTCGGGCATGGGCACGAGCTGGTGCGCCGATACCAGGCAGTATTCGGCCATCCCGCCGTCGAGCGCCTCGCCCAGGAGGCCGCGCTCCTTGTTGAGCGGGTTGACGAGCACCCGCGCGCCCGGCTTCCACTGCGGCGCCGCCGTCTCGGCCACTTCGCCCGCCATGTCGAGGCCGATGACCACCGGCATCGGCACCTTGATGCCGGGCATGCCTTTCACGGTGAAGACGTCGTGGTGGTTGAAGGACGCGGCGCGCACGCGGATCACCACGTGGCCCGGCGCCGCCCGCGGCTGCGGATAGTCGTGCGCCACCCGCAGGGTTTCGATTTCGCCGTGCTGCCTGAGGACCAGCGCCTTCAAAACTGCCTTGCGCCGGGAAGCGCGGCGATCGCCGCCTTCGCCACCTCGAGATCCTGCTCGCCGGTGCCCGAGCCGACGCCGATCGCGCCGATGACATGGCCCTCGACCACGATCGGCAGTCCGCCGAGCAGGTTGGTGAGCTTGCCGCCGGTCGCGAACGCGAGCTTGACCTCGTTCGCGACGTTGGCCTGGCCGGACGGCGCACGCGCGGACGCCGCGGTCATCGCCTTCTTGTGCGACGAATCGATGCTCAGGACCTTGGCGCCGTCCATGCGCACGAAGGCGAGCAGGTGCCCGCCGTCGTCGGTGATCGTGATGCACTGCGGCTGCTTCATCTCCAGCGCCTTGGCGATCCCGGCGCGGAGCATCTTCAGCGCGCCGTCGTGGGTCAGCTTGAGATGCGGAACGTAGTCGGACACGGCTCTCTCCTTCGCGCTCTCCTTCGGTAGTGAACTACGATACCGCGTGCCGCACCCGTGATGCGCATTAGTTCACAAAATCCTCCGTTTGGAGCAGCCGCGGCCGCACGCGGCTCAAAGCGGCGCGCGCATGTTGGTTCGCATGAGAATCCAATCCCTCATTGCTCTCGCCGCGGCGAGCGTGATCATGATCGGCCTCGGCGCGATCGCCGGCATCGTGGCCTCCCTTTCGCGCTCCCCCTCCTCGCACGGCGAGGTACCGGTCGCCGTGGCGACGAAGCCGCTCGACAGGGGTTGCACGGACTGCGGCGTGGTGGTCGCGGTGAAGCAGGTCGAGCTCAAGGGCAGGAAGCCTGACTCGGCAAGCCAGTACCAGATCCGCGTGCGCATGTCCGACGGCAGCGAGCGGACGGTGACCTACACCACCCCGCCCGCCTGGAAGGCGGGCGACCGCGTGCGCCTCATGAACGGCCGGCTGGTCGGCTAGCCGCTAGACGTTGAGGCGGCGCGCCTCCGAGATGTGCTTGCTCCAGTAGGGAGCGTCGACCCGGTCGCGGCGCACCCGCTTGCCCGAGGAAGGCGCGTGCACGAACTCGCCGCGGCCGACGTAGATGCCGACGTGCGAGTTCTTCTTGCCTTCCTGGTCGAAGAAGATGAGGTCGCCGGAGCGCAGCTCGGACACCTTGATGCGATGCGCGACGGCGCGCTGGTCATCGGTGCTGCGCGGGAGCTTGCGCCCGGCCTGCGCGTAGCTCCACTGCACCAGGCCGCTGCAGTCGAACCCGGTCGAGGGGCTCGAGCCGCCGTAGCGGTAGGGCTTGCCGACGAGCTGCGCGGCGTGCTGCGCAGCGCGCTCGCCGACGCCGCCGGCCGCGCGCTCGGCGGGCTGCGGGGCGCTCGCGCACCCCGCGAGGACGAAGAAAAAGAGGCCGATCGGGAGGACGGTGGTCAATCTGTTCACCGGCATCGCAGCGACTCCGATCGGCCCGGAAGCTATGCCTGGTGCCCGATCCGGTGGTGGCGCCGCGGCACGCGGCCGCCGAAGAGCGGCGCGAGCGATGCGGAGCCAGTGAGCACCGCGGCAAGGAGCCACGCGGCGCTGAGGATGATCGCGGTGACCGAGATCCAACTGTAAGTCTGGTGCCAAGGCTTGTTCATGAGCGGGCCGGCGACGATGAGCAGCACCGCCTGCCCCGCCGAGACCACGATGAGCGTGGTCAGGGGCACCAGCGTACTCTTGAGGACGTTCCAGCGCACGTCGTCGGCCGGCAGCAGAGCCGCGGCGCGGCGCGCGGCGAGCCAGAGCAGCAGGAGCGCGGCGCCGTAGGTCAGAAACTGAACCAGGTTCGCCGCGTTCAGTCCGGTCCGGCCGAGCCTGGTGGTCTTGAAGAGCGACATTTCCCCGAACGCTGCGCCCAGCGCAAGCGCGGCGACGATCACGACGGCGTAGCGGATGATCCAGCTCCAGCGTTCATTCATGGCGGCCCCTCTGCGTGACGGGTGTTCTTATCGCTGCCCCACTGCATTTGACCGTAGAGGTGGGCCGGACCCGAAGGCAAAAGAGCACTAACCGGTCCGGTTGGACTGCGCCAGAAAGGAAAAGGCCGATCAGGACTCGCTGACGGGGCTGCGTCTCGTCAGGCGGGTGCTGATCGGCCTGTGATTCAAGGGCCGGTTGCGACCTCCGGTCCCTGCCTCCAGTTAGTTATTAACTTCATGTCGGAGGTGCTTCATTTAACTACTATTTCTATAGGTTAGCAAGTGACAAAAACCACGCTGGAGGAAGAAAACCGCGCCGGCCCTCCGGAAAAGCGCGCCGTTCGTCTGAAAGAGCTGCAATCAGGGTGGCGAAACCCGCTCCAGGGTCTCCATCGAGCGGACGATCTCGAGAAGTCGCGCGGCTTGCGCGCCTGCGAGGCGCGCGAACTTGGCCTCCAGCCTCGCGTCGTCCATCGGCCGCGACTCCGGCGCCTCGATGACGGCCCCATCGGCGCGGATGCGCGCCGCCATCTTGTCTAGGCGCGCATCGGCCGCCACAACGATCCGCCGTCGAAGCGCCTGCACCTCGCCATCGACGGCCGCGGCGTCGCTGAACTGCGCGAGTCCTGCCTCGCCATGGAGAAGCGCGACCGCCACGGCATGCTGCGCGCTGAGGCGCGCTTCGATCGAGTTGCGCGGGTCGGGACGGTCGGTGCGCTCGATGGCCAGCGGGTTCAGATGGACTTCGATGGACTGCGCGATTCTCAGTCTTTCGCGGTGCTCCAGGCAGGCATCGATGAGCGCGTGCAGCACGACTCCGGACGGATAGGGTTTGTACGCCACCCGCTCCATCTCCCAGCGCTCGCCCAAACGCTGCGTGAGCTGCGGGAGATCGGCGCTGCCTCCGAACACGTTGACGAAGCCGCGCAGGCCCTCGATCGGCGCGCGCGGGCCCTCGAATCCCGCGGCTGCGAGACGCGCAGCGGCGAGGCCGTTCCGCGCCGCGAATCCCGCGTTCAGCACGCGCGCCATGCTCCCCAGCACCTCGACCAGGCCGGAGGCCTGCGTCGCAGCGATCCCCAGCGCCGAGGCCACCTGTCGCTCGTCCAGGCGCAGCAGCTTCGCCGCCGCGGCGGTCGCGCCGAACACGCCGCAGGTGCTCGTGATGTGCCAGCCGCGCTCGTAGTGGCCGGGCATCACCGCGTTGCCCATGCGGCAGCTCGTCTCCACCCCGAGAACGAAAGCATGCAGCAGCTCCGCGCCGCTCACCTTCTGCTTCCTCGCAATGGACAGCACGGCGGCAGCCACGGGCGGCGTCGCGTGGATCACGGTCGGCAGGTGCGTGTCGTCGTAGTCGTGAGCGGTTGCCGCCGCCGCGTCGATCAGCGCATCTTCGAGAGGAAACACTTTGCGCACGATCGCGATGGCGGGATCGTCGCGGCCGGCGAGAATGCAGCCGAGCGCGTTCAGAATCCCGCGCCTGCCCTCGTGGCGGATCGCCGCGGGGACGTCCTCCCACCTGGACTGCGCAAGGAACCGGGCGAGAGCCGGAGTCAGTCCAGCTTCACGCCCGCCTGCTTCACCACCGGCGCCCATTTCGCCGACTCCTCGTGCATGAAAGAAGCGAACGCCTCCGGGCTGCCCGGCATCGGCTCGGCGCCCTGCGCGAGCAGCTTTTCCCGGATGTCGGCAGATTCCAGCACCTTGCGCGTTTCCCGGTTCAATCGATCGATGACCGGGCGAGGCGTGCCGGCCGGCGCGAGCAGGCCGTACCAGAGCGAGACCGCGACCTTCGGGTAGCCGAGCTCGGCGAAAGTCGGCACTTCGGGAAGCAGGCGGTTGCGTTGCGCGCTCGCCGCGGCGAGCACACGCAGCTTGCCGCTCTTCACGTGCTGGATCAGCGAAGGCGCGGCATCGAACATGATCTGCACCCGCCCGCCGACGAGGTCGGCCACCGCCGGCCCGCTGCCCTTGTACGGCACATGGGTAATCGAAGCGCCAGTCTCGCTCTTGAAGAGCTCGGCTGCCATGTGCGGCGCGCCCCCGTTTCCGGAGGAGGCGAAATTCAGGCTTTCCTTTTTCGATCCGGCGATCAGCTCCTGCACGGACTTGAAGGGCAAATCGGCGTTGATCGCCATGATCAGCGGCAGCAGAGCGAGCCCGCTGACCGGCGCGAAGTCCTTGACCGGGTCGTACGGCAGCCTGGAGTAGAGATGCGGTCCGACGCCGTGCGTGGTGATCGAGTTCTGCAACAGCGTGTAGCCATCGGCGGGCGCCTTGGCGACCGCGTCGGTGGCGATGGTGCCGCCCGCGCCGGCGCGGTTATCGACCAGCACCGGCTGGGAGAGCGACTCCGCGAGCTTCGCGCCGACCAGCCGCGCGATGAAGTCGGCGGCGCCGCCGGGCGGCACGGTGACGATCAGGCGAATGGGACGGTTCGGATAGTCGCTCTGCGCCGCGGTGAGAGGCGCGAGCGCGATCATCAGGCACGCGATCAGGAGTCTCATCGCCGGCAAATATAACCGAGCCGAACACCGCACGGCATTCAGCGACCGCCACCGCCTGTACCGTCGGTGCTGGCTAAGTGCGTTCGCGCACAGAACGCGATGCCGTTTCAGGGCGCCAATAACCCGATCAAGCAGGGCGAAGCAGGCGAACGGAGGTAGTTATGCGAAAGGACACGACCAGGCGCGCGATCAGCATGCTGCTCCTCGCCGCCGCGCTGTGCGGCTGCGCCAGCGCTCCGGAGCGGCAAGCGCGCAAGCAGGAGGATCTTTTCGCCGAGCGCCGGGCGCAGGACGCCGCGCGCCAAGAGGGCGCGAAGCGTCTCGTCGCGCAGATGCTTGCGCGGGCCGAGGCGAAGGCGCGTACGCCGGGCGCGACCATCGATCTGCTGATCATCTCCGGCGGCGGCGACTGGGGCGCATTCGGCGCCGGCGTGCTCAAGGGCTGGGGCCGCGTAAAAGGCGAGTCGGCGCGGCCGCAGTTTGACGCGGTCACCGGGGTCAGCACCGGCGCGCTGATCGCGCCCTTCGCCTTCCTCGGTGACGACGAGTCGATCGAGCGCATCGTGCAGCTGTACCGCAACCCGGCGACCGACATCGCGAGCTCGCGCGGGCTGCTGTTCTTCCTGCCGAATAACCCGTCGTTCTATCTGCTGCCCGGCCTCGAGCGCGAGCTGCGCACCGCGCTCGACCGTGACATGCTCGAGCGCATCGCCGCGCAGGAGGCGAGCGGGCGCCTGCTGCTGGTCAACACCACCAACATCGACCTGGGCGACCTCCACCCCTGGGACGTGATAGCCGAAGCGAAGGCGGCGCTCGCCGCGGGCGAGCCCGAGCGCGTGCACCGCATCCTGCTCGCGAGCGCCGGCATCCCGGCGATCTTCCCCGCACAGCAGATCGGCCCGCACCTCTACGTCGACGGCGCAATCACCGGCAACATTCTGTACGGCGCGCGCGTCGACCAGGAGCAAGGGGTCGCCGCGCAGTGGCGCGCGAAGCACGGCCGCGCGCCGGCGCCACGCGTGCGCTACTGGGTGATCTTCAACAACCAGTTCCGTTTTCCGCCGCAGGTGACGCAGGCGCGCTGGCCCGACATCATGTCGCGCGCCACGATCATGGCGACGCAGAACGCGACGGTGAGCGCCATGCGCCACCTCGCGGCGAATGCCGAGCTGACGCGCACCAAGTACGGCATCGACGTGGAGCTGCGCATCATGGCCGTGCCCGAGGCCTGGGCACCGCAGGTGGCCGGCACCTTCAAGAAGGAAGTGATGAACGATCTGGCCGACCTCGGCGAGAAGATGGGCGCCGACCCCGCGAGCTGGACTAACGGAGTACCGGACTGACGATCCGACAAGGCGCTAGAAGCGCGCTTGCACGTAGCCGAAGAAGCTCTGCGAGCGCCAATCGAAGCTGCCGGTGAAGTCGTTCTTGGTGGCGTCCACGCCGAGCTTCACGGCGCTGATGCCCAGGCCGACGCCGAAGTGACGGGTCAGCATGTAGTCGGTCGACATGCCGAGGTAGCTGATGCTCCCTTTGACGTCGCCGACCTTCAGCAGCAGGCCCTCGAAGAACGTGCTCACCGTCCAGCGCGGCGTGATGAAGGTGTCGAGACTGATGCCGAACATCGGCAGCGGCGCGGTGGTGCTCGAGGAAATGTCGCGCGGCGGAGTGCTGGAGTTGAACCCGAACTTGAATCGCGCGCCGTAGAGACCGGCCATCGCGGCGAGCTCGATGCGGTCGTCGCGAATCAGAGAGTACTGGTAGTTCACGATAAGGAAGTCGGTGTTGGCGCTGGTGTCGAGCCTGGTGCCAGCGGGAACCGTCTGGTCCTTGATCACGAGATCCTGCTCGATGGTCTTCTCCGCATGGCGCCGCGTGCTGAAGGACTGGAACCCGACGCGGTGGTTCGGCGAGAAGCGCCAGGTGCCCTCGGCGAGCAGGCTCGAGCGGTCGCGCTGGATCCCGGCACCGCCCTCGAGGTTGAACTCGACACCGCGCCTGTTCGGGCCGTCGATGCGCACCGAGGTGTCGCTCTCGTTGATGATGGTGCCGAGACTGAGCTTGAATTTCTCGGTGCCGCCGCGGACCGGGCCATCCTGGGCGAGGGCCGGCCCTGCGAAGGCGGCGGCGATGAATGCGACGGGCAGGCCCTTGGCTTTCATGGCGTCCTCTCGGTGAGTGTCGGTACGGTAGGGCACATTGCTATAGCGCTCGGTACGGTAGCGCACATTATGGCAGGCTCTTGGGGTCGAGGATCAATACGGTACCGTACACGCGTGACATGAATGACATGGCGCGAATGCCGGCGAGACTTTTCTGAGGGATCCGCTCGGTACTATCCGCCGACCGTCGGGCGTCAACGTCATCAGGCGCATCGTGCTCGAACGCGTGAGGCCGCGGTCTATCCCGCCCGCCCGCGCTCGAGGAGCCACGAGACCGCCAGCCCGAGCACCAGCCCCCAGAACGGCGCGCCGATTTGCAGGATCGGAACGTCGGCCACGGTGACCAGAAAGCAGATCAGCGCACCGAAGCTGAAGCGCCCGCCGAAGGAAGCGGTGAACGCAGTTTGCAGGACGCGCAGCATCGCGAGGCCGGCGAGCGTGGCGATGAACGCCGGCGGCGTGGCGAGCAGCAGCCGGGTGAAGAACGGCGCGAGAACCCCGAACGCCACGGCGAAGAGGCAGAAGAACAGGGCGCCCGTGTATTGGCGATGCGTCTCGCCCGCACTGGAAAGCACTGCGCTCACCGGGCCGGTCAGGCACGTCGAGACGGCGCCGAGCAGTCCCGTCACGACCGACCCGGCGCCGCAGGCAACCGTGATCGCGTTGACCGGCGCCGGGTGGCCGTTGGCCGCGAGGATGGCAACGCCCTGCGCGTTCTGCACCGCGAGCACCGTGATGGCGAGCGGCACCACGAGCTCCACCATCGCTGCCCACGAGAACTCGGGCACGTACAGGTTCGGCGCTGCGAGCGTGAACAGCGCGGCGGCCGGCGGCTTGAATGCTCCAAGGACTCCGATGGCGAGCGCGCCCGCGATCAGGGCGCCGATGAGCGGCGGAAGCACCCTTGAGAGCCTGGGCAGAGCGGTGAGAAGAGCAAATGCCGCCGTCATCGGCAGGGCGATCCACGGGTGGTCGCGGAAAGCGAGCACCAGATCCACCCCGAAGCGCAGGAATACCCCGGCAACCATCGCCATCACGATCGGCATCGGCACCGCCTCCATCGCGCGGCGCACCCAGCCCGACAGGCCGAGCAGGAGCATCAGCACGCCGGTGGCGAGAAATGCGCCGACCACCTCGGCGAACGCAAGATGGCCGAGCGCCGGGCCGACCAGCACCGCGCCCGGAATGCTCCACAGGAAGACGAGCGGCTGCCGGTATGCCAGCGTGAAAGCCATCGAGATCACGCTGTTCAGGCAGAACGCGGCGAAGATCCAGGAGGCGATGTCGGATTCGGCAAGGCCGCCCCGCGCACCGACCGCGAGGATGATCGCCACCGGTCCGCTCGCCGCGAACAGGAACGCGACCATCGCCGCCACGGCGTACGGCGCGCCGGCAGCGGCAAGAATGCTGCGCGGTCCAGGCGGCGGCGAAACGATTCTTTCGAGCGGCATGCGAGGCGGCATTCTCGGCTAACATTCGCCGCTCCGGCAATGAGCTACCTCGTCGGCATCGATATCGGCGGCACCTTCACCGACTGCGCGATCGTCGATCGCGCCGGAAAGCTTCTCACCACGAAGGTGCCTTCGACGCCGGAGGATTTCTCGCGCGGCATGATGGATGCGCTCGGCGCCGGCGCCAAGGCCCTCGGCCTGCCGCTCGCGGAGTTCTGCGGCGACATCGCGTTCCTCTCGCACGGCACCACGGTCGGCACCAACACCATCATCCAGAAGAAGGGCGCGCGCGTCGGGCTCATCACCACCAGGGGCCACGAGGACGCGATCCACATCATGCGCGGCTCGCGCGGCCATGGCGGCCGCGACATCCGCAAGGTGGTGCACTTCCCCGAGACCTCCAAGCCGGTGCCGATCGTGCCGAAGCGCCTCATCCGCGGCGTATCCGAGCGGGTAGATTGCTTCGGTGAAGTTGTAGTTGAATTGAATGAATTGGAGGCAAAACAGGCGATCAGCGAGCTCATCGAACAGGGCGTGCAGGCGATCGCGATCTGCTTCCTGTGGTCGTTTCGAAACCCCAAACACGAGCTTCGCGTCCGCGAGCTGGTGAAGTCGATTGCAAAGGACGTGTTCGTCACCTGCTCGGTCGACATCGCGCCCAAGTGGGGCGAGTACGAGCGGGTCACGGCGACGGCGCTGAATGCCTACCTGGGCCCGGTGATGACCGGTTACCTTCAACGACTAGACACCTCATTACAGAAGCTTGGTTACTCGCACGGCCTCCAGATCGCCCAGTGCGGCGGCGGGACGGTACCGGTCGCACGCGCCGGGGAGGCGCCGCTCCTGACGCTCGACTCGGGTCCGGTTTCCGGCGTAACCGCGTCGATGTTCCTCGGCGCCGCGATGGGCGAGCGCCACATCATCACCACCGACATGGGCGGCACCTCGTTCGACGTGTCGATCATCCACGACGGCAAGCCCGCCTACTCCTTCATCAGCAACACCGACCAGTACGAGTACTTCCTGCCGAAGGTCGACCTGCAGGCGATCGGCGCGGGCGGCGGCAGCCTGGCGCGCGTGCAGCCGGAGAAGCGCACCATGACCGTCGGGCCGGACAGCGCAGGCGCCTTTCCCGGACCGGTATGCTATTCGCGCGGCGGCACGGTGCCGACGGTGACCGACGCACAGCTCGTCCTCGGCTACCTCGATCCGGAAAATTTTGCCGGCGGCAGGATGAAGCTGGACAAGGCCTCGGCAACGAAAGCCGTCGCGGAGCTCGGCGCCGGGATCGGGATGACTGCGATGGAGTGCGCCGCCGGAATCTGCCGCATCGTCGAGCTGCAGATGGCCGACGTGATCCGCAAGGTCACGGTCGAGAAAGGCTTCGATCCGCGCGACTTCGTCCTGTTCGCCTTCGGCGGCGCTGGCCCGGCGCACGCCGGCGTGTTCGCGCGGGAACTGGGTGTCCGCAAGATCATCATCCCCCAGAGAAAAGCGGCGTCGACGTGGTGCGCCTTCGGTGCCGCGGCGGCCGACGTGCTGCACATTTTCGAGCGCACCGAGATCATGCCGACGCCGGTTCCGGCCACGCACATCAACCGCAATTTCGAGCAGCTCGAGAAGCAGGCGCGCGAAATGATGGCGAGCGAGGGCATCGCCGCCGGCCGCCAGCGCTTCGAGTTCTCGCTCGATGTGCGGCACAAGGGGCAGATCAACGAGGTGGAACTGCTTCTGCCTTGGAAGCGCGTGGATGCGAACTACGAGGTTTCGTTGCGACGCATCTTTGTCGAACGCTATGAAAAGCTCTACGGGCGCGGTTCGGCGCTCGCCGGCGCACAGCTCGAGATCGTGGTGTGCCGGCTGCGGGCGCGCGCGCTGACGCCCAGGCCGAAACTGGTCAAGGCGAAGAGCGCCTCGAAAAGCATTCCGCGCGAAGCCGTGCGCAAGCCGCGCTCGATTCAATGGGAAAAGCCGAGGAAGACGCCCGTCTATGACGGCGAGAAGCTCGCCGTCGGCAACCGAATCCGCGGACCGGCGATCGTCGAGACCTCCGATACCACGGTCGTGGTCCATCCGGGGCGTACGCTCGCCGTCGACGCGCTGGGCAACTTCGAGATCACCTTCAAATGAATGCACCGCTGAAAAAGCTTAGCGAGCTGACCGGCCTCGCGTTCGACGGCGTACGCAGCGGCTACGTGCCGCCGAAGCACCTCAGTATTTCCAAGAAGTTGCGTCTCCATACCCGGGTGAGGCGCGAAATCGACCCGGTCACCTTCGAGGTCGTGCGCCACGCGCTGTGGAACGTGAACGAGGAGCATGGCGCGACCATCCAGCGCCTGTCGGGATCGCCGGTGGCGATGTACGCGCTGGACCTCAACCCCTCGATCCTCACCGAGGACGCCGAGTTCGTGTATTTCGGTCCCTACATGCAGTACATGTCCGGGGTCACCGATACGCAGGTGAAGTGGACGCTCGAGAACCGCAGCGACAACCCGGGCATCCGCGACGGCGACATGTTCC
>Ga0070696_100000282_pt1 | contig 30602 bp, 19 predicted proteins | sample KBSK1253metaG_FD_65474 | JGI IMG/M metagenome (GOLD analysis project Ga0070696, IMG submission 65474) | Corn, switchgrass and miscanthus rhizosphere microbial communities from Kellogg Biological Station, Michigan, USA - KBS K1-25-3 metaG | ecosystem: Host-associated > Plants > Roots >... | reverse complement strand
CGCCGCACCGCTTCCTCCCGCGAGAGGCCGCTCGCGATGAGCTTCTCGACCTGCTTCTCGTAATGTGACCGCAGTTCCTCGTCCATTTCGGCCTCCACGGCCTTGCGTCGAAACAGTGCTCGAAGACGAAACATCAGATCACTGAGCATGGCGCACTCCTAGTTCATCGCTACCGCTGATTCCGCCGGCACTCGTCTACTCATAACGCAAAGCCACCATCGGATCGACGCGCATGGCGCGCCGCGCCGGCAGGTAACCCGCGAAAAACGCCACGGCAGAAAGCACGCCGATGGAAGCGAGCAAGGTCACCGTGTCTCGCGCAGCGAGCCCGAATAGCATTTTCTGAAGCAGGCCCACGACTGCCAGCGAGATGCACGTTCCTGCCGCCAGGCCGCCCGCCAGAACCAGAACTACATCGCGCATCACCAAACCAAGAATGGATTTTTGCGGTGCTCCCAGAGCCATGCGGATGCCGAACTCGGGCTGGCGCTGGGTTACCAGATAACTTAGCGCGCCGTAGAGGCCAATCATCGCCAGAAGCAGCGCCAAGCCGCCAAAAAAAGTGGAAAGTGTGGCGAGGAGCCGTTCCTGCACCAGCGAGTCGTCAACTTGCTGGGCCAGTGTCGCGAAGTCGAGGGGAATTGTTTTGCTCACACCTGCAACGGCCTCCTGCACGGAGGGAACAAGGCCCGAGGGACGCGCCGACGTTCGCAGTTCGAATGCTTGCTCTTCCGCGTGCTCCGGAACTTGTGTGACCGGAAAGTATGCCGTGGCTGAGTTCTCTTCGCGGAGCGACTCGTATTTGGAATCCTTTACCAGCCCCACGATTTGAATGGGCACGGCGCTTTTACCAGGATCCGGCTCAACCCGGAAAAACTTCCCAACCGGATTCGCATTCGAAAAAAACCTGCGTGCCAGCGTTTCATTGACGATGGCCACATGAGCCGATGTCTTTGTGTCGCTGCCGTTAAAATTCCGTCCTGTCAGGAGTGGTGTACGCAAGGTCTCAAAATAGCCTGTCGAGATGAAGTTGAAAAAGGCGACTGCATCTTCTCCCGTCGGTGGATTCGGAGTGTCCACTTGCAGCGCATTGTTCCATATCCGGTTGCTGACCGGAGTGATGAGGGACCGGCCGGCGGACACTACGCCGGGAAGCGTGCGCAATCTGTTCTCGATATCTTCGAACATCGCGGGCTGCTGCTCGGGCGCAACTTTCGCAGTGTGCAGATCCGCGTGCACGATCAGGACATTGCTTCGATCGAAACCTATGTCCATCGTGACGAGCTTCACGAGACTGCGCAGGAAGAGGCCGCTCGCCACTAGCAGCACCAACGAGAGTGCAACTTGCGAGGCCACGATCCACTTCCCAGGGCGAAATTTTGTACGGCTCTCTGCATCTCCCGTCTGGCTGCCTTTCATCGCGGATGTCAACGAAACGCGTGTCGAACGGAACGCCGGCAGCACACCAAACAGAAGTCCGGTGAAAAGCGCTACCGCCGCTGTAAAACTCAAGATCCGCCAATCGAACGTCAGGTCGAGAAAAATGTTGTCGCTTTTGGTCGAAATATAACGAACGAGAAGCGAGCTTCCCCAACGCGCAAAGACGACGCCGAGTACAGCGCCCGCCGTCGAAAGCAGAACGCACTCCGTCAACAACTGCCGGATCAATCGGGCTCTCGAAGCGCCCAGCGCCTTTCTCACTGCGATTTCCTTATGACGAGCCGCTGCACGAGCCAGCATCAAGCTCGCGATATTGGCGCATGCGATCAGCAACACCAGTCCCACGACGCCCATCAGGATATTCAGCGGCTGTGCAAATTGCCGGCGCACCCACGACATGCCTGTCCCGGCCGGGATGGCTACCAGAGTGAGCTTTAGGAATCTCGCCTTCCCCTTCTCGTCCCAATTCTGCGGTAGGGCCCCGGCAAAGATTCGCGGAGATAGAACGCCGAGCCGGGCCTTCACCTGGTCTTTGCTGATGCCTGGCTTCACGCGCCCCATGATAGTTAGCCACCACCACGAGCGTTGGTCGAGCCGGGACACCTTTCCATCAAAGACGTCGGCAGTACAAATCGGAATCGCCACATCAAATTTGCTGCCGACCTGAGTGCCGTAGAAGCCTGGAGAACTGACGCCGATAATCTGAAACGGATGGTTGCTGAGAGAGATCGTGCTTCCGACGGCGCTCGGCGACGCCCCGAAATGATCTTGCCAGAAGCCGTAGCTTAGAACCGCCACGGCCGGGCAGCCTCGTGTGTCGTCGGCTGGAGCAATCAAACGCCCAGCCACCGGGCGCACACCTAAAGTGTTGAAATAATCGCCGCTGGCAAGGATTCCGTTGGCGTTTTGGACCGCGCCACCTTGCGCAAGGTCGAAACGGTTCTCGCCCCATGCAAAAGTGCCCGAAAAAACGTCCTGGTTGTCTCGTATTTGTTCCCAAAGAGGATTCGTAAAGCTGGGAGTGCCCTCACCTCCGCCGGAAAAATTGGCTCGCAGCACTTGCACCAATTCCTCGGGCTTCTGCACCGGCAGAAGCCGCAGCATGACGGTGTCAATCAAGCTGAAGATCGCGGTGTTTGCGCCGATTCCGAGTGCAAGCGATAGAATCGCGACGCCGGTGATCACCGGCGTGCGCGCGAAGATGCGCAACGAGTAGCGGATATCCTGCAAGAACGATTCGATCAGATTCACGCCACGCGCGTCGCGAATCTCTTCCTTGAGCTGTTCGTGTCCGCCGAATTCGATACGCGCGCGCCGATTGGCTTCCTCGCGCGTCAAACCGGTTTTGAGAAACTTCTCAACCTGTTGATCGAAATGAAACCGTAGCTCGGCGTCCGCTTCGGATTCCACGGTTTCGCGCCGGAATAGCGAACGAAGGCGGAAAAACAGATCGTTGAACACGGAGCCCTCCCTAAGCCGTCTCTAGAATCTGGGCGACGGCTGCCGCCAGTTTTTTCCAGGAATCTTTTTCGAGTTCGAGTTGTTTGCGGCCGGTTTTGGTGAGTTCGTAATATTTCGCGCGTCGATTATTTTCGGACGTGCCCCACTTCGCTTTGATCCATCCGCGGCGTTCCAGCCGGTGCAGCGCTGGATACAGCGAACCCTGCTGAATCAGCAGCACATCGCTCGAGATCTGGTGGATGCGCTCGGAAATCGCCCACCCATGCTGTGGTTCCAGCGCCAGCGTGCGAAGAATGAGAAGGTCGAGCGTCCCCTGCGGAAGTTCAATTCTCTTGTTGGCCATCCATGGCGTCCCCTGTCGCTTCGACAAGAGACCATACACCCACTCTTGTCGAAGCGCAAGGGGAAAGAAGATGATGTCGGTAAGTGCGTTTCGCCTCGGGAAAGACCCTGTAGGGGCGGGGCTTGTCCCGCCCGCGTCGGCTAGCCGCGCATACGCTGGAATTCGCGCATGAAGCTCGTGAGAGCTTCCACGGCTTCGAGCGTGACCGCATTGTAAAGCGAAACGCGCATCCCGCCGACCGACCGGTGCCCCGGCGTGCCTACAAGGCCCGCCGCGGCGGCTTCCTTGCCGAATTGCTGTTCGACCCCCTCGTCGCCGCCGCCCACGCGGAACACCACGTTCATTTTCGAGCGCGAAGAATTTTCGACCGGGCAACGATAAAAGCCATTACTCGCTTCGAGCGTATCGTAGAGGAGCTTGGCCTTGGCGTTGTTGCGCTTTTCGATCGCGGTGATGCCGCCTTCGGCCTCGATCCACTCCATCACCAGACCGACGATGTACACTGCGAACGTCGGCGGCGTGTGATACAGCGATTTTTCCTTGATATGCGTGCGGTATTGCAAAAGCGTGGGCAGTTTCTTGTCCGCGCGTTCTGCAAGGTCCTTCCGCACAATAACCACGGTGACGCCGCTCGGCCCGAGATTTTTCTGCGCGCCGGCGAAAATGAGTCCGAATTTCTTCACGTCGATGGGACGCGAAGCGATGTCCGACGACATATCCGCAACAAGCGGCGCGCCGCTGGTCTCCGGCATTTCCGTCCACTGCGTTCCTTCGATCGTATTGTTCGTGCACATGTGCACGTACGAAGCTTCTGCCGAAAATTTAATTTCGTCCTTGCGCGGAAGCCGGGCAAATTTCTCCGCTTCGGTCGAGGCCGCAACGTTGTGCAACACACCTTTCTTCAACTCGCCCAGCGCCTTCGCCGTCCACGTCCCGGTATGAATCAAATCGACCGGTTTTCCAGGCAGGCACAGGTTCATCGGCGCCATGGTGAACTGCATGCTCCCGCCGCCTTGCAAAAAGAGAACCGCATATTCATCGGGAATCTGCAGGTGCTTGCGCAAACCCGCTTCCGTCGCCGCGTTAATGCTTTCGAATTCCGGCGAGCGGTGGCTCATCTCCATCACGGACATGCCGCTCCCGCGCCAATCCAACAACTCCTCGCGGATGCGCTCAAGCACGGAAAGCGGCAAAGCCCCCGGCCCCGCATTGAAATTGCGCACGCGCTTCACTCCGCGTTCCGAAACTGTGGACATACTCACGATAGCTGATTCCTCTCAATGAAGTATCGCGCAGTCGCACGGCCGGGGCGGCGACCGCTTACTTAGTTCTTCAGAATAACAGAATCCTGCGGCTGATCTAAAATCGCGGTCGGGCGCCGATTCGCTCGGCCTAGGGGACCTCTGCAATGGCAAACTCCACGCGCCGCCGCATCGGATCGATGCGCTCCGCTCGGACGTGCACGCGGTCACCTAAATGCCACGCTAATTCTTTAAGCTTTGCGCCGCGCCCACGACGCGAACCAGTCGCCCCGCGCCGCCCCTCGCCTCCCGACAACGCGACAATGGCGTGATCACGCTCCCGGAAAACGCAACGCGCGCCGGCGGCTTCTTCAAGAGCGTTAATAGGCAGCAGCCCCTCCACAAACACTTCGAACAGCTCGACAAAGCATCCAAATTTCTGCACTGAAATGATCAGCCCTTCGTATTCCTCGCCGAGGTGCGCTTCCATGAACTGCGCCGTCTTCCAGTCCATCAACTCGCGCTCGGCGCCATTAGCCCTGCGTTCCGCTTCCGAAGTTTCCGAAGCGATCTCCTCGAGCTGCCTTTGCGAATAGAGTGTCGCCTCCAGGCCGCGTGCCGTATTGCTGCCGACAGGCGCCGCAGCCTGCGGGCGCTCCAAAGCCCACTTCAGCACGCGATGAACGATCAGGTCCGGATACCGCCGAATCGGCGAAGTGAAATGCGTGTACTCGTCGAATCCCAGCGCAAAATGCCCAAGCGGCTCCGCAGCGTAGCGCGCCTGCTTCAGCGAGCGCAGCATCAAATAAGAAACAATCCTCTCTTCCGTCTTCCCGGCTAACTTGCGCAGCAGTCTTTGATAATGTTGCGGCGTAATCCGCAGTTCCGTCGAACCAGGCAGCGCCACGCGCATCCCACGCTCGCGCCCGTGTCCGTAAGAATCTGGCCGCCCCGCCTTCGCAGGCGCAGGCACGCGCCCGTGCCGCACCGCAATCTCCCGCTGGTGCAAATCCGCCACGCCAAGCGAATACCCGAACGCGCGCGCCAGCTCTTCAAACTCCAGCACTTTCCGCGCATCCGGTTTTTCATGCACCCGATGCAGCGCCGCAATTCCCCGCCTGAGCAAATACCCCGCCACCGCGCGATTCGCCGCCAGCATGAATTCCTCAATCAGCCGGTGCGCGATGTTCCGTTCGCTTCGCACGATGTTGGTCATGCGCTGCTGCTCATCGAACTCAATCACCGGCTCGGGCAAATCGAAATCGATCGAGCCGTGCTCATTGCGCCGCGCGTTCAGCAGCAGCGCCAGCTCTTTCATATCTCGAAAGTGTCCAGCCAATCCTGCGTAACGCACCGTCGCATCCGCATCGCCTTCGATCACTTTGTTTACGTCCGTATACGTCATCCGCTCCGCCGAGCGAATCACCCCCGGCGTCATGTGCGCGCTCAGCATCTTGCCCGCCGCGTCAAACTCCATCAACGCGCTCATCACCAGCCGTTCCTCGCGCGGCTTCAGCGAACACATCCCATTCGAAAGCGCTTCCGGCAGCATCGGCACAGCCCGGTCCGGAAAATATACCGACGTCCCGCGCAGCCGCGCTTCTTGATCCAGCGCGGTCCCCGTTCGAACGTAATGCGCCACGTCCGCGATGTGCACTTGCAATCCCCAGCCGCCGTTCGCCCGCCGCTCTACATACACCGCGTCGTCAAAATCCCGCGCCGTTTCTCCGTCAATTGTCACGATCGGCAAATGCCGAAAGTCATCACGCCCTTCGCGCTCCGCTTCGCTCACCGCCGCGGCCCGCTGCTCCGCTTCCGCCAAAACCGCGCCGGAAAATTCGTGCGGCAGATGATGCTTGCGAATAATGATCTCGATATCCACGCCGAGATCGCCGGGCCGCCCGAGAATTTCAATAACGCGTCCCGTTGGCGCTGCCCCGCCGCGCGGATAGCGCAGCAGTTCGACATTCACCACCGCTCCATCAAGTTCCGGTACCCGCGACAGCCGCCCGCCGCGCGCGCCGGAATCGCCCAAACCCAACTTTTGCCGCAGCGCCGCAGTCAATTCTTCGCCAGGAGGAATCTCCACTTCATGCTGCATTCGAACGTCATAAGGCAGCACCACATTTCCGCGCGGCGCATACCGGAACAATCCCACGACCGACGGATGCGCCCGCCCCAGCACGCGCACGATCCGCCCTTCCGCCCTCTGCCCGCCCCGAGCGCCTCCTCCGCGAAAATCACCGCGCCGGAAATCGCTGACGCGCTGCAACTTCGCCAGCACGTGATCCCCGTGCATCGCATCTTCCACCGCGTCGCGCGGAATGAACACGTCGCCATCCAGTTGCGGCATCGGTACATCCGGCACGACAAATCCGTACCCGTCGTGATGCAGCACCAGCCGCCCTCGCACTTCGTCCCGAGCCAACGACTGCGCACCCGCCGCAGGCCGCACGTTCCCCGTGGAACTATGCGCTGTCGGCGCGCGCTCCCCGGAACCAGTCCCCTCAGTGCCGCTTCTTGCAGGCCCTCGCGCAGCGGAGCGAGCATCCTTGTCTGCCGATTCCTCACTGCCTTTCCGTCCCGCGAGCCGGTAGCGGCCTCCTGGCAATTCTTGAATGGCGCTGCGCTTCTTTAATTTAACCAACAGGTTAAATAAGGCCTTCCGTTCCGCCCTCCCTAAATGTAGTCCGGCCGCAATCTCGTTCGCGGACGCGTCTCCTCTCGTAACCTGTAGAAAACGCAATATGTTATCTGGACTCAAATTGGATGTGCGTGGCATATGGCGAAAGCACCCTGACGCGAAAGCTAATTTCCACGAAGATTCTAGTCACCTTTTGCATTTTCTCGGGAACTTTTTTCGTTCTTCCGGGATTATATAGGCAGGCCAACACACGACCGGCTAGCCGCCCTCCGTCAGGCTGGCCGGACTTCCCCGAAAGGGGACATAAGGAGGCGGAACGACCTGGTCCGCCTCCTCTTTTTTCTCTCCGCGCGCTTTCTCCCCGTGCTTCCCATTCATCCTCATCCAAACGCCATCGGGACTCCTACACCGACGCCAGCGGTCACAACAACGGCAACGTCCAGCGTATCAACAACAATCTCGATATGGAGCGAACCCAACTCTTTACGTATGATTCCCTCAACCGCCTCGCCACCGCCGAAACGCTTCACCAGAATCAGCCCTGGTGGCAGGGTGATTCGCCGACCGCAGAGTGCTGGGGCGAGCAATTTAACTACGACCCCTGGGGCAATCTCACCGGCATCAGCCCCGTTTCCTCGGCGTATACTGGCTGCACTCAGGAAAATTGGAGCATGACTCCCACCACTAAAAACCAACTCCAGGACACGAATGGCGACTACGTCTACGACGCCGCAGGAAACTTGATCCAACCCGGCCCCATCGGTGGCCCCTACGTCTTCGACGCCGAAAACCATCTCACCTCCGCCGGCGGCATGGCCTACCTCTACGACGGCGACGGCAAACGCGTAGGCAAAGCCCCCGCCAGTACGCCCACTCAGCCCAACTATCTCTACTGGTATGGCACCGGCTCGCAAATCCTTGAAGAGACCGACGGCGCCGGCAACTACATGTATGAAGACTACTATTTCAATGGCATGCTTTTGGCCCGTAGCGAACCGGACAATTGGGTGGACCATTTCTTCGCGGACGCCCTCGGCAACACGCGCTGTGTTTATGGTGATGGCGACCCCGATGGCGGTTGCTCCGATTACTACCCCTTCGGCGGCGAGCGGCCCATTCCCTCCTGTTGCCCCACCAACCCCGGAGGCGTCAACGTCCCCTTCATGTTCACCGGCAAAGAACGCGACAGTGAGAGCGGCCTCGACAACTTCGGCGCTCGCTACAACTCCTCCAACCTCGGCCGCTTCATGTCGGCTGATCCCAAACATGTCAGCGCTCACCTAACTGATCCTCAGAGTTTCAATAGGTACGCCTATGCCCGAAACAATCCCCTGCTATACGTTGACCCGGACGGCAAGGACTTTGAAAAAGCTGTACAGGATTTGAAGATTTTCGCCAAATCCATCTACATCAAAGTGTCGGTAGGTGTTGGTTACGAGGCGAAAGTGAAGGTTGGAACCGTAGAGGCTCAGGTCGGCGCCGCATACAAAGCCACTGCAGAAACTTCGCAGGACGCAATTCTCAAAGTTTCCAGGGGGGGGAAGCTGGCGCATCAGCCGGGCCAACAAGTGGCTCCAGGGCTGGGGAGAGCGTCTCGGCTGAGCAAGCCGTTGTAACAATCACCAAGGACGGGACTGTCACCGGAGCTGAAAAGCCAGAGGTAAAGGTAAATGACACTATTGGGGGGAACACGACCGTCAATTCGTCCGGAGAACAAATTGGCCTCGGGCTCCAAGCACCACTTGGACCCGAACCAATCGTCGGCGGAGCGGAAGTCGGCACCACAAGGGAAGGGCTGAACGCTTTGAAGGATGCAGCGTCCGAAGTTAAGGACTCACTGAAAAATCCAGGGCCACCGCCACCACCAAAGCCACCGACCCCACCGTGCTCTAACGATTCAAGTAACAAATGCCCCCATTGAGTTAGGGCGAAGGAAATCACGTATGATCTGGAATTGGTTCAGAGACAACTGGCTCGTTACCCGGCAGGCCGCCACACTCTTTCTCGTTTCCACCATTCTTGTGATCGCCCTAACTCCCGTATTGCTAGGCCGGGTCGATACCAAAGAAATGCTCTTCTGGGCGAGGCTCCCCTGGGGTGTCCTCGGGGTCCTTGGACCAGTCGCACTATTCTTTTTATGGTTTGGCATGTGGCGATATTGGGTCCGAATCGACAACGCAAGTAAGTGGGTCAAGCGAATGTGGTTTCTTGTTTTGCTAATTGGTTTTTGGTGGGGAAGCTGCCTTTACTGTTTTCTCGTATATCTCCCCCAAGTAATTCGAAGAAGACGGGTGACGATCTAAGCAGCATGTTCGGTCGGATTCTCATCGCCGGTTGGGTGTTTATCTTCGGAGGTATTATCCTCTTGGCTGTATTTCCGAAACTCGCCACGTGGATTCCCTATCCCGGCGCGATTCGGCCTTTCCTTATCGTTTTCGTCCTAGCCTCCCTTATATACGGTGTTGTCTGGCTCTACCGTCAAGGCATGAAGCGTGCGAGGAGAAGCGGGCCCGACTGATCGTTTTGCACCACATCCGGCTTTTGGTTGAGCTTTCGGCGCTAAATCAGACTTAGATTTTGCTGTAGAATTCTTAGGAGCATGTTAGGAGCAACATTCCGGTGCTTACAGAAACGTTAAGGAGGGTGGGCGACCCTTAACTACGTAGGAAGTTTTTGGAACTTTTTTGGGTGCTCGGGTGCCGCACCGTTGGTATTTGGTTTTTCAAGGATGCGTTTTTTGACTTTTCCACACATTTCCACAGTCTCACCAAATCGTCTCAATCCCCCCAACTCCCTCAACCCTCTCGACTTCCGCCACTCCCATTCGAATCCGCGCCTCCTCGTTCGAATGACCTACTCAGTACACTCACATATTAGTTGACAATCCGCCAATCCTCTGCTACCATGTCCTATGCTTGCCCTGAGAGAATCCGAAGGGTTTCGCCCACGCCACCCGCTCCCGCGCCCCGCCGAACATGCCGTCCCCTGTCCGTCGTCCTTCGCGAACTTTCAAACCTTTCAACATGCCAACCCTTCAACGCCCCTCCGATCTATCCCCTTTAGAATCACATCTTTTGCAGACCCCTGCCCTCTAACCCCCGTCGAATCACATCTTTGCAAAAAACAGGGAGGTGGGGTATCCCAACTCCAACCCAATCACTTCCTCTTTTCTCCACAGCCAATAAACACCCAACGCAAAGCAACGCCCGCAACTCTAATCCCTTCATGCAATTGCGCACACTTTCCGTCACACATGGGTGTACCCCTCTCTTCCTCTGATTTTCGCGTTTCCCTTTTCGAATTTCGCTCTTTCCTTGCCCCTACCCACTACTCGCTATCCACTTTTCACTGTTCACTTCGACCTATCGCGCAACCGTGTTCAGGAAAGGATAATGGCTTGCGGCGGCCATGAAAAACAACATGGGAAACGACAACCAAAACGAAACCCGCGCGGTCAGAAAATTCCAGCGCATCAAGCGCTCGGCTTCAGGCGGCATCGGCACTCCTTGCTCCGCGCTCGCACGCGCCCACTTGATCAGCTTTTTCTGGACGCGCCACACCACGCCCCACGTGTTCAGCAGCATGACGAGACCGAGTCCTCCGCCGATGCTGATTGCCAGATGGGCATTGGAAACATTCACTCCGCCGTTCAACGCCATCACGAGCCACGATGCGGCGGCGACGACAATCGTGATTCCGATTCCGCGCACCCACGGACTATCGAGGAATCCTTTTGCAGGGAGTTGCAGCGCGTAAATAAAAATGTAGGCGACGACCCAAACGAGCAGCCACCAGCCGAGCCATTTCATGGCCAGCGAATGATCGCCTGCGTTTCGCGCATCGGCAAAAAGATGCAACTGAAAATAGCGCAGTCCAACAAGCACGGTCACCAATGCCGATGAGCGAAACCATCCCATCGCTTTGGACATCAGCGCCGGATAAATTTTCACGCGCGCCGCTGGCTCGACTTGTTTCATCGCCGGCGTCAGCACCAGGTTGAAGAAATAGAGCAAGCCGATCCAGATGATGCCGAAAACAAGATGCAGCCAGCGCAGCGCCAGCATTTCGTTGGCCACCGGATTCTCAACAAACGAAAAGTGCGGACTCCACGCGGGAAAAGTCAGCGCCAAGAGCAGCAAGAACATGGAAAACCTCCGGCTTCAGCGGAATCGATCGCGTCGCGGTTGCACAAACACCGTAACGGATTCCGCCGCAAACCGTCAATTTGCCGGAGGCTCAGCGGAGAAGATTTTCGCAGCTGAATTGTGTCGGCTACCGATTGGTTGAGGTGTTCGCCGCCGCCGCGGTATTTCCGATAGCGTCGCCATTTACAACGAGCTCGACGCGGCGATTGCGCTGGCGGCCTTCGGCGGTGTCATTTGACGCGACGGGCTGCGTTTTTCCAAATCCCTTCGCCGTGATCGAAGATGCGGGCACGCCCTGCTCCGCGAGAAAATCGCGCACGGAGTCCGCGCGGCGCTCGGAAAGCTGCTGATTGAATTCGTCGGCTCCCACGCTGTCCGTGTGACCCTCGATCTGCAAATTCAAGCCGGGGTGCGCCAGGACGATTCCCGAAATTTTCGCGAGCTTTTCGCGCGCGCCCGGCTTGAGAGTGTAGCTGCCGGTGTCAAACAGCACGTCCGACATATTGACGATCAGGCCCCGGGCGGAGTCGCGAGTCTGCAAAATGGAATTCAACTGATTTAGCAATTGCGCGCGAAGGTCGGCTTTTTCGGATTCGGCTTTTGCCGCGGCCTGGCGCGCTTTATCCGCTTCGGCTTCCGCGGCGCGTTGCTGATCGACCGCAGCGGCTTTATCGCGCGCGGCTTGTTCGGCGGCAGCTTGCGCGGCTTGCTGTTGTACAACCGCGGCGGCGGTGGCTTGCTCGGCTTCCGCTTTTTGCCGCGCGGCATCCGCGGCGGCCTTTTCCGCTTCCTGCCTCATTCGAATCGCGTCGGCCTTGGCAGCTTCCGCTTGCTGGCGAGCGAGTTCCGCGTCCTGGCGCCGCTTGATTTCCGCGACGGCCTGCTCTTCGGCGGCTTTCTTATCCGCGGCGGCCTTGGCATGCGCGTCTTCTTCGGCTTTTTGCTTTACGGCCATCACGCGCGCTTCTTCGGCGGTTTCCACAACTTCGCGCGCGGCGGCAGAGACGAATTTTTTATCGCTTTTGCGGCTGTAGACTTCTTCCGCGTTCTTGAGTTGCTGTTCGGCTTTGGCGAGCGAAGAGGCGGCGTATTTATCGGCCTGTGCGATGCGGGCGATTCGAACGGCGTTGCGCGCTTCGAACAGTTCGAGAGGAGTTTTCCGGTCGATGCCAAAGATGGCGTTCTCAATTTTGGTGTTCGAAGAAGAATAGATGCCGCGTCCGAGCAATTCATACTGGGCATCGATGTTTTCGACTTTGCCTTGCGTGGTTGGACCCAAGATATTTTCGAGAACAACCATGTTGCCCGGCTGGGTGACGGCGAAGTACGGCTCGGCGGTGACGATCATGCCGAAAGTTTGCATGTCCGTGATGGCCTTCACCTGGCCTGCGCCGTTCTTGAGAGCTACTTCGCCGAGATTCACGGCTCGGCCTTGCGGTGAGACGGCCCAGAGCACGTAGGTGAGGTATTCGAGGCCAAATTTGGTGGCGTCATCGAAGCCCTGGAATTTCGCTTCGATTTCCATGCGATTGCTCTTGCTTTCCACGCGAGCTTCGCCAGAGGCGCCTTGCAGGAGTTCGGTGCCTTGAAAATCGATCTTGGTGCCGCCGCCGGCGCGGCGATAATTCACCGCCTTGGTGGTGCGAGAAACGGTGCTAGGGGCGGAAGCCTGGCTTTGCGGTCTTGCCGTTGCGGGCGCTTGGCCGAAGGCGGGCGCGGCCATGATGCCGAGCATGCCGGTCATTGCGAGATAGAAAGTTGCCTTTTTCACGTCAGACTCCTCGGTCGCCGTCGATGGCGACATGTTTTGGACAAACAACTCTCGCTGTGTTCCAGCGAGCGGTTCCAACTCCAATGGGGAACTATGACCTAGGTTCTTTTTATCGTAGCAAGAAAGGGGGGAAGGGAAAGGACGTGGGAAGTCTGTTTTGTACAAGTGATTACGGGGACGGAAGAGAGAAGGCCCGCGCAGTTGTCGCCCGCCGCGTGAGGTTCGTCGCAGTTCGAAGCGCGATGATTTATTCGTAGCGCAAGGCTACAAGGGGATCGACGCGCGTGGCGCGGCGTGCGGGGATGTAGCAGGCGGCAAGCGCGACGAGTGCGAGCAGCGCGGCGGCCACGCCAAGGCTCAGATTTCACGGAACTTTTCCTTTGCTTAGACGTCTATGTATTACGAGGTCTGAGTATGGCTAAGGCTGACTCTCTACAGGGTTCGATGGATCTACTTGTTTTGAAAATACTTTCGCGGCGGCCGGGGCTGCATGGGTACGCGATCATGGCCGCGATTCAGGGCATTTCCGGCGAAGTGCTGCGGGTCGAAGAGGGATCACTGTATCCGGCGCTGCACCGGATGGAAGAGGCGGGATGGATCCGCGCGGAATGGGTCACGAAAGAGACAGGGCGGCGGGCCCGGCTGTATGAATTGACCGCGGCGGGGAAAAAGCAACTTGGGGCGGAAGAATCGCGCTGGCAGGCCGTAGCGCTGGCAGTGAATCGGGTCTTGCGGGAGGCTTGAGATGTCACTTTGGTTACGGATTGCGAATGTGCTGCGCGGTGAGCGATTAATTCGAGAGATCGACGAGGAACTGGAGTCGCATATTGAAGAAGCGATCACTCAGGGGCGCGATCCCATCGAGGCGCGCAGGGCGTTTGGCTCGGCGCTGCGGCACCGTGAAAATAGCCGTGACGTTCGGCTCGTGGCGTGGCTGGAATCGCTGCGCTCAGACGCGGTCTTTGGCTGGCGTCAGCTCAACAAGACCAAGGTCACTTCGCTCGCGGCGATCTTGTCGCTGGCGCTGGGGATTGGGGCGTGTACGGCGGCGTTTCGATTGATCGATGCGTTGCTGTTGCGGCCACTTCCAGTAGCGAATGCAGAGCGGCTGCACGTCATCGCGTTTGAAGGGACCGGCCCTAATGGAAAGATGACGTACGACAGCTGTTCCTATCCGATGTTCCGGCAGATGCGCGCGAACGTGAAGGAGCAAGCTGAACTGATTGCAGTTTCGTATTCCGACCGGCTGGATTTGACGTACGGTTCGGACCAGGAAATGGAAAGGGAATACGTGCAATTTGTTTCGGGATGGATGTTCGGCGCGTTTGGCGTGCAGCCGGCAGTGGGGCGGTTGTTCTCGGTCGACGATGATGGGAAGCCGGGCGCGCATGCGTATGCGGTGCTGTCGCACGACTATTGGACGAGGCGGTTTGGAAAGGATCGCGCTGTTGTTGGGCGGACAGTTCGAATCGGCGAGACACCTTATCAGATTATTGGGGTCGCGGAAAAGCGGTTCACGGGGACGGAGACCGGGACGAGCACGGGGATTTTTCTGCCGATGGCAATGAAAAATCCGCGGACGCTGGAGAGTTGGAATAACTTTTGGATGCGAACCTTCATTCAACTGAAGCCCGGCGTTGCGGTGGAACCGGTTGAGGAGCGATTGCGAGCGACATTCCACGCGATACAAGAAGAGCGGGCGAAGACGTTTTTGACATTGACGCCGCAGCAGAAGGAGCTTTTTTTCAAAGAGAAATTGCTGGTGGAGACCGCCGCGGCGGGGCGATCGAATCTGCAGAGGGACTACAAAAGGCCGCTCGGGATTTTGGCCGTGCTTGTAGCGCTGATGCTGCTGATTGTGTGCGCGAACGTGGCGAACTTAATGACGGCGCAAGGAGCGGCAAGAGCGCGAGAAATGGCGCTGCGCGTTTCGATCGGGGCGGGAAGATGGCGACTGGTGCAATTAGTCTTGGTGGAGAGCGCGTTGCGGGCAATTCTGGCGGCGATTGTGGGTGGATTGTTTGCCTGGTGGGCGGCGCCGTTTGTGGCGGGGATGATCAATCCGCCGGATGATCCCGCGCGGTTATCGCTTCCCGCGGACTGGCGCGTGTTTGGATTTGTGGCGATGCTTTCGGCCGGAGCGACGTTGCTATTTGGGTTGGTACCGGCGCTGCGAGCGTCAGCGGTGAAACCTGCGAGCGCGTTGAAGGGCGGAGACAATCCGCTGGTGCGAGGGCGATTGATGCACGCGCTGATCGCGGTGCAGGTCTCATTTTGTTTTCTGGTGTTATTTGTTGCGGGATTATTCGTTGCGACATTCGATCGCTTGACGCATGAGACAACGGGATTCTCGGCGGAACGTGTTCTGAATCTCGAGGCGGTGACGCATCAGGCGCAACCACCGGCATTTTGGGAGCAGGTGGAGGAGCATTTGCGTGAAGTGCCGGAAGTTGAGTCGGTGGCGATGACCACGTGGCCGCCGATGAGCGGAGAAAGTTGGGTAGGAGAGATTTCGATAGGCGGAGCGGCGCCGAGCGACGTGCTTACCGATTTGCTGGCCGTGTCCCCGGGGTGGATGGAGGAAATGAAGATTCCGTTTCTTGATGGCAGGGATTTTCGGCGGGAGGAGACGTATCCGAATGCGGCGATCGTGAATCAGGCCTTCGCGAATCAGTTTTTTCGCGGCGAAGACCCGGTCGGTATGAGGTTTGAGATGGTCGCGTCGTCCGGCGGGCGGAGTAGCGTTGAGATTGCTGGTTTCGTGAAGGATGCTCGGTCGCGGGACAATTTGCGGCTGCCTATCCGGCCGACGGCGTACGTTCCCTTCAGTGCCGTGGATGCAGCGGGCACGCCACAATTGCGCGGGCGGGGAACTTTTGTCGTGCGGACACATAGTGCGAACCCGCTTGCTCTTGCTTCGCTTCTGCGGCAGGAAGTGCCGCGGGCGCGGCCGGAGTTTTACGTCAACAACATTCGAACGCAAGCCGAGATCAACCTGGCGCGCACGTTTCGCGAGCGGTTGCTGGCTGTTTTGGGGTTATTTTTCGCGGGCGTCGCACTCGTGCTGGGCGGCGTGGGCGTGTACGGCGTGCTGCACTATTCGGTGTTGCAGCGGAAGCGGGAGATTGGGATTCGAATGGCGGTGGGGGCGCAAGCGGGCGTGATCGCACGACTAGTGACCGTGGATGTTTTCTCGATGGTCGTGATTGGGGCGATCGCGGGACTTGCGTTGGGAATGGTTTCAGGGCGATTCATCGAGTCGCTGTTCTATCAGGTGAAGGCGACGGATTGGACGATGATGGCGTTGCCGTGGGCGATGATGCTGGTGACGGCGTTGGCTGCGGCAGTTGTCCCGGTAATGCGGGCGGTGCGAATCGACCCTGTCGAGATGCTGCGGGCGGAGTGATGGAGTTAGACCCGAACGGTGCAAGTTTTGCGGGAGGCATGAGATGTCGCTGTGGACACGGATGGCGAATGTTGTACGCGGTGAGCGATTGAATCGAGAGATCGACGAGGAACTGGAGTCGCATATTGAAGAAGCCATCGCGCAAGGACGCGATCCCATTGAGGCGCGCAGGGCGTTCGGTTCGGCGCTGCGGCACCGCGAAGGGAGTCGCGACGTGAGGCTGATCACGTGGCTTGAATCGCTGCGCGCGGATGCGGTCTTTGGCTGGCGGCAGCTCAACAAGACGAAGATAACTTCCGCGGCCGCGATTCTCTCGCTGGCGCTGGCGATTGGAGCTTGCACCTCCGCGTTCCGGCTAATTGACGCCCTGATCCTGCGTCCCCTGCCGGTGGCGAACCCCGAGCGGCTTTACGATGTGTCGCGACAAGGCATCGGCCCCGAGGGCAAGCCTCAGACATTCGATGGCTGGGCCTATCCTGATTTTCAATTGATGCGCGCAGCGGTGGCGAATCAAGCGGAGTTAATCGCGGTCTCGTATGCCGAGCCGGTGGATGTGACTTACAAATCAGACGAGGAGATTGAGAAAGCATACTTGCAATACGTATCCGGCTGGATGTTTTCGACGCTCGGAATCCGGCCCGCATTGGGACGGGTGTTTACAGAGAACGACGATTTGAAACCCGGCGGGCATCCATATGCCGTGCTGACTTTCGACTATTGGACGCATCGCTTTGGGCAGGATCCCAAAGTAATCGGGCGAACATTCCGGATGGGGAACGAACTCTACGAGATCGTGGGCGTGGCCGGGGAACTGTTTACCGGAACGGAGCCCGGCACGATGGTCGATATTTTTGTGCCGACCATGATGCATCCCGGAGTTACACACAAAGACTGGACCTGGCACAGAGCTCTGGTAAAGCTGAAACCGGGAGTGGCGGAGAAGCCGGGCACGGAGTTCGAACTGATGCGGCAGAAACTGGAGGCAACTTCGCGGGCGTTCGAAGAGGAGCGCGCCAAGGGTTTTCTGGGAATGCGCAGAGAAGATATCGAGAGTTTTTTGAACCAGAAGGTATTGCTGGAGCCGGCGGCTTCCGGCGTTTCGGATTTGCAGTCGGAGACGAGGCGTCCGCTGGCGATCCTCGGTGTGCTGGTGGCGCTGGTGCTGCTGATTGCCTGCGCGAACGTGGCGAACTTGATGACGGCGCAAGCCTCAGCGCGGGCGCGCGAGATGGCCGTGCGCGTTTCGATCGGCGGGGGGCGATGGCGGTTGGTGCAGTTAGTGCTGGTGCAAAGCGCGTGGCTCGCGGTGCTTGCCGCGGCCCTCGGAGGATTTTTTGCGTGGTGGTCGGGGCCGTTCGTGGTGAGCATGATCAATCCGCCGGACAATCCGGCGCGGCTGGTTCTTCCGGCGGACGAGCGAGTGTTGGGTTTCGGCTTGGCGCTAGCGTTCGGCGTGACTTTGCTTTTTGGGCTGGCGCCGGCTTTGCGCGCTTCGTCAGTGAATCCGGTAAGCGCACTGAAAGGTGGAGAGGATCCGCATTCGAAGCGGCGCTTGATGCATGCGCTGATCGCGGTGCAGGTGGCGTTCTGTTTTCTGGTTCTTTTCGTCGCGGGCCTGTTCGTCAAAACATTCGAACGGTTGTCTCACCAGCCCACGGGTTTTTCCGCCGACCGGGTGCTGGTTCTCGATACAGTCGCGAAGCAGCCGCAGCCCGTGGAGTTCTGGGAACAGGCGGCGGAACATCTGCGAAGCGTACCAGGAGTAGAGGCGGTCGCGCTGGCGGATGCGCCGCTGCTTGGTGGCAATGGATGGAACAATTTTATTTCGGTGAACGGCGCTCCTCCCAACGGAGTGCTGTCTTATATGCGCGCCGTTTCGCCTGTCTGGCTGGAAGCGATGAAGATTCCGCTGATCGACGGCAGAGACTTCCGGCCGAGCGACAGGCAACCAGGGTCAGCGCTCGTCAACGAAACTTTCGCCAAGACTTATTTCGACGGTGGAGATCCGGTGGGCAAGACGTTCGACCTCACACTGGACGACAACGTGCGCCTGCGATATCAGATCGTGGGATTGGTGGGGGATGTTCGTTACCGGGATTTGCGAGAACCCATCTTGCCGCAGCTCTATGTTCCTTTTCACTCGATCGACGCAAGCGGAGCCCCGCGCAAGAAAGGCGCCGGGATTTTTCTGGTGCGCACTTCAGGGCCTGTCCCGCGCGCGCTGGCGCCGGTTCTGCGCCAGGAAGTGCCAAAGGCGCGGCCGGAATTGCGCGTGAGCCGTGTTCTTACGCAACTGGAGATCAATCTGTCGCATACGGTGCGGGAAAGGTTGCTAGCGACGCTGGCGCTGTTCTTCGCGATTGTCGCGTTTGTGCTGGCGGGTATCGGGCTCTATGGCGTGTTGCACTATTCCGTGCTGCAACGACGGCACGAAATCGGCATTCGCATTGCTGTCGGCGCGCAAGCGGGAGGCATCGCGCGACTGGTGACGATGGAAGTGTTTTCGATGGTGCTATTGGGAGCGGTGGCGGGCGTGGGCCTCGGCATGGTTTCGGTGCGATATATCGAGTCGCTGTTTTATCAAGTGAAAGCCACCGACTTGCAGATGCTGGCGGTTCCGTCTCTGGCAATTCTCGCGGGAGCGTTGTTGGCGGCGCTGCGGCCGGTGATGCGCGCGGTGCGAATCGATCCGGCTACGATGCTGCGTGTGGAGTAGATGTCGGTACAGCGGAGGATTTTGCCATGGCGCAGAGCCAGCTAAATAGCTCACGACATAGGATAGTTTTGATGGTGCCCGAGAGAGGACTCGAACCTCCACGACCTTGCGATCACTAGCTCCTGAAGCTAGCGCGTCTGCCAGTTCCGCCACTCGGGCACAAGCGCGGTGAGTGAAACCCTCAGCAAGCCGAGGTTTCCGTTTCAATGAAGCTTTTTTATTGTGCCCGCCGCCTTGGGCTTTGTCAACGAAGTGCCGCGAGCCCCGCTGAAAGCTGCATCGCTTTCCCATGACCCGGATTGCGCGCCGGAGCAGCAGCGAGAGAGATGACGCGCCCCGCGAGTTTCTTAAATCCGCCGGTGGCGTCGCCTTGGAGCGCAGGGGCGCTTACAGCAACTTTTCGCCTTATGGCAAGTAGTTGAAATTCAAATGGTTAGTGCTATACTCCGCCTCAGAACGCGGTTTTGCACCTTCCTGGCACGCTCATCCTAATGACCGCGTACTGGTTCCAGTGGGAGGTCACCATGGAAACCCTGACAGGACCCGTCCTGTACGTCTTGATTGCCTGGGGAATCGTTACCGCCATATTCATGTTGTTATTGATTCGGCGGAGCCTTCTGGCCAGCCATGAAGACGATCAAATCTTTCTGGACGCGTCTGAGGAACATATGGCCCGGGAACAGCGGGAGATTATCGCGAAAATCAATGCGCTCTCGCGGCCGCTGCTTACCAGCGGCATTGCTTCCGGTGTGTTGTTGTTGCTTCTTGCAGGCATGTGGCTTTACAACGGATTGAAGAGTTTCTAGGCCGTTGAACAGGGCCGAGCCGCGCCTGTGCCTGGCCGCCCTTTAACGCGCCGAGGGGCCGTTAGGCTGAGGCTGTGCCATTTGCGGTGTGTTTGCGGGCGTGGCCGGCTGAGATGTTTGTGACAGCGAAGTGTGGTTGTGAACGATCACCCAGCGCCCATTCCTCTTTTCCAAGATCAGGGTAGTTTGCCCGCGGGCGGCGGAGGGTTGCCCATCCACTACGGCTGAAAAATCCCACTGGTAGCAGGCCCAAGCGACGTTGCCGCTAAACTTGGTGAACGTGTTAGACCTGTCCATGCGCACTTGTTGCATGCGGGCGTGCTGCGGCTGATAGACAGCGAGATAGCTGGTCCAGCCGAATACGGGTGGCGCCCAAATTCCGTTAACTACAGCAACGTCGTCGGCGTAATCCTTGTGCAGTTTTTCGATGTCGCCGATCTGCCAGGCACCGAGCATTTCCGAAATCGTATAGTCGATCGCCTGTTCATCGCCCATGGGAATGATGGGCGTATTGTCCGCGGCTTGCGGCGCATTCTTCTTTTTCTTGTCCTTCTGTTGCGTAGCCGCCGGTGAACCACAAGCCAGAAAAAGAGCCGTTCCCAGAAAGAAGGCGACGGCCGACTGGATCGTGCGACCGGCAAGATGAGCGAAATCATAATTCTTCATGCGTCTTCAACCCCCGCTGAAAGAGGATAGCACGCGGAATTGGACGCAGTAGGAGTGTGTCGAGTTGATTTACCCGGAATCAATGGGCCTGATGTGGGCCAGAGGTGGCCGGCGGGCCGCCTGACTCAGTTTTTCTGCATAGCACTGATCAGGTTGACGAATAGCCGGTAAGCTCCTGGAACACCATCGGGAATCTGGCGGAAGAATGCGATACCCGTGTAGATGTAGACGCCTTTGCCATAGTGGGCGTAGACCAGCGCGCCGTTGAGGTCGGGCTCGCCGGGATCGTTCATGGCCAGGAGAGGGGTGTATTTCGGATCAAACTGAGTCCAGTAGTAGAGTCCGCGCTCCTGCACCCAGCCTTTGAAGTCGTCCTGAGTGATTTTGTTCGGGCGATTCAGCAGAGGGTCGTCCGGCTTAAGAAATTTGACTGGAGAATTTTCATCGGTGATGCGCGGGAGGTGTCCTTGCTCGTTCAGGATTTTCGCGGGGTATGGAGCATATTGCTCCTTGTTCCAGGCGAAGTCGCGGTTGTATTGCACAACGAGAGTGCCGCCCTTCGAGACGTAGTCCAGCAGACGCTGGTTGGCGCCGGCAAGCTCTGGACGAAGTTCGTACGCGCGCACACCAACGACGATGGCATTGAATTTTGAGAGATCGCCGAAGGCTAGCGCCTGTGCATCCAGCATTTCGACTTGGAGCCCCAGGGTGCGCAGCGCGTCTGGGATGGGTTCACCTTCGGCCGTTATGTACCCGACATGCAGGTTGTTCGGCACATTCAGATCAAGGGCATGCACCACACATTGCGCCGGTTCGCTCCAGTATTGCGTCGGCAGCGATGGCAAAGGCTCAAGTGAGGTGGAGAATTTTTCGTCGCCACGCCTGGCATATGCCGTAATCGTGTATTTTCCCGCGGCCAGCTTGCTCGGCGGGGTCACCGTGACTTTCGCAAACTTCTCACCGGGGCCAGCGAAGGCAACGTCCACCGGCGCGCCTGCCAAAAATCCATCGGGCGGATCAAGCCCCACGGAGACATTGCTTGGTTGCGTCGCGTAGGAATGCACGCGCAACAAAACATCGAATGCTTTCCCCGGTTTTCCCAGCACTTCGAGCGCCTGCTTGGGTTCTACGGTTAGCGTATATGCCGGCACGAGGCGCAACGACACGCGGTCCACGCGAGTCGAACTTGGCGCGATATGTGTCAGCGGAACCGTGACAGAAAACTTGTAACCGGCGATGGTCACTTCCTGCTTCACGGTCACCAGCGGGGGCGGCTCGGGCAGCAACTTCTCCCAAGCCGTCAACTCGGGCTCGCCCTGAGTAACGGCAACCGTAAACTGATAGCCCTTTGCGGCATCCCCTTCTCGTTTGGTCTCTTTAAACGCTGGAGAAAAATTCAAATTTACCGCGCCGAGTTCGCAACCTGCTTCTTTGCGGCAAATCGACGCGGCCGTTACGCCAAAGGATTCCCCGGCCACGAGTGTCTCTCGATCCGCTTCCGCACGGACCTCGACCGCGGCCACCAAAGTGAGCGCGCGTTCCAATCGCCGGTGCGCGGCCGCAAGTTCGAAGGCGAGTTGTGAAGACGGCGCACCGTCGAATCGGGGAGAGATAGAGTCAAGTTGCCTGGCGGCGCTGGCCAGATCCGAGGCCGCTTCGGCCCAATGGAGAGCGAGCGCTTCAGAATGCGCCTTCTCAATGGATGATTCCGCTTCCCTCATAGCATGCCGAAACGTTCCCTCCGGTGCGGCCTCGCTCGGAAGCTCATGAAGTGGCTCGGCAAAGCTCGCTGAATCGAGCTTATTTCCATCCTCGCGGACCAGCACGAGCGGCCGGCGGAGGAACGGTGAATTGACAAACCCTGTGATGCCCTGCGAACGGTGATTAGAGAAAGCATCGAGAGCGATTTCGCGCCAGGTCTTGCCCCAGAGCGGAGAGATTTCGTCGACGGGCAGAGTATAACCATTCGAAGCGGTGCCGGTTGCACCACCTCGCTCCGTGTCCAGAATCTGTACTGGATAAACTGAGTTTCCCCAGGCTGTCAATCCGTCCTTGGATATTTGCTCGGGAAATGCTTTGGGATCCGCCGCCATCAGCACGGCCTTGGGCGTCCACAATCCAGAAGTTTGATGGTGGCCATGACCGCCATGAACCCCGCCCCAGCCATTGATCACGATGTTCGGACGATAGGTGCGGATCACGCGCACGATTTCTCCAAGGACCGCGTCGCCCCAAACCTTTTCCGTCTCTTCGGGAGTTTTCGAGAATCCGAAATCCGGCGCGCTTCCAAAAAAGAGTTTTATGCCGTAGCCGCGCGTTGCCGCGAGCAATTCCTGAGTGCGTATTAATCCAAGTTGAGGCGCTTGCTCCGGTCCGAGATCGTTCTGTCCGCCTTCGCCGCGCGTGAGAGTCAACAAAGCCACGTCGGCATGCAGCCCACGCGCGAGGTAAGTGAGCAAGGTCGCGGATTCGTCGTCAGGATGCGCGGTGATATAGAGGATGCGCGTGGTGACGCTCGCGCTGTCGATGGCCTCGATGGTTTCCGGAAGGCCGGGGCCTGTTCCCGGAGCAGGGGGAAATTGCGGGACCGCCGGTTGCGCCGAAAAGGATGCGAGCGCGATACCAAAGATAAGTGATCCGACCAACTTCTGGAATAGACGATTCACGCAGCCTCCGGTTCAGTCACTTTTTAAAAGGTCCACTTTTGCAAACGGCCATTGTCGCATCTTACGGGTCCAGATAAGAAATGCGAGCGCACCCAGCGCGATTTCCGCCAGCCCCCATTTTCTCGCGGGGCCGGTTTGCCAGAAAAGCCAGGCCCACCCAAGTATGGTCAGCAGGGCCGGCCACGGATAGAGCCACATTTTGAATGGAAGCCGCGCCGATCCCCAGCGCCGCCGCAAAAGTATTACTCCCACGGCTTGCCCGATGAACTGAACCAGCAGGCGCATCGCCAGAATGCCGGCGATGGCCGTTTCGAGCTTCAAGGTCACGCTGAATAGGAAGGCGAGCCCGCCGAGAACCAGAAGCGAGACGTACGGAAAGTGTTTGGTCGGGTGCAGGCGTCCGAAGATTGGGAAGAAATTTCCGTCCAAGGCCGCGGAGTAGGGAACGCGCGAATATCCCAGCAGAACGGAGAACACGGAGGCGAGCGCGATCCACAGAACCATCCACGTTGCGGCTTGAGCGGCGTGCGGGCCGTACAGTCTCTCGACGAATGTGCTGACAATAAATTTGGAGTTCTGAGCTTCGCGCCATGGCACGACTCCCAGGATGCTCGTCTGCATGGCCAGATAGAGCAAGGTGATCCCGAAAATAGAGAGAAAAATTCCGCGCGGAATATTCCGTTCTGGATTGCGGATTTCTCCACCAAGATGGCAAATGTTGTAGTAGCCCCAATAGCTGTAGACCGTGTTTACCATCGCCGCGCCCAGCCCCGCGAACCACACCCAAGAAAGTGAAAACGCGCCCGGTGGGAAATCAAACGCCATTTTCGCGTTGAAGTGGGTCGCGCCACCCCAGATCAGCCAGAGAAGAGTGCCAACCACGCCGGTCCAAAGCAAAACCGAGATTTTTCCAATGGTAGTAATGCGCCGGTAGAGCAAAACCACAAGGAGGAGAACCAGGCCCCCGGATACAGCTTTTGCCTGCAGCGCCGAGAGCGGGTGGAGATATCCGGCGTAGCGAGCAAATCCGATGGAGGCAGAGGCGATGGAGAGCGGCGCCTGAATAAAGGTCTGCCAAACGAAGAGGAATGACATCAAGCGGCCCCAGCGTCCAGGACCGTAGGCTTCGCGGAGAAAAACGTACGTTCCGCCGGCGCGCGGCATGGCTGCGCCGAGTTCCGACCACACGAAGGCATCGAGGGTAGCCAGCGCGGCTCCCGCCACCCACGCGGTCAGCGCCTGCGGCCCGCCCATCGCCTTGATCACCAGCGAGGTGACGACGAAGGGGCCGATGCCCACGATCTCGATCATGTTGAGCGCCACGGCCTCTTTCAGGCCCAGGCCGCGCTCGAGACCAGAAGCCTGCTCTATGGGCAGGCTCCCGGTTTTGCCTGGAGTAACATTCTCAGGTGTCGTCGGCACGCCGCCGAGAATAGCAAATGCGACGCGCGACGGCTAACGCGCAATTTTTCACGCCTCTCCAAGGTTTCTATTCACGTCTGCCGCCATTTCCGTTTGCAAGTTGCGGCGAACTGTTTAAACTCTTCCGGAGGGGGTCCTGCCCGCCTGTCAATGACTGACCGGGACTTTCTCGGAGACGCAGCGGGTGGCGGCATGAACCCAATCCGTGCCCTTCCACGGGTCGCGATACTTCTCTGCACATTCATGATGGGCCTCGGCTCCCTGGCACCGAAGGCGCGCGCCCAGGAACTGAAGTTGCCGCGTGGAGCTTCCGAGGCGATCGATCACATCTACTCGTTCGATACGGATGCGGCCGTGGCCGATGCGCAGCGCGTGCAAAAAGAACAACCTGACCACCCCTTGGGTTACCTGCTGGAGGCGGAAGCCTTGTGGTGGAAAATCTGGTGCACCTCCGCGGAATTCAAGTACGGGATGACCGACGCACGGCATCGGCGAAAGCTTGCGGCGGATCAACACTACCTGGATCTAGCTGCAAAGGCTTCGTCGATTGCAATGGCGCAGCTCAAGGATCGCGAAAGCGCTGAAATGCAATTTTATGCGGGAATGGGTGATGCGTTCGCCGCACGGCTCTACGGGCTTCGAGGCGAAAATCGCGCTACGGCCCGCGCCGGAGTCCGCGCCCGCGAGCATTTTCTCCGCGCGATCAAGCTCGACCCGAACCTCACGGACGCAGAGTTTGGACTAGGCCTCTACAATTATTACGTCGACACTCTCAGCGCGATCGCCAAGTTTCTTGGCTTCTTCATGGGCATCCCGAGCGGCAACAAGCAAGAGGGCATCCGGCTGCTGGAACACGATATTGCCGCAGGAGTGCTTACGCCCGCCGCGGCTCAGTTTTATCTTGCGCTGAACCTGCACCGCTACGATCAGCATTACGAGAAGGCGCTTGGCGTCATCGGTCCCTTAGTTGAAAAATATCCATCTAATCCTCTCTTTCAGCTGGCCCGTGGCGATCTGTATGCCAAAGTGGGACGCAAGGAGCAGGCCCTCGCTTGCTACCGAGCCGCCGCATCCCATCGCGTTCAGGATGCCGAGTGCCGCACTCGGATCCAAGAACTTGTAAGCGCGTCATTGGCCGCCCAGGGCGTTGGGGAGAACTCCGCGAGTCACTGAAAATGTGCGGGTTGCCGCGCCTCCCGGCCCCCAGCGTGCAAGAATTGCTCATTGACCTTACTTCAGGGAGAATGGTAAGCATGTAGGGTTGACCAGTCCCGCAGATTCAGGGCAGGCGGAGGTTGCTGAACGCCGGGCGGGCTGGACAAGGTTTGCGTGGCTCCGGTTGGACCGGGGTCAACGCGCCGCGCGAATTGCGCATCTCACCCCAAAAGCATACTGGCACCGGGGGTTCCCCGCCGTTTGACCAGACAGGTTGATCCCGGTCAAGCCGGGGAAACCAGTGACGATGAAGGAGTCTCGATGAAGCGGTCCTGGACAGCACTGGCTGTCGCGTGTGCGGCGATTCTCGCTGCAACAGGTTGCAACGATTACGGCAACACCTTTCAAGGCAATACGGGTGCTTTCTTACAATTTGTTTCGCCTTCCAACGTAAACGCCGGTGGAGCGGACCTGACCATCACGTTGACGGGCCAAGGCTTTGTAACGCGGACCATCGTCACGTGGGATCAGCACGATCTCAAAACATGCGTCGTGACGACTACCGCGGTGAACGTATGCGCCCCGGCAAATGATACGGGAACCGTTGTTTCAGTGACTGCAGTCGTCCCCGCCGCAATGACGGCCAAAGCGGGCACTTATTTCGTCCAGACCCTTCAGCCTCATTCCGGCACGGGGACGAACGGGCTTTCCAATCCCGTGGCTTTCGAAGTTTTTCCTCCCGCCAATCCCACTCCCACGGTTACGAGCATCAGTCCCAGCAGCGTCCCTGCGGGAAGTTTGGCTCAAACCCTAACCATCACAGGCACAAATTTTCTGCTAACGTCGGATCCTTCGGGTGGTTCTCAGGTGCGCTGGAATACGACAACACAAACGACGCTTACGCCGACGACCATCACTGCCACACAAATCCAAGTGACAGTGCCCGCGACGCTACTCGCCACCGCGGGTAGCGCCACCGTGACCGCCTATAATCCTCCCGCGCCGCCGCTGCCTTCGCCACCGTGCGAGGTTAACTGCAGCGGTTTCGGAGGCGGCGGCACAAGCAACGGGACTACCTTCACCATCACAGACCCGGGCGCAGCTGCCGCCAAAACGAGCGCCGCTATGGTGCAAGAAGAGACGCCCGCAGTCAGCTTGGATGGCCGTTATGTCTCGTTCACGGCTTCGCAAAACGGTCACACGCAGATTTTCGCCCGCGATACTTGCCTTGGCGCGGACTCATCTTGCCAGCCGGGCACGGTTCTCATTTCTTCCGCGCTGGATGGCACCGCCGCCGGGGACGACAGCCATTCCCCCTCGATCAGTTCCGATGGACGTTACGTCGCGTTCAGCTCCGCAGCGGCAAATCTTGTTTCGGAGGCCAGCACGGGCCGCCAAGTCTATCTCCGCGACACCTGCTTCGGCGCAAGCGCTCCCTGCACTCCCTCGACACAATTGATCTCGACGGATCCCAACGGAACTCTTGTTGGCACGGAAGGCATCCTCCCGTCCATCAGTGCCTCGGGGCGCTTCGTCGCCTTCCTGGCCGTCACGCCGGCGCATTCCACAGCCGAGGCGGTGAGCAAATCCGGGACGAGCGCACCCAACAGCGGCTATCGGCAGGTTTTCGTTCGCGATACCTGTCTCGGCGCGGCGAATTGCACGCCGAAGACGATGCGCATTTCGCTGCAACCTGGCAACGGCTCGGGAACCGGCATCACCCAGCCTGCGGGTCCAGCCATCAGCGGCGGCGCCGGTCACGTTGCGCTTGCAGGTGGGAGCTTGGCGACTTTCTTCACGCGCTCCGTCGCGGTCGACGACGGCGTTTTTCTGGCTCTCACGAAAAGCCCGCAATAAGCTCCGGCGCAATCCAACAGAAGCCGCGCGCGCACGCTTCAGTTGAAGCGCACCTTAATATCGGGCCGCTTATCAAGGTGCACGGAATCCACAAAGCGCACCTGCCGGTCATCCAACGTTAGAATCATCGAGGAAGTGCGCACGCCTTCACCAAAAAACCGCACACCTTTCAAAATGTTGCCGTCCGTGACTCCCGTGCACGCAAAAATCATTTTCTTGCCCGGCGCCAGATCCTCCGTGTCGTAAATCCGCTTGGGATCCTTCACGCCCATTTTTTCGAGGCGGATTTGATCTTCCGGTTTGCCGATCACCAGGCGCGCCAGAATCTGCCCGTTCAAACAGCGCAGTGCCGCCGCGGTCAGCACGCCTTCGGGCGCGCCGCCCGTGCCCATCACCGCATGCACTCCTGTTCCTACAACTGCAGAGGAGATGCCTGCCGATAGATCGCCATCGCCGATCAACCGTATGCGTGCGCCCGCTCTGCGAATATCTTCGATCAACTTTTCGTGGCGCGGCCGGTCCAGCACGATGACGACGAGATCTTCTACATCGCGGTCCAGCCGTTTGGCGATCGATTTCAAATTATCGGCAACGGGAGCGTCCAGCTCGACCGCGCCTTTGCACGAAGGCCCCACCACGATTTTTTCCATGTACAAATCGGGCGCGTGCAGCAGGCCGCCGCGCTCGCTTGCAGCCAGGACCGCGATCGAATTGGGCGCCCCCATCGCGCAGAGGTTCGTGCCTTCCAGCGGATCGACGGCAATATCAACCTCCGGAAAAAGCGCCTTGGGTGCGTGCGTCGCCAGCCCGACCTTTTCTCCGATGTACAGCATGGGCGCTTCGTCGCGCTCGCCCTCGCCAATCACGATGGTGCCGTCCATCTGCACCGCGTCCATGGTCTTGCGCATCGCCTCGACCGCCACTTCGTCGGCCTTGTGACGATCGCCGAATCCCATGGTGCGCGCTGCGGCCATCGCGCCATTTTCGACTACGCGCAGGAATTCCAGGCTAAGTTGTTCTTCCATAGACATGCGCTCCTCCGCGGACGCCAATGATAGGTTAGTTTGAAGCTTATAGTCGACGAGCCGTGGGAAAGAGTCAACAGTTGGGCGGCTTCGGCTCGAAGAGCAGCGGAAAGAACTGTCCTTCCATTTTGTTCCCTCGAGGAAGCACTGGAACGCCTGCGAGCAGCGGCTCATCCGCATTCGACATTACGCCATCGCGAAACACGTTGATCACCGTGGCCCGCCGCGGCCGCGGGGTATCGTTTGCGCCCGAACCGTGCATCGTACGCGCATGATGAAACGCGCTCTCACCTTTTTTCAACTCAATCGCCACCGGATTGAACTTATCTTTCAACTCAAGCGGCAAACTGCTGCGGATTCCGTCCATCTCTCCCGTCAGAACCGGCTTCGGCAAGTCCGGCCACTTGTGGCTTCCCGGAACATAATTCAGGCAGCCGTTCTCGCGCGTGGAATCGTCCAGTCCGATCCAACACGTCAGATGAGCCAGCGGCGTTGTGCGTGTCCAATACGAATAATCCTGGTGCCATGCCACCACTCCGCCATGCCGCGCAGGCTTGCAGAAAAGCTGGTCGTGCCAGAAGCGCACCGGGCCATCAAGCAGTTGCGATGCCGGCACGAGGAACGCCGGGTTCCACAGCAGGTCGTGAAAGCCGGGCATGACACGCCAAGCCCCCAGCGCGTGAAAGACTACGCGGTTTGGATCGGTCGACTCGTTCGAATGATATTCGTGAAACAGCTCCCGGCCCTCATGCCCCGGATCCATTAAGTGTTCCAGTTCCCCGCGCAAAGCCTCTACTTGTTCATCTGTTAGAATGCGCACGCCCTTCAAATATCCGTTCTCGCGGAAGAATTCGACCTGCTCCTCGCTCAACCGATATCTTTCCAAATTCTCCGCCGCGGATAGCTGAGCAAACAACTTTCCCACCGGATGGTGGTATCTAGAAAAGTCTTCTGTCATCGCCAGTCTCACGAGGGAAAAAATCCGCCTACGATCCGCGCTTCGAGACGTGCCTGAATCCAAGCAAGTAATCAACTCAGCCCGCGCAACTTTTCACTTCTTCTCGAGCGGTTGGATCGTCGCGTTCACCAGGAATTGACCGTCCAGCTCCGTCATATCGCCTGCACCCTTACCTGCGACCGGGAACAGCCGCGCCGAGAGCGGCTTGTGCCACTTCACCGCCAGACTGGCCATGTCCCCGATGATGAGCGAGAGTTGCTCCGCGCTGATATCCCCGGGGAGAGGCACGGTGTCGAGACCAGTCCCGCACACCGCGCTGTAGCTCAGCAACGAATCAATCGAAATGCGTCCTTCACTCCAGCGCTGCGCGAGCCTGGAATCTTCAAGGATCGGCAGCATCAGCCCGGAATAGCCGGTTTGGGTAACCTTGATGTCTTTTAGTGCGGAAGTGATGATCGCCGCCGCGGTCAGAGTTCCACTCGATCCAATGGGTTGCGTCGTCAGGTTTTCTATCGCTGCGCCAATCGAAACATCCTTCAGCGGTGCGGGCGAAAGATCAACTCCCACATACGCCCAGCCCGTGTCCTGGTCGACGCGACCTGCCTGGGCTTGGGCATCAAAGGCGACTTTGCCAAGTGCATCGATCAATCGCTGCCGCGCCGTTGCCAGATCCGGGGCATTCTTGAAAGCCGCGGCCACGATGTCGGCGGACTCAAAGGCGATCGCGAATTGGTGGCCGAAGCCGGTGTGATAGGCCGCAGGGAAAAATGGCGTCAGCGGCGGCACCATGGCGATGGCCGCAAATCGAAAATTGCCCTGGCTATGCTCGGTGTCTTCGAGTTTTTTTATCACGCGCGCCGCGGCGCCGACTGCGGGCCAG
>Ga0070696_100000281_pt1 | contig 30658 bp, 22 predicted proteins | sample KBSK1253metaG_FD_65474 | JGI IMG/M metagenome (GOLD analysis project Ga0070696, IMG submission 65474) | Corn, switchgrass and miscanthus rhizosphere microbial communities from Kellogg Biological Station, Michigan, USA - KBS K1-25-3 metaG | ecosystem: Host-associated > Plants > Roots >... | reverse complement strand
CCACGCCGCAATATACTGTCCGCATCATAGCGCCTCCCACGACGGTCCAACGTCCGGCGCGCGCGTTGAGTCTAACTCTTCCGCGCGCCGCGGGAGGAGCCCCAGCTTCATAACATCAGCGCCCTCTAGCGCCGGCTTTGCCAAATGCGCCGGACTCGCATAGATATCCAATGGTCGAAGTAATGTGTCTGTGTTGTGTCCGGCCAGGAAGCGGCTACCGATTTCCGTCTGCCGTGATCTTTCGCTTCAAGCTAGTTTCCAATTCCAAAATTTGCGGGATTCGCTCGACTCCGCTCTTTGAATCGGTGCGGTGCACAAGCTCGGAGATCATATGTCGAATCTCTTTTCGCCGTTGAATCAACTCAGGATCAACGCGCGTTTTTGATTTGAGCCGGTGCATTCCATCATTCAGCTCGTCAATCATCGAGAGCATTTCCTGGAAGGGCTTCGGCAATTGAGGAAGGTATTCCAGGCCGTGGCAGGCGGCGCAAAACTGCGGCCAGCGAAACGACTCCGAAGCCGCGCCGATCGCGTGCACGCCGTGACATTCAACACAATCGAGCCTCGCTGCATTGGGTCGAGCCGCAACGTGCTTGCTGCTCTTGAAAAACTCGAGCGGCTGGCTGTGACACTTGCCGCACATCTCGAGAGTCGCTGCCGTATCGGGCCTGGCGACGAAGTGTTCGCCGTGTGCTTTGGTTTTCTCTGTTTGCGATGAATCGCCGCCGTGGCAGCCGTCGCATCCGATGCTCATTTTTCCGTGTGTGCTCGTTTGATAGAGACTCACGACTTGATCGCGGGCGTGGCATCCTGTGCAAGTGTCGGCGTTTGGCGACGCAGCCTGCGAAGTACCTCTGAAGATGCCGGCCGCAACAACGCAAAACCACAACAGTAAGACCATCGATGCGAGGCTCTTCTGATTGGGAATCGTAAGCGTCATAGCCGCGAGTACTAATGTCCACCAAATCTGCGGTCGTAGCAAGGTCGCGAATTCCGAAATCGGTATCACGCAAAGGCGCCGGGCTTCTGGGCAAACGTGGGCCAAACCACGTCGCGAAGACCTGCGTCGGACAACGCCTAAGCCGACTATCAAGCCGCGGCAAGACCCGCAACCAAACGAAACCGAGCAGACGAGGGGAGTTCCGGCGAGGTCCCGTCGCAAGGAACTTCGTATTTGTCACCGGTTCGGACTTCACTTATAATCGCACGCAATCGTGGCCACTCGAATAGACAAACGCGACCTTCCATGGGTCGCCGGCATCGTGGTGTCGTTCATCGTTGGCCTTGCCTTCTCGTGGGAGAGGTGGGGCAACCCGCTCGTGGATTGCGGCCGCGAGATGAATCAACCGCTGCGCCTCGCGCGCGGCGAGATGCTCTACTCCGGCGTGCGTCACATCTACGGGCCGCTTTCGCCTTACGTCAACGCGCTCCTGTACAAAATCTTCAGTCCGTCACTTGGAGTGCTCTACGCGGATGGAATCGTCACCGCGATGATTATCCTGACGATGGTGTACTGGCTATCGAGGCGGTTGATGGGGCGGTCGGCTTCCACGGCCGCGACGCTCAGCGTGATGTGGCTGTGCGCCTTCAAACAAGCGGGCAACTATGTTTTGCCTTATTCATACTCCGCGCTTCACGGGTGCGCTCTCGGGTTGGTATCGCTTGCTCTGCTGATAAGGTTCATCGAACGGCGCGAATCACCGCAGCCTGGATACGCGATGCTTGCGCTGTCCGGTACGGTTGCGGGTTTGGCGATGCTTGCGAAAGCCGAGATGGGGTTGGCCGCGCTGAGCGCTGGAATCGCGGGCTTTGCGCTTACGTGTTCTCCAAATGTCAGACGAATCCTGGTTCACGGGCTCGCGTACCTCGCGCCTGCTTTTCTGCTGGTGTTGTGCGGATACGGGTACTTTGTTGGACGAATCGGCTGGAACACGATCGCGCACGAGAGCTTTCTGTTCTTTAGGAATCTGCCGCCGGAATTGGTTTATTTCAACAAACGTGTTTCCGGTTTCGATCAGCCGCTCCAATCCATCGTGCAAATGCTCGGCGCGGCCGTGCGACTGGCGTCACTCGGAGGCGTCATAGCAACCGTGAGCATGTTGTTCGCTCGGCGGCGGGACGAGCCTGCTACGGCACACATAAAGCTCGCTGACCTCAGCGTTAGTGACGCGGGCCGCGCCAGCTACGGCCAGATATGGTTGTTGCTGGCGTTGTCGATCGTGGTCTTCGTGGTAGTCCCGTTCTCAGGGGCTCTGAATTGGGAGAAGGGCCCCTATCTCGCGATGCCGCTTTTGCTGATCGGTCTCATCGCTTTTGAGTTCACCAGGTATCGTAAGCAGGCATCGAAAGGCGAATCAAACGCGCGGACAATCGTTCTGCTGGTGATTGCGGTGTACGCCCTCGCGAGCCTCGCGCGAGTGATTCTCCGCGTTCGAAGCGGCGGCGCTTACAGCTCATATCTGCTGCCCGGTTCGGTCATTCTGTTCACATACGGATGGGCGCAACCGTTCGCTGATCTTTTCCGTGACGGAAAGACGCGGCGGCTCGCGCGTAACATTGCGATCGGGGTGATCCTGGCCGACTCAGTGCTCACCGCGGGCCTGTTGTCGGTTCGATATCGCGACAAGAATACCTACCTGTTGAAGACAGATCGCGGGACCATGCTCGCCGTACCTGATTTGGGTCAGTCAATGAATGAAGCGATCAGCTTCATCAAGCGCGAAACCAGTGACGGTGATCCCGTGGCAGTGATGCCCGAAGGGACGTCGCTGAATTTTTTCACCGGCCGTCCAAATCCGTTGAGAGAAGAAATCACAACGCCCGGGTATCTGGATGAAGCTGGCGAGGCGCGGGTGATCAAACAGCTCATCGATTCAAATACGAAGCTGATACTGTTGACCAACCGCGCGACACCCGAATTCGGCCCGAAGGTATTCGGCCAGGATTATTGCCGCACGTTGATGGAGTGGATCGAGCAGAACTTCGAGGAGTGTGGGATCATGGGGCCGAATCACGATCCCAGCCAGCAGATTGGCGACCCGACTTTTTTCATTCGAGCTTATCGCAAGCGATCTACTGATAATCTTACGGTCGGCCGGGTATTTTGATTCCCTTTTCGGCCGCAGTCTCTTTAGCTTCTTCATAACCCGCATCGACGTGTCTTGCGATACCGATCCCCGGATCGTTTGTCAGCACGCGATTCAATCTGCGCGCGCTGTCTTCGGTGCCGTCCGCGACGGTCACCTGGCCGGCGTGAAGCGAATACCCGATTCCGACTCCGCCGCCGTTGTGAATCGAAACCCAGCTCGCGCCCGATGCCGTGTTCAGCATCGCGTTCAGCAGAGGCCAATCAGCAATCGCATCCGAACCGTCGAGCATCGCTTCGGTTTCGCGATAAGGCGACGCGACCGAGCCGGTATCGAGATGATCCCGGCCGATCACTATCGGGGCCTCAAGCTTGCCGGTGCGAACCATATCGTTCATTGCCTCGCCAAACTCCGCGCGCTCGCCGTAGCCCAGCCAGCAGATTCGCGAGGGCAGACCCTGGAACCTGACCCGCTCGCTTGCGAGTTTCAACCAGCGCGACAGGACCTGATCATCGGGAAACAATTCGAGCGCAAGTTGATCGGTCCGGCGAATGTCTTCGGGATTACCAGACAGCGCGACCCAACGAAACGGCCCGCGTCCCTGGCAAAACAGCGGTCGAATGTACTCCGGAACGAATCCGGGAATTTCGAAGGCGTCGTTCACTCCCGCAAGCCGTGCTTGAGCGCGAATGTTGTTGCCGTAATCGAACGTCACTGAGCCCATGCGTTTCAGCTCGAGCATCCCGCGAACGTGCGCGGCCATCGATTCCAACGAGCGACGGGTGTACTCGGCGGGATCGTCGCGCCTGAGCGTGGCCGCTTCTTCCAAACTCATACCGTTGGGCACATAACCATTCAACGCATCGTGCGCGCTGGTTTGATCGGTCAACACATCGGGCACGACGCTGCGCCGGGCAAGCTCGGGAATCACATCCGCGCAGTTTCCGACAAGCCCGACCGCGACGGCTTCTCCCTTCGCGCGAGCTTCGTCGATTATGTGAAGCGCCTCGTCGAGACTCGTTGTCATTTGATCGCAGTAGCCGGTTCTGATTCGCTTCTCGATGCGCGCCGGGTCAACTTCGACACCGAGGAAGCACGCGCCGTTCATCGTGGCCGCGAGCGGTTGAGCGCCGCCCATCCCACCCATTCCGCCCGAGACAACCAGCTTGCCTTCGAGCGATCCATCAAAATGTTTCCGCGCCGCCGCCGCGAAAGTTTCGAATGTGCCTTGCACGATCCCCTGACTGCCGATGTATATCCACGAGCCCGCGGTCATCTGCCCGTACATCGTCAAGCCCATTCGCTCGAGCCGATGAAACTCATCCCAGTTGGACCACTGCCCTACGAGGTTCGCGTTTGCGATCAACACTCGCGGCGCGTATTCGTGCGTGCGAAAGATCCCAACGGGCTTGCCCGATTGCACCAGCAAGGTCTCATCGTTTTCGAGTTCGCGAAGCGATCTCACGATCGCGTGAAAGGCCGGCCAGTCGCGCGCAGCCTTCCCGGTTCCGCCGTAGACGATCAGCTCGTCGGGTTTCTCGGCGACCTCGGGATCAAGGTTGTTCATCAACATTCGCAGCGCGGCTTCCTGGTGCCAGCCCTTGCAACTGATCGCGGAGCCTCGCGGCGAGCTTAATCTGTTTGCCTGGTTCATCGGCGCATTCTTCTCGAAAATTGAAATCCAGCGGGGATTAGCAATCTCGCTTTGTTAGAGCGAGAGCGAGATTCTAGCATAAGCGCTGCGCTCGAATTAAATTCGCGGCTTGATGGACGTCGATGCTGAGAATACCCTGCGCGGGTAATTGATCCCGGCGAGTGTTTGATAGTATCTTCGCGCTGACGTAGCATTAGTTATTGAGCGAGCGATGATTTCGGGAGCCCCATTCCCGTTCGCGCGTTCAAGAGACTGAGCAGAAGGGGTTGACCATGGTCAGGACAGGTGTCCTCTTTCAAGATTCCCGGTTGTTTACTTATGTTCTTTGTGCAATCGCGATGTCGGGTTACGACGCAGTAGCGACTATGCAGCACATCGGGCGCGGCGTTGCCGCCGAAGGCAACCCGCTGATGGCTTCGCTGATTCAGCACAACGCGGTTACTTTTTTCCTGGTTAAGATGATCGTTACCGCTATCGGACTTCTGGTCTGCTACTACTACTCGCACTTGCGCACCGCGAGATTGGGAATCAAGTTGGTGCTGAGCATTTATCTTTGTCTGTCGGCCTACCACGGCATGATCGTGTTGCTGGGTTAGCCGTAACTCTTCAGACTTCTCTCAACCGGCGCACCACCGGGACCAACGACTCGATATAACCAGACAGCGGCGCGTCACGATCGAGCGCGGGTACGAGCTTCCGAATGCGTGAATACGCTTCCGCAAGCCGAGGACCCGGCTTGAGCGGCTTCAGGAATTCCAACCCCTGTGCCGCGCACATCAATTCAATCGCAAGGATCATCTCGACGTTTCTGACTACCTGCGCAAACTTAAGCGCCGACGTCATACCCATGCTCACGTGATCTTCTTTGTTCGCCGACGTGGGAAGATTCGTCACCGAAGCCGGATGCGCCAGCACGTTGTTCTCGGCGATAAGCGAAGCCGCAACAACCTGCGCGATCATCATCCCTGAATTTGTTCCCGGCTCCGGCGTAAGGAACGCGGGCAAGCCCGACAGATCAGGATTGACCAGCCTTTCAACTCGACGCTCGGAGATTGTTCCCAGATCGGCAATCGCAATAGCCGCATAATCGAGCGTCAATGCGATCGGCTCGCCGTGGAAGTTTCCGCCCGACAACACCTCGCCGGTTTCAACGAACACCAATGGATTGTCCGTCGCGCTGTTGATTTCGATCTCGAGTATGCGCCGCGCATGCGCGAGCGAATCGCGCACGGCGCCGTGCACCTGGGGCATGCATCGAAGCGCGTACGCGTCCTGCACGCGCGGGTCAACGGCGTGATCGCGATGTGATTCGCGAATCTCGCTTCCTTCGATCAACTCGCGGAGTCTTGTCGCGCTTTGTATTTGACCGGGATGTGGCCGAACGTCGTGGATTCGTGAATCGAAGGCGACCGGCGTACCCTTGAGCGCTTCAAGCGACAACGAGCCGGCAACATCGGCGGCATCCGTAAGGTGCTCGGCGTCAAGCAGCGCCAATCCCCCGACGGAGGTCATCGCCTGAGTGCCGTTCAACAAAGCGACGCCTTCTTTCGCCTCGAGCGCGATGGGACTTATTCCGGCGGCGGCCAGCGCTTCGCCGCCGGCCATTCGACGACCCTGATAGAGCGCTTCGCCTTCGCCGATCACAACCAGCGCGAGATGAGCCAGCGGCGCGAGGTCACCCGACGCCCCGACCGATCCGCGCGACGGAATCACCGGGTGCACGCGAGCGTTGAGCATTCCGAGGAGCGTCTCGATCACTTCGAGGCGACACCCTGAATAACCCTTGGCGAGCACGTTTGCGCGCTGCAAAATCATTGCGCGCACAATTCGTTCGGAAAGAAGTTCGCCCACGCCGCACGCATGCGAACGAACAAGGTTCACCTGCAGCTCGCGAAGCTTGCCTGTGGGAATGCTCACATCCGCGAGCGCGCCGAATCCGGTGTTGATCCCGTAAACGACCTCGCCTCGCTCAACGAGTTGTTCAACGAATCGCCGCGCGCGCTCGACGGGCCCTCTTGCATGCGCAGCCAACGAAACTTCGGCGCCGTCGGCAATGTCGGCAGTCTGTTCGAGTGTCAGTGTTGCCCCGTCGAGTTCAATCAATGCGGTTTCCTCAGCTATCCATTTTTTCACTGGAAGCGTATTTGACCTCGCGTGCGCAAGTCAACTTGGCGTTGTTCGGGGAATCGAAACCTCCAGATTTCAAATCATAGCTGCGCTAATCTCGAGCTTGCCGTATAATGAGAATCCGTTTGCCGAGAACCTTGATGATCCAAACAGCGCGCTGAAATCAATGTGAGCGTGCGCACTGAGATGTGGCCTAGACGGCGAAAAGAAAAACTTCCGAGCGAATCTATGGTGGCGGCTGCTATTCAATACGTAGTGCTCCCGATGGGACACGGCGACATAAACGACTGTTGGAGGCTTGATCAACGCTGCTTCTCGGACGGCGAAGCTTACGATCGAGAAACCATTCGGTATCTTCTCTCTCACGCTCAATCTGTTTGCTACAAGATAGTCACTCCGGCCGATCAACTGATCGCGTTTGTAGTAGGAATGATCGAGCCCGATGACACCGGTCACGTTGTAGCGCTGGCGGTCTCGCCCGAAGAGCGCCGCGTCGGATATGGCCGGCGGCTGATGTATGAGATCGAGCAGGGGTTTCTTCGCCGCGGAATTTCAACCGTCCGCCTCGAAGTCCGCACCTCGAACGTGGCCGCTCAACGGCTCTATCTCGATCTGGGCTATTCCATTGTTCGGAGAATGGGCCGCTACTACACAAGCGGAGATGACGGCTTCCTCATGGTTAAGAGCCTTACCTAAACCCGCGATGGCCCAGGCCTCGAGTATGTTCGATTCTTCGAACCCCAATCCAACCCTGAAACTCGAGAGCCTTCTGACTGCCGAAGTAACCAAAGCCTTCGACGCACGGACGATCTTCTGGTTTATCGCCAGCCTGATCTTTTCCGCTGTGTTTGCCGAACGCGCACTCGGGCAGGCATTCAGCAGCCCTTACGTCCTGCAGGACGACTGGCGCCATCATGTTTTTTGGATGGCCCGGTTCACTGACCCGGATCTGTTTCCGCGCGACCTGGCGGCAAACTACTTTCAATCGATCGCGCCCATTGGATACACCACCCTGTACAAAACATTCGCGCGCGCGGGCGTCGATCCGTTTCTGTTAGCCCGGATTCTTCCGTTTGCGTTGGGGTTGATCACAACCGCGTTTTGCTTCGGAGCATCGCTTAGGATACTGCGAGTGCCGGCGGCGGCGTTCCTCGCGAGTCTGCTGCTGAATCAAAGTCTTTGGTTGCGAAACGGTCTGGTATCGGCCACGCCAAGAGCTTTCATAGCGCCGCTATTCGTTGCGTTCCTCTATTTCTATCTGAGCCGAAGATTGCTGCTCACGGCTGCAAGCATAGCGCTGATGGGTTTGTTCTTTCCTTCGACGATGTTCATCGCGCTGGGTGTCGTGTTGCTTGGAGTTGTTCGATTCGAGGGACGCCGGATTCGGTTTTCTCGCGAGCGACGCAACTACGTTTTGGCGCTTGCGAGCCTGGTTGTTGCTGCCGCGGTTCTTCTTCCGTATGCATTCAAGTCGTCAACGTTCGGGCCAGTGGTAACCGCGAATGAGGCGCGATTGATGCCGGAGTTTTTGCCGGGAGGGAGAATGGTTGTGTTCCGGCAAAATTTCTGGGGCCGATGGATCACGGGCAATCACACGGGCATGTTTGCGTCGGGCGTCTTCGCGCCATTCACAATATGGTTCGGTTTGCTGCTCCCGGTTGTGATGTTGTTACCGAAGCGATTCCCGCTTGCGGCGCGAATCTCGCGCATTGAGATGTTTCCCAGAATCATACTCGCCTCATTGGTAATATTTATCGCCGCGAATGTTCTGCTATTCCGGCTGTACCTGCCGAGCCGATTCACGACCAACAGCTTTCGAATTGTGCTTGCGATGGCGGGTGGAATAACGGCGGTTGCTCTGCTTGATGGACTATTCCGCGCACTGGGATCGCGCGTGGCCAGAGTCGCGGCTGCGGTTTTATTCGCAGCGTTAGTCGCGCTTCCGCTTGCAACGGGGCCGATAGTCGATACGCGTTATAAGACCGGAACGAATCCCGGCCTGTACGAATATCTCGCCGGCCGGCCAAAGGGTATTGTGATCGCATCGCTTGCGGATGAAACAAACAACCTGCCGATATTCGCAAAACGATCGGTGTTGTTCTCGCGCGAAACTGCTCTGCCGTTTCACAAGGGCTATTACACGCAGGTTCGCGAGCGCGTCGCCGATCTCATCAACGCCCAGTACAGCGCCGATGTCGAACAGCTCGCCGGCTTCATCGAACAGTACGGAGTTGATTATTTGTTGGTGGATCGAGACGCCTTTGCTCCCGAATACGTATCGAGTGACAAATGGATCATGCAGTACCAGCCGGCTGCAAAAGATGCGGTCGCGAAACTGAAGCAAGGCGTTCGGCCCGCGCTTTCGCAATTGATAGATGGTTGCAGGGTCTATGAGACTGAGAACATGGTTTTGATATCAGCCGCGTGTGTGACATCCGCGGCGCTTGATAAGTCACGCGCACTGGTTCATTGATCTTCGCAATCAGCGATCGCCTGATTCTTGCTCCGCGGGAACCTTGCGGATATTCAACCTCGAAATGTGAAATGGCTCAGCGCCGCCCGCTTGAATATTGGGAAGCACGCCGGCCACGACACGATTGTTTCTTCCTGTTGTGAAGACTCCGTCAAGAACGCGAAGCTGCGCTGACTCGTTCGTTCGTTTCTTCTTCTCGCCAATTTCCCGAGTGCACAATCGCGCGCCGGTTTGCTCGTCGAGTACCAGGAGCGACCACTGATTCGGCTGCGCCTGGGCGCCCATGGCGATCTGGTAGACCGCGTCTGGCTCGAGCGCGATCGAACACAAAGGGATAAACAGATCGGCTCGCGAGCTTTGCCCGGGCTGCCCCACTAACAAGCCATCAGGGTCTATTACGGGACTCGACAGCCTCGCCGCTTGCGCCAGTTCGTTCGCATCGGCAGACCAGACATCTCGCGCCCGAGCAACCGCGGCCTCGCTTGCGAAGCCGCGACGCTTGCCAAAGAACTGATACCGAAGCGGCGCGAGCGCAAGCCATCGAGGATCTGTCCCGGTGTAGTATACCTGCAAGTCTCCATACGACGTGTTGGTCAATTCACCCAGCAGGTGATTGTGATTGGGCGCAATCGTCTCAAGCCATTGGTTCGCGATGCGAGGGTCAACGATCATTGCGTATTCCTTGCCGTCGATGTCGACGTTGTCCTGCATCCGCTCTTCGATGTAACCAAAGCAGAGGTGGTGTTCGAGAAAGGCCAGCCACATGACCGGATCTCCCACTTCGACCGGGCAAACACCTTCCGGCACCACGCTTCGGATCGCCGTTTTGAAATCTTCAAAGCGAGCCAGCTCGGGATTTCGAACGTTGGTGATGTAACGCCTGTAAAGTTTCGTGGCTTGATAACCAAACATCGCAGTGAAGATCAGCGCGCAAGCGAGAGACGCGAGGTATGCGAGCTTCGGCAGGCGTGATCCGCGCCACTTGGTTCGTCGGAAGCGGCCAATCAAATCCAAGCCATCGCTCATCATGATTCCCACCGCAAGCGCAAACCACGGCGTGAGGTGCGACATGTAATAAACAGCTTTCTGGCTGGTGATGATCGCAAAGAACGACATCACAACCAGCGTAACCATGAGCACTCTGTTACGCGGCTCGGCCACCAGATTGCCGCGTCTGACCCTGATGATCATCCGGACAATCAAATATGCGATCGCGATGACTGCGAGATATTCAAACAGATGCGTCAGCGTTCGCGGGACATCCGGGTACATCGAGTCAGCGGCAATCCATCTTCGATAGCGCTGCGGCTCGTGCCTCAAGTTCCTCAGCCATCCCATCGCATCGAGCAACTTGAAGTGCCGCTTGTCGCCGCGGTATTGCAGCCGAAAATTTGTCCAGTCCGCTATGTCCGAAATGATCTCGTAAGCCGACACCGCCAGTGTGCCGAGCGCGAACAGATAAAACTCCTTTGCCTTTACGATTCGCCACCCGCGGCCCGGGAGCATCAACACAGTGATCGCGACAAGGATATAGATGCTTGCGGTGTGACACATCACCGAGGCCCCGGCCGTGAGCCCCGACGCTAAGAATAACCGCCAGCTTTTTCTTCGCTCCGCAGCCTCATACAAGTAGAAGGCCGCAAGCGCAAACATCACCGCGCTGTAGTCGTTTCTCAGAAAGCGGCTTCGTTCCAGGAAAAAAACATCGCACACGATCAACACAACCGCGATGATTCCTACTCGCCAATCAAAGAGTCTCCTGCCGATCAGAAACACGAGCAGCAGCACAATGATCGCAAGCGTCAGGTTGAACGCGCGGCCTTCGGTGATACCCCAACCGAAGACCTTGAAGAACCCGGTTTGGATGACGTAGTGGACCGGAGTCAGCGAGTGCCAGTCGTTCTCGATGTTGCCGCCGATGAACCGCCGAAACGGAAGCGAAAGAGCCCCACGATTCAACATCTCATAAGACGTCTGCATCATGTAGGACTCGTCGACCTGAGGCACGGGAACTTCCCCGAGCCGCTGGGCCGCTACGAGAGTGAATCCGGCCACGATCAACACAAAGATGAGCAAATCGATATTTTGTCTGAGGGTTTTCAGCAATCGCTCTTCTTCTTTCCAGACCGATAAGGGCCTTCAGCGCGGATGCGGAGATTCTAGGGCCGGCGAACATAAACGCCCTTCAAGGTTTCGAACTCCATTTTGTCGTAGTGCTCATCCATCCATTTGCGAATCTCTTCACGATGCCTGACGTTTCTCAAACGAGTCATCACGACGATTCGCGGCGCTTGAGCTTCGATCTCGTCGATCACATCCTGAAAGCCGCCGGGCTTTTTGGCCGCGATGAAATTGTCTGCGCCGCTGTTCAGCGCGAGATACTTGTTGAGATTCGGCCGGTTCAGCAACACCAGCACCTCGCCCATTCCGTGCGCGTAGATCTTGTCATCAGGTCCGAAGTAGCCGGCCAGAATTGCGGCTTCGCGGTCCTGTTCCGGCAACGAGCCCTCTTCCACTATGCCCGGGCGGTGAACGTAAACAATCAAGATTACAGCCGCGGTGATCGCGACAAGAGGAATTGACATCGCAATCTTCGTGCGAGACCGCAAACTCAAGCGGCTTCCTTCGACGATCAGCCACGAAGCGAACAATCCTATGAAAGGGTAGAACGGAATAAGATCGGGAGCGCTTTGAAAATTGATTAAGCAGAAGATCAGATAGATCGCCGCCGGAAATGCCACGGCATCGCGGAACAACTCTCGAGAGCCGATGCTTTCCTGTTTTTTGATTCGTCGCCTTATGCGCGTGACCGCGTAGGCGATGAGACCGGTCAACGCGACCGGAGCGAGGATGGACACAGGCTTGAGCTCGCGCACCATCACCGCCCACAAGGTCTCGATTGTCTCGCGAAGCGGCATCGATGTCTCCGGCGCGAAAACCGAGTACGGATACACGATAGTCCACGACCAGAGATCAGACAAAGCTCCCTTCGAGTAGAAGTAAACGACGACCACCGCAAGCGGAAAGGCCGCGCCCAGCACGGCTTTCGCCGCGCGCAGGTCGCGCCAGCTCGTCAGATATTTCGAGAAGATCAACACTGCCGCGCCCGTGAACATGAGTCCGGGTTGCCAGCACAAACACGAGAGCATCGACAAGAACCCGGACCAGAACGGTTTGTCTTTGGCGATAAAAAGCACACTGAGCATGCCGAACAGCACCATTGATAATTTCGGCTGCGTTCCGCGGATGACTTGTGACGAAAACCCCGAGCCGATCAAAGGAATCAGGAACGCAAGAACGGCGGCGAGTCGATCTTGAAAATAAGCCTGCCCGACCAGGAACGTAGTCGCCGACAGCAAACCCATCATCAGAACGTGCAGCCATCGGACTGCGATGATGTCTCGAAGACCAGCGATTCGGCCCGCGGCCATTGCCGCCGCGCTGAGGTAAGTGCTTCCAGGACCCTTTGGATCGATCACGTCGCGATAGGGCACTTGCCCCCTGATGATGCTCTGCGCGATGTAATCGAAGATCGAGCTGTCGCCGGTTTCACCGTGAGTGAACGGCCTGTCGGCTAGCACCACCGCGGCGCCAATCAGAAACGCCGCCAACGCCAGCACGCGTGCGCCGGTCGCGCGACTGATCCACGTTTTGGGACGCTCGTTCAATGTTGCTGATTCGACGGTTGTTCCCGGGGTTTCCATTCTGACGGTTGCCCTTCGTTGTTTCGATCAAGGACCTTGATATCGTTTACCGCGGCCACTTGATGATAGTGCGCGTTAATGTGATCGAGGATCCTCTCGTTGTGAAAACCTTCGGAGATCAGCAGTAGCCTCGGAATCTCGTTGTCGAGCTTATCGAGCAACGATTCCCGCTCGGCACCCTTGATTCCGACCGAACGCCACCAGACGAATTGAGTAGGATTACGCCGGCCGGCAAGAAAATAAAAGGCGGTGCCGCGAGGCGCGAAGGAGAAGATCGGATCGTCGGGTGAACTGTGAGCTTCGATTATCGACGCGAGGTCTTCGACGAACGCGGCCTGCTTGCGCGAGGCGAGTATCCCGCGCGCGCGTTCGAGCTTGAGCGGCGTTTGCTCGATGAAGTGAAAACCGGAATCGAAGCGAGGCTGCCACGCGTCCTTGATTCCGGCGCTGAACAAGAGCACGAGCGGAACAGCTCCGCACAACATCGCAGCACGCGACGGATTGCTCAGCCGGCTTTGAAAATGTTTTGTGAGAGCCGGAACCGAGCGCGCGATCAAGAGAAACAGAAGCAAAAACACCGGCGGAAGCGCGCGAACCAGGTGCGCATAGTCGGCTCTCGGATACATCTCCAGGTACGCGCCCAACGCAAACAAGCTCACTATCACGATGGGGCCGGCGCTTGACCACCGCTCGCTCCGGCCTCGTTTTCTGAATTGCCACGCGACAAACAGAGCGGCGATAACAAACAACGTCAGCGGCATGTAAGCAACCGCGGCGGTCGCTGATGTCTTCACTGCGAACGCTCTTCCGGGAATCAGGATCACGGCCATGCCACAGATGAGCACCAAAACGATGAACACCTCAAAGAGCTTCGGTATGAATCGCTGAACGAGTCCTCCGACAACCACCACGGCAATCAAGCCAACGAAGACTGGAGCGACGAGCCGCGCTTGTGGGAGTGCTATAGATTTCTGATCACCGTACTGGCCGGCGAGCGAGGCAAAATGCCGGATCATCGCGCTCAGTACGCCTTTGTATGCGAGATAAGCAAGCGCCGGAGCCACGATCGCGGCAAACCCCGCCCAGCAGACAAGAGACTTTCGACTCGCGCTCAGCAATCGGGATGACAGGTTAATGCCTTCAATTGCGAAACTCTCCCGCAAAATGATTGCCGCCGTCGCCCCCGCAAGAACCAGAACTCCGACGTTCTGCTTGAACAGGAATACCGCGCCGATCACTGCCCCGCACAATAACAGCCAGCGCACCTGGCCGGATCGGTCGTAGTTCAGCATGAAGATCAAACCAAGCAGCACAAACACCATCGAGTACTGGGTCGGGTACGCGCGAAACACGACCTTGTAGCCGATCCAACCAAGCGCAAGCGCAACCGGAATCAGCGCCGCGCGGGCCGAAGTCAACCGGCGCGCGGCATAGAACAGCACAATCAGTGTGGCCAGCTTGAAAGCCAGCAACCCGGCATTCACGGTCATCACACAAGCGCCGAACAACCTCATCAATGCCGCGTTGATCCACAGAACTCCGGGAGTGTAGTTGTAAATGAAATCTCGATACGGTAGCTCGCCGTGCATGACACGCTCGGCCGGAGATATGTTGTAGCCGAGGATCGGCAGCCCAATTCCGCGATTAACCAACAAGCCATAACAAATGACGCCCCCGATTACCGCGAGCAAAAAAGGCAAGGCCTCTTTGATCGCCGTGCTTCGCGCTGTTTCGGATTCACCGGATTTGTCGGGCTGGGAAGTAGTCACACTCAATCACGCTCCCTTGCGTATGTACACATCCGCTGAAGAAAGCGACTCGAACAGTGAGTAGTGCTCGGCAACCCATCCTTCGAGCAACTCGCGTGACGCGACTGTCTTCATTCGCGAGAGCACGACGAGCTTTGGAGTTTGGGTTTCCATCTCATCGAGAATCAACTTGAAATCCCCGCCGCGCCGCGCCGCGGCAAAGCCGTCGATACCCTGATTCAGAAACGGGTATTGATTCAGATTCGGCTTGTTCAAAAACACCAGCAGCTCAGCGTAGCCGTGAATGTAGACCTTATCATCCGGCGACAACTGCGCCGCGATTTCTTCAAACGCTCGATTCTGATCCTGCAGCGTGAACCCCGCCGGAATCCGGTATGCGACGCCGCGCGCAAGTGCAACCAGGAGGAAGACCGTCAGAGCGGCTCCGGGCGCCAGCAAATCCCATCGAATCTTAGTTGGTCGTGCACGTGCGCTGGATACCGCGAACTCTCCGAGTCGAACCAGGAGCCAGCCGGTGAACATCGCGAAGAACGGAATAAACGGAATAAGGTCGGGCCCGGCCTGCATGTTGATTATGCAAAATCCAAAGTAAACGGCGGGCGGGATCAGAATCGCTTCTCTGAACAGCTCGGTGCTTTTGCGATTGTTCAGCCGTGACCTGACTCGCTCTGCCGCGAACAGCAGAAAGCCGGCGATGCCCAGCGGGGCGAGAAAGGCGTCCGCGCCGAAGGCGCGCTTCGTAACGCTCCAGATATGATTCACGCCGCCCAGCGCGCTTCTCTGCGTTTCAGGCCCGAACACGCTGTAGTTGAATGTGATTGTCCATGCCCATAAGTCGCCCAACGCGCTTTGTGAGTAAAAGTACCCGAGGACTACCGCAAGCGGCGCCGCCGCGCCGAGCAAAACTTTCACCGCGCCGAGATCGCGCCAACTCGTGAGGTATCGTGAAAACATCAGCACGGCGACTCCCGTGAACATCAATCCCGGCTGCCAGCAAAGGAATGACAACATCGAAAACGCCCCGGCTGGAAACGGTTTGTCCTTTGCGATGAATAGCACGCTCAGCATGCCGAACAGCATCATCGACAACTTTGGTTGAGTTCCGACCACCATCCACTCGGCAAACTTGTAAGAGATCAGCGGGAATACGCCGGCGATAAGCGCCGCCATTGTGCTGAGTAAAAAAACCCTCGACACCTGGAAAGTAACCACGCACAAGAACGCGACGAGCAGACTTTGAAGCAAGCGCACCGCGACAACATCGCGGAGGCCCACGAGCTTGCCCGCGGCCATCGCACCCGCGCTCAGGTACATGCTGCCGGGGGTCTTCATATCAACTACATCGCGATACGGGAGCTGTCCGCGCAGGATGGATTGAGCGATGTAGTCGTAGCCCGCGCTGTCGCCGACTTCGATCTGGCTGAATGGCTTGTACATCAGCATCAAAGTCACTGCAAACAGGAACAGCGCAATCGCGAGCACGCGGGTATGCTCATCGCGAGTGAGCGCGAGCAGCGCCGCCTCAAAGCGCTCGCGCGGCGTCAATGTCGCGGCAATCTCGGCGCTCGCTAAATCGTTCGACATAACTCAGTTCGCATCTCTTCTGAGGTAATAAGTGAACAGGCGGCCTTTGTGTTCTTCGTAATCGGTGCGCACCCAATCGTCGAAATCCTCTTTGCGTTCGACGAACTTCATCCGCTCGAGCGCGACGACTCTGGGACGCCCCGCTTTCAATCGATCAAACCAACCCGCGAACCCTCCCGGCTCGACCCTGTCGAGATAGTTGTCCTTGCCCCGGTCCAAAAAGAAGTGTTTGTCGGCGTTCGACAGCCCGGACAGCACGAGAATCTCGGCTAGTCCGTGCACGTAGATTTGATCCCCGGGCGCAAGGTGCGATGTGATCTGGGCGACCTCCGCGTCCTGTTCCTTCAATGTTGGAGACTCAATCCTTACCCACAAAACATCGGCTACGCTGAAAATCATAATCAAGCCGAAAACGGCGGCGAAGATCGAAGCAGTGAGCGTGCGGCGAGACACGCGCAGCTTCGCGCGAGATAGAACTTCGACGCATAGATCGCTTGCCCAAACAATCCCAACGGCGGCGAACATTGCCACGAACGGGAGAAGCGGAATCATATCGACGCCGCCCTGGATGTTGATCAAACAGAACGCGAAGTAAATCAGTGGGGCGGCAATCACAGCGTGACGAGGTGCGTTATCAACAAGCGACTTAACGCCGTCGCGCCTGCAGACTTTCGTCTGGCGCCAGGCGACGATCGCCAGCCCAGCGATGCTAACGACAAAGTATGGCCACTCCGGCCTGAACGCGCCCTTCATCAACCGATAAAATCGATCTACCAACCGCGGCACGGTCCGCAGCCCGCGCGGCGCATCGACCGTGAGATTGTAATCAATCAACCACCAGTAGATGTCCGCGATGGCTCGTTCCCACCAGAAGTATCCTATGAAGATCGCGAGCGGCACCGCGGCGCCGACTATCGTCTTGAGGGCCTTGCCGTCGCGCCAACTTGTCAGATAACGCGAGAGCGCCAGACAGGCGACGCCCGCGAACAACAGGCCCGGCTGCCAGCTCAGCGCGGATAGCATGCCAGCAAAACCCGCCGTGAACGGTTTGTCCTTTTGAATCGCCCACAACGCGATCAATCCGAACAGGATCATCGGAGTCTTTGGCTGGACTCCGCCGGCGTTCGCGTCGCCAAACAGATTGAACGCCATCATTATTGTCGCGGCCAACAGCGCGACTCTGCGGCTGTTTGAAAAAGCATGCGTCACCAGGAATGTAAATCCGACGGTCAGGCTCGCGAGGAAAAGATAGACGATTCGAATCGCAAAGATATCCCGAAGTCCAAACGGCTTTGTAATCACTATCGCTGCCGCGCCGATGTACGCGGATAACGGCGTTTTGATATTTACCACGTCGCGATAGGGGACCGCTCCGCGAACAATCTCCTGAGCGAAGTAGTCCCAGTTTGCTCGATCGAGGATGCTCGGCTGTTTCCAAAACTGATACGGGAGGAAGCTGATGATTGCGAGAACGAGGGTTGTGAAAAGAAGCGCGCGGCGATCCAGCGACTGCACTCTATCGATGATTCCGTTTTGCATTGGGGCCGCGGCCGCGGATGCGACTGTTTCGCTCATAGATTTCAAAGCAGAGTGCCGAGGGAGACGAGGAATATACTTGCCGGGGCGCGGGTTCTTCAAGGAAGTGCGACTTGGTGTTTTGATTCAGCGGTGAATTTGTTGTGCTCGTCCCGTTTCTAATTCCATCCCGTTCATCCCCATTGCTTGACACCTTCGCAAACCGCTTACTACCATTCCGATCTCCTTACAAAGCTTAGAAGGCGAAACAGTGCCCAGCTCCACAATTGAAACAGCTTCCCTCGAGGACTCAATAACCAATCAGAAGCAACACAACGAGCGCGAAACTCCGCAAGGCGGATCATTGCGGAACTACGCTCTGGCGGGGCTAGCCGCGGTCGCGCTTCTCAGCTTGATCGAATGGGTTGATCTGAACATCAGGCTGACCCCAATCTTCGAATCATCCTCCGGGCGTTTAGTCCTAACCTCATACTTCAGTTTGAATCTGCTTGCCGGCGCAATCATAGGCGTCTTCATTGGACTCGTCGCGAGCGCGGGTTCGTGGTTGAATGCGCGACTGCAGCGGTTGATCACCCGCAACCGGCGGCAAACGCCTGCGCACGCGTTGTTGGCGGGACTCGTCATAGCCGCAATCGCCGGCGGCTTGCTTTACTTTCAACCCGGCGTATTCAGGTTCACGCTCGGGGCAATTCGCGAAGCCGAGAAGATTTCGCTCGCGCGATTGCTGCTTAAGGCGGAGCGGCTGTTTACATATTTTTCGATCATCGGAATGTTGATCGGTTGCTGGGCCGTCTGGAGACTGGCGCGAGCATCGATGAACAGGTTTCTCGGCACGGCGTGGCTGGCGCTGCTAGTCGCAATCATATCGGCGGCTTACTACATCGATTCGCGAATCGAAGTCCAGCAATATGAATTCTCGCTCCATCGCGCGATGTTTCTTGTCGAACTAACGCTCGCGATGGCGTTGGTGGTTTCAGCGCGAGGATGGTTCCCGCGACAGCTTCGTTCACCAAACGGCCTCGCGCTGTTTTTCGTGGCTGTGCTCGTGTGTGCTGGAACCGGATTCACCTTCGTTCACTTCGACGGCGATCAAAACCTAAAGACTCAAGTCTTCTATCGCAGCACTATCACCAAGCAGTTCTTCAAGCTCGCTCAGTGGGCCCTGGACTTCGACCGCGACGGCTACTCAGCGGTTCTCGGAGGCGGAGACGCCGATGACCGGCGCGCGGACATCAATCCGGGGAAGATCGAAATACCCGGCGACGGCATCGACAATAACTGCATAGGCGGAGATCTCGCGCGCGACGATGCCGAGCAGTGGCTGGACGAACAGAGAGGGCTCAACACTGCGCCCAATCCCGGCGCCCATCGATTCAACGTGCTCTATGTGTTTGTGGACACTGTTCGCGCGGATCATCTCAGCGTTTACGGTTACCCTCGAAACACGGCGCCGAGTTTGAGTTGGCTCGCCGAGCGCGCTTCGGTATTTGAGAACGCGTTCACGCCGTCGCCCTCGACTTATCAGGCGGTGCCGAAGTTCATGCAGTCATCTTATTGGGACGCGCATCTCGAGACGTGGACCGAAGTGCTTGCGCGGGCGGGCTACGACACCGTTCTTTTTCCCGGGCGCCGAGCCGCGACTCTGTATCGTCGAATCAAAGACCCTGCGATGATTTCGAGCGCAAGGACCGGCAACTTCGCGGCAAGCGTTGACGCGGTGATCGATCGCTTCTCAAGGGCGCAACCGGGCCATCCCCTTTGTGCTTATCTGTATGCGTTTGAGCCGCACATGCCTTACAAGCTGCGACCCGACTTTTACTTTGGCCCGGCGATGGCTGATTTGTACGACGGAGAGATTGCTTACGCCGACAGTCAGCTTGGCCGATTGTTCACCTGGCTGGAACAGAGCGGCAGGATGCGGGACACGATGATCGTGATTATGTCCGATCACGGCGAATCCCTCGGCGAGCGCGGCGTTCGCAAGCACAACGCGCAACTTTACAACGAGCAGATGCATGTTCCGGCGATCATCTATGTTCCGGGTCTTGGGCCGCGTCGAATATCCGAGTTCGTCAGCACGATTGATCTTGGCAGCACGATTCTGAATACCGTCGGAGTTGCCGGTCCGAAAGAGTATGCGGGTGCGAGCCTGCTCCCACTGATGCGAGGCGATGCGTTCACCGCGCCTCCGATTTATGGCGAGCACTGGCAGCGCAACGACTCGCCGTTCTGGGGACCCGAGCACGACGTCGATCCTGAGATTCACAAGTACATGGTGATCACTCAGGACGGGTTCAAGCTTATCTACAATCAGAACGCGTACTGCTTCGAACTATTCAATCTGAGAGACGATCCGAATGAGCAGCACAATCTTTACGATCGAATGCCGGAGAAATCCGCCGAGTTGAAACGATTGCTGGGCCGGTTTGTTGATATTGTTTTGGTGAGTCGTCCGCCGGACGCCGATGAGCAAAGATATTTCCGAGGTATGCAGGACGAAGAAGAAGAGAAGTAGCGCGCGCAAGTGACTCGAGAACGGTGATGGTGTTTAGCCCAATTCATGGGGCTTTCCTTTGCTGTTGAGCGGGTCGCCGTTGCTGAAGCCGCCAGGAGAAGCCCGCTGAAGCGGCTTATTCGTTCCTCCGGTCGCGATGCCAGGCCTGAACGCCTGGGCTAAGGAAAAGATTTGACAGAAGCGTGCCGCGACGGGTCATCGTTCAGCGGTAGCCGCGGATGCTGATTCGTATTTCCGATTGAGGAGAATGTTTTGAATACCGAACTGTTGATTTCCGTGATCACGATCGGCGGGACGCTCTTATTGGTTGTCACCGGTCTTTTGAATTTCTCGGTGTTCGTCAGGCAACTGCGGGCCGCGCGCGAGCAGCTTGAAACTGCCCAGCGTCACCTCGAGAACGCGCGGCAACAGCCGGAGATCCAACTGGTGCAGCGTGCGATGGATGAGGCCTCCGATCATCTGAGAATCCTCATCGAGCGGCCTTACTTGCGGCCGTATTTCTACGAGAACAGAATTTGGCAAGACGCTGACAAAGCGAGCCTCGATGAAATCAAAGCACTGTCCGAGCTCATACTGAATAACTTCGCGTCAGCGATTATTCATTCGGCGGCGTTCCCGCAGTATCCCGTGCGCAGCGTCGAGCAGACAATTCGCTTTCACCTGCGAAACAGCCCCGCCCTGCGCGATTTCCTCGTCGAAGGATTCGATCGCTTCCAACTTGCCGGACTCGCGCTGCTTTGCCTCAAGAATGAGACAAAAGAAGAAACCGTGGACGATCTCAAAAAACTCATCGCCGCGGCATCAGGCGACCCGCGCGAGAAGCCCCGTCGCCAAAGATTGCTCCGACATCTGGAATCCACCGAAAACCCCGAGCCGCTCGAGCTGGCCAAGTACAGCTTGAACAGGGCGCGCATAGCCAGTCGAAAGGACGGCTAGTAAATCGCCGGGGCCTATCCCCGAGCCTCCGGTTAGTCATTTGTCTTGCGGCGTTGATTACGCTTTTGTCTCTAAGATTCCTTACATTCGTACATAATTTTCTTTACATTCGATTTGAGTTGGAATAAGATAGCGGCCATCAATTTAGTTGTTTCGCGTTAGTTCGGAACACACCTCACAATCCGGGAACCGCGAAACGTCCCAAACAACTGCCCGAAACCAGGAGGTTCCAAAATGCGAAAACCAATTCTGCGCATGCTTTTCCTTATGGCTCTGGTTGGAGGTCTGGTGGTTGCACCCGCGGCCATTGCGCGGGTAACAGTCATTGCGCACGCATCGGCTGTTGCACGCGCGCCAATGCAGAGTAGCGGCTCCGGGACGCTTACCCCGGGCGCAATTGCGTGTGTCGGTCCGTTTTACTCGAACGGGACATCGATCGAACTCCAGGGTCAAGTCACCAATGGAAGTTACAGTCCCAAATGGTCGATTTGGTGGAGCGCGGACGACACCACCTACACTAAGAAGTTCGCCGATCACGCCATCGGTATCACTCACGACATTCTGCGGAGTCAGAACCCCGAACTCTTTCCCGGGTATTTCCTCGGTTGTGTCAACAACGATACTGCATACACAATCGACTACACGATCTGGATTGGACCGGGTCAATACTGATTGAAGCAGTACGGACGTAAATGACCTCACCAGGAAGGTCGGTTTACTTCCTTAAACAAATGCAGGGAGGGAAGTCCAGACTGTCTTCCCTCTCTGCTTTGAATGCAACTGGTCCTTCCGCGTTCATTCCAGTTCTGGTGGGTTCGGATCATCATCGACGCTTAAAAGCTTTCCGGAACCAAATGTCTTTGCCGCGCGTTGTTGAAGCCAGGCGTGCCGGCGCCCGGATATGAGGCTCAAGTCCAGTGCGCAATACTTTGGACTGAGGTCACCCCGAGTAATGAGTTTCGAATTCACTTCTCGTTCCCACATCGATGGCGATGCCGCAACCGCTCGGCATCTTCTTCAATATCACGTCGCTGAGCGCGAGATCGGAGGCTTTCATTCGACTGAAACTTCTCACCCGCCGGGCTTTCACATCCCCGGACATTTTCACGAACTTGCCTCTCTCTATTTGGTACTCCAGGGAAGCCTCACCGAGTCGTACGAACACAACAGACGCGAGTGCAAGTCTCCGAATGTGGTATTCACTCCCGCGGGCGAAAAGCATTCGAACCTCTTCAACGCGGGCGGCGGACGTTGCTTTCTCATCGAAATACCCGAGGTGTTTATCGAGCGGCTCGCGGCTGCGGGCGTGAGGATCGAACACTCATTGCACTCGGAGGGCGGGGTGCTGGCGTGGATTGCGAGGAGGCTATATCGCGAGTTCTCGCGGCCGGACGCAGTCTCGCTACTTGCAATCGAAGGCTTGATGCTCGAGGCGTTATCCGAGCTTGGCCGCTGGAATGCGCCGCCGTCATTTGCGGAACCGTTGTGGCTTCGCGAGACTCGCGATCTTCTGCAGGATCGATTTCAAGAGACGATCACGCTTGATGACCTCGGCCGGGCCGCGGGCGTCGATCGCGCTCATCTCGCGCGTAGTTTTCGGAGACACTATCGCTGCACGGTGGGCGAGTATCAGCGGCGGCTTCGAATTGAATATGCTTCGAGGCAATTGGCGGAGACTCGCACATCGATTCTGAACATCGCGCTCGCAGCGGGCTTTGCGGATCAGGCTCACTTCTCGAGGACCTTTCGAAACCACACAGGATTGACGCCCGCTAAGTTCAGATCGGCGTTTGGATGAAAATGCATACTCCGGGAGTAATGCTGCGGAAGTCGCGAAGACACGAGGGAGCACCGAACTCCTTCGTGATTCTTCGTGCCTTTGTGACCTTGTGGCGAATAGTCGCAGCCCCGGGCCCTATTCAAAGAATATCAATTTCGTTCAAGACTAAAGCGTTACGAATTCGGTAAGCTATCATCAGAAGCGAGGGACTTATGAGAAATCGACTACTAAGTACGCTGCTGATTTTGATCGCAGCCCTGGCTCAGGGTTCAAATCGGATCATTGCGGCTCAACAAAACGCCGAGCTCGCGGTCATCCCATTCGAGATGGCCAATCGGCACATCCTGATAAAAGTCAGCATCAACAACTCGGCTGCGATGTGGTTCATATTCGATACCGGAGACAAAGTCGCCATCGTCGATTCCGCGCGCGCTCGCGCCCTCGGCTTGAATCTGCAGGGAGAGGTTAATATCGGCGGCGCGGGTGAGGGATCATTGAAAGGCTCGTATGTTCGCGAAGCTTCTCTCAATGTCATTGGCGTCCAGGGCCACCCGCAGCCGGTCGCGCTAACACTTCCTCTTGCCGGGATGGCGCCGAAGTTCGGCCACGATATTGACGGCATCATTGGAGCGGATTTCATAAAGGAGTTTGTCGTCGAGATCGATTACGAGGCTCGCGTGATGCGGCTGCACAACAAAGAGAAGTTTGTTTATTCCGGCGCGGGTGAAATCCTTCCGGTGAGTTTCATAAACGGGGGCCACCCAACGATTCCCGCGGAGATCACGCCGCCGGGCCGGCAACCTCTCAAGGGAAGGTTTGTGATCGATGTCGGATCGGGAGGCTCGCTGATGCTCAACCGGCCGTTTGTTGAGCAGGAGAATCTGGTGGCGGCCGTGCCAAAGACGATCAAGTTGATTGGCGCGGGCGGCGCGGGAGGCAAGGTCTCGGCTCGAGTCGGCCGTCTGCGAGCGTTGACGATTGGAAAAATCCAGATCGATGAGCCGGTCACCGCGTTCTCCGAAGACAGGGGCGGGGCTTTTGCCAACTCGCAAACTCACGGCAACATTGGCTACCAGATACTCTCCAAGTTCAAAATCTTTCTGGATTACGGCCGCGAGCGAATGATCCTTGAGCCCAACGCCAGTTTCAAGAACGCGATCGGGCCGGCTTCACCAGGCGTAGCAATTGTCGCCGAGGGCGCGGACTACAAGCTGTTTCGGGTAACCGAACTCCTGGAAGATTCCCCTGCGACGGAAGCTGGACTCAAAGCGGGAGACATTGTGATGTCGATTGACGGGCGCCGTGCGGCTGAGCTGAACCTTACAATGCTGCATGAGTTGTTCGAGAAGCCGACACCGCGCAAGCTCTCAGTGCGGCGCGGAGAGCAGACGCTTGAAATCACGGTGACCCCGAGAAGATTGATTTGAATCCCGCGAGGCGCGCTTGTTAACGGGCGTTTTCGCACGACGATCAAAAAACCGACACGAGAATCCTTGGTATGTCTCAATAATCCGGCCCCAGTTTCGCTTCAATCTGGTCTGACGCCCTCAGCTCTTCTTGCGTTGACAGCGATCTCGTCGAGGCATAAAGTGACGCTTCATACCCCGCCGACTTTCAAGCACGGCGGAGCAATATTCCGGTTCTGAAGTTCGCAGAGAATTCAATTCAAGTAAGGAGTATCGCATCGTGTCAACCAGGAACAAAGATCGTCGATCCGCCCTGGCGAAGGTGAAGTTGATATTGGTCGCTTTGCTATTGCCTCTGGCATGTGTCAACGCCGCGGTTCAGGATCGGGGCAGCGGGCAGGCTCGGTTTGTAGTAATAAACAAAGAGCGACTGAGTGATGAAAAAGTTCGCGCCCTGGAAGTGTTTTACAAGACACACGTTCTGGACGGGAAGTATTGGTACGACCCGGTATCGGGCGCCTGGGGACTGGAGGGGGGCCCAACGAAAGGGTTCATTCGCGCGGGTCACAAACTGGGAGGAGCGCTCAGATCCGATGCCTCGAACGGCAGAACCGGAGTGTTCGTCAACGGCCGCGAATTGCACAGGCTCGACGTGTTGGCGTTGCAGTCGTTCGTTCAAGTAGTGCCCGGCCGTTATTGGGTCGATTCTCGTGGAAACGGCGGTTACGAACGTGGCCCGGCTTTCTTTAACCTAATCGAACTCGCGCGAGCTGCCGGAGTCATTCAGCGTGGTAATAGAAGCGCGATCTCGGATATGTATGACAGCGGTATTGGAAGAGTGCTGGGTGACGGTTCATATATCGGTAAGGAATGAAGCCGGCTGGCGCAGACTTCCATCGAAAATAACAATAGTTTGTGGAGGTGAGCAAAGATGGATCCGTTGTTATTGCGCTTCATTGAGCGGTTGACTTCAGTATTGATCGGCGGTTTAGCGATCTATCTTGGATATCGACTTTTTTTGAGCGTGCGCGACTATAAGGACAGCGACGGAAAGGTTGCGCTGCCCTGGAACATTTCCGTGGTGATGACGAAGGTGGGGCCTGGTGTTTTCTTCGCGTTGTTCGGAGTGATAGCAGTGAGCCTCGCGCTGATTCGCCCGTTGGAGGTCAACAAGCCCGCGCAAAAAAACTCGGAAGAAAAGGCGGCGGCTTCATCTTCGTACAGCTACGGGACCGGTTCGGATATTGGTGGTTCAGCGAACCCCGACGAGGCCGGTTCACAGACGGCCGCTCATCGGACCAACGTGCTTTCCGACATAGCCACGCTGAATCAGTTCGCAAACGACATCACTCGACAACATGACAAAGAGAAGACTTCTAGAGTGGCCGTCAACGTCGACAGCGATCGCTTTATGGACCTGATCGACAGGACGAAGACCGCGCTGTTGCTCTCGGTTTGGTCGCGCGAATGGGGTGATCCCGAAGAGTTCAAACGTTGGGCGACGCTCGAGCCTGGCTATTCATATGGCGATCCGCCGACCGGAATCAAAGGCGCAGCCGCGATCTTCAAAGGAGAGCAATGAATCCCCGGAACAGCGTGCTTGCGGTGGGACTCGGGGCCCTGTTGTTGACTTGTTTGCCGCGAGCCGAAGCTCAAACGACTGGAGTCTACGACTCGCGAAAACTGATTGCTGAGCGAGTGCGGTTGGAGTCGCGCGTCCGGGAGTTGTGGCAGGCGATGTACGATCGCCTGTTGAATCAGCAGGAGCGCGCGGCACTGGCGCAAACAAAGCTGGCCTTTCCATCGATAATGCCTGACAACACGCTCCTGAACTTCTACGCTGATTCCGGAAGGGCCACAATGTTCATGCCGATTCACTCGTTGCTGCTGCTCGAAGATGCATGCACCGCTTATGCGTGGCTTTATCACAACGGCTTCAGTTTCATCACCATCAACGAATTCGCGGCGATGCTCAAGCACAGGAGTCCCGCCGGGTTTGAAGGAGGACGGTATCCCGCGCCCCTTGTTGCGCTTGGTATACCGAACAACGCGCTTTCGGATACCCGAGTAAACGATTTGTCATTGCGGTTTCGAAACTCCGCCTTTGCGTATGCACTGGGCCACGAGGCCGGACATATCCTGCACCGACACCCAGGTAACTCAAGTGTGTCTCCTGCTGAATCTAAGGCGCATGAGCTTCAGGCCGACGATTTCGCTCTGCGCGTTATGCAGCGCGACAACGAGATTCCGATGGGAGCGATCCTTTTCTTTCAGATAACCGCGTTTACTGCGTCGCCCGGTCGATTCGATTATTCGACGGAGGAAGAATGGCGAATGGCAATAAAGAGCGCCACTCATCCAATCAATTCCGAGCGGTTGCGTGGAGTAGCCTCGATCCTGAGAAGCGGATCTGTGCAGTACGGCGCGAACCGCGTAACGGCCGTCGAAGTCTCCGACAAATTGATGAAGATATCCGCCGAAATGGATGACCGGGACTGGCATCTCTACTATAAGCAAATTGGACTTTCAGCGCCTCTTTCAAGGCTCAAGCCTCGAACCAGGTGACCACTCGATCGTCCTCGTATCGCAATCAATCCACGAAACTACACACTCTGCGTTTGAAGCTAAGTTGAACGCAGCCTGCCTGTCCAAGTATATTCTTCGTTAGTTCGAGCGAATCTATGAGCAACAAACTCCTGGTCATTGGACTCGATGGCGCTTCGTTCGATGTGCTCGATAAGCTGATCGAGGAGCAGTACCTTCCTCACATCGCCCGCCTGATCGAAGGCGGCGCGCGAGGGAATCTCGAAACCACTTTTCCTCCGATCACTGCCGTAGCGTGGTCGTCATTCATGACCGGTAAGAATCCCGGCAAGCACGGGATCTTTGAATTCGTCAGACGAGATCAGCATTCGAAACGAGAACTCGCCGTCAACGCTTCGTTTCGTCAGGGCCGAGCCATTTGGGATCTGCTCGGAGACGCCGGCAAGCGAGTCATCGTTCACAACTTTCCCTGTACTTATCCTCCGCGCCCTGTGAACGGTCTATTGATTGCTGACTTCATGACTCCGAAAGGCCGAAGGGATTTCACCTACCCAACTTCGTTGCTTGAAGAGATTGAAAGCCGGTTTGGAAGCTATCGATTGCATCTCTCTCAGACTTACTCCGAAGGCAACGTAGACACCGTGCTCGATGAGTTGTTCGATGAACTGGAATACAAAGCGAAGGTCACTGAGTACCTGATGACCCGCTACGAGTGGGACGCGTTCTTTCAATACTTCTGGGGGACCGATCGAATCCAACACGAGCTCTGGCACATCATCGATGATCGGCATCCTCGTCACAACAAGCGGGAAGCCGAGGCGCATCGCGAACGTGTTTATGCTTACTTCAAACGTGTCGATGAAGTTGTCGGGCATTTGATCGAATTGGCAGGAGGCGATCCGCTGGTGTTGATCGCTTCGGATCACGGCTTCGGCCCTGTGCACAAGTATTGTTCGCTGAACATCTGGCTTCTTCGCGAAGGCTTTTTGAAGCTCAAGAGCGACGCGCGCACTCGATTGAAGGAAGCGATGTTCAAGCTTGGACTGACGCCCGAGCTTGCGTTCAAGATTGTGAAGTCGCTTCCGCTTGGCCCTTTGCGTCCCGCTCGCGGAGTCAGCAATCAACCCGGCGCGTCGAAGCTTCTCAGCACGTTCTTCTTGTCGTTCGACGATGTGGATTGGACTCGCACGAAGGCGTTTTCGAAAGGGAACTACGGACAGTTGTACGTCAACCTCAAAGGGCGCGAGCCGAACGGCTCGGTCGATGAGAGTGAATACGGAAACGTTTGCGAATCGATCATCACGAAACTTCGCGCATTGAAAGACCCGATGTCACGCGAGACGTGGGTAGGGCCGGTGTTTCGCCGAGAAGAGATTTACAACGGCCCGCTGGTCGATCAAGCTCCGGACATTTCGTTTCTGCCCGCCGATATGCGTCATCTGCCGTTGGGGAACGCGGACTTCACTTCGAACAAGTTCATGGTCGACGCGTTCGGAATCTCGGGGTGTCATCGGATGGAAGGCGTATTGATCGCGCGCGGCGAAGGTGTGAAACCGGGTTGCGCGGTCGATTCAGCGACGATCTATGACGTTACGCCGACGTTGCTGTATTTGCTCGATCAAAGCGTTCCCGATGATATGGACGGCCGAGTGTTGATTGATATGATCTCGGATGAGTATCTGAGTGCCAATGCGATTCGTGTGAGCGAGAACGGCGATGTCGAAAAGAGCAGCGAGCTGGAATTCACTCCTGAAGAAAACGCGGACGTGCTCGAACGGTTGAAGCAGCTCGGGTACATCGGGTGATTTGGAGTGCGGCGACTTGTCGCCGCTTTTATTCAGCACAACCACGAAAAGCGGCGACGAGTCGCCGTTTTTATTCAGCACAAAGCCGAAAAGCGGCGACGAGTCGCCGCACTCCATAAGACAAATGAGACTCAGACAAATCCTCAAGGAAGCGATAAGGGTGCCCGCGGAATCCCTTCTGAAGGTTTATCTCGCGAGCCTTCCACATCCCGAGTTCGCGCCTGAGCGAATCAATCGCATCCTCGTTTTTGCTTATCACGGGCTCGGCAACTTTATAATGTTCACTCCGGCGCTCGGCCTGCTGCGCGAGCGCTACCCGACGGCCCGAATCGATCTTCAGGTAGGGAACAACACCGGCTGCGAAGAGGTGCTGGCGGGCGCCGGGTTGTTTGATCACATCTACAATGTGCCTTACTCGGCGGGCGTCCGGGCGTGGCTGAATCGCGCAAAGGAAATTCGAGAGACAAGTTACGATCTGACGATCAATGAATTCCACAGCCATTCGTGGCCGCTAGCCTTGCTGGTGGCTGCGAGCGGCGCGCCGTTCAGATTGGGACACGTGACGAGCCCCGGCTGGTCGCCTCGCTTCAGCCGCTACAGCTTCGCGTTCAATCTCCCGGTTGTAATGAAAGAAGATCAGCACGAGATTGCCCGGTACATCGATCTGATGACCGCTGTGGGAGCGAACCGGATCGCAGAGCGAGAGGCTCGCACGATAATTCATCTGACTGACGAGGATCGACTGTTCGCGAAGACTTTTCTGGAGGAGCATAACGGCACGGGTCATAGGCTTATCGGATTTCAGCCGGGCACTTCAGTCGACATGCGATGGAAGCAGTGGCCGATCGAGCGCTACCGCGAAGTGATTGCGAGAGTCGCCGCTGACAGGCCGGACTCACGCATCGTGCTCTTCGGATCGCCCAACGAAGAAGCGATGATTCGCGATGTCGCGAGGGGTATCGAACATCGGGTCACGATCGCCGCGGGCAAGACTTCGGTCAAGCAGGTTGCTGCTTTGATCGAGCGATGCGATTTGCTTGTGTGCAACGACAGCGGATTGATGCACGCGGCGGTTGCAGTGGGAACGCCGGTCGTTGCTATCTACGGTCCGACCGATATTCGAAGGACATCTCCGATTGGAGCACAACACACGGTGATCAGGCATGAGTTGCCCTGTAGTCCGTGCTTCCGGCTGGAGGGTGATGCGAATGTTCACGCGTGCGGTCATCACGATTGCCTGATGACGATCACCACCGAAGAGGTCCTGGCGACGATCACCCGAATAGCGGGCGAGCTGGCCCGCAACCAGAGCGTTGCCGCTCCGCAGTAGCGTTATTCCAAACCTCCGAGCACCTGTGTTCGATCAGGAACGTCAGAGCTTCGCACATCAACTCAAACCGAGACCATGAAGGTGGAGGTAATACCACCCACGGGCAGTGGGTGGATTGTTCAAGCACAGCCTACAAACGAAGGCCGAGCGCTGCTCCACCCACGTCAGTGGGTGGATCGTTCAAGTCCAGCCTACATAAGGGCGCACCCGAGGTTCCCGTTTTGCCTCTCTCCCTCGCGGCGCGGGGGAAGAGAGACAACCAAATGTGAAGGGTCGGGCCGCCTCCGTTGTAGGCCGCACCTGAACGATCCACCCACTCACGTGGGTGGGATTCCAAGAAAGGGAGGGCCGCCCGTCTGGTAGGCCGCACCTGAACGATCCACCCACTCACGTGGGTGGGATTCCAAGA
>Ga0070696_100000280_pt1 | contig 30711 bp, 38 predicted proteins | sample KBSK1253metaG_FD_65474 | JGI IMG/M metagenome (GOLD analysis project Ga0070696, IMG submission 65474) | Corn, switchgrass and miscanthus rhizosphere microbial communities from Kellogg Biological Station, Michigan, USA - KBS K1-25-3 metaG | ecosystem: Host-associated > Plants > Roots >... | reverse complement strand
GCGCGCGTCGCATCGAGAAGTCGGTCGCCACGCTTCGCGAAGGCAAGCCCCGATGACCGAATTCACGTACACGGCGCCCGGCGCGGTGCTCATCGAGCGCGAGCACACGGTCCCGCTCGACCATTCGAAGCCCGACGGAGAGAAGATCACGGTCTTCAGCCGGGAGCTCGCGGCGCCCGACGGGCGCGACCGGCCGTACCTGATCTTCCAGCAGGGTGGGCCGGGCGGCGAGGCAACGCGCCCGACGGCGCCGCCGTCGGGCTGGCAGAAGCGCGCGGTCGCCGACTACCGGGTCTTGCTCATCGACCAGCGGGGCACGGGTCGCTCGACGCCGGTCGGCGACATCCCGGGCAAGACGCCCGAGGCCCAGGCGACGTACATGACCCACCTGCGCGCCGACAGCATCGTCCGGGACGCGGAGCTGATCCGGAAGGAGCTGGGCGTCGACCGCTGGAGCATCCTCGGCCAGAGCTTCGGCGGCTTCTGCACGATGACCTACCTGTCGATCGCGCCGGACGGGCTGCGCGAGGCGTTCCTGACGGGCGGGCTGTCGCCGATCGGGCGCTCACCGGACGAGATCTACGGCACGACGTGGAAGCGCGTATTGCAACTCAACGAGTTCCACTTCGCCCGCTATCCCGAGGACCGGGCGCGGTTCGCCGAGATCATCCGACGGCTGGACGCCGAGGACGTGCGCCTGCCGACGGGTGACCGCCTGACCAGCCGGCGCTTCCGGCAGCTCGGGCTCAGGCTCGGCGACAGTGCCGGGCGGGAGCTGATCCACCACATCGTCGAGCTGCCCTTCGGCTCGCGGGCGTTCCTGCACGACCTCGCCGACGGCGGCGGGAGGTTCGAGCGCAACCCGATCTACGCCACCCTGCACGAGTCGTCGTACGCGGACGGGTTCCCGACGCGATGGGCCGCCCACCGCCTCACGCCGCCGGAGATCGAGGAGAAGGGCTACCTGACCGCGGAGCAGGTGTTCCCGTGGATGTGGGAGGACTACGCCGGGCTGCGCTCCCATCGCGAGGCGGCGAGCATCCTGGCCGAGCACCCGTGGCCCAAGCTCTACGACGCCGACCAGCTCGCCCGCAACGAGGTTCCCACAGCGGCGACGATCTACTCGAACGACCTCTACGTCGAGCGCGACTTCGCCGTCGAGACGGCGCGCGCGATCCGCGGCCTCCGGACCTGGGAGACCGACGAGTTCGAGCACAACGGCCTGCGGGCCGACGGCGAGAAGGTCCTCGGCCGGCTCATCGACCTGGTCCGCGGGCGGGCCTAGCGGGTCGCGCCGCCTAGGCGCTGACGGGCACCGCCAGATCGACCGTCAGGCCGTTCGCGATCGAGCCACTCATCGTTCCGATCTGGCGCTCGCCATCGTCCTCGCCGAACACGTTGTCGCTCGACAGGCTGACGCCCTGCATGTTCGAGACGCTCTGCTCGTAGCCGGAGGTCGCGTAGACCTGGTCGCAGATGTCCTGGGGCAGGGCGATCTGCGAGGTCGCGATCTTGTTGCCGGCGCTCTTCGCGGCGTCGAGGCTCGGGTAGACCTCGAAGTGGATGTGCGGCCAGCGGCCCGAGTAGCAGGCCGGGAACACGCTCGTGAAGGTGACGATGCCATCCGACGCGGCGGCCTGGACCCCGCGCAGGTAGTTCTCGGTCTCGGCACCCTGTGAGTACAGGGAGTAGCGACCCTGCTGGTCGCAATGCCACACGTAGACCGCGGCGCCGTCGATCGGAGCGCAGCCCCTGGCGAGGTCGAGGATCGCGAGACGGATCGTGAGCGGGACGCCGCCGGCGACCGTGGAGGAGCTTCCGAAGCTCGATCGGATGTCCGCCCGGACGACGCCGCTCTGGCTGAGCACGTCGGGGCCGTTGGAGGAGTCTCCGGGGTACGGACCCGCGGTCTCCTCGGGAATCGCCGTGTCGCAATCGGCCGTGCCGCTCCCGAATGTGGCGCCTGCGGAGCTCGCGTCACCGGTCGTCGCGCCGGGCGACGCGCTGGAGCCCAGCGGCCCGCACGCGGCCAGCGAGAAGAGGCCCGCGCCGAGGGCGCCGTAGCCCATCGCCCGCAGCACCTGGCGCCGGCTGACCAGTGTCTCGATGTCGAATGCGAGGCCCTGGTCGAACACCGGCTCGTCGGGATGGGGGAGCGGGCGGCCCTCGAAGGTCGGGGTCGTCAGGCGACGCCACGTGTGCTTGGGCACGTGCAGGTGGGTCGGGGCGCGCACGGGCATCTCAGGCCTCCTGGAACGTTTCGTCGTCAGTGCGAACCCTCGCCTCGCCGGCTGAGGATCGTCTGAGAGTCTCGCCCGCTCCTAGAACGCCCGGCGAAGCACGATCAGGAAGAGAAAGAACACCACGATGCCAATTGCCAGGACCTCGGGCGGCTGGGCCAGGATCGTGTGGGTCACGTCGTTGACCGTGTGCGAGATCGAGCTGAAGAAGTCGACGTGTCCGCCTACCGGCGGCGCGCCCGCGCCGCCGCCGCCGCCGACCTGGCCGGCCGGGCCGTGGGAGATGCCGTTGCCGTATTCGACCATCGCCGCGGACTCTACGCCGAACCATCACTGGAGGGAACCGGCTACCTGGCGAACCCGACGAGCTCGTTCGTGAGGTAGCTCGCGACCCAGGCGCGGTCGGCGGCGATCTTGACGGCAGACGGCAGCGAGATTCGGTGCTCCTCGAGGACCGCGCCGGACGCGAGATCGAGACGCAGCACTGCTCCGACCGGACCCGGGTGGCGGATCGCGAGCCAAGCCTCGTCACCCTCGACGTCGAGGGCGAGCACCTCGAACACGTTTGTGAGCGGGACTCGGCGGACCACGGTGTTCGAGTCCGCGTCGATCGCCCAGACCTGCTCCGGGCCGGCGCCCCAGACCAGCCCGTCGCGAACAAGGAACGGCAAGCCCGTGTCGACGGCGATGGTCGCCTCGGGCTGCAGCTCGCCGCCGATGCGCGCGACCGGCGTCCCGTCGCTGCCGACCCAGGCCGCGCCCGCGCCCCATTGCACCTCGGTATGGACGTTCTGCCCGATCACGACCGGAACCTTGCCGACGACCGCGCGCTTGACGGCGTCGACCTTGAGCAGCTGGCCAGCAGGCTCGAGCGCCCAGACGACCCCGTCGTCGCCGCGGGCCAGGCCGCCCAGGGCGCGCGTCTCGATGCCATGGACCGCGCCCGACTCCAGGTCGACGACCGGCAGGAACGTCCCGCTGTCGCTGCTGTCGAAGCGGGCGACGACCGCGACGCGGGGCATCGGCAGCGCGAGGTGGGTCGCCCCGAAGCCGACGTCGATCGAGCGCACCTCGCGTCGAGCCACGAGGTCGACCTCCATGAGCGTCCCGCCCTCGCCCGCGAGCACCCACGCCGTCATTCCGTCGAGGGCGATGGCGTCGGGGGCGGCGCCAGAGAGTCGGATCCGGATCGGCGCCGCTGCGTCGTCGGTCGCCGGCGGCGACGTCGTCGCGCGCACCGATGGTTCGTCCGTGGCCGGAAGCGGCGCGAGGGACAACCCCGCGCTACCCAACGCCGACGGTGGAGGGCTCGCGCCGCCGCCCGAGCAGGCGGCCATCACGCCGGCAAGGGCGGCGGCGAGCAGTGCGGAGAGGAAGCTGCGCACGTCCCACATACGCCCGACACGCCCGAATCGCGGCACGCGGGAAACGGATGCGCCCCGCCCGGAAGGCCCGGACGGGGCGCGGAGCGCGCGAAGGGGGAGTGGCTAGCGCGATGTGCCCACCGGCTCGCCGAGCTTGGCCAGGAGCTCGTCGAGGCGGTCGTAGCCCTCCTCGACGCCGTCGCCCATGCCGTTCTCGACCATGCCGTCGCGATCGGCCACGGACTGGAAGACGGAGTGGCCGCGAATGCGGCTCCGCCCACCGCCGATGTCCTCGATGGCCAGCTGATCGAGCGAGACATGGCCCGGGTAGCCCTCGAACTCGAAGGTCTGGACCATGTTGTCGATGTCCATGCTGTGGAAGACGCCGTGGAACGCCCACTCCGCGTCCTCGTTGCGATGGATGTACCGGTACGCGCCGCCTGGCCGCGGGTCGAACGTATCGATGACCATCTCGTACTTCCGCGGCCCGAGCCACTGCACGATCAGGTCGGGCTCGAGGAACGCACGGTGAATGAGCTCCGGTGGCGCATCGAACTCACGCTCGGTATCGACGAAGGGCGTGCCCTCCGGCGCTGTGATGACGGTCTTCACGATCGATTCCTGCCTCTCTGCTTCTTGCCCTTCTTTGACTTTGCTGCCTTGGTGGGTTTGGCGGCCATCTCCGGGGTCGCCGTTGCCTGCCCCTGCTGGAGCCGTGCGAGCAGCTCGTCGAGCTGGTCATAGCGCTCATCCCAATAGGCCTGGTAGCGCGCGAGCCAGGCCGTCGCGTCTCGCAATGGTTCAGCCTCGAGGTGGCTCAGCCGAGCAGTCGCACGCCGGCTGCGCGAGATCAGGCCCGCGTGTTCGAGCACCTTGAGGTGTCGCGAGATCGCCGGCTGGGTCATGGGGAATGGAGCCGCCAGATCCCGAACCGCGAGGTCGCCGTCCGCCAGCCGAGCGAGGATGGCCCGCCGCGTCGGATCCGACAGCGCCCCGAACACCGTGCTCAGCTGGTCCACGTCACCTCCCTTGCCTGCTGCATAACTGGTCTGTTATGGAATGTTGTGGTTATTCAACTCGGTAACGCGCGTCCTGTCAAGCGTGGATATGCTCAGGCCGCTGCACCGGGCGAGGGGAGGGGGAGATGTCCGAGGACTTGAAGCACCGCATCGGCCAGGGCTCCGCGGCAGACCTCCTGAGCAGGTGGCGGTCCGCCGAGCGTGACCTGGTGGCCGCCGAAGAGACGGCGAGCGTGGCCGCCATGGCAAGGAAGGCGGCCGCCGAGGCGGCCGCGGCGGCGAAGGAGACCTCGGAAGCCGCACAGCTCGCCCTCACGGCGGCGCAGCGCGCCGACCTCGCTGCCCGGCGGACCGCTGAGGCCGCGGAGCTCGCTTCCAGAACAGCCACACGTGAGAGCGAGTCGGCTGATACGGCCGTCGGCGAGGCGAAGACGACCGAGGACGCTGCGCGGGCGGCATTCAACGACGCGCAGGACAAGGGCTTCCCGAAGGGCTGACCTCGTCCGCGGCGCAAGGGCGCCGCGATCGGAATCCCTGCAGACGCAACTTCTCCGAAAGGTCCCCGAGCGACGCGTTGCCTCTCCGTCGGGCCGGCACCCGTAGGCTTGTCGCTCCCATCGGAAGGAGGATCCAGTCGTGGACAAGATCAGCACATGCCTCTGGTTCGACGGCAACGCCGAGGAGGCCGCACGGTTCTACACCTCGATCTTCCCCAACAGCCGGATCGACAGCGTCGATCCCTCGCCGGGCGAGACCCCGAGCGGCCCGGAGGGCTCGATCATCACGGTCAACTTCACCCTCGGCGGACGCTCGTTCATCGGGCTCAACGGCGGCCCTGAGTTCACGTTCACCGAGGCGATCTCGTTGTCGATCGATTGCGACGACCAGGCCGAGGTCGACCGCTACTGGGACGCGCTCCTCGCGGACGGCGGTGAGCCGAGCGTGTGCGGCTGGCTGAAGGACCGCTTCGGCCTGTCGTGGCAGGTCGTGCCGCGCCAGCTCATCGAGATGTACAGCAGCACGGACCGGGCCGCGGCCAGGCGCGCGATGGAGGCGATGCTCAAGATGACCAAGCTCGACGTCGCCGAGCTCGAGCGGGCGTTCGCCGGCGAGGCGATGCCGGTCGGCTGAACGCCGATACCATCGCCGGGTCGTGATCGGAGAGCTCGGCGCGCGGACGCTCGTGTGGGACGGCTGTGTCAACGTCCGCGACCTCGGCGGGATCCCGACCGAGAACGGCGGCGCGACGCGCTTCGGGGCGGTGATCCGGTCCGACAACATCCGTGGGCTGACCGAGGACGGATGGCGCGCCCTCGCACGTCATGGCGTGGTCCGGATCGTCGACCTCCGCTGGCCCGAGGAGCTCGCCCAGGACCCCGCCCGGGAGCTGGAGGTCGAAGTCGTCCACGTCTCCGTCATCGGCCCGAGCCTCGCCGAGAGCCGCGACTACCTGCGCACGCTCGACGCCCACGTGGACAGCGTCGACGACGTCGCGGACCACTACGCGTGGTCGTACGTGGAGTTCCTCGAGCGCAACCGCGACCGGTTCGGGCTGGCGCTCGGGGCAATCGCCGATGCCGATGGCACGGTCGTCATTCACTGCATGGGCGGCAAGGACAGAACGGGCCTGGTCGCGGCACTCCTGCTCCGTCTCGCCGGCGTCGCGCTCGACGAGATCGGCCGCGACTACTCCCTGTCCGGGCCGAACCTCGCGGCGACGCTCGAGAGCTGGCTGGCGGACGCCCCGAACGAACGCGAGCGGCGACGGCGCGAGAAGCTGAGCGGCACGCCTGCGGTCGCGATGACGCGGGTCATCACGGAGATCGAGGATCGCCACGGCAGCGTGACGGGCTACCTCGAGGCGGCGGGACTGCAGCCCGACCAGATCCAGCGGCTCCGCGAGCGACTGCGCTGATGGCGAGGCGCATCCAACCCTCGGAGTTCCAGGTTGGCAAGGGCCAGAACGCGGACATGGAGCGCGCGATCGGCGTCTCCGCCCCGGTCGCGGGTTCGACGAACCTGTATTCATCCATCGTGACCACGGCGCCCGGCGGCAAGACCCGGATCCATCACCACGGGCCGTGCGAGACCAGCATCTACATCGTCAGCGGGGCGGCGCGGTACACGTGGGGAACCTCCGGCCTCGAGCACGAGATGGCCGCCGCGACCGGCGACTTCGTGTACATCCCGGCGGGCGAGATCCACGTCGAGGAGAACGCGTCGACCGACGAGCCGCTGGTCGTCGTGCTCACCAGGAACTGCCCGGATTCGCACGTGGTCTACGTCGACGGCGGGCCCGACGGCGGCGATGACGTACCCGCCCCTTGCTGAGGTCCTCGCGGCCAACGGGCTGACCGGGGTCGCCGAGGAGCCGCTCCAGACCGACGGCTGGTCCGGCGCCCGCATGACGCGGCTCGAACGAGGCGACGGCGCCCGCTTCGTGCTGAAGCGCGACGGCCTGGCGCTCGATTGGATCGCGCGCGAGACCGGCGACGTCCCCGAGCTGCGCGAGGCGGCCCTCGCCCACGCCGGGCCCGCCCTGCCGGCGCCCGTCCGCCTGCCGCACCTCGGGGTGGGCGGGGATCGCGAGCTGGTCGGGCTGCTGATGCCGGACCTCACCGGCACGCTCCTGCGCTGGGAGTCCCCGGTCACGCCCGCGCAGATGGATCGGGTTATTGGTGCGCTAGCCGCCCTGCACCGGATTCCCTGGCACGAGGCGGTGCCGGCGACCTTCCCGTGGACCGACCTGCGGCGGCGCGTGCTCCTGCTGACGCGGCGATCCGCGGCGCGCTACGAGGCCGAGGGAAACCCGGTGGGCGCGCGGTTCCGGCACGGCTGGGACGCGTTCGATCGGCACGCTCCCGCGGCCGGTCGGGAGCTCGTCGACGGCCTCACCGAGGATCCGGCGCCGCTCTTCGCGGCATTGGCGAGCCTCCCGAACGCGGGACTGCACGGCGACCTGAAGCTGGGCAACGCCGGTCTCGCCGACGACGGCACGGTGTGGCTGATCGACTGGCAGATGACGCTCGTGGCGCCGGTTGCCGTCGAGCTCGGCTGGTTCCTCGTCTGCAATGTCGCGGGCCTGCCTGTCGCGCCCGACGATGTGCTGGAGCGCTATCGCCTCGCCGCGGGGCTCGCGGACGACGACTCCTGGACGGCCCAGCGCGACCTCGCGCTGGTCGTCGGGCTGCTGCTGCGGGGCTGGCGCAAGGGCCTGGACGTCGACGTGGCGCTCGTGACCGCGTGTGGCTGGAGCGCGGCGGCCGACCTCGAATGGTGGGGGAGGGAAGCGGCCGACGCGGCTACGCGGCGCCTCTGACGCCTTCGGCCGGTGCCTGCACCGCCGGCCGCGAAGGCTGGGACCGGGCCACGATCACGCCGCCGATGGCGATGGCGCCGCCCAGGAACGCCGCGGCCGCCGGCGCCTCGCCGAGCAGCACCCAGCCGATGACGATCGCGATCGCCGGGGCGAGGTACGTCAGCGAGCCCAGCCTGCCGGCCGCGGTATGGCTGAGGGCATACGCCCACGTGCTGAAGGCGATGGCCGTCGGGAAGATGCCGAGGTAGCCGACCCAGAGCAGCGTCACCGGCTGTGCCCGTTGCGCCTCGTCGACGAGCTCGGGCAGGAACGGCAGGCTCACGAGCATGCCGACCGTGCAGGCGAGCCACGTGACCATCAGCCCGTTCACCCGTCGAAGGAGGGGCTTCTGGATGGTGACGGCGATCGAGTACACGGTCGCCGAGACGAAGCACAGCGCGATGCCCAGCAGGGTCGCCCCGCCCGGCTGGGCGCCCGACGTCGCCAGGGAGATCACCACGACGCCGGAGAACGCGATCACGCAGCCGATGAGGAGCCGAGGCGGGAACCCTTCGCCCAGGAACAGACCGCTCAGGACCGCGATGAAGATCGGCGCGACGTTGACCAGCATCGCCGCCGTGCCCGCGTCGACCTCGCGCTCCGCGGCATTGAGTGCCAGGAAGTAGATGCCGAACCAGAGCACGCCGATCCCGAGGATGGGGACGAGGTCCCGGCGCGACGGCCACGCCGGCCGCCGGATGGCGACGATGATGCCCAGGGCGATCGCGGCGACGATCAGCCGGCCGAGGGCGAGCGCGCCCGGCGACAGCTCGACGGCGGCCGCGCGGATGCCGACGTACGCGGAGGCCCAGAAGAAGACAGTCGTCAGCCCCGCGGCCAGCGCCAGTCGATCGGTGCGCGTCATCCGGTGGGGCCCCTCCTCAAGCGCGGGAGCATATGCCGAATCCCACAACACATTGGGCGCGTCCGGCGTTGCCTCGCCGACGACGTCGTCGTGGCGCTGGCATCATCCCCGCATGGACTGGACGCTCGAAGTGATCATCCTCCCCGTCAGCAACATCGATCGCTCGATCGCCTTCTACCGCGACAAGGTGGGCTTCCACCTCGATCACGACACGAAGAACGAGCACATGCACGTGGTGCAGCTCACCCCGAACGGCTCGGGCTGCTCCATCGTCTTCGGCGACCTGCCGGCGCAGCGCGAGATGGCGCCGGGCTCGATCAAGGGCCTCCAGCTCGTCGTGTCCGATGCCCAGGCGGCGCGCCAGGAGTTGCTCGACCGAGGCGTCGAGGTCAGCGAGATCATGAAGTTCGACGACCGCGACGGCGGGACGTTCTTCGGCTTCGCCGATCCGGACGGCAACACCTGGGCGGTGCAGGAGCTCAAGGTCCGGGCCGAGAAGCCGCTCATCCCCGTGGAGCACCGCGGCCGCTTCGGCGCCTGATCCGCAGGGGTGCGGATCGAACAGATGGTCAGAATGTGGAAAACCTGCTACGGTTCTTTGCCTAGATGCGGTAGCGGCGCTCCGGTCAGCGCCCCGGTCTAACCACCAAACCCCATTTCGACCCCAATCGATCAGCCCTGACCGGTCCCAGCTGCAGAACGCAGCGGGTGGGCCGTCAGTCAGGAGCGATCTCCGCATGTCATTCGACAGCCTCGGGCTAGCGCCCGAGCTCCTTCGCGCAGTTGCGCGCGAGGGCTACACAGAGCCGACGCCCGTCCAGGCCGAGGCCATCCCCCACGTGCTCGCCCGGCGCGACGTCCTCGCCGGCGCGCAGACGGGTACCGGCAAGACGGCCGCCTTCGTGCTGCCGATCCTGCAGCTGCTCCACGAGAACCGGCCCACGCCGCGACACCCGATCCGCGAGGCCCAAACGCGGCGCCGCTCGTTCGGTGCCCGTCCCCAGATCGCGAGCGGCCTGCCGATCCGGTGCCTCGTGCTCACGCCGACGCGCGAGCTGGCCCTCCAGGTCGACGAGTTCGTGAAGGTCTACGGCAAGGAGCGCCCGGTCCGTTCCGCCGTGATCTACGGCGGCGTCGGCTACGAGGCCCAGTTCAAGGCCGTCCAGGCGGGGCCCGAGATCGTGGTCGCGACGCCGGGCCGGCTCCTCGACATCCAGGAGCAGCGCAAGATCGACCTTCGATCGGTCGAGATCCTCGTGCTCGACGAGGCCGACCGGATGCTCGACATGGGCTTCATCCGCGACATCCGCAAGATCATCGCGCTGCTGCCACCGCGCCGGCAGAACCTGCTGTTCTCGGCCACGTTCTCGGACGACGTCCGAGCGCTGGCGGCGACGTTCATGCAGGATGCCGCCCAGGTCCAGGTCGCGCGCCGGAACGCCCCGATCGAGCTGGTCACGCAGGTCGTGTACCCCGTCGACCGGCATCGCAAGCGCGAGCTGCTGAGCCACCTCATTCGCAGCGGCCGGATCGACCGAGCCCTCGTCTTCACCCGCACGAAGCACGGCGCGAACCGGCTCGCCGAACAGCTCGCCTACGACGGCATCGACGCGGTCGCCATCCACGGCAACAAGTCGCAGGGCCAGCGCATCCGCGCGCTCGACGACTTCAAAGAGGGCCGCGCGGCCATCCTCGTGGCGACGGAGGTCGCCGCACGCGGCCTCGACATCGACGGCCTGCCCCACGTCGTGAACTACGAGCTGCCGACAACTCCCCAGGACTACATCCACCGCATCGGCCGCACCGGCCGGGCCGGGATGGCCGGCGATGCCGTCTCGCTCGTGTGCATCGACGAGCGGGACCTGCTCGAGGACATTGAACGGCTCCTGCGCGGACCGATCCCGTGGGAGACGGTGGCGGGCTTCGAGCCGGATCTGCGGCTCCGTGCCGAGCGGATCCCCGAGCTGACCCGCGGCGGACGATCGAGCGGAGGCCGCCCCAGGCGACCCGCGCCCCGCCGCAGCCCGGCCCGACCAACGGCACGCACCGATGGCGCACGGCCGCGCGTGACGCATGCTCCACGGCCGGCCACGACGCACGCGGCCACGCCGCGGCCCGCTGCGCCGCATGCCGCGTCTGGGCACACCGGCGCGCCGAGGACGTTCGTGGCCCTGCCCGGCGAGCGCTTCGCGAGGTCCACCACAGCCGGCTGAGCGTGGATCCGCGCGTGCGAGGCGTTTGCAAGGTTTTCGCGCGCCGATTTCACGGAGTGTCCACGGCCCGGTAACGAGTCCGGGCATAGCCTTCTCTTCGCGCCATGGCGCCAGGGGAGCCCTGGCGCGCGATTCGTCGACGCCCACCGTCGATCGAGGAGGCTACCCATGCCCGCGTCCCGTCTATCCCGTCGAACGTTCCTCAAGGGCTCCATCGCTGCCGGTGCCGCGGTCGCGGGCGGCGGCCTATGGACCACCGCGATCCAGCCCCGCCGCGCCCGAGCCGCGGAGACGCCGATCGACCACATCGTGATCTCGATGATGGAGAACCGCTCGTTCGACCACTACTACGGCTATGCGCCGCTGGTCCAGGCGGCGGGCTTCGGCCCACCGGCCGGCTACAGCCAGCCGAACCCGGGCAGCTCGCCGGACCCGTTCCCGCCGTACCACTTCACGGAGCTCGGGACGCCCGACGTCCCCCACGACTGGGACTCCGTCCACGGCCAGTGGGATGGCGGGTTGATGGACGGGTTCATGACCCACTCGGGCGAGTTCGCGATGGGCTACTACACGGCCGCCGAGCTCCCGTTCTACTACTCGCTCTTCGAGAACTCGACGCTATGCGCCAACTTCTTCTGTTCGCTGCTGGGCCCGACCTGGCCGAACCGGTTCTACCTGATGGCAGGCACCTCCGGCGGGATCACGACCAACGGCCTGTGGGGCTACGGCATCTTCGACTACCCGATGATCCTCGACCTGCTCGACGCCGCCGGGGTGACCTGGAAGACCTACAACCTCGGCATGGACAGCGTGCCCTACGGCAACACCGACAACGTCGCCGTGTTCTGGAAGAACTTCGCCAAGGACCAGCGCACGAACGGCAGCAAGGGCGGCTTCCTCAACGACTGCCGCAAGGGTCGCCTGCCGCAGGTCTCGTTCCTGATCCCGAGCTACGCCCGTGGCTGGGACGAGCATCCGCCCGCCAGCGTCCAGGTCGGCGAGAGCCTGATGGAGGAGTGCGTCACCGCCGTGCGCGAGTCGCCGCAATGGGACAGCTCGGCGTTCCTCATCACCTACGACGAGCACGGCGGCTACTTCGACCACGTCGCACCACCACTCCAGCCGGATGCGTTCGGGCTCGGGATCCGGGTGCCGTGCTGGGTGATCTCGCCCTACGCGAGGCCCGGCCACCTCGAGCCGTCGCTGTACGAGTTCGCCTCGATCCTCAAGTTCCTCGAGCGCAACTTCGGCCTGCCGACCCTGGCCTCGGTGAACCACCGGTTCGACGCCGGGACGCCCGTCGGCGGCAACTACCAGGCCGCGGCGCCGGGCGCCACGGTCGGGCCGCCCGCGCCGCCGCGCGACGGCAACCCCGACATCGGCGACCTGATGGAATGCTTCGACTTCTGAACGTCCGAGGTCGCGATCGATGACCGAGGAGGAGGTCCGCGAGCGCGCCGCCGCGATCTGCCGGTCGCTGGTCTCCGGCGACGTCGGACAGGTCGTCGCGGCGCTCAGCGACGAGCTGCAACGCAACCCCGGTGAGGTCGTGGCGATGCTGCCGCTGCCGGCGGTCGCGGCCACGGTGGCGCGACTCGAGGGCGCCGGTGGTGGCGCCGCGTTCGTGGCGATCCTCGACGTGACCAGCGAGACGGAGCACCTCGAGCTCCAGACCCGCTGGAAGGATCGGAACGGCGAGCCGCGGATCGTCGAGGTCAGTCACGTCAGCCGGCGCGCCCGCGAGGCCGAGGCAGAGGCGGCCGCGATGGCGGAGGGTGAGGCCGCCGGCGAGGGTGGCGAGGCAGCCTCAGGGGCGTGATCGGCGGATCCCGGCCGCCGGCCGGCGCCTAGTCCGAGGCGCCGGCCTCGTGCTCGGCCAGCTTCGCGAAGTCGTTCAGCTCGCCCTGGTAGCTGCCCTTGTACGAGCCGAGGGCGAAGAGGCGCGAGGTGAGGGCGGAGACCCAGCCCTCGGTGCGCATGTCCTGGGTGATGCGCGTCCCGGAGCCTTCGGCCTCGAAGGTCGCCGTGCTCACGCCACGCAGGATCCGGTTGCCGAAGCGGGTCGAGAACCGGCGCGGCCGATCCGCCTCGAGGACGACCGTCGGGCTCTTCACCGGCCCGAACCAGACGATGTAGCGCGTCCCGACCCGGTCCACGGGGCCGGTCACGTCGGTCACCTTCGTCACGCCGCCGACCCAGTCCTTCATCCGGCCGAGGTCGATCCACAGCGCGAAGACCCGCTCCGGCGGAGCCGCGCTGAAGGCCGTCAGGTGATGGGTGGGCATGGTGGGGGAGCGGACAGGAACCCCGGCCCGGACTAGGTCGCCTGGCCCTCGGGCGGCCCCATCGGGCTCTGGAGCTGGAAGTAGTTGTCGTCAGGATCGGCCAGGGTGGCGATCCACGAGCCGGGCGCCTCCTCGAAGGTGTACGGCTCGCGAATGACGATCGCGCCCGCGGCCTTGAACCGCTCGAAGTCCGCCTTCACGTCGTCGGATTCGATGTTCCAGATGATCCGGCCCGGCTGTGGGTTCTTGCCGTGCACCTCGCTGTGCGGGCCGACGGCAACCGCGCCCGAGCCGAGCTGCCAGACCGTGTACGCCGCGTCCTTGTACATCGGCTCGCCGAACAGCTTCGTGTAGTACCCGGCGAGCCGCTCCGGGTCGTCGGATCCGATCAGGATGTTGTTGAAGTTCATGGGCCAAGTCTAGGCGCGGCCCCGGGTGCATGATCCTCGCGTGACCGAGGAGCCGCTGCGCGTCGTCATCGCCGAGGACTCGGCGCTCATCCGCGAGGGGATCGCGCGGCTGATCGAGGAATCCGGCGGGACCGTGGTGGCCAAGGTCGGCGACGGCGAGGCGTTCGTCGCGGCCGTCGAGGCGGAACGCCCCGATGTCTCCGTCGTCGACGTGCGGATGCCCCCGACGCAGCGCGACGAGGGCCTGCGGGCGGCGATCGAGGCGCGCCGGCGCGTGCCGGGTACGCCGATCCTGGTGCTCAGCCAGTACGTCGAACGGCAATACGCGACGGAGCTGCTCGCCGATCGAGCGGGTGGCGTCGGCTATCTGCTCAAGGACCGCGTCGGCGATATCCGCGAGTTCATGGACGCCCTGCGGCGGGTCGCCAATGGCGGGACGGCCCTGGACCCCGAGGTCGTCGCGCAGCTCATGGCCCGCAACCGCGCGGACGACCCGTTGTCGTCGCTCACACCGCGGGAGCGCGAGGTGCTCGCGGCGATGGCCGAGGGCCGCACCAACATCGGCATCGCGAAACAGCTGAGCATCACCGAGGGCGCGGCGGAGAAGCACATCAGCAACATCTTCGGCAAGCTCGAGCTGCCCGAATCGCCGAGCGACCATCGGCGGGTGCTGGCAGTCCTGGCCTACCTCGGCTCGTAGCGCTCGGTCGAGCTAGGCCACCGGGATCTCGGCCCGGACCAGGGTCGGGCCGCCGGTCGGGCTCGAGACCGAGAACGTCCCGTCCACGGCGGTGATCCGGCTCGCCAGCCCGGCGAGCCCGCCGCCGGCCTCGACCTTCGCTCCGCCGGCGCCGTCGTCCCAGACCTCTACGACCAGGCGCGCGGGCGCGTTCGTCTCGCGCCGGAGTCGCACCTCGCACCGCGCGGCGTTCGAGTGCTTGGCCACGTTCGCGAGCGCCTCCGACACGACGAAGTAGCCGGCGCGCTCGACGGCGGCGCTGAATCGCACCCCGGGCAGGAGATCGCTGATCAACGCCGTCGCTACCGGGCCGCGGCCCACGATCGACTCGAGGGCCGGCACGAGGCCCCGGTCGAGCAGGATCGATGGCGCTATACCGCGAACCAGCTGCCGGATCTCGGCGAGGGCCTCGCGCGCCTGCTCCTGGCCCTCGAGGATCAGCTGCTTCGCCGCGGCAGGATCCTGCGCGAGCCGCTCGCTGGCGAGGCCGAGGTCGATGGTCAGGGCGACGAGGCGCTGTTGCGCGCCGTCGTGCAGATCGCGCTCGATGCGATGGAGCTCGCTCGCCTCCGCGTCGATCACGTCGGATCGGCTCCGCCGCACGACCTCGAGCTGGCGGCGCAGCTCGCGCGCCTCCGACGTGCACAGCAGGCCGGCGACGACCCCGCGATGGAGCGCGATCACCAGCTGGGATAGCGAGGCGGCGACCGGAAGCAGCGCCAGTCCCGCCGCCCCACGGACGGCGACGGCCAGCGCGTCATGGCCGGACAACGGCCCGACGTCCAGCAACGCGGAGTTCGTTGCGTCGTACCAGATCGGCGAGGTCAGCAGGAACATCGCGATCGCCCAGACCGCGACGACGACCGCGAACTCGATGACGGCGAGCGGCAGGTTGATGGCGGTGTAGACCACGTCGCGCCAGCGGCTCTCGTCCATGAACTCGGCGCGCAGAAGGCCGACGAGGCCGGCGCCGCGCAATGGTCGGTACGGATGCGCCGGGGGTCCCGCGGCCTCGCCGGCGAACACCCGCCAGCGCTCGATCCGGGCCACGATCCGCGACGCCTCGATCGCACCGGCCACGAGCACGACGCCGATGCCCGCGAGCAGCACGGACAGCCCGGCGGAGGCAAGGGAGAGCACGGTCCCGGCGCCGAAGAACCCGACGAGGAGGCCGAGTGCGATCGCGCCGTTGGCGTGCCATGTCGCGGGATGGATGGGCGAGAGGACGAAGGCCCGAAGCGGGTTCGGGCCACGGCGGGCGAACGCGAAGACGCCCGCGGCGGCGTCGCCGTCAGGCCCATCACCCGCGCCCGGAGATGCCGAGATCCCCGGCCGGGCGAACGACGCCCCACCGGGGATCCGGGCCGAGACGAGCCCGGCCACGATCAGCAGCAGTCCCGTCACCAGGACCGCAGCGCCCATCACGAGTCAGTTGGCTCCTGTGGCGGCCGGTTGGCCGGCGGAACCGGGACGGGCGGCACGCTCGCCGCCGACCCATCGTCCCGCCGCATCGCGCCGAAGACGAGGACGGCGCCCATGCCGATGATGAACACGGGCCCGAGGTAGCGCCAGCTCGCGACGCTCGGCAGAAGCGTGCCCACGAGCGCGAGGCTCCCGAGCAGGATCAGCGCGATGCCGAAGAAGGTGATCCATTGCCCGCCACCCCCGGGCCCATGGCGATGGCCCTCGATGGGCTCGGCCGGCGCCGTGGCGGCACCCGCCGGCAGCGGCTCGAGCGGCACGATGATCGCCAGGCCGATGTACAGCAGCAGGCTGACACCGCCGACGAAGATCGACAGGAACCAGAGCACGCGGACAAGGGTCGGGTCGAGCCCGAAGAACTCGGCAACGCCCGAGGCGACGCCCGCCAGCACGCGGTTCTCGCGACAGCGGTAGAGACGGCGGTTCACTTGCAACCTCCCAGGACTGGATTGATGGAGACGGATCCGAAGTTGACCTTCACGCTGAGGTCGGCTCGATTGGCGGCGAGGATGCCGTTGTCGTTCGTCCACTCGGTGGCATCCGTTCGAATGCCGTTCACGCGGACCTCGCGCGGCGTCCCCGCGAACGTGACGTGCACGTTCAGCCCGTACGGCACGCACAGGCGCAGATCCCCGGCGCCGACGCGGATCGAGCCCGAGTAGATGCCCTGTTGCGGCAGCTGGATCGCGAGCCGCCCGAAGTCGAGCGACCCATCGAGCTCGCCGATCCGGGCCGACGTTGCGTCGACGACGATCTCCGCACCGGAGCCCGCCAGGTTCAACACGCCGATGTCGGCATTGGGCAGCGCCAGGTTGGCACGACCTGCGGCAACGTCGAGCTGGACCATTTCCAGGGGCGTCGTCGGCAGCGTGAGGTGCCACGTGTCGCGCCCCGAGCCAAACCAGTCCCCACCGCCCGTCGACGAGATCTGGAGCTGCCCGTTCGAGAATTCGACGTCCGGCGCACGATCCCCGGAGCCGGAGCTGACGAGCTGCCAGTCGGGACCCTGCTCCGTCCCGATCGAGATCGAGCCGCAGCCCGAATCGATCTGGACCATGGACGGTCCCACGAACGTGCCGGCCTGCGTCCGCGTGTCGGCGGAGCCGGATCCCGCCCCACAGTCGAGGCCGTGGCGCGGCGCGGCGACGGCAAATCCGCCGAGCACCAGGCCGGGGATCATCGCGGCGAGGACGCCGGCGACCACGGCGAAGCGGCTGCGACGCAGCACGATGCCGGCGCCGATCGCGATCCATGCCAGCGGCCACAGGCGCAGGACGTTGGCGAGCGCCGACGAATCAAGCGTGACCAGGTCGGCAACGACCACGACGCCGCCCAGGGCCACGAGGAACAGCCCCGCGTACAGAAATCGGCGATTGATCGCCAAGGTGTGCATCCCTCCTCTCGAACGATCTCACGGTCCATCCGTGCCTGTGTTCAAGATCGGGTCGGTGCGGGCCGGCGGCCAGCCGGGCACCGGGCGTCTTCGGGTGGGGCTAGCCCCACTCGGGGCATGGCGGCTGGCAGGGTTGCCGATCGGGTGCGCGCGCAGTCCAATTGCCGCGTCGTGCTGTGGGAGGGGCGATGAAGGCCGCACTGCGTGAGCGCTACGGGACTGTGGACGTCGTGGAGCTGGGTGAGATCGACACGCCGCAGCCGGTCGAGGACCAGGTGCTCGTGCGCGTGCGCGCGGCATCGGTGAACCGGGGCGACCTCGACGGGATCAAGCCACGACCGGGTTTCGTGCGCCTGTTCATGGGCGTTCGAGCGCCGCGCCAGCCCAGGATCGGACTCGACGCTGCCGGCGAGGTCGAGGCGGTCGGGCCGCGAGTGACCCGGTTCAAGCCCGGCGACCGCGTCTTCGGCGACATGTTCTCGTTCGGGGCGGGCAGCTTCGCGGAGTACGTGTGCGCCCCCGAGCGAGCGTTCCTGCCAATTCCGCCGGGCATGACGTTCGAGGATGCCGCGACGTTGCCGCATTCGGCCGTCCTGTCCGTGCAGGGCCTCCGGCTCCGCAATGGGCGGACGATCAAGCCCGGCGACACGGTGCTGGTGGACGGGGCCTCGGGCAACGTCGGGCCGTTCGCGGTGCAGGTCGCGAAGGCGATCGGCGCCGAGGTCACGGGCGTGGCACGGACGGAGAAGCTCGACTTCGTGCGCTCCCTCGGTGCCGATCACGTGATCGACTACACGACCACGGATTACACGAGGGGCGGCGAGCGCTACGACTGGATCGTCGACACCGACTCGCACCACTCCCTCCTGGCGGTGCGGCGAAGCGCTTGCCCCGGGCGGCGTGTACGTGACCCTGGGCGGCACGGCGTGGCCGATCCTGGGGTCGATGGTTGCGGCACCGATCCTCGGCCGGGCCTCCGGCCGGAGCATGGGCCTGCTGCTGTGGTGGAAGCCGTTCCATCCGCCCGACGTCGAGCGGGTCCTCGGGCTCATCGCCGAGGGCAAGGTCCGGCCGGTCATCGACCGGCGGTTTCCGCTCGACGAGGTCGTCGACGCCCTGCGCTGGGTCGACGAGGGCCGCGCCCGAGGGAAGGTCCTCGTCATTCCCTGAGGCCGCGCCCGTCGCGTGCCCGAGGGCTATCGTTCGGTCGATGGAGCCCATCGGCGCCCCCGACGGCCGGGTCCGGCCCCGCTACGTCGGGCCCGACACGTTCGCCCGCCTGCCCAGGCTCGAGGACGTGCCGCGGGCGCGCGTCGCGATCCTGGGGGTGCCGTTCGACTCCGGGGTCTCGTATCGCCCGGGAGCGAGATTCGGCCCGGCCGCGATCCGTGCCGGCTCGAAGCTCCTGCGGCCGTACCACCCCGCGCTCGACGTCCAGCCCTGGTCGCTCGAGCAGGTGGCCGATGCCGGTGACCTCGCCCCGAACCCGTTCGACATCGTCGAGGCGATCTCCCAGATCGAGGCCGGCGCAAGGGCCACGCTCGAGCGCTCGGATCGCCTGGTCGCCCTCGGCGGCGACCACACCATCGCGCTGCCGCTGCTGCGGGTCGCGCATGAGCGCCATGGCCCGATCGCGCTCGTCCATTTCGATGCCCACCTCGACACGTGGGACACCTACTTCGGGGCCGCATATACCCACGGCACCCCGTTCCGCCGCGCGTTCGAGGAGGGCCTGCTCGCGAAGGAGCGGTGCGCCCACGTCGGCATCCGCGGGTCGCTGTATGGGACCCGCGACCTCGAGGAGGACGCCGGATTCGGGTTCGAGATCGTGTCGACCGTCGACGTGGCCAAGGCCGGCGTCGACGCCGCCGTCGAGCGGATCCGGGGCAGGGTGGGGGACTTGCCGGTCTACGTGAGCATCGACATCGACGTCCTCGACCCGGCGCACGCGCCGGGCACCGGCACGCCCGAGCCGGGCGGCCTCACCACCCGCGAGCTGATGCTGATCCTGCGCGGCATGGCCGGCCTGCCGATCGTCGGCGTCGACGTGGTCGAGGTCGCGCCCGCCTACGACCACGCCGAGCTCACCGCGCTGGCCGGGGCGAATCTCGCCTACGAGTGCCTGGCCCTGCTCGCCCTCACTCCCTGACCGCGTCGAGGAATCGCCGCGTCCGCTCCTGGCCCGGCCTCGAGAAGAACTCGTCGGGCGCGCCGTCCTCGATGATCTGGCCCTCGTCCATCATCAGCACCCGGCTCGCGACGCCCCGCGCGAAGCCGATCTCGTGCGTCACGACGACCATGGTCATGCCCTCCCGGGCGAGCTCCTCCATGACCCGCAGGACCTCGCCGACGAGCTCGGGATCGAGCGCCGAGGTCGGCTCGTCGAAGAGCATCACCTTGGGCTTCATCACCAGTGCACGGGCGATCGCCACCCGCTGCTGCTGGCCACCGGACAGCTCCGGGGGGAAGTAGCCCGCCCGGTGCGCGAGCCCGACCCGCTCGAGCATCGTCTCGCCGATGCGACGTGCCTCGGTCGTGGGCACCTTCCGCACCTCGGTCAGGCCGAGCATCACGTTGCCGAGCGCCGTCAGGTGCGGGAACAGGTTGAACCGCTGGAAGACCATCCCGATGTCGGTGCGCTGCCTGGCGAGGGCGGCCTCGGGGAGGCGCGCGACCCTGCCGTCGCCGTCCCGGACGCCGAGGCGCCGGCCCTCCATCCGGATCTCGCCACCGTCCAGCGGCTCCAGCAGGGCGAGGCAGCGCAGCAGCGTGCTCTTGCCCGACCCTGATGGCCCCAGGATCGCCTTCACCTCGCCGCGCTGGATTCCGAACGATACGCCGCGCAGGACCTCGTGACTGCCGTACCGCCGGTGGACGTCGACCGCCTCGAGCACGTCGCCGCGGGGCGTGCCGGCGTGCAGCTCGGCGATGACGTCGGCGTCGAGGATGTGGCCGGGCTGTTCGGTCATCGGGCCGAGGTGTTGCCGCGCATGGACAGGATGCTCCGGCGGGCGGTGGCCGGCTGCGAGACCCAGACGTAGCGCCGCTCGAGCCACGCCTGCAGGACCATGAACACGCTCACCAGGACCATGTAGTAGATGGCCGCGGCCGTGTACCACTCCGCGAAGCGGAACGTCGACGCGATCACCGCCTGGGTGTTGGACATGATCTCGCGCAGGGAGATCACCGAGGCGAGGCTCGTGATCTTGAGCAGCGTGATGAAGTCGTTCGCCGCGGCAGGGACCACGACGCGGACAAGCTGTGGCAGGACTACCCGGCGGAACACCGACGCCGGCGGCATGCCGAGGGCTCGTGCGGCCAGCCGCTGGCCGTCGTCGATGGACAGCAGGCCGCCGCGCAGGATCTCCGCCGCGTAGGCGCCCTCGTTGACCGACAGCGCGATCGCGGCGGCGAGGAACGCCGGGTAGTTGGGGCCCTTGAGGGCAGGGATGAGCTGCGGCAGCGCATTCCAGAAGAACAGCAGGAGCACCAGCGTGGGCACCGCCCGGAACACCCAGATGTAGGTCCAGGCGGCGGCGCGGACCACACGGAATCGGCTGTTGCGCAACAGTGCGACGGCGAGCCCGATCACGAAACCCGCGATGAACGAGACGACCGTCAATGCGATCGTCACGACGAGGCCCTCGCGGAGGGCCCGCGAGGTGAGCGCCCCGAGGAAGATCTGGACGTCCATCGTCGTCCTCGGGGCGAGTCGTTACTTGACGGTGTCGAGCACCGCCGGGTCGATGTTGTACTGCGTCGCCAGTGCGGCCAGGGTTCCGTCGGCCTTCAGCGCGGCGAGGGCGGCGGTGACCGCCGTGCCGACGTCGGCCTTGCCCTTCTGGAAGTACACGCCGTAGTTCTTGTCACGCGGGAAGGCGAAGCCCATCTCGTACTTGTCCGGATTGCTGAACATGTAGTTCAGGACCGCGGTGTCGGTCTCCCAGACGGCATCGACGCGCCCGAGCACGATCTGCTGGAACTCGTCGGCCACCTTCGGGTAGCCCTGGATGGTGATCGCCGGCTTGCCCGCGGCGACGCAGTCGTCGCTGGCCTTGTTGGACGCGGTCTCCACGACGCCGCCGCTCTGGATGGAGATCGTCTTGCCGCACAGGTCTCCGACCGCCTTGATGGCCTTCGGATTCCCCTTCGGAACCATGACCGCGTGGCCCGTCGCCATGTATGGGACGGCGTCGGCGACCTGCAGCCGCTCGTCGGAGACGTACAGCGCGGACCAGACGATGTCGCAACGACCCGCCGAGAGGTCGGGGATCAGCGCGTCGAAGCCGCTGTTGACCACCTCGAGCGTGAGCCCGAGCTTGGTGGCGACCGCGCGGGCGGCATCCACGTCGAAGCCGGTCGACTTGTTCGGATCAGTCTCGTCAGAGGAGGCGAAGAACTCCATCGGCGGGTACTCGATGTCGACGCAGTCGGTCAGCTTGCCCGCCGTGACCAGGCTGGTGGGCGGCGCGATCGCCTCTGTGGTCGGGGCCGCCGAGCCGGGGGCCTGCGAGGCAGGCGCGGTCGAGCCGCCCGCCGACGGAGCGGTCGAAGCGCCCCCGCCGCCACACGCGGCAACGAACAGGGCAATGGCGGCGCCCGCCGCCAATCGGTGGCTGAGCTTCACGGTGACCTCCTCCAAAGGGCGCCTCCGGCCCTTCCTGCGCGAGCACCGGAGTTTGGGGCATCGGCCTCGGCCGACGCAAGGGTTCAGCGCGCCTCGGCGAGCTGGTCTGCGAGGTCGACGAGCGAGTCCGTGATCCTGGTCAGCGTCGGGAGGTGGAGCGGGGAGCAGACCTCCTTGCAGCGCGTCCCGAGCTCCGCGAGCAGGCGCATCCGCTCCTCGAGGATCGTCCACGCGGCGTCGCGGTGGGGGAGCAGCAGGTCCGCGCCGTAGAACAGCTCGAAGGTCGGTCCGGCGGTGCGGCCCGGGTGCTCCGGCCCGACCGGCAACCGCGTGACGAGCCCGCCCAGCGGCTTCACCACGTTCTTCATGAGCCCGACGCTCACCTCCGCGAGCACGCCGAGGTGGTCCTCGGTCTCGTCGGTGTGGGCGAAATACCGGGCGAGGACCTGCAGGATCACCTCGTAGACCGCGTTCAGGAGGTCGACGGATCGGCTCGTGAACGGGTCGGTGATGATCGGGACGGCGATGCCGTCCTCGCGCTCGCGAACGCATGCGGCAAGGACCGGCCGCGCCGGCTCGAATGACGGATCGGCGTCGCGCAGGTCGAGGTACTCGTCGAGGACGGTGATCAGCCGTCCGAAGTGGGCCTCCCGCCACTCGCCGCGGGCGCCCTCGCCCTGCTCGACGATCGTCTCGATCGCGGCGTGGGCGGACGCGAGGTCGGTCACGGCGGCGAGATTCGGCAACGGGAACTGCCCCACGACGGCCTGCGCCGAGCGCGGCCCGACGAAGAGCCGGTCCTCGCCGAGCTTGTCCGCCAGTCGATCGAAGCCGATCTCGATCGCGCGGTACAGCGTGCCGATGGTGTCGAAGTCCTGGAGCCGAGGCCCGATCTCGTCCTCGTCCGCGCGCGGCAGGGGAGCGGCCTTCTCGATCGCCGACAGGGCGTCCTGGTCGGCCATGTCGAGCCCTTCCGGGCGCTCCAGGTAGATGAAGTGCCGGAGCGACGTCTCGTCGAACGGCAGCAGCTCCATCCGGATGCCGGCCGGGTAGGCGTGCGGCGGCAGCGGGAAGTTCGGCCGCTCGAAGGCGGATCCCGCGCCGACCGCGGTCAGCAGGTTCTGGACGAGCGCGAGGTGGAGCATCTCCTGCTCGGCGATGTGGATCAGCTCCCGCCGCCAGCGGCGCGCTGCCTCCAGCTGCTCCGCGGTCAGCCCGTCGTCCTCACGGTCCTTGAGCGAGAACGCCGCGTAGAGGTACTGGCACATCACCAGCTGCTCGAGCGCCGCGGCCTTGCCGAGCGTCCAGATCAGCGCCTCGCGGTGCTGGAGGACCATCGTCGGCTCGCCGGGCACGGTGCCGCCTCTCGCCGCGAGGAGGCGCATCAGGCGGCCGGTGGGCGGCGCCGCGATCACGTCGGACACGACACGACTCTACCCGGATTCCGCCTCACGGCACGGGCGAATGGTTCGGTGGCCTGAGGGGTACTCATGGGTAGCCGACAACGTGCGCCGCGCGCGGCATCTTCTTGCCCTCGGGACCCATGTCGAACCTGGCAAGGCTGTCGCTCGCATCGCTCGCCGTCGTGCTTGCACTGACGGCTGCATTTGGTGCGTCCGCGCTCGCGAGCACGCGTCTCGACGGCAACGGCGACGCCTCTGTCCTTGCGGCGCCGAAGGCCTCGCACAAGCCGAAGCCGGGGGCGACCCCGGTTCCCACGCCGCGACCAACGCCGAAGCCGACGCCGAAGCCCACCCCCAGACCGACGGCTCGGCCGGCCGCCGCAACGCCGGCGCCGAAGCCCAGGCCGAGGCGAGCACCAGCGGAAACGGCTGTGCCACCGAGCCCCTCGACCACGCCACAACCGGCGGTCGTGACGACCACCAACCGGCGCGATCCGGGCATATCCGTCTCCGTCCTGTCGATCGGGCAGCAACCGCTGACGATCGCGGTCTCGATCGTCGCCCTCGCCGGCGTGCTGCTGTTCGGTGCCTGGTTCGTCGTGGGCAGACGCCGACCGGCAAGCCGCGACCCCATGCCCCTCGCGGAGATGGGGACGTCGGCTGTGTCCGCCCCTCCGCCTCCGGCAGCCGAGGCCCCTGTGCCGCGGCGTCGCCGGGATGCCCTCCGGAGGCGACGTTCCTCCGACCAGCCGATCGCCGGCAATACCCCGCCGAGCGTCCGGGCGGCGCGCTTCGACGAGGTGTTCGCGGATTCGCCGATGCGCCGCGTGGTCCAGGTGGATCGCGTCGAGCTCCTGAACGTGCCGCACGAGGTCTATGGCATCCCGCTCACGGCGATCGCAGCGGGCCGCGAGGTCGAACTGCTCGAGAATCGTGATGCGTGGTCGCGGGTGAGGACGCCGTGGGGCCAGGAGGGCTGGCTGCCGGCCAAGGCCCTCGGCACGTAACCGCTCGCGGCCAGGGAACCTCGGCGTCGCTTCGCCACCGCTGCGATAGCCTCGTTCGATGCGGCGCGATGGGCAACGACTCCGGATCGGCATCGTGGGCTGCGGCGACGTGGCCCATCGGCATTACCTGCCGGGCCTCGCCTCCATGGCGGACGAGATCCAGATCGCCGCGGCCGCCGATCCGAAGCCCGGCGCGCCCGAGGCGCTTACCGCGGCGGTCGCATCGTGGTCGCCCGGCGCTCGGTCCTACGCCGATCCGGTCGAGATGCTTGCCGGCGAGCAGCTCGATGCGGTTTTCGACCTCACGCCCGCGCCGCTCCATGGCAGGGTCAACCGCGCGATCCTCGAGGCGGGCGTCGCCTGCTTCAGCGAGAAGCCGATCGCCTCGACCGTGGCCGAGGCGTCGGAGCTGATCGAGCTCGCGAGGGCACGCAACGTGCCGTTCCTGTGTGCGCCGGGTGACGCCGTCACGAGTCGCTTCCGCTGGCTGCGGGCGCTGGTCGAGGCGGGCGACCTCGGCCGGCCGACCCTCGCCGTGGCCCACCACGCCGACGCCGGGCCGGCCGCCTGGGGCGAGTACACCGGCGACCCGACCCCGTTCTACCGCGAGGGCGTCGGCCCCGTCTTCGATCACGGCGTGTATCGCCTGCACGAGATGACCTTCCTCATGGGTCCCGTTCGCCGGGTCCAGGCGATGGGCTCGATCGCGGTCCCGCGCCGGCGCGTCCGCGGCGGGCCGCTGAAGGGCACCTTGATCGAGGTCACGACACCGGATCACGTGCTGATCCACCTGGAGTTCGCCTCCGGCGCCCTGGGCCAGCTGCTGGCCAGCTTCGGCACGCTCGAGACCCTCGAGCCGTGGCTGGAGCTGCACCTCACGAAGGGCGTGGTGACGTTCGGCGGCAAGTCGTGGGAGATGGACGCGCCCGTGAGCATCTTCCGCGACGACCCCGACGACGCGGACGGGTCCGGCGAGTGGACGCACGGCGTCGAAGTCCCCGGGGACGAGTTCAATACCGTGGCCTCGGGCGCCCGCCACTTCGTCGCGTGCCTGCTCGGGCGGGAGCGGCCGGTTCTCACCGCGGAGCACGCCCGCCACGTCCTCGACGTGATCCTCAAGGCCTACGACTCGATCGCCGACGGCGCCGCCCACGACACGGAGACGACGTTCTGACGCGCTATCCTCTCCGCGCCATGAACGATCTCCGGGTCCAGCGTCCCCAGGACGCGTGGGCCGCCACCGTCACCCGCCAGAACGGCTGATCGGCCCCTTCCACAACCAGCGTCGGGGGAAGGGGCGGGACGCGACGCGAGCTGCTGCCGCAGCGCTGGCTGCGCGCCTCGCGACGTCCCGGTGACTCAGGAGATCCAGACATGCCGATGCCGCATCGAACCTTCGCCGCGATGGCGAAGCGACGGCTCATAGGAAAAGAAGGCACAGCCAGGACCCGCGAGATCAGGGCGTTGCTCGGCGAGCTGCCGGACTATCGCAACGGGCCGTACGCGGACCTTCGGAAATGGCTGATGGACGAGGTCGAGGAGACCCGCGTCCGCTCGAACGCGGTCCACCGCGACTCCATCTCGGTGCGCCGCGAGGGCGCGGCCCAGATCGCGCTCGTGGGACCGCCCAACGTCGGCAAGTCCTCGCTGCTGCAGGCCCTCTCGGAGATCCAGATCAAGACGGGCGATTATCCGTTCACCACGCTCCGGCCGGTGCCGGCGCTGACCCGCGTCGGCGGTGTCCTGGTCCAGCTCGTCGAGATCCCCGGGCTGATCGAGGGCGCGACGGAGGATCGGGGTGGGGGACGGGCGCTCCTGGGCGTCCTGCGCTCGGCCGACGCGATCGTCTATTGCGCCCGCGCCGACGCGGACCCGGGCGAGCTGCGGCCGGTCATCGCCGAGGTCGCGCTCGCCGGCATCGAGAAACCTGCCTTCCTCGCCGCGACACGAGCGGACGAGGCGCCGCCGGACGGCATCCCCCGCCTGCGTGCGGCCTTTCCGGACCTGGACGTGCTCCCGGTATCGGTCATCGACGAAGCGTCGCTCCATGCCTTCCGCGAGGCGGTCTGGCGGCTCACCGGGCTGATCCGCGTCCACCTGCGCTCGAACGGCGAGACCGACGTCGAGCCGCTCGCGCTCGATTCGGGCGCCACGGTCACGGACGTCGCCGACGCCGTCCACCACGACCTGGCGACGGCGTTCATGGGAGCGCGGGTCTGGGGACCGTCGGCCCGCTTCGATGGGCAGCGGGTCGGCCGCGAGCACGAGGTGCAGGACGGCGACACCGTCGAGATCCTCGCTTGACTGGCGCCCGTAGCGGCATGGATCAGGCGGCCGGCCTATAGTTGCCGCCGCAACGAATCGCACGACGAGATGGAGCCCGAGGATGGCCACGACCGAGACAAACCCGGAGATCGACGCAGCAGCCGCAGCCAACGCCTGGGAAGAGGCGCTCATCGCCGACCTGCGCGCAAACGGCGGGCGACCGAGCAGCGGACCCCTGGCCGGTCAGCCGCTTCTGATCATGTGGTCGACCGGTGCCAAGAGCGGCGAGCGGCGCCGCTCGATCCTGACCTACTCCCGCGACGGCAGCGACCTGGTCGTGGCCGGCTCGAAGAGCGGCGCGCCGACGCATCCCGCCTGGTACTACAACGTCCAGAAGAACCCGAACGTCACGGTCGAGGCGGCGAACGAGACCTACGAAGCGACCGCGAAGGTCGAGACGGGCGCCGAGCGCGACCGGCTCTGGGCCCAGCACGTCGAGCAGCTGCCGCGGTTCGGCGAGTACCCCGCCCAGACCGGCGGCCGCGTCATCCCGACGGTCCGGCTCACCCGCACGGGCTGAGCCCGCCGACCTTGGAGGCGTTCCAGCGCGTCCGGCTCGGCCGTCGCGATCACCAGGAGTTCGTGACGATGTCCAGGTGGAGCGACTCCCGAATCGGATCGGCGTTCTCGGAGATGCGATCCCATTCGACCTCGGTGCGCAGGTACTCGACGTCGCGCTCGGTCAGCGCGATGTGGAGCTCGGCCGCGGCCCCCACGGGATCGTTCCGCAGCCTCTCGAAGAACTCGGCGTCGACCAGCGCGTGCGATGCCAGGAGCTTGAACGCGATCTCGCGCTCCGTGAACCCGTATGGCTCGCGGTGCTCGTGCTTGCCGAACCACTGATCCTCGCTCATCTCTGACCTCCTCCTCCGATCGACGCCGCGACGGCGTATGGAAACAGCAGCCGGGTGGCCTGGTCGGCCGCCCGGCGGTAGTGGTTTGCGACCTCCTCGCCCTGCGCGGCCGCGGCATTCGCCCACGACCGGAGATAGCCCGCGAGCTCAACGAGCCCGAGCGCATTGCCGAGCCGGACAGCGGCGTTCGCCTCCGCCGCGATCAGGCCGAACTGCTCTGACACGACCTCACGCGTGAGCATCACCGTCAAGACCGCGGCTCGGTTGTCGGCCGACATGCCGGCGACGAACCCATTCCACCGGCCGGCCTCGAGGTCCGCCTCCCAGTCGAAGAACTGGTCGTAGAGGACCAACGCCGTCATGGCCCGGTCGAGGCATCGATCGAGCACGGGCCAGACGTCAATCCGCCCCGCGAGGAGGCAGCAGCCGTAGGCCGCGACCTTGATCGGCGCCGCGCGGGTCGCGAGGTTCGGGCCGTCCGAACCGGCGCGCCACGCCGCCATCGACCGACGGAAGAACGGCCAGAACGGCGATCCCGGCGGGAACAGATCGCGGTACGGCCGAAGCGCGGCGTCGAGCGCCGTGGCGGCAAGCGTTCGCGCCGCATCGACGTGCACCGGATCGATATCGCCGTCGACGACGTCGTCGGTGAGCCGCACGGAGAGGAGTCCGAGGACGTTGCTCTCGACGAGCGCGCTCGCCACCTCGTCCGGGAGGCCGAAACGTGCGGCCAGCCAGCGCGGCAGGTGCCACTCGATGGTCCAGCGCTCGGGGGCGATCTTCGCGAGATACGCATCGAGGAGCCGGGCCGGCTCGGGGCCGGGATCGAGCCGAGCGCGCACAGCGGCCAGGACCGCGCGGGCGTCGAGCTCGGGCGCCGCAGCAACCGGCATCCTCGGTCCGACCCTCCCAGGTGCTGCCAACGATCCTGCCAATCCTAGCCGGAGGCTGGAACCGCGGTCCTACAATCCGGACGCTGGTCTCCGGGACTCAGGGGAGGGTTGCGTGACCGAGCCCACCGCCGCATCGCCCGTGGCGGCCACGGCGGTTCCGGTGCGGTCGTTTCGCGAGCGCTGGGCACGGTCGGGGCCGCTCCTGATCCTCGTCGGCGGCGTCGCGCTGGTGCTCGCGGGGCAGCTCGTCGAGGACCTGGCCGACAGCCAGCCGCTGCAGATGCTGAGCCCGTTCGGCGCCCTCCGGCGCTGGACGCTGATCGTCGCCGTGCTCTACAGCCTCGGGATCTCGATGGTCATCGATCGGATGATCGGCCAGTCGATGGCCGCGCTCGACCGCCTGGTTCGCCTCAACGCTGAGCGCTTCGAGTGGTACATGGCCCGGATGCGACGCCAGGGATTGGCGACGGACGCCGTCCTGCTGGCGGGATCGGCGGCCTTCGTCGTCCTCATCTTCATCGGGCTGCAGACCTCGCTCCCGATCGACGATCCGAAGACGAATGCGACGCTGTTCCTGCCGTCGAACGGGCCGGCCGCCGCGGCCATCCTCGTCGAGTACACCGTCGTGGGCTGGGCGATGGCCTCGCTCGTCTGGGCCACGCTCCGGCGGACCCGCGCGCTGGGCGAGCTGTCGCGGGAGCCGCTGCACGTCGACGTCTTTGACACGGAGAACGTCCTGCCCTTCGGCAACATCGCACTCGCGACCGCCCTCGCCCCGGCGGGCGTCGTCGTGATCCTGTTGTTCGGCTTCGGCCGGCCGAGCTCGGCGCTGGCCTGGACGCTGTTGATCCTGGTCACGCTCGCGAGCCTGTTCGCGCTGCTGCTGCCGCTGCGCGGCATCCACGGGCAGATGGAGCGCGCCAAGGAGCGTGCGCTGGCCGACATCAACAAGCGGTTGCGGGCGAGCTACGACGAGCTCAAGGTCCAGCCGGCCCCGGCCGGCCCGGCGCTGACCGACCTCAACAGCCGCGTCGGCACGCTCATCGCACTGCGGAGGACGGTCGGCGAGATGACGACCTGGCCGTTCCGGGACACGATCGCCTTCGGCCGCGCCGTCCTGATCGCGCTCGCGCCCCTGATCTACACGTTCGTCAACGAGCTGATCAAGATCTTCTTCATCAACCCGCTCAACCAATGAGGGACGCCATGGAGCCGGTCGCACAGCCGAGCCCGCAGCCCGCGCCGGGCCAGGTCCGATGGCGCGCCGACAGCGCCTGGCGCGTGATCTCGCTCACGCCCTTCGGCCTCGCGCTCGTGCTGGTGATCGTGGCGCTCTTCGCCGGGAGCTCCCCGGGCAGCCCGATGGGCAAGCCCCCCGACATCCTGGGCATCCCGCTCGGCATCGCGCTCGACGCAATCGTGCTCGCCTGGGCCGCCCTCGGCGCCCGCGTGATCTGGACGACCCGCTCCCTGCCCATGGCAACGATCGCGCTCCTGCTCACGACCGCACCCGCGATCATCCTCCTGATCCTCGGCCCGGCGATCATCGTCATCCTGGCGAACCTTTGACGCCATGGACCCCGCCGACCTGACCGTTCGAAGGGCGACCTACCGGCGTTTCGTCGAGCTCGGACGGGCACCGACGCCGGCCGAGGTTGCGGCGGTCGTGGGGGCCGGCGAGGTAGAGGTCCGGGCGGCGTGGCGCCGGCTGCATGACGCCCACGCGCTCGTCCTGGACGAGGCGGGCGACATCCGGATGGCGAACCCGTTCGCCGCCCAGCCGACGGACTTTCGCGTCGATGCCGGCGGCCGATCCTGGTACGCGAACTGCGCCTGGGACGCATTCGGCATCGGGGCCGCGCTGCATGTGGACAGCGAGTTCGACACGCACTGTGCGGACTGCGGCGAGGCGCTCCACGTCCGGGTGCGCGACGGTCACCCGGATGACACGACCCTTGTCTTTCACGTCCTGGTGCCCGCCGCACAGTGGTGGAACGACATCGGCTTCACCTGAGGCGCGATGCTGCTCTTCCGGTCGGAAGCACACGTGGAACGGTGGCTCGGAGATCGCCCGCGCGGGGCGATCATCCCGGTTACCAAGCTCGCCGAGCTGGCGACGGCCTGGTGGGGCGATCGGCTCTCGCCGGCGTGGGTGCCCCACACCCGCGAGCAGAACCAGGGCATCCTCGACGGCCTCGGCCTGACCGACCCGTTCTGGCGTTTCGGCTGACGAC
>Ga0070696_100000278_pt1 | contig 30739 bp, 23 predicted proteins | sample KBSK1253metaG_FD_65474 | JGI IMG/M metagenome (GOLD analysis project Ga0070696, IMG submission 65474) | Corn, switchgrass and miscanthus rhizosphere microbial communities from Kellogg Biological Station, Michigan, USA - KBS K1-25-3 metaG | ecosystem: Host-associated > Plants > Roots >... | reverse complement strand
CAGAAAATCGTAATGGAGCAATCGGTAAACGAAGCTTGGAAGCGCCTCCTCGACGAAGCTCGACGTGAACTTCCCGAGGCGACGGTGCGCACGTGGCTCGAACCATCCGAGCCCATCGCCCTCGACGACGGCCGCTTGATTCTTGGCGCGCCCGATCAATTCGCCGCCGAGTGGAATGAGTCGAAGCACGCGTCGCTGCTCGCCCGCGCCGCCGAGCGCGTGCTGGGCCGGCCGACGACCGTCGTGTTCCGCGTGCAGGAAGACCGGCAGCGCCGGCCGCAGATGGATTTCTTCGTCGCGCCGCCGACCAATGCCGCCGTCGCCACGGCGTCGCAGGTCGCGACCACGCCGCTCAACGAGCGGTACACGTTTCAGACGTTCGTCATCGGCAAGTCGAACGAGCTCGCCGCGGCCGCGGCACATGCCGTGGCGGAAGCGCCCGGGAAGACGTACAACCCGCTGTTCATTTACGGCGCGACGGGACTGGGCAAAACGCACCTGATGCAAGCGATCGCGCATACGGTGCTCGAGCGCAATCCCGAGACGCGGCTACAGTACTTCGGCGCCGAGCAATTCATCAACGACGTGATCGAATCGATTCACGCGCGCACGATGTCCGAGTTCCGCCGGCGCTACCGCAATGATGTCGACCTCCTCCTCGTCGACGACGTGCATTTCCTGGAAGGCAAGGAAATGACGCAGGAGGAGTTCTTCCACACCTTCAATGCGCTGTTCGAGGCGCACAAGCAGATCGTGCTGACGTCCGACAGGCCGCCGAAGGAGATTCCCGGCCTCGAAGACCGGCTGATCTCGCGTTTCGAATGGGGCATGGTGGCCGACATCGGGCATCCCGACCTCGAGCACCGGATCGCGATCCTGCGCAAGAAGGCGGAGCAGGATCATCTCGAGCTCACGATTCCCGATGACGTGCTCCGCTTCATCGCCGAGCATATCCGTTCGAGCGTGCGGGAGCTCGAGGGCTGCATCATCAAGCTGCTGCTGTTCGCCTCGCTCAAGAATCGTGAGGTGACGATCGAGTTGGCGCGGGAAGCGCTGTCGGACAAGATCCGCCAGGGCGAAGAGGGCGCCGGATACAGCAGCAGCGGCTCGGCACCCAGCATCGATCGCGTGCAGGAAGTCGTGGCGCGCCGCTGGGGCGTGACCCCGGAGGGGCTGCGCTCCAAAGCCCGCACCAAGACGCTGACGATCCCCCGCCAGGTGGCGATGTATCTCGCGCGGGACATGTTGGGCATGCAGCTCGTAGAGATCGGCCAGGCGTTCGGGGGCCGCGACCATTCGACCGTCATTCACAGCGTCGATAAGGTCGAGCGCCAGATGATGCGCGATCGCACGTTCAAGGAGCGCGTCGAGATGGCGCGGCAGGAGTTGTCCGCACTGTGATTGTGGGAAATGGGGCCCGAGTTTGGGGATTGGGGAAAGCGTGCCGAATATCCCCAGTGCACCAACAGTCCCAACAGTGCGCCAACATCGTGTGATGTGATTCAGGTGATGCACTGGTTGCGCTTTAGCGGCATCGCCCACATATCCCCGATGTCTACTACTACTACTAGTATTTCTATATAGAGAAGCAGTAGTAAAGACTTTCCTCATTTGGAGAGACGCGCCAGGCAATGAAGTTCACGATTACGCGGGAGCAGCTGCAGGAAGGCCTCTTGGCGGTAGCGGCAGCTGTGCCGGCCAAAACCACGCTGCCGGTTCTCGCCAACGTTCTCGTCGAAGCCTCGAAGCAGGGCGGGGGCTTGAGGCTGTCGGGCACCGATCTCGATATCGCGGTGAGCACGACCGTGCCCGCTGAGGTCGACGCGGACGGTGCCGTCACCTTGCCCGCCAAGAAGCTGGTCGACATCGCGCGCGAGCTGCCCTCGGGACCGGTGCGCATCACGGCGGCGGGCGAAGCGCGCGTCTCCATCGAGTCGGGCCGCTCGAAATTCAAGCTCCTCGGCCTGCCACGCGAAGAGTTCCCGTCCTTCCCGGCGGTCAAGTTCGAGAAGGCCTGGAAGGCGGCCGCCGGCGTGGTTCAGAAGCTCGTGGGGCATGTGGCATTCGCCGCCTCGACGGAGGAGAGCCGGCCGATCCTGAACGGCGTCCTCTGGGAGCTGCGCCCCGACCGGATGCGTATGGTCGCGACGAACGGACATCGGCTCGCCAAGATGGACGTCCCCGCCACCGGCGGATCGACCGCCGATCTGATCGTGCCGCCCAAGGCGCTGGAGCAGATCCGGCGGTTGTACGCGGGCGACGCCGAGATCGAGCTCGCCAAGAGCGACAACCACATCGGCTTCCGCGCCGGGGGCACGCTCGTGTTCTCGCGCCTGATCGAAGGCCCCTATCCGAACTACGAGCAGGTGATCCCGCGCGAGAACGACAAGCAGGCGACGGTCGACAAAGCCGCGATGGCCGCGGCGCTGCGCCGCATGAGCGTCGTCGCCAGCGATCAGACGCACCGGATCCGGCTCGCCTTCTCGGGCGGGAACGTCAAGTTCTCGGTGCAGACGCCGGACCTGGGCGAGGCGCAGGACGAGCTGGCCGTGACCTACGAAGGGGAGCCGCTCGAGATCGGCTTCAACGCGATGTACCTGCTCGAGATCCTCAAGTACATGCCGACCGACGAGGTGCGCTTCACATTCAAAGCGCCTGAGCGTGCCGCTACGATTGAGCCGGTGGGATGGAACGACCCGGCCTCGTATATGGCGCTCGTGATGCCGCTACGGCTGGTGGACTGACGATCGGGTCGAGTCCGATCGCGTAGAGTCCGACCGCGTCGAGTCGTTGCGGGTCGTATCCGGAAGCACAATCGAATCCAGTATGGGCGGAAGGATCGGCGGCTCGATCACCGGGACATTCAGGATCGCGTTGAGGATCGAGTCCTCGTCTAGCTCCGCATATGGTACCGGTGCGTTGCCGCCGTAGTAGCGCGCCAGGATGAGATCGCGGCGCGCGAGCATGCGCGCCGGCCGGAAAGCCGGATTCGAGGTTCGCGGCTGCGGCAGCGTGGCGGCAAGCGTAGCCGCCTCTGACTCGCTCAGACGCGCGGGTGACACGCCGAAATAGGTTGCGCTCGCCGCCGCGGCGCCCCACACACCTGGTCCCCACTCCGCCGTGTTCAGGTACATCGCCATGATGCGGTCCTTGCTCAGCGCGAGCTCGAGCCGCACCGCGGTCACGGCTTCTTTGAGCTTCCGAAAGATCGAACGTGACGGCGACAGGTAGAGGTTCTTCGCGAGCTGCTGCGTGATCGTGCTCGCGCCGCGGTGTCTTCCCGCCGCCCAGGCATCCCGCAGCTCGACGAAGTCGATTCCGTGGTGCGTTTTGAATCGCGAGTCTTCGGCGATGATCACCATGCGCTCGAGCAGATGCGTGTCCTCGGCCCGCCGGATCGTCGCGCAAGTGTCGCGCAGCCGCATCATCGCGGTGCAGCGCGGCTCGTGATCGCGCCACCAGATCGGTGGCGGCCACACAGCGAACAACCACACGACAACAAACGCGCTCGCGACTAGCAGAACGCGTCCCGCAATTCTAGCTTGTTTCACCGCCATGGATCTCAAAGCCCTCCAGCAGCGCCTGCAACAGGTGCTTGGACAGGAATTTACCGTGGGTCCCCTGCTGGGTGAGGGGGGCTTCGCCGCGGTGTTCCGCGCGCGCGACAACGTGCTGAATCGCGATGTCGCGGTGAAAGTCCTGGACGTGGAGCTCGCGCCGGAGCGCGTGGTGGCGGAGCGCTTCCTGCGCGAGGCGCAGACCGTGGCGCGGCTCGAGCATCCGCACATCGTGCCGATCTACAAGGTCGGCCGGCAGGAAGAGATCTTCTACCTGATCATGCGGTGCATCGACGGCCCGTCGCTGCGCCAGCTGCTCGAGACCCAGAAGACGCTGTCGGTCGGTGACGCCGCGCGCATCGCCCGCCAGGTCGCCGACGCGCTCGCCTACGCGCACAGTCACGAGATCGTCCACCGCGACATCAAGCCGGACAACATCCTGCTCGACAAGAGCGGGCACGTCCTCGTCACCGATTTCGGCATTGCCAAGGCGGCGCAGGCCGCCAAGGAGGCGAAGAAGCCGAGCTCGCAGGCGCTCACCAGCGAAGGGATGATCATCGGGACGCCGGAGTACATGAGCCCCGAGCAGGCGTCGGGCGATCCGCTCGACGGCCGCTCCGACATCTACTCGCTCGGCATCGTGCTCTATCAGATGCTCGCCGGATCGCCGCCGTTCCAGGGTCCCTCGTCGGCGGCAATTCTCGCCCAGCAGATCACGGAAGACCCCGATCCGATTCGCCGCCACCGCTCCGACGTGCCGGAGGAAATGGTGGTCGTGCTCGACCGGATGCTGGCGAAGAATCGCGGCAAGCGGTTCCAGATGGCCAGCGAAGTCAGCCGGGCACTCGTGGGCGCGCTGCCGACGGCGGCGAGCGATCGGGTGCACGTGCCGCTCTCGCGGCGGCTGCGCTTGATGTTCTATAAATCGCTGGTGGGGCTGAGCGTCGCCGGATGCCTGTTGTTCATCGCGTTCGCGGGCGGCGCGGCGGTCGTCGCCTACTATGTGTTCAGCAAGCCCCCCCGGGTCGCGGCGCGCGCGCCGTTTCCCGACAGCCTATCGCGCATGCTGCGCGCCCGGCGCGCCCTTCTCACCGGCGATGCCCCGGTCTACGCGTATCGGCCCGCAGGGCAGGAAGACACGACGCTGTTGCTCCTCACGCGCCGCCGCACCGTGGTCGTAACGCCGACGCAGGTCCGTTCCTACGCGCGCGACAGCGTGCGGCGCGATATGGACCTCATCCTCCACGGTGGCCTGGCATTTCGGCTGGTGATCTACGGAAGGCACTCCGAAGTGGTCGCGGACACGGTGTACCGCGGCCTTTCGTTCCGCGACATGGTGCAGCTGCGACCGCAGCTCAACCGGTCTCAGACGGCGGCGACACCCACCCGTCGTCCGAGCTCAGTTCGTCCGGCTCCCCCGCCTCCTCCCACCCGCCGCGCCCCGCCACCACCGCCCTCACGAAGCCGTACGCGGACGGGGACGCGACACCGGCCCTAGGGACCGCCGGGCCCCGGCTGCCGCGCCGACACGCCGTACAGGCTCAGCGTTTGGAGCCGGGAGACGTCTCCCGGCGTGGAGGCGACGAGGCCGCCGCGGTCCTGACCGCCGATCGAGAACCCGAACGCGAACGCGCCCCGGCGCAGCCCGCCATCCGTATCCAGCCGGGCAATGATTTCGAGGGGCCAGCGCGAATCGGTCGCGGCACGCCACGCCGCCCCGAACGCATACGACTGCACGGAGTCTGTCGTGATGCGCGCGACCGCCGACAGCGCGAGGGCTCGAATCGGCGGTGGCTGGAACGTGAACCCGGGCACGAACGCGAGCTGCTGTCGCAGGCCGCGTACGATGGGTTGGCCGAGATTCGCCGCAACGACGGCGACGGTGAGGCTCGGTAGCGCGATGTAGGAGCCACCCAGATCCCAGCCGGTCGCGTGCGTTCCCCCACCCTCGTAGCGCGCGATGTCGAATCCGACCGCGAGACCGCCTGAGCCACCGCCGAGCCCGATGCGGTACGTGCTGCCGCGGACGCCATTGTCGAGGATGTCGCGCTGATAGGCGATGGACAGGCCGCGCGAGTTGAAGCCCGCGTTGATCTGCCGCAGCTGGCCCTTCGAGCCCGGATTGTCGACCGCCAGCTCCGCGTAGATCGAGGCTTCCCGCTGGACGGCAAGCCGCGCCGGATTGACCCAGATCGCGCGCGCGTCCTGCACGTTCGTGGGAAACAGGTAGGCGTTGGCGCGATTGGGGGCGACCTGCTGGGCGGTTAGGCGGTTGGCCGGTTGGGCGGTTAGAAGCGCGGCGGCGAGCGCACTCAAACCGCCCAACCGCTCAACCGCCCAACCGCTCATTTACGGCAGCACCGTTACGGTAGTCCTCGACACTTGCGTCCGCGGAATCGTCATCGCCTGAACCGGCAACGTGATCGTCATCGACGTCGAATCGCGCGACTCACCGCCCATGTAGCGTCCATCCGCAGCGACGAAATCCATGCCACTCCGAACCCCGGTGCCCGCCACCTCGAACGGCTGGTTGTTCTGCTGGCCGCTCCCCTTGATGGTGAATTCGGACGTGACGTCGACGCGGAGCGCGCGCGCGCTGTTGCGTTCTTCCCATGACGTCGCATGAGACCGGTTGATGCTCGTGACCGTCACGCTGCCGGCGGCGCGATCGTTCTCGGTCAGCGTGTCGGTCCATGCCGCGCCGAGGGTCAAACCGTTAGGCGGCAACCGCGGGAAAAAGTTCTTGAAGGAGCCGACGACCGGAGAGAGAGACAGCGCCGCCACGCTGTCCGATGCGAGCTGATAGCGGAACGCGCCCTTCGCTGTGAGCCGCCCGACGAACGAAAGCCCCTTGGCCGCGTTGAGATTGATGCCCATCGGCGCCGTGGTGCCCGAGTCGACGGCGATGGAGTCGATCGTGATCGTCGTCGGGTAACCGCTGGTGTCCGCCGGACCCGTGATCGTGACGGCGAAGAACGCTCGCAGCCCATAGTCGAGCGGCTGGCGCAGGCCCTGAAACTCTTGCTCGATGTGGATGACCTGGTGCATCAGATACCGGAGCGCGCTCGGCCCGAGCCGGATCCCTTCCCCCCGGGCGGGAGGTGGGACAGGAACAGCGGGTGGCGGCGCGGACGGAGGATTCGCCGGCGTCGGACCTGACTGGGGATGTTTGGGGGCGCAGCCGAGCACACTGGTGGCGGCGGCCACGAGCAAAAGGCGACGCATCACTGTTCCTTCGTCTTGGTCCGGCCGAAAATCGCGACCACCTCGGTGTCCTCGGTCTGCACCTTCAGCAGCTTCCAGCCCCGCTTGCGCATGTCGGTTCGCCAGCCGATGAGCTTCTCCCACTCGGTGGGCGTCGTCCGGAATACGCGCAAGTCGGCGACATTCTCCCAATGGGGAGGATAGGGGGCGGGGGCTGGCGTAGACGGCTTCGTGGTCACAGGAGAGGAAGTGGTGAGACCATAAGCCGAGTTCTGTTTACTCGTTGGTACGAGCAGATGGTCATCTCTCTGGGATAGCTGTCGCCAGCCATCTCGTGCGGCCTACCCGCAGCTCAGACGACCCGGGCCGGGTCTCGCTGCTTACTTGGCCTTGCTCCGACCGGGGGTTGCCGTGCCGCGCCTGTTGCCAGACGCGCGGTGGGCTCTTACCCCACCGTTTCACCCTTACCCTTTGGATACAAGGGCGGTCTGTTCTCTGTGGCCCTGTTCCGTCGCCTCGCGGCGCCCAGGCGTTACCTGGCGGTCTGCCCTCTGGAGCTCGGACTTTCCTCGATTGGCCCCTCCAGCCGGCCAACCGCGACCATCGGCCCCACCACTTCCAGCTGAGGAAACTACCGGGCGCCCCGGCTTCCCGGCAAGTCTTCCTTCGCCAGGCGCCGAATCACGCGACCCAAGCTGTCGGTCGCGGCGCCGTCGAGCCAAAACCCTGAGTGCTCCGTGAACGCAGCGAATCGCAACCGCGACAATTCGCCCGGCGTGAAGCTCGCGCGGTCTGTTCCGAGGCCAACGGCGGAAAGCGCGAAAATGCCGCGCGCGTGATAGCGCCGCAGCACCGCCGGCCGGATGTTCTGCCGCAGCCACAACAGAATCGGCGCGTCGGGACTCGAGAAGCCGCGCAGCAGCCCGAGCGAGAACCAATCTTCCGGCATATCCGTCGCATGAAACGCAAATCGCAGATCGGGGTGCAGCCGCCGCAGCTCGCCGCGCAGCGCCACCGCACGCTCGGCGACCGCGTCCTCCAATGCCTGGAGGTAGCGACCGAGCCAGCCACGCTCGAGCAGTGTGTCATAGCGCACTGCCGGCGGCAGTGCGCTGAGCCGCGCGAGCTCGGCGGTATCGAGCCCGAGGCCCGCCAGTCCGACGCGATAATCGGCGTCGCAGAACCCGCTACCGCGAAACAGAGTCATCGCGCTGTCGAGATCGGTGGCGATGCCCGCGATCACTTCGGGTCTGATGCCGCCCCCTCCCAGACGCGCCAGGAGCCGGTAATTGACGCGGAGGCCGCCACGCCAGTAGAGCGAATCCAGGCCGCACGGAATCCGCGCGACGTCGCCGTGCCGATCCACTTCGCCCGCCCCCTCTGATGCGATCGCGGTCAACTGGACGCCGGGGAACCAGCGAATGCTCGTCGCCTGCAGGCGTTCGCCCGCGATCTTCCAGAGATTTCGAGTGGTGGCGGTATCGAGGATCGCGGCCTCGGGAATCGTCGTCGCCAGCGCATTCAGCGCCGCGACGTCCACGAATCGCAGGAGCGAATCGAGCGCGTACAGCGTGAATCGGCTCCAGAGCACGCGCATCCCTTGGCGCGCGACCCATCCCGGAACCGAGACCGCATTGCCCGGTTCACTCCGCGCGGCGACGGGCTCCGGCAAGACCACCGGCTCGCGTCCTCCTGGGGGCGCAAGCGGCGGCGGGTGCACCGCGACGCCTTTCGGCCCGTCGGCGAGCCGCAGCGGGGCAGGATGCGTCGCCGCGCTGACGCTGGCCCACTCGGCGGGCCGCCGGGTCCAGCGCGCGAGCGCGACCAGAAAGTCGTGCGTCCCCGAGCTCGTGTCGGCCGCGGCCAGCAGGCTCCGGCTCGCCACGACAATGAGGCCGTCCGCACCTCCGACGCGACTGGCGGCGACGAGCGCGCTCGCGGGTCCCCGCGCGAGCGTCTGGCTCCGGTCCCGCACCACGAGCGGCCGATTGCGGCCGGCGGGGAACGGGGCGAACCCCGCGTTGTCGAGTGCCGAATGCGGCAACGGCGTGGCGGTGATCAGTTGCTGCCCATCATCGAGCGCGCCGATCGCCATGCCGGCGCCCTGCGACGCGAGCCACTGGTTCATGATCCAGCGATCCAACTCGCCGTCCGCATAGCCGAGGACCACGACGCCGTCGCGATGGATCCATTCGGTCAGAATCGCGAGATCGCCGATGGTGAGCGCGTCGGAGCGGCTGGCCGGCTCGCGGCCACCCAGCAGCACGATGGTGCGATAGCGGGTCAGGTCCTCGCGCGTGAGATGGGGATAGAAGCGGCGGTACTCTACGCGATACCCGGCGGCGTGCCACGGCGCGGCGGTCGCGTCGAGCGCCAGCGGATCAGAGAGCGTGAGGTCGAGGACGAGCAGCCGCGTCGCCTGCGACTGGCAGCCCGCCGCGAGCACCAGCAGGAAGAGCGACAGCGTCCTCACCGGCGGGCGGGCGTCTCCACCAGGCGGTTGTACTTGCGGAGCGCGGTGCGCAGCCGCTCGTGCGGCAGGGCATAGACGCGCAGGCCGTTGACCCCGGTCATCGTTTCGGCTGCTATCATGGCGTTGACGATCGCTTCCTCGGTCGCTTGAACGGTGGCCTCGAACAACGGGGTGATTCGCTCGTTCGGTACCATCGTTACACTGACGTTCGCGTCTGGTTTCGCCGCGCCCGGATTCGCCGTCGAGAAGGCGACAAAGATGTCGCCGGACGGATTGCCGCCCAACCCTCCCAGGCGGCCGACGCCGAGCGACGCCCGTTTGGCGATGCGCTTGAGCTGATGCGGCAGCAGCGGCGCGTCGGTTGCGATGACGATGATGATCGATCCCTTGTCGGCATCGGCGCAGCGCCGGCCCGTGACTGGTAGACCGGGGATCGAATCCCGGCACGGGAGCAGATCCGGGATCTCCTGCCCGACCGGGACGCCGGCGATCGACAGCCTTGCCCGCGAGCCGTAGTTGCACTGCACGAGCACACCGACGGTGTAGCCGCCGGTCGCGGGCGGAAGCCGCCGCGACGCCGTACCGATCCCGCCCTTGAACTGATTGCAGATCATCCCCGTCCCGCCGCCCACGTTACCCTCGGCAACCGGACCGCCGCGCGCGCTGTCGAGCGCGGCAAAGGCATGCTGCTTCGTGACATGAAAGCCGTTGATGTCGTTGAGCGCGCCGTCCCACGTTTCGGCGACGATCGGCAGCGACCAGTCGAATTCGAATCCCTTGCGCACCAGCCATTCGATGACGGCGTCGCGCACGATGCCGACGCTGTGTGTGTTCGTGATCATCACCGGTCCGGCGAGGAATCCCGACTCCTCGAGCCAGGTCGTGCCCGTCATCTCGCCGTTGCCGTTGAGCGTAAACCAGCCGCCGAAAACGGGATCGCCGTTGGTGGCGCCGCGCGGCAGGACGGCGGTGACGCCGGTGCGGACGGGTCCCTGCCCCACCGCCAGTTTCCCTTGTCCCTCGATGATGGTGCTGTGACCCACCGTTACTCCCGCGACATCCGTGATGGCGTTGAGCGGGCCGGGAGTGCCGTCGAACGGAACGCCGAGGTCACGGGCGCGCGGGCGAGGGCGAGCTTGCGCCTGAATCGAAGACGCGACGAGGAGCAGGGCTACAAGTAGTCGCATGTCAGGTGACGGGTGCGAAGGGAAGCAGGGCTTGCCGCATCTCGGCGGCCGTCTGCCAGCGTGCTTCGCGGGCCTTGGAGAGCGATTTCATCACCGCATCGCTCAGCGCGCGGGGCACGTCGCGGCGCAGATTGCGGAGATCGGGCGGCGGCGCGTGCTGATGCATATCGAGCACCGCCGCGGCGCTTGCCGCGGCGAATGGCGGCCGGCCGGCGAGGGCCTCGAACAACACGACGCCGAGCGAATAGATGTCGGTGCGCCCGTCGATCTCGGGTGAGCCGCCCGCCTGCTCGGGACTCATGTACTCCTCCGTGCCGACGACGAAGCCGCTGCGCGTCACGCGATCTTCGCCCGAATGGGCGATCGCGCGCGCGATACCGAAATCGACGAGGACGGCGCCCGCGCCCTCCGCGGACAGCACGATGTTGTCGGGCTTGATGTCGCGGTGCGCGAGGCCGTGCTCGTGCGCGTGCCCCAGGGCCTCGAGCACTTCGCTCGCGACGCGGGACGCCCGGTCGATCGGCAGCATCCGCTCGCGCCGCAGCACCTGGCGCAGCGTCTCGCCCGGCACGAAGGGCATGACGAACCACAACAGGTAGTCGGTCTCGCCGGAATCGAGGAGCGGCGCGATGTGCGGGTGGTCGAGCGTCGATGCGTACCGGATCTCACGCAAGAACCGGTCGGCGGCGACCGAGACGGTGAGCTCGGGGTGGAGGACCTTGATCGCGACCCTGCGGCTGTCCTTGTCGAACGCGCCGTACAACGTGGCATTGCCACCCCGCCCGACCTCGGTGATGACGTTGTAACGGTCACCGAGTGCCTGGCGCACGCGCCCGATCAAATCACGAGCCACGCCGCCAGAATAGACTACGGCTTCCAGCTGTCAGCTAGGTGGGAGCACTCGTGTCCAGCGGAGATTGTCGAACATGGCGTAGGCCGAGCCTTTGCCCGCGAACTGCACGGCGGCAATGGAGCTCCCACCCACGCAGAGCTGCTGCGGTACGCGATCCGTCGTGGACTCGGTTCTGCCGACAACGTTGCCGTTCGCATCGAGCGCCTCGATAAACGCCACGCCGCCCGGGAAGATGGTGTGGAACCCCCGCGGCGTCGCGGTGATGCAGACCCGGACCGCCGGGATCGCGAACGACGCCGTGATCCTGCCGGCGGTGAGCTCGCTGAAATCCGACGCGATGCCGAGCGGACAGACGCTGATGTTGTTCTGGCCCGAGTTGAACCCGAGGACGCCGTAGTCGTTGGCGTAGACGCCGGTGCCGGGGCAGACGCCGAGCGGGTTCGTGCGGCTGAACCTGACGCCGAGCCGCGCGTACGCCGCATTGACGCTCGTCCCCGGCAAGATCGCGCTGAGGTCCGGCAGCTGATCGAAATTCAAATCGATTTGGCTCGGCAGCGCCCACGTGAACCGGCTGAAGATGTCCGTTTGACCGCCGGCACCGACATCGAAGGCCACTCGCGAGCTGGCGAACAACGGTCGCGGCGCGAACAGCGACCCGACGCGCGCGGCGAGATTCCCGATCCAGGAACGTCGCGACCCCACCGGAAATCCCGGATCGCACGAGAGGAACGGCGCGGGCACGTTGTTCAGCGGCCGGATGGCCGGGTCGGCGCCGACGTGGAGTTGGAAGATTTGCAACAGATCCCGCGTCACGTGATCGAGCGCGCTAACGTCGGCGCAGATCCCCACCGTGACGTTGGTGTTGAACTTGCCCGTGGCGTTGATCTGGGCGAGCGGCGGCTCGGTGTGGAAGTCGTAGCACGAATTGCCGAACGGCCCGATCTGTCCCGAATACACCGGCGCCAGGAGGCCCGCAATGCAGGGGCGGTCGTCCGCGGACTCGATGATGAGCGTGACCGGCTGGTCCACGGCGCCGGCCGGAACCAGGACGCCCGCCTGGCCATTCTCCGTCACGATCGTGGTGCTCGTCCCGGGCTGCACGGTGCCTTCGCCGCAGTCGGAGCCGGGGCGATCGCACTGTGAGCCTACGCCGATAAAGAACTTGATCGGGAGCGTGCGATCGTCGAGCAGCGGGATGAACTCGTCGGTATTGACGTTCTTCAGTTCGCTGCCGCTGTCCACTACATCCACGTCGGCCAGACCGAGTTGCCGCGTGCCGGCCTGGACGCTGATACGGTAGGTGCAGGCGGAATCCAGGTTGTCGTCAGCAGTATGCCAGTTCGCCTGATATTGGGCGGCGCTCGCCTGCACGTCGGCGCCCGCGAACGTTCGGATGATCGTTCCGGTGCACAGATTGCTGATCGTGACCGTCGGGGTGAGCTGCCTGGAGAAGACCTGTCCCGCCGGCGCCTCTTGGTTGAGGATCGGTGAAAGCCAATAGAAGAATGCGTTATTACCGCTGTGATTGGCATCCAGGAACAGCGCAGTTGGGCCCGCGGTATAGCTCCGGTCGCCGTGACAGCTCGCCGTTCCAATGAAAACCACCGCCCCAAACGCCAAACGCCTTACGAAGCCGTGCACGTTATCCCCAAGGTGAGATAAATGGACAGAGTTGGAATTAAATGCGCTGGCGGTAAACACCATCGGGCGAGGGAATCACTTCCGTTCCTACATCTGATTTAGACCAAAGGAGTGAGGCGGGTGCGCAACAAAATCTGCATCAAAAAAGAGGGCGGCTCTGGCGAGCCGCCCCTGTTCTTCTCAGATACCCCTAGCGGTTAGATCGCGTAGCGGAAATACACCAGCTCGGACGTGGAGATGATCGCGCCTGAGGCATCCCGGGCGGTGACCCTCCAGCGTCCGGGCTGCGCTCCGACGAACTCGAAGACGTAACCGGTGTTGGGCGTTGTGACGAGGGGGTACGGAGTCCAGAGCGTGCAAATCGCCGTTCCGGCGGTACAGCCGTTGCCGAAGTCGATTTGTAAATCATACGAGGCCGCGCCCGCAACCGGACGCCAGATCAGCGTCGTGAACCGCGGGAAATGATCGAACGAGAACGAGTTGATCTTGATCAGATCGTTGGCGGTCGCTCCCGTGGCGGTCACGATCAATTCACTCGCCGCGGCGGGATCCTCGGTGCTCAGCACGATGGCGAGGAGTCCCGTCGTATTGACGCTCCCCACCTCGCCAGTCGGATCATTGGCTGCCCAGGTCACCGCTTCCGATGGCCGGACCTCCAATTGCACACCACTCCCGGCTTGCATGCTGAGGCCGTTCTGGTTCGTCAGCGGCAGCGGTGTCCCTTGCGGGAACATGAAGGTTGTCGTGACGGGCCGCGCCAGGAGTCGGCCGGTCGCGGTGACGACGAGCGGCGTCACCACGGTGTTGTTCGACTCATTGCCTTCCGGGACCTCGTTGTTGGCGTCGGCAATCTCGGTGAGCTCGTAGGTGCCGGCGTTCAACTCCAAGGTGCGCTGCCGGAACAGCGATACCGACTCGCCTGGATTCAGGACGAACGACGCTGGAGGCCCGGACGACAAGCTGGTAGCCTCGATCCCGCGCCCCGGCACACCGTTCACTACTTCATTCAGGTTGATCAGCGTCATGAAGTGGCGGGCCGGCGCGGACCCGACGTTCTTCACGACCACCTCGTACCCGATGACATCGAGATCCGTGGGGTTCGTGGGCGTCAGGATCAGGTTTTGGATGACGAGGTCGGCAACACCGGCCGTCGCCGTGAAGGTGAGGTGTCCCGTGCCGAGCGTGACGGGCGACTGTGCCTCGTCCTGCCCGGCGTTTCCAAACACCCCTGGTGCAAACGGATCGAAGCCGTCGGCGGGTCCGTTATTGCGCGGATCGGCGATGCCGCGACCGGAGGCCTGCACGGCAAATCCGCCGACGACTCCCCCGGCTCCCAGTGTCCATTGCGTGAGTGCGGCGCGACCTAACCCATCGGTCGTGACCGTGCCGGTGGTCGGCACGATGCTGCTGCCGGTGCCCGAGGTGATCTGGAAATGCACGCGCGCGCCCACGACCGGGTGATCGAGCGCATCGGTGACCTGCACGGCGGGAACGCTGGCTACCGGAGCGTTTGGCGTCCCCGTCTGATCTGCGAGCGACGTAATCACCATCTTCGCCGGCAGCGCAAACTGGAAGTCGCTGAATCCGTCGGTCTGCCCTCCCGCACCGACGTCGAACATCAGATTGCTCGCATGGAGCGTGGCGGGTTTGAAGAGCCACTCGGCGGCGCGGCGCAGCGCACGCAAGCCGCGGTCTGCGAGATTCTGCGGAGCCGCGTCACCGGAACGTCCGATCGTGCCGGAGCCGCAAAAATCCGTGGAGTGCGGCAATGCCAGCACCACCTCGGCGTCCTTGCGGTGCAGCGTGATGAGCTCTTGCTGCTCGTGGAGCGGCGGTAACGGGAAGCTCCGGATACTGCACAACGAGACCGTCGCCGGCGGTGAAAGCCGGGTTGCGCCCAGCGGTGGGTCCGCAGACGCGCGCAGGCAATTGCCGAACAAGGGAATGTCGATGTCCAGATTGGGGCAGGCTGTGACCGTCACCGTCACCACTCGGCCGGATTGCTGCGCCGGAATATCGACGCGGTCGCCCGTGGCGTCGAAGACCACAAATCCACCCTGCGCCAGGTCGATCGTCTTGGAGTTACACTGTCCACCGTTGCACGCCGCGCCGTTCTCGATGCGGAACTTGATCGGCAACGTGCGCCCATCGACCAGACCAATGAACTCGCCTGTGTCCACGCGCCTCAGCCCGGAACCGGTAGACACCGGATCGACGTCGGCGAAGCCGAGCTCGGTGTTCGGCCCGAGCGTCACGCGGATCCGATAGTCCTTGGTCACGTCGAGATTCGAGGCCTTGGTATCCCAATTGACCTGGTACTGTTGATTCGCCGCGTCGAGTTGGACATCGGATGGGGCGAACGTCTTGATCGTCGCCGCGCAGGGGCGAATCAGTGACGGCGCCACGAGTGCCCCGAGCTCGCAGATCTCGACCGTCGGCCGCACGCCGGCGTTGAATGCGCCGGCTGTGAAGTTCGGATCGTTCGAGGGATTCTTGAAGATCGGAGGCAGGAAGAAGAAATCGGGATTGCCGCTGTGTGCGCCGTCAGACAGGGATGCGAGGGGACGACCGATCGGCGGGGTCAACGTGTCGCTCCGACAGGCGCAGACCAGCGCGACCGCGCCCGCGGTGAGCGTGAAACGAACAGCACGATTCATAGTTGCAACTCTCCTGCGGCGGACGACAGAACGAGAAACTCAGGGCTGGGCGCGACAGCGAACCTATCCGCGCGCGAGAGTCCCGCAAGTGGTGTGACATATGAGGTTAGTGATGCAAATTACTAACAGCGAAATTGCGCGAGTTGGTGGTTTTGAGGGTTTCGCGCTGCGCGTTAGTGCTCCGTCGCGAGCACCGCCTGGAAGTCTGGATAGCGCTCCAAGCCGCGCCACCACCAGTGCACCATCCCGTTGCGTCGGAACGAGTGATCGGGATGCGTGGCAACGTAGCGCTTGAGCACGGCGATGGCGCTGTCGTCCTGACCCATCACCGCGCGCGCGACCGCCTCGAATCCGAGAAATTCCTGCGTGGGGTCGATCTTGGGATCGGTCGACCGCGCACGCTCGATCACGTGTTGCGCGCTGTCCGGACGGCCCGCCCGGCCGATCACGCTTGCGACGAGGAATTGCCGGCCACGGGTCCAGTACGCGAGCTGCGGCGCCGGGGTCAGACTGTCCGCTTTGGCCGCGAGGCGCCACGCGCGATCGATATCGAGATGCGCGTTCGGAATCGTGAGCAACCAGATCTGACAATTCACGAAATTGACGCTCTTCGGGAATCGTCGCGCACCCTCATCGCACCACCGCTGCGCTTCGCCGAATTGCGCGAGGTCGTAAGAGCCGTAAAACAAGCGATCGAGGATGGCCTCGGCGTCGCGCAGATAGGCATCGGCGTCGTAGGCCGCGCGCGCCGCCAGGACCGCCGAGACAACGTCTTTGCGCGCATAGAGAAGATGACTGAGCGTGGCCTGGGCGGACGCGAGCTGCGGGTCGATACGCACGGCGGCCTGCAGGTCGGCTTGCGCGCTGTCCAGCAGCGCGGCTTTCCTGGCGGGATCCGAATCGAGATTCAAGCGCCAGCGGCTGTAGCGCAGCGTCCCCCGCAGCTGCAGGCCCGCGGCGCTATTGGGCTCGCGGTTCAGCACGCGTCTCACGTGTTCCGTCCCGACGCCAATCCACCGGGCCGAGACCTGTGGCTGGCGTTGCATGAGTCGCGCCCGGCTCAGCGCCAATTGGCCCCGTTGGAGCACGGGCTCGATCCATTGCGGATCGGCGCGCTCGGCGGCGGCGAGCAGCGAGTCGGCTTCATTGAATCCGGCAAACGAGCTGTCGGGAGGAACGCGCGTCAGCGCCGCTTCGCCGTCCTTGCGCGCACGCTCGGCGCGTTGCACGAGCGTCCAGGCGTCCACGCTGCGCGTGGCCGCGCGCTCATCGCGCAGCCGGATCTCGACACCGAGCCGCTCGCGCAGAAACAGCGCGGCCTGCTTCGCCACCGAATCGCGTATCGCCATCTGCGCGTCCGCGGGCAGCTGGAACGTTTGCCGCTTGATGTCCGCGCCACTCCCACCATCCACGAGTCGCACGGTCACGCGGACGCGGTTGCCGAGGTTGTCGACCTCGCCGTCGACGATATTCGCCGCGTTGAGAACGCGCGCGATCGAGTCGGGCACAATCGTCCGTCCGCGGAACGGCGCGACGCCGCCCCGAGACACGACGTCCAGCGCGTTGATGCTGCCGAGCTGATCGATCAACGCTTCGGTGAGGCCGTCGGCGAGGTAGCCGAGCGAGCTGTCGCGGCTCTCATCGGTGAAGTACAGCACCGCGACGCGATTCTGGCTGAGACCTCCCGTGCTCCCGGCACCACCGCCGCCGCGTCGCCCGAACAGGAGCCAGGCGCCGGCCACCAATGCGACGGCGCCGAGGCCGATGCCGAGGCCGAGCGGCCGGCGCCACAGCGTCGCGGCGCGCGTCGGCCGCCGCGCCGCGGTCACGCGCGACACCGTCCCCGTGCTTGCCGCCGTCAACGCCTTCGCAAATTCGCCCGACGTTTGATAGCGGTCGGCCGGGACTTTCTCGAGTGCGCGCTCGATCACGACCTCGAGTTGGTCGGGAATAGCGTCGCGCACGATTTTGAGCCGGGGCACGGCATCGAGTGAATGACGCGCCATGATCGCCTGCGCGGTCGGTCCCGTGAACGGCGGCTGGCCCGCGAGCGTCTCGTACAGCACACAGGCGAGACTGTAGATGTCGCTGCGACGATCGACGTTTCCCGATCCCGACGCCTGTTCGGGCGGCATGTAGGCCGGCGTGCCGATCGCGAGTCCCGTCTGCGTCAGCTTGTCGCCGCCCGCGGCGCTGACGGCACGCGCGATGCCGAAATCGGTCACGATCGCGTGGCCGCCCGACATCATGATGTTCTCGGGCTTGATGTCGCGGTGCACGACGTCGTGGTCGTGCGCATAGGCGAGCGCTTCGGCGACTTCCTTTGCGATTTGGAGCGCGTCGTCCACCGGCAGCTGTGGCTCGCGATCGAGCCGGTCGCGGAGGGACTCCCCTTCGACGAACGGCATGACGTAGTAGAGCGTCCCACCCGCGTCGCCCGAGTCGTAGACCGGCAAGATGTTGGGATGCTGCAGGCGGGCCGCGATCTTAATCTCGCGCAGGAAGCGTTCGCGGCCGAGCGCGATGGCGATCTCGGGTCGTAACGTTTTGAGCGCGACGAAGCGCTCATGCCGCGTATCGCGCGCGAGATACACCAAGGCCATTCCGCCACGGCCCAGCTCGCGATCGATGACGTAATGTGGCGGAAGCGCTGCGTTCAGGTCTGCAAACGGATCGGTCACCAGCTTAACGATAGTTCTGCCGCACGTGCTGAGCGAGCGCCCGGGCGAGGTCCGGAAGCAGCTCGCGCGGCCAGGGGGCGTTCATAAAGGAAAGCACGCGCCCCGAGACCGCCTCGATGACCATCATCCGCACCAGCACAGAATCGCTCTTACTGGCGAATGGATCGAGACGCCCGTAAACGGCGATCCCCGCGCTGGTGCGCCGCGCCAGGTCGACGGCGGCGACCTCCGGCTGCTTCTGTCCCCGCCAGCGCTCGCGCACCACGTCCTGGGAAACGGCGGTCAGCGGCGGCGAGCTGTCGAGCCGGGCCGTTACCTCCTGGGCGAGCCGCACCCGCCACGCCTCGAGCCCGGGGACGAAGATGTCGAACGGGGCGACCGCGACCAGGGTCGGCTGCGGTGCATGCCGGCGGACGTATCCCACGAAGCTCACGGCGCCGGCAATGGTAAGCATGACGACCAGCGTCGCCAACGCGATCAGCCAGCGTTTGGAAGTCATCGGCGCGTAGCTTCGCACTCAGTCGCGCGGTTCACAAGGAGTCCGCGCGAATTCGCCGCGCCGAGCAGTTTTTTGCTGGCGCGCGCGACTCAGGCCCTCCGGTGGCGGTGACTGGCCGTTGAGATCCGGCGGTTACGATGTTCGCGCATGGTGACCGTCTGCACCGTTCTGCCGCCTCCGGAGCGCCCGCGCATCGACGCCGCGGGTGACGGCTGCTTCGACACCCTTCACGCCGATTCGCTGCGCGAAGCACTCTACGTCGCTCGGCGCCGGCGCGTCGATGCCATGGTCATCTCCGTCCATCGGTGTCACGGCGAGGCGCTGCCCGGGATCGCCCGGTTCGTGCGTGAGTTTCCCGCGATCCCGGCCGTGGCGCTCGTGTCGCGGCACGACCGCGAGGCCACCGAAACGTTGCTGCGGCTGGGCGCCACCGGCGTGCGCAGCGCCGTGGATTGTACCGAGCCCGACGGCTGGCGCCGCTTGCGCGAGCTCGTGGGACATCCGGCCTCTCCCGTTGCGGCGCGGATCCTGGCGCGCCTGATCCCGGCGCTGGGAAACCCGCCTCCACCGGACGAGACGCAGCTGTTCTTCGAAGCGGTCGCGCGCCTGGCGCCGGCGCTGAGCACGGTGCGCGGGCTCGCGCGGCATCTCCGTGTCCGGCCGAGCACGTTGATGTCGCGCTTTCATCGTGCCGGCATTCCGTCACCGAAGAGCTATCTGGCCGGGATGCGCCTGCTCCACGCGTCGTTCCTGTTTCAGAATCCTGGACTGTCGGTGTCCGATGTGGCGTACCGCATGGACTACTCGTCGCCGCAGAGTTTTGGCCGCCATCTGCGCGCCGTGCTGGGCGTGACCGCTGGTGAGTTTCGCCGGCGCTTTCCTTTTGATGTGGCGGTGGCGCGGTACATCGATCTGCTGATCATCCCGTACCGGGAGGCCCTGCGTGCGTTTCACCCCTTCAACGCGGGGTCGTGGGACCAAGGCCCGAGCGCCGCAGCGGTCTCTCGGGCGGGGTGATCCTTAATCGGCTGCGGGTCGAATCTGGTGCTCGGCCGTCGCCTGATCGCGCCGCAGGACGGAGAATCGGGCGATCCCGCCGCGGAGCCTTTCGGCCAGCTGGGCGAGCTGCTGCGATGTTGCCGTCAGCTCGCCCATGGAGGTGATCTGCGCTGCCGTCGCAGCCGCCGTGGTGTTGGCGCTATCCGAGGAAGCTGTCGAGATACTGGCCACTTGCTGTAGCGACTGTGCCAGCTCCGCGAGGCGCTGCGCCTGGCTGCGCGACACTTCCGCCGTGGCGTTCACGAGATCACCCATCAGCTGGACGCCCTGATGCAGCTCCTGGAGCGCGCCGTCCGCTTCGGCGGCGACGGCGCCGATGTCCCGCACCTTCGCCTCGCCCGACTGCATCGCACGCGCAGCGGCCTCGATCCCCGTCCGCAGCTCGCTGACCAGCTCGGCGACTTCGCGCGCGGACTTCCCTGCCTCGGCCGCGAGTGTCCGCACTTCGTCCGCCACGACGGCAAATCCTTCGCCGTGCTCCTCGGCGCGTGCCGCTTCGATCGCCGCATTCAGCGCCAGCAGATGCGTTTGCCGCGCGATCCGCGCGATCGTCTGCGCGAACACGCCGATCCGCTCTGACATCCCCGACAAGCCCGCCACCGTGGACGCCGTGGCGCGCACCTCCTCGCCTACGGCGCGCAGCGTTGCGCTCGCCCGCGCGACGCGCTCTCTGCCCCGCTCCGCCGTGCCGACGAGTCGCGAGGAGTCGACCTGCATCAGCTCCGCGCGTACCCGCAGCGACTCGGCCTGATCGGCGGCTTTCGCGCTTTCCCCCCGCGCGCCGTCGGCCAGGCCGCGCTGATTGCCCAGGTCCTGGGCGAGGCCCTGCGACGTCTGCGTGAGTGCTTCGGTCGTCGCATGCAGCTCCTGCGCTGCGGCGGCCAGCTCTTCGGCGAACGCCGCGACTTCATCGGCCTCGCGCTGCACGGTGGAGATCGTCGTGCCGATCTCCTCGAGCATGCGGTTAAAGCTCTTTTCCAGAAACCCGAGCTCGTCGGCCTCGGTCGCGGCGGCACGGACCGCGAGGAACCCCTGCTCCGCTTCGCCCATCACGCTGCGCGCACGCCGAATCCGCTGAATGAGCGTCGCGGGAATGCGCTTCAGCGCCATCGCGACGACGATGAAGAGGCCGGTCTCGAGGTAGGCGAGCGTGTCGAGGCCCGTGCCGCCGGGGGAGAGCTGGCCGTGCGCCCAGCTCGCGACCAGGTACGCAAGCGACGCGACGAGCACGAGGAAGTCCCCCACGGCCTGTCCCTGATCGAACGCGTACGGCAGCACGGCAATGAAGAGCGCGGCGACGACACCGCCGTGCCCGAACCAGATGACGAGGACGTTGACGAGCACTACATCGAGCAGCGGCAGCAGATAGATGAACCACCAGCGATACCAGCCACGCTCGTTGATCAGTCCGACGATGCCGTTGATGACCGCGGCGCCGCCCGCGAGCAGGACGATCGTCCCGAACCGCGTATCGGTGACGCCCCCCAGTTTGCCGAGCACGCCGAGGACCAGCAGCGCGGCCGCGATGGCCCAGCGGCGGCGATGGCTGCGCTCGAACGTCTCGAGATCCTTGAAGCGCTGCTCGCGCGCGGTGGCGTCGTCGTGCCAGCCGCGCGCGCGTGCCGCGAACGAGAGACGGGGCGGCGGGTTCGTCATTTCCCCGGTGCGAGCCCCAGCTCGGAAGCGGTCAGGAATGCCTCGACGCGATACCCGGCGCGCTCGATCGCCTCGCGGCCCCCTTCCTCCCGATCCAGCACCGCCATCACGCCGAGCACATGACCGCCCTCGGCCTCGACGGCGCTGACGGCCTCGCGTGCGGAACTGCCCGTGGTGAGCACATCCTCAACAATGACGACCGGATAGCCGGTTGCAAAGCAGCCCTCGATGCGTTGGCCGGTGCCGTGGCTCTTGGGCTGCTTGCGCACGGTGAAGGCGTCGAGCACCTGGCCGCGGCGCTTCGCGGTCAGGGCGAGCGCGTACGCGATCGGATCGGCGCCGAGGGTCAGGCCCCCGACGGAGCGCGGGGTCCAGCCGCGCGCGGCCAGACGATCGAGCCCGAGCCCGCCCACGACCGCCAGCCCATCGCCGGACATCGTGGTCAGCCGGGCATCGATATAGAAGGAAGACCGCCGGCCGGATGCGAGGACGAAGTCGCCGCGCCGGACGGAGCGCGCGAGCAGGAGGTCCCTGAGCGTGTCCCTTAGGTAGTAGTAGTCGCTACTACTATTCACTAGTCCGCTTGCCAACGATGTTCTTCAGCGCTCCCAGCAGGCCGCGTGACTTGGGACTCTCCGTTGCTCCCGCCAGCGCCGCTTCCAGATCGTCCGCGAACGCCGTGACGGTCGGCTGGCGATCGCCGGGCTGCCGGGAGAGGCCCTTCATGATCGCGGCCTCGAGCGCAGGCGAGAATTTTCGGTCGCTGGCTTCGGAGAGCGGCTTCGGTTTTCCGCTGAGCAGCTGTTGGAACAGCTCCCGCGGGCTGCGCCCATCGTGCGGATGGCGGCCGGTCAACATGTAGTACGCGATCTTCGCGAGACTGTAGATGTCGGCGCGGCCGTCGACCAAATCGCCGGAGAGCGCTTCGGGCGCGACGTACTGCAGCGTGCCGACGAAGAAGCCGGTGCGCGTCAGCCGCTCCTCGGGAGGCAGCTCCGCGTCCCGCGCGATCCCGAAATCGAGCAGCTTCACGGTGCGTGTGCGCGCGTCGTACATGATGTTCTCGGGCTTCAGGTCGCGATGGATGATGCCCGCGGCGTGCGCCGCGGCCAGGGCGTCGGCCAGCTGGCGCACCAGCGAAATGGCGTCCGCCGGAGCGAGCGGACCATCGCGGTGTAGGAAGTCCGCGAACGATTCCCCGGTCGCCCATTCGAGCGCGAGGTAGTAGAGCCCGTCCGATTCGCCGAAGTCGTAGGTGCGGACAACGCCGGGATGCACGACGCGGGTCCCATACCCGGCCTCGCGCAGGAAGCGTTTGACGACGGTGGGGTCGCCCCTCAAACGCTCGCGCAATACCTTGAACGCACAGGCGCCGCGCTCGGGATGCTCGGCGCGGTACACCTCCGCCGTCCCTCCTTCGCCGACGCGCTCGAGGAGACGGTAGCCGGCTATCGCCCTGCCGGCCAGGTTTTCGAGAGCCATGAGGTTTGTGCGCGAAACTAACGTCCCGCTTTGAGGCTCTGCAAGTGACGCGACGTTCAGGTTTGGGAGGAGCACCGCTGGCCATCGCCGCTTTGTGTCTGGGCGGCTGCGGGCCGTTGCCGCCCGCGGCGGCGCCCGGTGCACCGCAGCGTGGACCGACGATCCCGCGGCTGTTCGACGCGTCATCGGTCTACCGCTCGATGGGCGCCCTCGTCGGCGGCGGGGCGCTGCCGTTCATCGCATCGGTGCGGTATCTCGCCGGTCCGACACCCGACTCCACGCTCGCGCTGTTTACCGTTTCGCTCACCAATCAAACGCTCTCGTTTCAACGCCGGGGCGCGGAGTTCGTCGCCCAGTACCGCGTCGAGGCCTCGTTCCGGACCGACAGCACGAGTCGCGTGGCCATCCGGCAGATCGGCAGCGACGAACAGATCCGGGTCCACAATTTCCAGGAGACGCTGCGCACCGACGAGAGCGTGATCTTTCAGCAGTTCCTGACGCTGCCGCCCGGCGCGTATTACGTGATGGCGATGGTGCGGGATCGCAACGGCCCCGCGTTCGCGCGCGCCGAGCGGGCCGATACCGCGCCGCGCTTCGCGCAACCCGCGACGGCGAAGCCCATCGCCGTGTACACCGCCGAAGGCCGGTCGCGGCGCGGTGAGCTCCCGAAGCTGGTCGCCAATCCGCGCGCCACGCTCCCCTACGGTCCGGACTCGATGCGCTTTTATGTCGAGCGCTACGGCGCCTCACCGACGAGGGGAACGGGGGTCGCGCGCGTTGTCGACGCCGCAGATCACGAGTTGTGGCGCGATTCCGTACGCTTTCGCGGCGACACCGCCCTATCCACGGCGACGGTCGTCGTCGTGCCCGCCAGCCTGCCCGTGGGGCAGGCCGAGCTGCAGATCGTGAGCGGCGGGGATACGACGCGGACCCGCTTCCTGGTAAGCTTCTCCAGTCAGTGGGTCATCACGAATTTCGATGAGATGATGAGCTTGTTGCGTTACTTCGACCGCCAGGATTGGGTGGATTCGCTGCGCCGTTCGCCACCGGACCGCCGCCCCGACGTCTGGCGGGAGTTCTGGAAAGCGACCGATCCGGTGCCACTGACACCGGAAAACGAAGCGATCGACGATTACTTCCGCCGCGTCCAGCAAGCCAACATCCGCTTCTCGGATGAGGGAGAGCCTGGATGGCTGACCGAGCGCGGCGAGGTGTTCATCACGCTCGGGGAGCCCGATGAGATCACAGACCTCTCGACTACTATGGATCGCACCGGCATGCGAGTACTCCGCTGGACCTATTCGTCACACCGCCTGGTCCTGTACTTCCAGGACCAAACCGGCTTTGCCCGGTACCGGCTCACTCCCGGGTCACGCGCCGATTATCAGCGGGTCCTCGCCCGCGTGAGACAATCGAGCAAGTGAGCCCGCGCGGCGCCCTCTGGATTGCGGCGCTCGCGGGGCAGGCACTGCTGGCGTCGAACGCCTGGACGCAGGCACCGGTCCCGCCGCCTGCGGCGGATCACACCGCCACCTATCGTGCCGACTCCCTGCGCCTGGCGGGTCGCCCCTGGCACGCGGCGGAGACGTTGCTGGCCGCGGCGCGCCGCGATCCCAATCCCAACGCCTTCCTGATCGTCGAGGGCGCCAAAGCGGAAGTCCACGCGCGCCGCTATGAGCGCGCCTGGCAGCTGCTCGTGAGCCAGCCCTGGCTGAACGTCTATCTGGACGGTGAAGCGCTCGCCGTGCTGGCGCAGGCGGAGTTCGGCACGGGCCGGAATGCCGAGGCGGCGGCGCACTTTCAGATGGCGCGGGTGCGTGCCCCCGCGGCGCGGGCGCCGCTGCTCGCGGTGCGCGCCGGCCTCGCATTCGATGCCGCCGGCCAGCCCGATAGTGCAGCGGCCGCATTTGCCGCCGCGCGCGCGAGCGGGAAGCTCGCCAGCATCGATACCTGGTTGCGCGTGCGCCAGGCCCGCGTCAGCCGCGACACCGCGGCCGCTACGCAGCTGCTCGCCGACCTGCCGCTGCCCGCCGCGCGCAGTGCGCCGGTGGCACGGGCCGGCTCGCTCCTGCTTGCCGGCGACACCACCCGCGCGATCGATGCATTCGCCGCGGCAGGGAAGGGCGGGTTCGACGCGGCGCGGCTGGCGCTCGCGACGGGCGATTCGGGCCGGGCGCGCACGCTGCTCTACGCGCTGCTCGCGCGGGACCCGCTGAGCGATGAAGCGGCCGCCGCGGTGAGCCTCGCCCTGCGGCCGCTCGCCCCGCGGCTGCCGGCCGAACATGTGGCCCTCGCGCGCGCGATGAATCGCCGCGCGACGACGCGCGACGCGCGGCTACATGTGGAGCACGCGCTCCGGTCCGGCGATTCGAGCGCCACGACGCTTCTACTGTATGGCGAGCTGCTGATGGCGTCGGGGCGCCTGCGCGAAGCGGCGCAGGCGTACGCCGCCGCCGGCCGCGACTCCGCCGCTCGCGCGCTCGCGATCTACCGCCGCGCTCGCGTGCTCGTGCGCCTGGCCGATCCGACCGCCGTCGCAGCACTGTCCGGATTCGCGCAGCGGTATCCCGGCGACAGCGCGGCGCCGGGCGCGCTCTACGTCCTGGGCGATCTGTACGAGGGCCGGGACGACTGGCGTGAAGCGGGCCGCTGGTATGGAGAGCTCAGCAGCCGCTACCCGACGGACCCGCGCGCGTCCCTGGCGCGCTTCCGCCTCGCGGCGCGAGCGGAGAGCGTCGGTGAACCCGACAGCGCCGCCGCGCTGTACCAGGCGGAGATCGATGCCTCGGGACCGCAACGCACGGCGGCGCGCTTCTGGCTCGGCAAGATGGCTGCGGCGCGCGGCGACAAGGACAAGGCGCGCGCGCTCTGGATGGCGCTCGCGCGCGAGGACTCGCTCGGGTACTACGGCATGCGCGCGCGGCGCGAGACGGGCCTTCCACCGCTCGCGTTCGCGGCGTCCGCCGACACGACCACGCCGCCGGCGCCGGTGCTCGCGGGGTTGGCGCGCATCGATACGCTGCTGCTCGCGGGACTCGACACCGAAGCGCAGGCCGAAGTCCGTGTCGTGCTCGCGCGTCCGCCGACCGACCTCGATGCGCTGCTCGCGTGGAGCGAGGGGCTGAGCATGCGCGGCTACGGATCAGCCGGCGTGCGATTGGGGTGGCAAGCCGCGCTCCTCGCGCCCGGAGACGTACGGGTGCTGCGCGCGATCTTTCCGTGGCCCAATCGCGCCGCCGTCGAAGCGGAGGCGCAGGAGTTCGGCGTCGACGCGCTCCTGCTCGCCGCGCTCGTGCGCCAGGAAAGCGTCTTTGACGTCGAGGCGTTGTCACCGGCCGGCGCGCGCGGCCTCGCGCAGCTGCTGCCGAGCACGGCGTCGCTCATGGCGCGCGGGCTGGACGTCACGTTCTACCCGGACTGGATTACGGTCCCCGATCTGAACCTCCACTTGGGCGCGGCACATCTCGCCGAGCTGCTGCGGCGCTTCGGCCGCATCGACGCGGCGGTCGCGGCGTACAACGCCGGGCCGAATCCCGTGCGCCGCTGGCTCGAGCGGGCCGGTGCCAACGACCCCGATCGGTTCATCGAGTTGATCCCGTATCCCGAGACACGCGGCTATGTCCGCAGCCTCTTGCGAAATCGCGAGTTGTACCGGGCGTTGTACGAACCGTAGAAATCCCGCTTGACAGCCTCCAGAGCCGCGGGTCTTTTCTAGCCGTCCACGTTGGGATGGGGAACAGACTCTGCAGGAGGCGGATCGTGATCAAGGGAAAGGTGAAGTGGTTCAATGACGCCAAGGGCTACGGCTTCATTGAGCAGGAAGGCGGCGAAGATGTCTTCGTGCATTTCTCGGCGATTCAGATGGACGGCTTCAAGACCCTCGCCGAGGGTCAGGTTGTGGAGTTCGAAGTGAAGCAAGGAGACAAGGGGCTCCACGCGACGAACGTCGTGCGCGTCTAGCGCCCCCCCGCCTCGCCTTCACCACCCCGCCCGCTCCTTCGGGCGGGGTTTAGTTTTCCCGCCATGCCGCCGCGCCCCGCGCCGCCGATTCCCGCTACCTCCGCCGGAAAGACGAACGTCTTTCTGGTCGACGGCTACGCGCTGATCTATCGCGCGTTCTTCGCCATGATCGCACGGCCACTCACCACCAAGAGCGGCGAGAATACGTCCGCGGTGTGGGGCATCACGAATTTCCTGCTGCGGCTGTACGAGAACTATCATCCCGCGTACATCGGCTGGGTCCACGATCGCGGGGTGTCGTTCCGGCAACAGGAATACCCCGAGTACAAGGCGACGCGCGAAAAGCTGGGTGAGGAGCTGCAGCAGGACTTCGATCGCTCGCTCGAGCGCGTGTGCCAGATTCTCGATGCGTTCCATATCCCGGTTATCGCGATCAACGGCTATGAAGCAGACGACGTCGTCGCCACGCTCGCCGATCGCGCCGCCAAGCGGGACCTCCAGGCCGTCATCGTCTCCGGCGACAAGGACTTTTATCAACTGATCGGTCCCGGGATCGCCCTGCTCAATCCGGGACGCGGCGGCCAGGCGGCGGTCGAAGAACAGTGGGTCGATCAGGCGAATGCCAGCGAGCGGCTCGGTGTGCCACCCGCGCGGGTCGTGGATTATCTCGCCCTGGTCGGCGACACCTCCGACAACATTCCGGGCGTGAAGGGGATCGGCGACAAGACCGCCGTGCAGCTGCTCGAGACCTACGGCGATCTCGACACGATTCTCGCGCGCGCCGCCGAGATTACCGGGAAGCGGCCGCGCGAGGCGCTGCTGCAGCAGGCCGATAACGCGCGGCTCTCACGCCAGCTCGTCACGCTGCGGCGCGACGCGCCCGTCGAGCTGGACCTCGAGCTGCTCCGCGTGCGTACGCCCGATCTCGAGACGCTGGCCTCGCTGTTTACCGAGCTCGAATTCCGCACGCTGATCCCGAAGCTCAACGATCTGGCGTCCGCGGGGACCGCGCCTCCGGCAACAGAACCCGGCGCAGTGGCGGCGCCCGAGTCACCGCCCGCCGCGCGCGCCCCCGTTTTGGCGGATCCCTCGATCGTCGACGACCCGGCCGGTTTGCCGGCGCTGATGCAGGAGCTGCGTGCGGCGCGCCTCGTCGCGCTGCAAACCGAACCCGATCTCGCCGGCATGTCGTTCGCGGTCGCGCCGGGCCGGTCGTGGTATCTCCCGTTCGGACATCAAGCCCGCGAGGGCGAGTTCACCGCGACGGCGCCGGTTTCCCGCAACCTGCCGCCGCTCGCGAGCGACGCACTCGCCCCGCTCCGCGCGTTGCTCGCCGATCCGGCGGTGCCAAAAGCAGGGCACGACATCAAGGTTGCGTGGGTCGCGCTCGCGCGCGCGGGAATCTCCCTCGCCGGCGTCGCCTACGACTCGATGGTCGCGAGTTTCGTCCTGGATCCGGGCAATCGGTCGCACGCCATCAACGACCTCGCGCGCGAGCATCTCTCCGTCGAGCTGCCGACGACGGCGCAACTTTTGGGGAAAGGGAAGGGCGGGGCAACCGAACGCACGTTCGCCCAAGTGCCGGCAGCCGAAGCCGCGCGCGTGTCGGCCGCGCAGGCCGAGATGGTCCTGCGCCTGGAAGAGACCTTTCGGTCGGACATTGAAGCGCACCATCTCAAGCGGTTGCTCGAGGAGATCGAGATTCCGCTCATTCCGGTGCTCGTGGACATGGAGGCGACGGGCATCGTCGTGGATCGCGTGCTGCTGGGCGAGATGTCGCGCGGCTTCAACAAGGAGCTGACCCAGCTCGAGCTCGACATCTACCGCGCCGCGGGCGGCGAGTTCAACATCAACTCGACACCCCAGCTCCGCACGGTGCTGTTCGAGCGCCTGAAGCTGCCGGTCCAGAAACGCACCAAGACCGGCGCCTCGACCGACGTCGAGGTCCTCGAGCAGCTGGCCGCACTCGGCCATGAAGTCCCCCGCCTGCTGATCGAATACCGGGAGCTGACGAAGCTCAAGTCCACATACGTCGACGCGCTGCCCGGTTACATCCGGTCCGACGGCCGGGTGCATACGAGCTTCAACCAGACCGGCGCCGCTACCGGCCGCCTGTCGTCCTCGGATCCGAATCTCCAAAACATCCCCGTCCGCACCAAGCGTGGCGGCGAAATCCGGCGCGCGTTTGTCGCCCCGCCCGGCCACTTGCTGCTGACCGCCGACTATTCGCAGATCGAGCTGCGCTTGCTGGCGCATTTGTCCGAGGATCCGTCGTTCGTCGCGGCGTTCCAGCGCGGTGGTGACATCCATCGCCAGACGGCGGCGGTCATCTTCGGCGTTCCCGAAGCGAGTGTCACGGGCGAGATGCGCGCGCGGGCGAAGACGATCAACTTCGCCACGATTTACGGGCAGGGAGCGTTGGCGCTGTCGCGCCAGCTCGGGATCACGCTCGAGGAAGCGAAAGCCTTCATCAAGCAGTACTTCGAGCGCTTCGCAGGCGTGCGCGCCTGGCTGGATCGGACGATCGAGGAGGCCCGGCAGAAGGGATTCGTCGAGACGCTGTTTGGCCGGCGCCGCTACATCCCCGAGCTCCGCGACCGCAACTTCAGCATTCGTTCGTTCGGAGAGCGGACGGCCACCAACTCACCGCTGCAGGGGTCGGCGGCCGATCTGATCAAGATCGCGATGATCCGCATCCATGCGACGCTCCGGCAGGAGAATTTGCGGGCCAAGATGGTGCTCCAAGTCCATGATGAGCTGGTGTTTGAGGTCACCGAGCAGGAGCGGTCAGTTGCCGGTGCCCTTGTAAAACGCGAGATGGAAGGGGTGGCCAGTTTGCGTGTGCCGCTGCTTGTAAGTGTCGGTGCTGGAAAGAATTGGATCGATGCTAAGGGTTAAGCACGCCTCTTGCAGGATCGTAGCCCCGGGCCCACAATAGGGGCGTCGATTCTGCCTTTCCGGATCGACGCCCTTTCGCGCCCGGAGGGTAAGCTGTGAAGTCACGCGGTTTCACTCTGATCGAGCTCCTGATCGTGGTGGTGATCATCGGGATTCTGGCTGCCTTTGCCATCCCGAAGTTCGCCAACACGAAGCAGAAGGCGTACGTCGCCCAGATGAAGTCGGACCTCAAGAACCTGGCGACGGCGGAAGAGGGCTTTTTCTACGACAGCACGTTCTATACGAACAGTCTGCCGGCGCTCAACAATTTCCGGTCTTCGACCGGCGTCACGTTGAACGTGCTCGAGGCCACGCCCATGGGCTGGTCCGCGCGCGCCACGCATGCGCAGACCACGCGGCAATGCGTCCTGTTTCAGGGGGCGGCGACGCCCGTGGCACCCGCCACGACCGAGGGCAAGATCACCTGCACCTAGATCCGCCCTATCGTGAATTCGAACGCCGCCGTGAGGGGATGCGCTTCGCCCTGAGCGGCGGCGTTTGGCTTCACCGGCACAAGATCCACGATGAGCCGATGGTGCACCTGGTGAGCTCGGACAAAGAGCGCCTGCTCGCACTGGGCCGCGAGCTCGGATTTCACGAGCGGTGGCTGCAGTACAAACCGCTCAAGAATCCCGACACGGGTGTCCGCGTTCCGGCCTGGCATTGGGACGTGTGGGGAGAGAAGCTCCGGCTGCTCGATCCTACGTAGCTTCTTCGACGTCTTCCTCACGCCCGTGGCGTGGCGCCCGCACGCCCGGCCACCAGTTCCAGCGTCCCGCGATGTGCATGATCGCCGGTACCAGGACCATGCGGATCAACGTCGCGTCCAGCAGCACGGCGACCGCGAGCCCGAACCCGATGAACTGGACGGCGAGCACGCGCGTGAACGCGAA
>Ga0070696_100000276_pt1 | contig 30780 bp, 28 predicted proteins | sample KBSK1253metaG_FD_65474 | JGI IMG/M metagenome (GOLD analysis project Ga0070696, IMG submission 65474) | Corn, switchgrass and miscanthus rhizosphere microbial communities from Kellogg Biological Station, Michigan, USA - KBS K1-25-3 metaG | ecosystem: Host-associated > Plants > Roots >... | reverse complement strand
CTCGACTGGGTCGCGGACTGGGTGGGCTCCGGCCGGCCACTGCTCGGGAAACCGACGCATTTCGAGACGCGTGATGGCTCGTTCTGATGAACGAATCGATTCTCATCTCGGCGCGTGAGCATCTGCGGAATGGCACGGCGATTCCCGCGCATCCGCTCGCGCTGACAGCTGCGCGGAGGCTGGACGAACGCCGCCAGCGCGCGCTGAGCCGCTACTACTTCGATGCGGGCGCGGGTGGTATCGCCGTCGGCGTGCATACGACGCAGTTCGCGATTCGTGAGAAGCACCACGGGATGTACCGGCCCGTGTTGGAGCTCGCCGCCGAGACAGTGCGCGCGCGACGTGCGGCGCACCCACGGCCGTTCGTCATGGTCGCCGGTTTGTGCGGGCGCACGCCGCAGGCTGTCTCGGAAGCCGAGATCGCGCTGACGTACGGCTACGATTGCGGACTGCTGAGCCTCGGCGCTCTCGCCGACGCGACGATGGACGAGCTGCTCGCGCACTGCCGAGCCGTTGCCGACGTCATCCCGCTTTTTGGGTTTTACCTGCAACCCGCGGTCGGCGGTCGTGTGCTGGATTACCCCTTTTGGCGTGAGCTCGCCGACATCCGCAATCTCTGGGCGGTGAAAGTCGCGCCTTTCGATCGCTACCGGACCATGGCGGTCGTCCGCGCCATCGGCGAATCCGCGCGGGACGACGTGGCCTTGTACACCGGCAACGACGACAACATCGTCGGCGATCTCACCACCCCCTTTCCGGTCACCATCGGTGGCGAGAGCCGCGTGCGCTGGATGGATGGCGGGCTGCTCGGACAGTGGGCCGTATGGACCCACCGCGCCGTGGACTTGCTGCGACGGGCGAAGGCGGCCCGCGAAGGAGGAGGGCTCGAGGTCGAGCTCCTACGTGAAGGTGCGGCGCTCACCGACGCGAACAGCGCGATCTTCGACGCGGCCAACGGGTTCGCGGGGTGCATCGCCGGCATTCACGAAGTGCTCCGGCGACAAGGTCTGCTCGCGGGCACCTGGTGTCTGGATCCGGACGAGTCGCTGTCGCCGGGACAGTCGCAGGAAATCGACCGCGTCTGTCGCGCTTATCCGTTTTTGGCGGACGACGAGTTCGTGGCGGAACGGCTGGACGACTGGTTGGCGTGAGCGCCGGAAACGAGGAGGGATGCAACCCAGGTCTCTCGCGCCGGCAGCTCGAAGCGCTCACGCCACGCGCGCGCCTCGGTCACGCTCGTGTCGAACACGGGCGAATCTCCGGTGATCACGCCGCGATCGAACAGCGTTGGAACTTCTTTGCGCAGCGCGAGCCGCGGTACTCCCTTGCCGTCGCGGTAGAATACCCTGCCGCCAGCGACGAGCCCAGTCGCGAGAGCGCGCTCGAGCTGCTGTAGGCCACGGAAGAGACCGTCGATCGAGCAACCCGAGGCCTGCTCGGCGGTGGGATCGACGCCGATGGCGAGAAACCGATCGTCGCGCCACTCGCGCGCGCTGCGGAGCGGAGCGCCGTGCGCCTTCCATTGGCTCAAGAAGTCGTCCACTGCCTCGAGCAGAACATTTGCTTCGTCGCCTAGAAGTGGGCGATCGCTGGCGAAAACCCAGACGCGGGCATCACTGGGTAGCTCGTGAAAACTGATTCTTGGCATTGAAGAGAAAACTACACACCGCTAGGCCTCTCAGCGCATTCGGTCATCGCGGAATACGCGGAGCACGCTGCCAAGGACGCGGTCACAGCAGAGGTCACTCTTCCTCGGGGCGTCCAAACATCAGCAGCACGAAGTGGCGATCCTCTTCCTTCGCGAAGACGTACACGTAGTCGCCCGGCATGAGCACCGTCGTTCCTTTCGGGGCGATCATCTCGTCGCCGCGGATGAGAAGCGCGGCTGCTGCGCCGTCCGGAAAGGGGAGATCGGCCAGAGGGGCGCCGGCCACGGCCAACGCTTCGTCGACGTAAAACGCCATGAGCTCGCCCTTGATCGGCGCCATCGATTCCAGCTCGAGGACCGCGTGCGGTCGTGGCGGCTCGTCGACCTCCATTCCGAACAGTTTGGTCGCCCACGGCACCGTCGCGCCGGGAAGAATGGCGTTCACGACGACGACGAAGAACACGACGTTGAAGATCACATGCGCGCCCGGTACGCCTTCCAGCACTGGATAGATCGAAAGCACGATCGGCACCGCGCCACGCAGTCCAACCCATCCGACATAGCCCGCCTCGCGCAGCGAATACCGGAAGGGGAGCAGACACGCGAGCGTCAGCAGCGGACGCGCGACGAACGCGAGAATGGCGGCCAACAGCAGTCCCGGAATCGCTACCGCGGGAAGCTGCGAGGGGAACACCAGGAGACCGAAGACGAGGAACATGACGATCTGCGACAGCCAGGCCATCGCGTCGTGCGTGCGAAGCACGCCGGCGCGATACGGGACATACCCGTTGCCCACGACGATTCCCGCGACGTAGACCGCGAGAAAACCGCTGCCGTGCAGTAGCGTCGGAAGGCCGAACGAAAGCAGCGCGACAGCCAGGGTGATCACCGGATAGAGGCCGAGCGCGCGAAGTCTCAACCAGCCGAGCGCCTTCCGCGCGCTCCACCCGACGAGAAGTCCAAACGCGCCTCCAATCGCGAACTCGACGATCACGTCGAGCGCGAGTCCCGGGATGCTCGGTCGTTCGCCACGCACCAATGCCGCGGTCAAAGCGAGCGTGAGAATCACGGCCATCGGGTCGTTGAGACCGGATTCCACCTCGAGCGTGGACCCGACTCGACGGCGGAGTCCGATGCCGTTGACTCGCAGCACCGAGAACACGGCCGCCGCGTCGGTCGACGACACAATTGCGCCCAGGAGCATTGCTTGCGGCCAATCGAATCCGAGCAGGCGCGCGCCGGCGCCAGTCAGCGCCGCGGTCCCGGCAACGCCAACGGTCGCGAGCACGCTGGTGGGAGCCACCACTCGTTGGAGCGCCGCGCGCGGTGTGTTCAGCCCGCCGTCGAAGAGAATGAGCACGAGCGCAGCCGTGCCGATTCGAAACGCGAAACTGTAATCGTCGAATGCGATGCCACCGACCCCTTCACTGCCGGCGAGCATCCCGATCGCGAGAAACACGAGCGCGACGGGTATTCCAGTTCGCTCGAACGCGCGCGAAAAAACGACGCTCGCTACTACCAGCGCAGCGAACGTCGTGAACAGAACTGCCGTGGCGAGAGGCTCGACTTGCACCTATGAAAGGTGATAGGTGGTTGGTGGTCGGTGATAGGGAGTCCGCCATCACCGATCACCGATCACGATCACCCACCACCGATCACCCACCACCTACCACCTACCACCTACCACCTACCACCTACCACCTATCACCTATCACCTATCACCCACCACCCACGACTACGATTTCACCGTCAACGGTATCGGGTTTCTCAGAATGATCGGCTTCTCCTCATTCCGGAAATGCAGTACGCGCCAGAACCAACTCTCCTCGCGCGGCTGTCCTCCATGCTCCATCACGAACTTCGCGACCTCCGCGATGTGCTCGGGATCCATTCGGAGACAGCCATGCGACGCAGCCTCGCCGAGTCTGTAGGTCTCCGCGGTACCGTGAATGAAATAGTCCGGCTCCTTGAAGAAGATCTTCACCACCTTCATCGGGTTTCCGGGCTGCCCGGGAGCCTGCGCGGTGTACTTCCTCGCCCACGCCGCGTTGGGCGGCGGCGTCCAGCTTGGATTCCACACCAATCTGCGGATCATGTATTCACCTGGCGGAGTGGGGTAGCTCGACGTCCCCGGCGAAATCGGATACTGCCACACGAGTGTGTCGGCCTCGTACATCTTGAGCCTTCGATCCGACAGATCTGCCACCAGTCGAAGGTTGGGCGCGGGCGGCGCCTTCGTGGCGTCCAGGCTGTCGCGACCAACCAACCAAGCCGTACCAGGGATCGCCGCGAAAATCACGGGGGCGATCGCCAAAAGCATCGTTCTGCGGTTCAATTGCATCGTCCTGCTCGCTTCCTGGATGTAGGACCCGTCACAAAGGCAAACGACGTTCCATTGGGCGACTAATGTTTGTCCCCTTGCAGACCCTACCGTTGGCGCATACGGATAAGCGATCCCAACCTTCACATCCTCGAGCATGACGAACGACGTGCGCAGTGCCCCGCCTGCAGTTCCCGATCGGCGCGCCTTCCTCGGGTACTTCTCCTCTATTGGATTCGGCGCGTCTCTCTTGCCTGGTGTGCTGTGGGCGAAGGTTGCCGAGGGCGCCGAGATCACGAAGGAAACGATCGCCGTCGCCGAGGAGATTGCCGGCGTCTCGTTCACGGATGAGGAGCGCGCGATGATGGTGCGAAGCCTCAACCAACAACGGCAATCGATCGACGCGCTTCACAAAGTGACACTCGACAACAGTGTGTCGCCGGCGCTGATCTTCGATCCCGTGCCGCCCGGTGTCGAGCTCCCGAAGAAGGCGAAGCATCCAATGACCCGCGCGAAGGTCGCCCTCATGGCGCGCCCCGGCTCGCTGGAGGAGCTCGCATTTCAGCCAGTCGCGCAGCTCTCGGAGCTGCTGCGTACGAGAAAAGTGAAGCCGAGCGAGCTGACCGACATGTACATCGCTCGCATCCAACAGTACGACCCGACGCTCAAGGCCGTCATCACGTTGACCGAGGAGCGCGCTCGCGCTCAGGCGAAGGCAGCGGACGAGGACATCGCGCGCGGCAAGTATCGCGGCCCACTGCATGGCGTTCCCTGGGGCGCAAAAGACTTGCTCGCCGCGAAAGGGTACAAAACCACGTGGGGTGCCGGCCCATACAAGGAACAAGTCATCGACGCCGACGCGGAAGTCGTTCGCCGGCTCGACAACGCGGGCGCCATCCTCGTCGCGAAGCTCACCCTTGGAGAGTTGGCGCAGGGCGACGTCTGGTTCGGCGCCGTGACGCGGAATCCATGGTGGCCGGAACAGGGCTCCAGCGGCTCGTCGGCGGGACCGGCCAGCGCCACCGCGGCTGGTCTCGTGGGCTTCTCGATCGGAACGGAGACGCTCGGCTCGATTTCGTCACCGTCGACGAGGTGCGGCGTCACGGGATTGCGGCCGTCGTTCGGGCGCGTCCCGCGCACCGGCGCGATGGCGCTGTCGTGGAGCATGGACAAGATCGGCCCGATCTGTCGTAGCGCGGAAGACTGCGCGCTGGTGTTCAACGCGATTTATGGACCGGACGGACAGGATCTCGCTGTTGCAGATTATCCATTCAACTGGAACGCGAACGTGGCGCCGTCGGCCCTTCGAATCGGGTACGTCAAAGCCGCGTTCGACTTTCCCGAGCGTGATCCCGCCAACGCCGACCGGGTGCAGCATGCGACGAAAGCGCATGACGACGCCGCGCTCGAGGTTTTGCAGCGCATCGGCGCCAAGCTCATCCCCATCGAGCTGCCTCAGTTTACGGTGGGAACTGGATTGATTCTTCAGCCCGAAGCGGGCGCCGCGTTCGAGAACCTCATCCTCTCGGGGAAAGTGAAGGAGATGGTGCAGCAGTCGGCGTTCTCGTGGCCGAACACATTCCGCTCGGCGCAGTTCGTACCCGCGGTCGATTACATCAACGCGAATCGCGCGCGCGTGCAGCTCATGCGGCAATGGTGGGAGCTCTTCAAGAACGTGGATGTGATCGTCACACCGACTGGTGGCGCGGGGCAGCTCCAGCAGACGAACCTCACTGGCAATCCCGCCGTGATCGTCCCTAACGGATTCCGCGAAGCCCCGCCGCTTGGCCCCGGCACGTCCGCCGTACCGGCGGCGCCACGACCTGATTCGGCCCGCACGCCTGCCGACACCGGTCGGCGAGTGCAGCCGCCCACCCCCACCCCCACCCCCACCCCCGCCTCTCCTCGTCCTCAAACCCCGGTCTCGCTGACATTTCTGGGACCGCTGTTTCAGGAGGAAAAAGCGCTGGTGCTGGCCCATGCCTATCAACAGGCTACCGACTTTCACATGAAAAGACCGCCCGGTTTTGGGAAATAGTCCCAGAACCGGACATCAACCTTTGTTCGTAACTCTGTGTCCAATAATGCGTAGGGACTCTTATCTCGCACCGGACACAGAGATGATCCTGCCTCGCAACAGTCTCCCGGAACTCAGAGCGGTGCTCGGCGATGATGCGCTGGGTGATGCCGCGGAATCCTCGCTTCGTCTCGTCGACAACGGAAACGCCGAGTCGAACACTGACGCCACTCCGGCCGCGCCGCTCCGACCGTTGCTCGAGCAAGTGCTCACGGAACTTCGGTCGCACCGCCGTCGGAACGCCCGCGTCGTCGTGAAGACGGGCGGCAAGGTGATGTTTCTCCGCTCGGAAGAGATCGAGTGGGTGGAAGCTGCCGGCAATTACGTGCGTCTCCACGTCGGCGGCGAATCACATCTCTTCCGCGAGAGCATGAAGAACATGGAGACTCGCCTCGACGGTGAGCTCTTCGTGCGGATTCATCGCTCCGCGATCGTCAACGTCGACCGCATTCGCGAGCTCCAGCCGTGGTTTCACGGCGAGTACGTCGTGATTCTGCACGATGGGACGCGGTTGATGGCGAGCCGAGTCTTCGCGGATCGGCTCGACCGCCTCATCGCGTAAGCGCGAACCGTAGGGCGTCCTCGAGGCGCGGGTGTCGGAATTGGAATCCGGCGCCCGCAAGACGCTTGGGGATCACGCGCTGACTCGCCAGGATGGTGTTGTCCGCCATCGTGCCGAACAGCAGCTCGAGCAGTATAGCGGGCACCGGAAAAACCGCGGGCCGACGCAGCACGTGCGCGAGCGTCTTGGTGAATTCGACGTTTCGCGCAGGCTCGGGTGCAACGAGGTTCACCGGACCGTTCATCGTCGGAGTGTCCACGAGAAATCGAATCGCGGCCACGATGTCGTCCATCGCGATCCAGCTCATCCACTGCCGTCCGCTGCCTAACCGGCCACCCACCCCAAGACGGAAGGGCAGCAGCATGCGGGCGAGCACGCCCCCGCTCCGTGACAAAACCAGTCCCGTACGAAGGACGACGACACGAATTCCCGCGCTCCCTGCGCGCTCCGTCCCGCGTTCCCAGTCTCGTGCGGTTTGAGCGAGAAAGTCGGGCCCTGGAGCGCTGGTCTCATCGACGGTTTCGTCGCCGCGATGCGCTCCGTAGTACCCGACCGCCGAGCCGCTGAGAAAAACCTTCGGCTTCATCGGGGAGCCCGCGAGCGCGTCCGCGAGAGCTTCCGTTCCGCGAACGCGGCTCTCACGAATGCGGTGGCGACGCGCTGGTGTCCAGCGCCGGGCGATCGGTTCGCCGGCGAGATTGATTACGACGTCGGGGCGCGCGCGCGCTAGCGCTTCGCGATCTATACTGCCTTTCTCAGGGTCCCACGCGACGGTGTGATCCGAGCTGGGCCGCCCGCGTACGAGCGGAACGATGCGGTGTCCGTCGGACGCGAAGGATTGCGCGAGCCGGGACCCGATGAATCCCGAGGCACCGCTCAGCAGGATCGTGGACACCGCCCAAAGATGGCACTTCCAAACGCTGAATGCCGAACCTGTCCTGCCTACGAATCTTCCTCTGAGTCTTCGGTGCTCAGGTTCCCGGTGCGCTGAATCACCCTCGCCATCGCGTCCACAACTCGCGGCTGATCGTAATACCAGGTGGCTACCCTATGGCGCAGCAGCGCGACGAGTTCTTCGCTCATCGGTAACTCTCCAGTATCAGAATTGGTGAGGCTGTCTCGATCGCGTCCGCTCATCGTGTCCCCAGAAGGGCTCGATTTGGAGTATCGGCGCGTGAGACGCAGAGTTTAGCGCCAATCTGCGTTGCCCGGGGCAGGGGCTCAAAGTCTCTGGCATAGATGGCAAACATCCTGTACGTCGACGACGAAGCCGCGATCAGGCTCATTCTTCAGGACACCTTGGAACGCCTGGGCCATGTCGCGATAGGCGCCGCGAGTGTTCCGGAGGCCCTGGGCGCGTTGTCGCGTGGCGACGTCGACCTGATCATCTCGGATTTCCGCATGCCCGGACTCTCGGGACTCGAGCTCCTCGAGTATCTGCGGGCCGAGGGGCGGGACATTCCCCTCATCATGCTGACGGGTCATGCCACCATCGAGCACGCGGTGGCGTCCATCAAAGCCGGGGCCGCCGACTACATCACCAAACCGCTGCAGCCCGAGCAGCTCGGGCACGCGGTTTCGCAGGCCCTCGAGCTGACGCGCTTGAAGCGGGAGAACGAAGCCCTGCGTCGCGAAGTGATGGAGATCAGAGCGGAGCGTGAGATCGTCGCGAAAAGCTCGGCCATGCGGCAGGCGTTGCAGACCGTGTCGATGGCGGCGCCTACTCGCGCGACCGTGCTGCTCCAGGGCGAGTCGGGAACGGGGAAGGAACTGTTCGCGCGAGCAATTCACGATCAGAGCGACCGACGTGACCGGGGCTTCGTGAAGCTCAACTGTGCCGCCATGCCCGAAGGGCTGGTCGAAAGCGCGCTGTTCGGTCACGAGAAGGGCGCATTCACGGGCGCGATCAAGCGCGTGGCAGGTGCGTTCGAGCGGGCCCACGGCGGCACGCTGCTGCTGGACGAAATCACCGAGATGCGACTCGACCTGCAATCGAAGTTGCTGCGCGTGCTCCAGGAACAGGAATTCGAGCGCGTGGGCGGGAGCGAGACGATGAAGGTGGACGTCCGGATCATTGCCACGACCAACCGCAACATCGAGCAGTCCGTCGAGCGTGGTGAGTTCCGTCGCGACCTGTTTTATCGACTGAGTGTCATGCCGATTCAGATCCCGCCGCTCCGTGATCGCCCCGACGACATTCCCATTCTGGCGCACCACTTCGCACAGCGGGTCGCGTCGGATCTGAACCGCGAGATCAGCGCGATTGCGCCCGAGGCGCTCGCGCTGTTGCAGCGCTATTCATGGCCCGGCAATGTCCGCGAGCTACAGCACGCGGTCGAGCGCGCGGTGATTCTGACTCCCGGCACCGTGCTCGTGGCTTCGAGCTTCGACCCGATTCGCACGGCAGTCGGTGGTCGCCGTACGCCGCTGGCCGGTCTTGGAATGGTCGGGCGATCGGAGTCGGCCACCGAAGGTTCACTGGTGCTCACGACGCTGAACATCGAAGAGGCCGAAGCCCGCCTGGTGGAACGCGCACTGGATGCGACGAAGGGCAACCGAACGAAGGCGGCGCAGCTCCTCGGCGTCTCGGTGCGCACCCTTCGGAATAAGCTCGCGGGTCAACGGGAAGCGAGCGGCGGAAAGAGCTAGGCAAAACCTGCCGCGTGGCATTTTCTGCCTAGGGCTTTGTCGCTAGTTGCATGCCCGTAATGCCATAAGCCATAATGATTTAGAAGGAATTGCGAGCTGGTGTGCGTGTTGCATTAGCTGAGCTCGGGCGCAGCCACACTTCCGACTGCGACCCTCACCTTCCGATGCAGGAAAGGAGCTCAGCCATGAACGCCAAGTCGGTTTCGCCCTCGCGCAACGGCCGCCCCTCCCGCCCCAAGTCGTCCGCATCTCGCGCCCGGAACGCGATCTCGAGCCCCGAACGCGACGCCCTGCTGAAGCAGCATCTCGGCCTCGTGCATCACGTAGCCCGGCAACTGGCGAACCGACTGAGTACCGCCGCCGACCTCGACGAGCTGGTGAGCGCCGGATCTTTTGGACTGATCCAGGCCGTCGATTCGTTCGACAAGAGCCGCGGTCTGTCTTTCAGCACGTACGCGGTGCCGCGCATCCGCGGCGCGATCCTCGATGAGCTCCGCAAGCAGGATCATGTCCCCCGCAACGTCCGCCGCCGCACTCGCGAGGTGTCGCGCGCACGCGAGTCTCTCGCCGGCGTGCTGCGCCGCGACCCGACCGACGCCGAGCTCTCCAGTCACATGCAGGTTCCAACCGACATGCTCCGCAAATGGGAGCTGGACGCCGAAGGCGCCTCCGTGGCCTCGCTCGATCAGCCGCAGCGCATCGATGCGAGCAGCGCGACGCTTGGCGAAAGCATCACCGACAACCGCGTTGGCTCCATCGACGACCTCCTCACGCACGAACAGGAAGTCGGCCAACTCAAGATCGCGATCGCGCGTCTCAAGGAGCAAGAACGGACGGTGCTCGCGCTCAACTTTTTCGAGGAGCTCAAGCTGCAGGAGATCGCGACTGTCCTCGGCCTTTCGGTCTGCCGCATCTCGCAGATACGCACCGCGGCGCTCGCCAAGCTGCGCGTTGCGCTCAGCGAGCTTCGCGCTGCCTGAGCGCGGCGAGAGTGGGCACGCGAAAGCCGAGCCGGTTTTCCAGCGCTTCGCCGCCCATCGCCATCGCTAGCTCCGCCGTGTAGGGCGAGAGCGCGCTGGTCGGCGCTTCGACTCCCTCCACGCGCGCCACGACCCAATCGCCATCGCCCTCGATGGCGATTCTGATGCAGCCGGTCCCCGTGACGCGGTTCGTGGCCGCTCCGAACAGCGCGATCAACGCGCGCACGAACATCCAGCGAGGCAGGCGAATTGGCGGGGCGGCCCGCGACTCGATCGTCACGTCGTCGGGTTCCTCGACTTGCAACCGTATCACCACGAGACTCTCGGCGGCGGCGTCCTGCGGAGCAAAGGCTTCGACGCCGGAACGCGGCGGCGGCGATGCCATCGTTCGCACGATGAGCGACAGATCGTTTAGCCGCTGCAGTTCACCACTCAGAATCCCGATGGTGGACGTCACGTCGTCGTCGCTGGGGTCGCTCGCGAGCTGGATGACCGCCGACAGCGCCGCGGCCCGGTTGTTCAGCGCGTGCGCCACGGCGCGCATGATGTGCTCGACGTTCCGACCCCATTCCTCCAGAGCGGCGACGCTCAAAGCGGGTGAATGGTGATGTCGAGTGTCTTCGGGCATGAGCCTGGTTTGTGACAAACGTGACCTGCGGGTCTTAGCCGCGGTTTCACCAAGTTGGGACCCAAATGATGTGCGGGTCCGGCCGGACCCAACGCAAGCGCATGCCACATCCTTTCGTCGCCGCCATCTGATGCTGACCGTTCTCGGACTTGCCGCGCAGTTGCTCGTCTCGGTGCCCTCCGACACGCCACCTCCTGCTCCTCGGCAGCGCGTTCGGGCAATCGAAGTGAGCGACTGGTACAATCGCCGGCTCACAATCCATCGCTGGCTCAGCTACAGCACCTTGCCGCTGTTCGGCTTTCAGTACGCGGCCGGGAATCAACTCTGGGAGCACGGCACGAGCGCTCCCTCGTGGGCCCGCAACGGTCATCGCATCGGTGCGACCACGCTCGCAGGCGTGTTTACCGTGAACACGGTCACCGGTCTCTGGAATCTGTGGGACTCGCGTTCCGTCTCGCAGGGACGCGCCCTGCGATATGTCCACGCTATCTCGATGCTCGCGGCCGACGCGGGCTTCACGTACGCGGGCGCGAAACTGAGCGAAGAAGCGGAAAGAAGCACCGCGAAGCGCGAGCAGCACCGGCAGTTGGCGCTCACGTCGATGGCGATCACGGCGGCCAGTGGGCTCATGATGAAGTTCTTCAACAAGTAGATGAGCGCGCCTGCCGCGCTGGTGAAGCTCCTGGAGCCGTGGTCCGCGCTCTACAGCGACTCGAAGGTAGTGCCGACGATCGTCGTCTTCGGGCACATCGCGGCGCTCGTCTTCGCCGGCGGACTCGCCGTCGCGATGGATCGAGCAACGCTGCGCGCGGCGCGAGGCTCCCCGGAGATCCGCGCGCGTCACCTGGACGAGCTGTCCGCCGCTCATCGACTCGTGATCGGCGGGCTCGCACTCTCGGCGGTGACCGGGGTACTGCTCTTCACGGCCGACGTCGAGACGTTCTTCACCTCCAAGGTTTTCTGGACGAAGGCCACGATGATCGCGCTCCTGCTCTCGAATGGATACGCGATGACTCGCGCCGAAGCGCGTCTGCATTCGGAGGATGAGGAGGCGGACGCGGCTCTGGTCGAGGCCTCCTGGCGCCGCCTGCGGACAACGGCGCGAGTCAGCCTGTTGCTGTGGTTTGCGATTGCGTTCGCGGGCGTAACGCTCGCTGAGGCGGGATGATGAACTGATGCAAAGCGACGAAGAGCTGGATCGGGATTGCGAATCGTGTCCGCTGGGCGAAGCGCTTCAGCGGCGTGAATTCTTGCGCGAGGCGGTCGCGCGCGCGCTGCTCGCCGTGGGCGCCATGAGCGTCATGCCGGGCCGAGCATCTGCGCTCCCCTTCGTGTTCGTTCGCGGCGTCGGCGGGCGGATCGACAAGGCCTATCCGGTGCCAGCGGCCGACGGAGCGATGATCGACAAGGACGAGTCGGTGATCATCGCGCGCGTCGACAATCGCGCCTACGCTTTTTCGCTCGCGTGTCCCCACCAGAACACGGCGATCCGCTGGGAAGCCGCGAACCATCGCTTTCAATGCCCGAAGCACAAATCGCGATACACGCCCGACGGAAAGTTCATCGAGGGACGCGCGACGCGCGGACTCGACCGGTTCGCCGTGCGTAGAGATGGCGAACAGCTGCTGGTCAACCTCGACGCCCTGTACCGCGAGGACAAGAATGCCGCCGAGTGGTCGACGGCCTTCGTGGACCTCGTTCCACGCGAGAAATAGCCATGCCATGTGAGCATTGCCTGAATCGACGCGAGTTCCTCGCGCGCGCCGCCGGCACCGCCGGCGTGGCTGCCGTACTCACCGCGTGCGGTGATGGCGTCATCAGTGGGGTCGCCGGCGTCACCAAACCGCCTCCTGTTCCACCGCAGCCGATCCAGGTGAAAGTCGGCGATTATCCTGGCCTCGCGACGGATGGATTTCTCGTGAAGCCCAGCAACGCGTTCGTGGCGATCAAGCGAGTGGGGCCTGCGGCCTTCGCGTGCTATTCGCTTGCGTGCTCGCACGAAGGGTGTCAGCTCGACATTACCAACGGCCAGCGATTCGACTGCCCCTGCCACTTCTCTCGCTTCGACAACAACGGTCAAGTCGTCAATGGACCGGCGACGAGGCCCCTACAGATACTCTCGACAACTTACGATCCCGCGACCGACCTGCTTACCATTGGGTAATGCTGCTTGGGATCGCCGGGATGGTGGGCTCCGGAAAAACCACGCTGGCGCGCGCGCTCGCGTCGCGATTCGGGCTGCAGCTCGCTCTCGAGAGTGTCGACCAGGAGAATCCCTGGTTGGAGCCGTTCTATTCCAGCGCCGAGAACATGCGCACCTACGCGCTGCACTTGCAGCTGCATTTTCTCGCGACGCGGTTCGCCAGCATGCGACGGATGCGCGGGATGGGAGGCAGCTGGGTGCTCGATCGCACCTGGTACGAGGACGCCGAGGTCTTCGCCGCTGGAATGCACGAGCAGGGACTGCTTTCGCATGAAGAGTGGCAGCTCTATCGGAAGCTGTACGCGGAGCTGCTGTACGCGCCGGCCGCGCGTCCGCCGCGGCTGCTGATCTACCTCCACGCGCCGCTCGAGACGATCCTGACGCGGATCGCGGAACGCGGCCGTCCCAAGGAGCGCGATACCGACCGCGCGTACTGGGAGCAGCTGCACGCGCGATATGCCAAGTGGATCGGCGCGTTCCGCCACTGTCCGGTGCTCTTCATCGACGTGCGCGAGTACGACCTCTTCAAGGATCCGTCGGGGGCGGCTGAAGGCATCGCGTCGCGCGTGCGTCAGCGCCTCGAAAAGGAGCTGCCGCAAACGGAGCTTTGGCCCGCCGCGCCTTCTCCGGCATCTCGCCTCGCCGCGCCTGCCTGAATCGACGGCGCTGCACCACAACTTCGGGAACGTCAACCAGTTGCAGGCCTTGACCGTTCCACCGTGGTTCGGGACCTTGAGGTATGCGCGAGTGTACGACACAGCATCGTCTACCTCTGACTATGTCCCGGATAATTGCCGCTCTTCTGACGCTCGCGTTCGCCGCGTCCGCCTGCTCGGACAAGAACAAGCAAGCCGCGGCGGACTCTGAGCTGATGCATGACCTCGCGCTCGCGAATCAACAGCCGTCCGTCCCGCAGCTGAACGACACGGCGCTCTCGGCAACCGCACCGCAACCCCGACCATCAGCGCGTCCGCCCGCTCGCACGCCCACGACTACTCGCGTCGCCACGTCGAGACGCACGACGCCGGCGCCTGCTCCTGTTCCGCGACGCGTGGAGCCAAGGCCGGTCGAGCCTGAGCCGGTGGCCGAGTCGCCCGCGCCGGCACCACGCAGGAAGGGTTTCAGCACCGGAACGAGCTTCGGCCTGACGACGAACGGACCCGTTTGCACGACGAACCTGCCCGGCGACAAGATCACCGCCACGCTCAACTCGTCTGTCCAGGGAGAGAATGGCGCGTACCTGCCCGCGGGAACCACCGTGGTGCTCGAGGTCGCGTCCGTCACGCCTGGCGATACGCCCGAGCAGGCGCAGATCTCGCTTCGCGTGCGATCCATTCTGGTGAACGACGAGCCGGTCAACATGCAGGGCGACGTCGCCGTGACGTCGGAGCTCCAGCGCCGGGAACTGCCACGCGACAAAAACGCCGACAAGAAGAAGGTCATCGGCGGAGCGGTGGCTGGAGCGATCCTGGGTCAAATCATGGGACGTGACACGCGATCGACGGTCATTGGCGCGGCCGCGGGCGCTGCGGCAGGCACGGCTGCTGCCGCGGCATCGCGCAAATACGACGCGTGCTTGCCCGCGGGCGGCAGCGTCCGCGTCACGACCTCGCAGCCGATCACGTTGAGCGATTGAGCCCCACCGCGGCGCTCAGCCGCTTCCATCCGCTGGTCCGCGACTGGTTTCGCGAGACCCTGGGCGCGCCCAGCGCGCCGCAGAAAAAGGGATGGCCTGCGATCGCCGCGGGTGGGCACACGCTCGTTCTCGCCCCCACCGGAACCGGCAAGACGCTCGCGGCGTTCCTCTGGGAGCTCGATGCGTTGATTCGCGCGGGGCTGGAGGCGCCGCTCGCGAACTCGGTGCACCTCCTCTACGTCTCGCCGCTCAAAGCGCTCAATAACGACATCCAGCGAAACCTCGAAGGCCCGCTGGCGGAGCTCCAACAGCGATTCGCGATCGCGGGACAGGAATTCCCCGAGATCCGGGTCGCTGTGCGTACCGGTGATACGCCCGCGTCTGCACGCGCTCGAATGCTGCGCAAGACGCCGCACATCCTGATCACAACACCCGAGTCGCTGCACATCATGCTCACCACGGTGCGCGGTCGCGGGATGTTCCACGCTGTGCGCGCCGTGATCGTGGACGAGATCCACGCGATCGCGGGAACCAAGCGTGGCGCCCATCTGGCGCTGACGCTGGAGCGATTGGAGCATCAGTGCGAGCGGCCGCCGCAGCGCATCGGTCTCTCGGCGACGCAGAAGCCACTCGACGAGATCGCGCGTTTCCTCGGCGGCTGTCATCCCGAGCGAAACGGAGCTCGGCCCACCGGAGACCCTTCGCTGCCGGTCACAACCACCGCCTTTCGTCCGGTGACGATCGTGGACTGCGGCCTCGTGAAAAAGATGGAGGTTGTCGTCCGTTCACCGGTGGAAGATCTCGGCCGCGTCGGCGGGACGATCTGGCCGACGGTGGCGCCGATGGTGCTCGAACGGGTCCGCGAGAATCGCACGACGCTCGTCTTCGTGAACAATCGCGCGCAGGCCGAGAAGATGGCGGCTCGGCTGAACGCACTCGCGAAGGAAGAGATCGCGCTGCCCTACCACGGTTCGCTGTCGCGAGAGCGGCGGCTGCAGCTCGAGCGTCAGCTCAAAGCGGGACAGCTGCGCGCATTGGTCAGCACCAGCGCGCTGGAGCTCGGCATCGACATCGGCACGATCGATCTCGTCCTGCAATTGCAGTCGCCCAAGCGCGTTGCGTCGGGTCTGCAGCGCGTCGGGCGAGCTGGGCACACGCTCAGCGCGACGAGCCGCGGCGTCTTCGTCCCGACCTTCCGCGACGACGGCATGGAGATGCTCGCGATCGTTCGCGCCATGACGGAGGGCGACGTCGAGCCGACGCGCGTCGTCCAGAACGCCCTCGACGTTCTGGCGCAGGTGATCGTCGCGGCCACGTCAATCGAGGACTGGACCAGCCTCGCGCTCTTCGAGTTGGTCCGTGCGTCCTATCCGTATCACCGCCTCTCGCGCGACGCGTTCGACGAAGTGCTCTCGATGCTGGCCGGCAAATACCCCAGCGACGTCGCCGCGGAGCTGGACGCCAGGCTGAGCTGGGATCGGACGACGGATCGCGTCAGCGGGACGCGCGCGTCGCGAATGGTCGCGGTGATCAACGGCGGCACCATTCCCGACCGCGGGCTTTACACGGTCAACCTTCCCGATCGCACGCGACTTGGTGAGCTCGACGAAGAGTTCGTGCACGAATCGCGCGTGGGGGACGTCTTTCAACTGGGATCTTCCACGTGGCGCGTGCAGAGCATCGAGCACGATCGCGTCATCGTCATCCCCGCGCCCGGGGCTCCCGCGCGCATGCCCTTCTGGCACGGCGAGTACGGGGCGCGTTCGGCGCACCTCACCAATCGTATCGGGGACCTGCGGCGAGAGCTGGCCGCGGTGACGGATGACTCGGCGCTGGCGAAGATCGAGCGTACCTACTCCTGCGACGAAGCCACGGCGCGCTCCCTGGTCCGATACACACAGGAGCAGCGTGCCGCGACCGGCGGCGTCCCCGACGAGCGGGGATTGATCGCGGAATGGTTTCGCGATGAAGTGGGCAGCGTCCGCATCGTCCTTCACGCGCCGTTCGGCGGTCGCGTGAACGCGCCGTGGGGAATGGCATTGGCTCAACGCTTTCGAGAGGGTTTGGGGTCTGCGGCTGGAGGTGTGGGGTCTGGGGTTGGGGGTTTGGGGTCAAACCGCAGACCTCACACCTCAGACCAGCTCATCGATGTCCAGGTCCAGACCACGGACGATGGGATCATGCTGCGCCTGCCGCAGCTGAACGGCGCGCCTCCTCTTCAACTGCTGCATGGACTGGCGCCCGAAGAAGCGACGCAGCGGATCACCGCCGAGGTCGGAGACTCCTCGCTTTTCGGGGCTCGCTTCCGGATGAATGCCGCGCGGGCCCTGCTGTTGCCGCGCGGCAACCCGCGCCGCCGGATGCCTCTCTGGCTGCAGCGTCTCAAAGCCCAGGATCTCTTCGAGGCGGTTCGCGAGTTTCCGTCGTTTCCCATTCTCGTCGAGACCTATCGCGACGTCATGCAGGACGCGTTCGATCTCGCGGCGCTGCGGGACGTGCTTCGCAGGATCGAGGACGGGCAGATCACGATCCGCACTGTCGCCACCGAGATGCCGTCGCCGATGGCGCTGTCGCTCCAGTTCGGGTTCGTCATGGACTGGATGTACGCGGACGACACCCCTCGCGCGGAGCGCGCGGCGACGCTCCTCTCGCTGGACACCGCGCTCCTCGAGGACTTGCTCGGCACACCGGGCGAGCTCGAAGAGAATCTCTCCGAGGCACTGCAGGAGCTTCTCGCGCGCCGCCGCGGCACTGATCCCGCCCGACGCGCCCGCACGGCCGATGAGCTGGCGCTGCTACTGGATCACGCGGGCGATCTGACGATGGACGAATTGCGCGCGCGCGTGAGTGAGAGCGCCACCGTCGGTCAGCCACTCGAGGAGCTGCTCGCGGGGGGACGGGGCATCGCCGTCGACATTCCGACGAGCGCGGGCGCGATGAGCAGAGTGGTGCTGGTGGAGTCCCTTCCGCGGTACCTGTCCGCCTTTGGAGAGCTGGCGATCCCCGCGAGCGTTCCGGAAGCGTTTAGCCGGGGCTCCCTCACCAAGCTCGCGGCGCAGCGCGAGATCCTGTCGCACTGTCTCGCGACGGCGGGACCGGTGACGGTGGAGGAGATCCGCGCGCGCTACGACTTCGACGCGACGTGGATCGAGCAGCGGCTCATGGATTGGACGCAACGCGGTAAGCTGGTCCGCGGACGATTCTCTCTTCCCGGATACGAGAATGCGCTCCGCTGGTGCTCACGCAGACTCGTCGAGCAGGCGCGCCGGCGCGCGCTGGCGGCGGCGCGACGGCAGGTCGAGGCAGTGTCGTACGAGGCATTCTCGCGGTTCATGCTGCGCTGGCAGCACATCGCGCCGGACGCGCGTCTCGATGGCGATGATGGACTCGCCCAGGCGATGCGCCAGCTGTACGGCATCGCGCGGCCGCCGTTGGCGTGGCAATCCCAGTATCTCCCGGCGCGCGTGGTCGACGCGCGGGTCGCGGCGCTCTCGCAGATGAGCGCGAGCGGCGAGTTGGTGTGGGTCGGCGAAGGTCCCCGCGAGAAGCACGCTGAGCCCACCGGCAAGCTGCGCGGCGTGCGGTTCGTTCGCCGGGGGTCCGAGCGCGCTTGGCTGGTGCCGCTCGCGGATCCCATCCTCTCAGAGCGCGCGCAATCCGTGCGGGCGCTGCTGCAATCGCGCGGGGCATCGTTCTTTTTCGAGCTGCAGCAGGCGACGAATCTTGGCGGCCACGCGCTGCGCGATGCGGTGCGGGAGTTGGTGGTGGCTGGCCTGGTCACCAACGACACGGTCGACGCGCTCGCTCACGTTGCCCGTTGGCGGCCGCTCTTTCAGGATCGCAAGTCCTACGATCCGGATCCGACGCGGTGGCTGCCCGCGGACTTCGTGCCGTCCCCGAACCGGCCCGTTGTCCAGCGGCGGGTGAGTGTGCGGCGCCTTCCGAAGTGGAAGCGTCCGGATCGCGAAGGGGGCGACGCACCATGGCCGGGGCGGTGGTCGCTGCTCGATCGCTCCTCGCCGCAGCCTCCCTCCCGCGGACAGTTCGAGGAAATGGCCGGGCTGGCGACCATCGTCGCGACACAATGGCTGGAGCGATACGGCGTCGTCACGCGCGACTGGTGGAGGCGGGAGCGGCCGCCCATTCCATGGCGGTCGATCTATCGCGAACTGCGGCGCATGGAGATGCGCGGCGATGTCCGAAGGGGGTACTTCGTCCAGGGACTCGCCGGTGCGCAGTTCGCGCTTCCGTCGGCGGTGGAGCAGCTTCGCGGCGCCGCCACCGCGATCGAGGATGATCAATTGAGCGTGATCGCGGCCAGCGACCCGGCAAACGTGTGGGCCCTGCCCGTGACCGCTGAACCTTCCGCGGCCGTTCCGGATCGTTTTGCGCGGCCGCGTGGTGCGCGCGCTCTGTTGGTGTTGCGCGGTGGTCGTGTCGTCATGACGTCGGACGCGCATGGCCGCGCGATCGCCGTCCGATCGGATCTGGCTCCGGAAGTGGTGAGCGACGCCGTTCGGGCGCTTCTTTCCCACATCACCGCTCGTCGCGCGCGGGACGTCGTGGTGGAAACCATCGACGGCGAAAGCGCAACGGCGAGTGTCCATGCGGCCGCGTTCATCGCGGCGGGACTGCGTCTCACGACGGCGGGTCTGCGATACTACGCGTCACTGGATCGCGGATAGGACGGCCGGCTCGGTTGTCATTCTGAGCGTTCGGTTGTCATTCTGAGCGCAGCGAAGAATCTTCTATGATTGAATAGATCCCTCGCTTCGCTCAGGATGACACGATGACTACAGATCTTCGATACCCAGTCGGGCGATTCGTCAGACCGGCGTCACTGAAGCCCGAGGAACGCGCTGAAGCGATCGACGTCATCACGCAAGCGCCGAACGCCATGCGGGCTGCCGTACGCGGTTTGACCGACGTTCAGCTGGATACCCCGTATCGCGAGGGCGGCTGGACGGTGCGACAGGTCGTGCACCATGTACCCGACAGTCACATGAATGCGTACGTGCGGTTCAAGCTCGCGCTCACGGAAGACGTCCCGACCATCAAGCCGTACGACGAAGCGAAGTGGGCGGAGCTTGCCGACGGCAGGAGCAAGCTCGTGGAGGCCTCGCTGACGCTGTTGGATTCACTGCACGCGCGCTGGGTGCTGCTGCTGCGCTCCATGAAGCCTACCGACTTTGGACGAAAGCTCAATCATCCGGACTGGGATGTGCCGCTGTCGCTCGACTCGATGCTCGCGCTGTACGCATGGCACAGCCGTCATCACGTGGCCCACATCACCACGCTGCGCGAGCGAAAACGCTGGTAGTCGGAGCGTGTGCGGTACGTCACACGCCCCGAGACGCGAAACGGATTAACGGTTGCGTGGTCTCGAGCGTCTCCTGTCTGAACGAGCGTCAACAATCAAGGAGACGACGATGAGCGTCAGACAGGTAGCATTGGGCTTGGGAATGCTCGGCGTGTTCGCGATGTCAGCGGCCGCTCAGCAGACCACCTCGGACAGTAAGATCACGCGCCCGGAACGGCGCGAGCTGCGTCGTGACAAGCGGGAGATTCATCAGGACCGTCGTGAGATTCGGTCGGATCGCCGTGAGCTCCGCCGCGACGTCAAGGAAGGCGACAAGGCGGAAGTGCGACGCGACAAGCGCGAGCTGCGCCAGGATCACCGCGAGCTGCGCCAGGACAGACGCGAAGCGAGACGGGACGTAAAGGAAGCGAAGAAGCCCTAGTGGGTGATGGCTGATAGGTGATGGGTGAGTGATCGGGTGGCGGTGCAATTGCTCAACCGACCACCCACCACCCACAACCAACCACCACTTTCCCTACTGCACGCAATTCCCCTTCGGATCGGGTTTCGGCTTGTCCACCTTGAGCCGGTGATTCAGGTTCGCGACGCGCGTCGCCGTGTTGTACACGAGTTGGGACACTCGCGCGAGGCCATCATAGTCGATGTACTGCGGCTCGTCCGTCACCTGATGGTATTCCGGATGACCGCCCGTCGAGAAGAACACGATCGGAATGCCGTAGCGCGCGTACATGTAGTGATCGCTCCGGCAATAGTACTGACCAGGATGCCCGTTGGCGTCATACTGGTAGTCGTACTTGAACGCGGGCGTGAACTTCTTTCCCTCGGCGTCCACGATGTCGCCCAGCTCCGTCGAGAGTCGGCGTGACCCGATGATCTGAAGGTCGCCCGTCCCGCCACCCGGCGCTAATGCCTTGGGTCCGCGTCCGATCATGTCGACATTGATCTGTGCGACGATCGAGTCCCGCGGCACCGTCGGATGGTCGGTGTAGTACCCCGACCCGAGCATGCCCAGCTCCTCCCCGACGTGCCACACGAACAGGATGGAGCGCTTGGGTTTTTCTTTCGCCGTCGCGAATGCCTCGGCGACTTCGAGCATGCCCATCGATCCCGAGGCGTCGTCGTCCGCGCCGTTGTAGATCGAGTCCGTGCGCGCCGAATGCACTCGGCGCAGGCTGTCGAGCAGCGATTTGACCTTCGGCCAGTCCTGTGGCGTCGCCGGCTTGTTCCCGTCATCCGCGCCCTCGGGGCGCACGATGTGGTAAAACGCGTAAAGGGAGTCGTGATCGACCGGCTGTCCGATTCCAACGTGATCGCTGTGTGCGCCGATGGCGACGTACTGACCCCGCAACGCCGGATCACTTCCCGGCAGAATCGCGATCACGTTTCGCGCGCCCGGCGCGGGGGTTTCCCTGTATGTGAACCCCCCACTCACGGCCTTGCCCGTGGCGCCCGTTTTCAGCGTCTGCAACGGCACGCTGAACATCGCTTCCGTCATCGCCTGGGTCGTGTAGAAGAACGATGGCACCGGCGGCAGTTCCGGCTCGTCTTCGTGCATTCCGACACCAGCGGTCTGAAACTCCTGCTGCAGTTCGGCGGGGATCGAATCCAGCGACGCCACGACGATGCCGGCCGCGCCAAGGTACCTCTGGATCAGGGCGCCGCGGTTGGCCTGCCATCCATGTGGCACGGTGAACACAACGACCTTGCCGGATGCCTGCTCGGGACTGATCAGAGTGCTATCCCCCCACGCACCGCCGAAGACGGCCACGGCATTCTCCATCCGGCGCGCCGTCGGACCGTTGTCGCGCGGGAGGAAATCCTTCCACGCCACGAACTCGCGGCCTTCGATCGTCATTCTTGCGCCTTCCGCCAGCGTTCGTTGCACCAGCGGGATCTGCTGGAAATATGTCCCGCTGTCCCCAGCCGGTTTCAGGCCGAGTCGGGCGAGCTCACGCGCGATGTAGGCCGTGCCCTTGTCGTGGTAGATGGTGCCGGCGTTGCGACCCATCATCGAATCGTCGGCGAAGACGTACACGCGGCTCATGAGATCGGTCGGTGTGATCGCGCCGGTCGTCGGCTTCGCCGCATACTTGAGTGGAAGAGGCACGCGCTGCTTTGGAGCCTGCGCAGCGAGGATCGATGACAACGCCAGCATTCCCAGCGCGCTTACAGATGTACGATTCATTGAGATTGGGATTGTGAAAGTGATGATGCATGACTGATCACGCATCCTGACGAACCACGCATGACGCATGCTGACGAACGACGCACCCTGACACACGACGTACGACGCACGCTGACGCACGACGCACGACGCACGTTTAGTATGACCCCAATTCCGCCCTTCGAGTTGCAACGATGAATGATATCTCGGCGGCCTCTGCGGACACCGACCCGCGGCGGTGGCGCATCCTGACGCTGCTCGGATTCGCGGAGCTGCTCGGCATGTCGCTCTGGTTTGCCGGAAACGCCGTCGCGCCGCAGTTGCAGCAGGAATGGTCGCTGAGCGGAGCCGAGGTGGGTTGGCTTACGACAGCTGTCCAGCTGGGTTTCGTGGCCGGCACTGCGATCGTCGCCGTCGCGAACCTGGCCGACATTCTTCCGTCTCGAACACTCTTCGCCGCCGCGGCACTGCTCGCCGCGCTCTGTAACGCGGCACTGCTCGCGGCCGATGGCTTCGTGGTGGCGGTCCTCACGCGATTCGCCTGCGGCTTTTGCCTCGCCGGCGTCTACCCCCCCGCGATGAAGATGATCGCCACATGGTTCAAAGCGCAGCGCGGGCTCGCGGTGGGGACGATTGTCGGCGCGCTCACCGTGGGCAAGGCAATCCCCTATCTCATCCACGCATTTCCGGGCGCGGGCGTGTCGACGATCGTCGTGGCGGGGTCGATCGGTGCCGTCATGGCGGCGGCATTGGTGTGGCTCGGATACCGGGAAGGGCCATATCCGTTTCCGCCGCGTCCGTTTTCCTGGTCGCTCGTGGCCACCGTCGTCAGCCAGCGCCAGTGGCGTCTCGCGACCGGAGGGTATCTGGGGCACATGTTCGAGCTGTACAGCTATTGGACCTGGATCCCTGCCTTCCTCGCCGCGAGCGCGACCGCGCATGCGGTGAATCCGAATCTCGAGCTTGTCTCCCTGCTGGCATTCGGAACGGTCGGCATCGGGGGAGCGGGGTGTCTTTGGGGCGGATGGCTCGCCGATCGCATCGGACGCGAGCGGCTCGTGATCATCGCGATGGCCGCGAGCGGAACGTGCGCGTTGTTCATCGGGCTCGCGTTTGGCGGCAGCTGGTGGCTGCTCGCGCCCATCGCCTTGGCATGGGGCTTTTTCGTCATCGCCGACTCCGCGCAGTTCAGCGTCCTCGTCACGGAAAGCGTTCCGGCCCATTCGGTTGGCACCGCACTCATGGTCCAGACATCACTCGGGTTTCTCCTGACGACGATCACGATCCAATTGGTGCCTCCGGTCGTGGCCGCCGTAGGATGGCCGTGGGCATTTCCCTTACTCGCGTTGGGGCCTTTCGCCGGAATCGCAGCGATCCGTCGCCTCCTTACGTTGAAACAGCGGGCAGGCGCGGATAACATCAACCGCGATTCCGCTCCGCCAATTCCCTCCATCACAACTTGATGCAAGTAGCTGTGCTGAAGGAAACCGCCACGCGGGAAAATCGCGTGGCGCTGACACCCGATAGTGCCGGCCGTTTATTGAAGTCGAAGGTGGACGTCGTGGTGCAACGCGGAGCGGGTGAGCGGGCCGGATTCCCGGACGTCGCTTACGCCGCGCTTGGCGTTCACCTGGCCGACGACGCGTCGTCGGCATGCGCAGGCGCTCGGATCGCACTCAAGGTGCAGCCGCCGTCGGACAGCGAGATCGCTCTGCTCGAATCCGGCAGCGTGCTCGTATCGTTCCTGCGGCCGGGTCAACAGGCGGCCGCCTCGTTGGCGCGGAAGCTGTCAGAACGCGGCGTGTCGGCGCTCGCGCTCGAGCTGGTTCCACGGATCACGCGCGCGCAAACGATGGACGTGCTCTCCTCGCAGTCGACGGTGACCGGCTACAAGGCGGTCCTCCTCGGCGCGTCCGAGATCGGCAAGTTCCTTCCGATGCTGACGACTGCCGCCGGCAACATCCAACCGGCGCGCGTGTTCGTGATCGGCGCGGGAGTTTCGGGACTGCAGGCGATCGCCACGGCGCGTCGGCTGGGTGGCGTGGTTTCGGCGTTCGATGTTCGGCCCGCTGCCCGCGAACAGGTGCTCAGCCTCGGCGCCACGTTCGTCGCGGCGGAATCGGTGAGCGCGTCCGCCGAAACGGCGGGCGGATACGCGCGCGACCAGAGCGAGGACGAGCGTGCCAAAACCCTGGCCGCGATCGCGGCGCACATCAAAGACGTCGACCTCGTGATCACCACGGCACAGGTTCCGGGCAAACCTTCGCCCCGCCTCATCGCGGCGTCGGTCGTGCAGACGATGCGACCAGGCTCGGTCATCGTGGATCTCGCCGCCGAGAATGGCGGCAATTGCGAGCTTACACGAGCCGACGAGATCGTCCACGCGCATGGGGTGACCATCCTTGGTCCCGTGAATCTGGCGAGCACGCTCCCGTACCATGCGAGCCAGATGTTCGGTCGCAACGTGTTGTCGCTCCTGCAGCACCTGATCGGCAAGGACGGAACACTCACGATCGATGCCACTGACGAGATTACGGGAGCGATGCTGATCACTCACGACGGCAAGGTACTAAAGTGATACTCGAGCTCTACATCTTCATTCTCGCGGCGTTCACCGGATACATGGTGATCTCGCGCGTACCGCCCCTGTTGCATACGCCGCTGATGGCGGCAACCAACGCGATTTCCGGGATTTCGCTTGTCGGATCGCTGATCATGGCGGGCGCGCAACACAACCGCATCGCGACCATCCTCGGGTTTCTCGCGGTCGTCTTCGCGACATCGAACATCGTCGGCGGGTTTCTCATCGTCGATCGAATGCTGAAGATGTTTCAGCGAACGGATAAGCGGGTGCCGGACGGTGAACGCCGCCAGGTGGAAGCACGGCGGGCAAGCGACGCGGAATGATGCCCATTCCCGTTTCCCGATTCCCGTCTCCCCGCCGTTGATGCGCACGCTGTTCATCCAACTCGCCTACATCGGCGCGTCCGTGCTCTTCATCCTCGGCCTGCGGAGTCTCACGCGCCCGGACAAAGCGCGCCGCGGCATGCAGCAGGCCGCGGTCGGAATGCTGTTCGCCATCGCAGGCACCTTGGTCAACCATCAGATCCTCGACTACCGCTGGATCGTGGTCGGCATGACGCTCGGCGCGGTGATCGGATACCCGCTGGGGATGTGGGTGCCGATGACGGCCATGCCACAGCGCATCGCGTTGTCGCTGTCCTTCAGTGCGTTGGCGGCGACGCTGGTTGGGATCGCGGAGTACTACACCAGGGTCCAGAGCATCGACGGGATCGAACACGCGAAGGCGGCGGCACTCGGCTTCGAGGTTCTGCTCGGCTCCCTGACGGTTGCCGGGTCGCTGGTCGCCGCCGGAAAGCTGCAGGAGCTCATCACGTCGAGGCCGGTGACCTATCGCGGGCAGAACCTCGTGAACGGAGCACTCTTCGCGTTCACGCTCGGCTTGTTCGCTTTCCTGGTGATGCAGCCCGAAGCGTCGTCCGCGTTCTATCTGATGATCGCGCTGGCGTTCGTCTTCGGCGTGCTCTTCGTGATGCCGATCGGTGGCGCCGACATGCCCGTTGTCGTCGCTCTCCTCAACTCGTATTCGGGGCTGGCGGCATGCGCGACGGGATTCGCGATCGACAACACGATCCTGATCATCTGCGGCGCGCTCGATGGGGCGTCGGGTATGATCCTGTCGCTGCTGATGTCGAAGGCCATGAATCGCTCGTTCGCGAACGTGCTGTTCGGCGCGTTTGGGTCGGACACCGTGAGCAGCGGGACGCGAGCGGCCGGCGAACAGCAGGTCCGCTCGATCAACATCGAGGATGCCGCGATTCAGCTCGCGTATGCGCAGCTGGTCATCATCGTCCCGGGATATGGGATGGCGGTCGCGCAGGCGCAGCATCAAGTGCGCGAGCTCGCCGAGCTGATCGAGCGCCGTGGCGGTGAAGTGAAGTACGCGATCCATCCGGTAGCCGGACGCATGCCCGGTCACATGAACGTCCTCCTCGCCGAAGCCAACATTCCGTACGACAAGCTCTATGACATGGATGAGATCAACGGCGAGTTCGAGCGCGCCGACGTGGTCATGGTCATCGGCGCCAACGACGTCGTGAACCCGGCGGCGCGGACCGACAAGTCGTCCCCGATTTACGGCATGCCGATCCTGGACGCCGACAGGGCAAAGAGCATCCTCGTGCTGAAACGCAGCATGGCGGCGGGGTTCGCGGGGATCGAGAACGAGCTGTTCTATGACCCCAAGACGAGCATGCTGTTCGGTGACGCCAAGAGCTCGCTGACGTCGTTGCTCGGGGAGATGAAGAACGTGTAATGGAACCCGCGCCTTCCGGGGGTTGGGGGGCTGGTTGCACTCCTGTGAGCTTCAAACCATGCTAGAACGCGGGCTGTCTCAAAGACGTCCCTACTCAGGTCCCATGCGTCGTATAGCTCTCGCACTGATTGTCATCCCAGCGATCCTGGCAGCCCAGGTTCGCTCCACCGACGACCTTTTCACCTGGTCGGGGCGGCTGGCAGCGGGCGCGACGCTGGGCATCAAGCACTTCAATGGCCCGATCGACGTTCGGGAAGCCACCGGTGATCGGGTCGAGTTCCGGGCCGAGCGCCGCAGCCGCCGCAGCGGTGAACTTTCGTTCGAGGTGCAAAACGAGAGCGACGGCGTCTCGCTGTGCGGGGTGTGGCGGGGTCGGAGCGCGTGCGATCGCGGCCGTGGATGGGGTGGGGACTGGGACGATGGTCCGCCTTCCTCGCGGTTGACGGTGCTGCTTCCGAAGGGCGTGCGGCTGCGCGCGTCGACCGGAAACGGCGACGTCACCATCGAAAAGGCCAGCAACGATCTCGATATCTCGTCGGGCAACGGTGACGTCCGCATCACGATGACGGCCGGACAGGTCAACGTCAGCACGGGCAATGGCGTGTTGGAGATCGAGGGCGCCACGGGACCCGTTCGCGCCAACACGGGCAACGGCCGCGTCTACGTCACCACGTCCAGCGGTCCGGTCGAGGCGCGCACCGGCAACGGTGAGATCGACGTGAAGATGAAGTCACTCACGTCGACGTCGGACATGCAATTCGTCACGGGCAACGGCAGCGTCACCGTGGCGCTTCCCGGCAATTTCAACGGCGAGATCGACGCCAGCACGGGGAACGGCGAATTCCGTTCGGACTTCGAGATCCGCGTGCTGGGTCGCCTCAACCCGCATCATGTTCGCGGTACCATCGGAACGGGTGGCGGACAGACGATCAAGATGACGAGCGGCAGCGGACGCCTGGAGCTTCGCAAGTCTAACTAGGAGAGAACCGGCAACCCAGTTGTTTCTAGCGGTTGTCGTTCCTTTACGCGGCCAGCTTGGACGGCTGCCAGAACACGGTGCCGTCGAGCAGCGCTTCCACGCACTCGTAGCGCGCGGGCGGAAATCCCCTCACGCCGATCTCGAGTGTGTCGCCCTGCGCGACCGACATCCGCTCTCCGACGAGACGCAGCGCTTGATCGAAGCTGGTGCTTTGGATGACACCGGCTTGCCGCGCTTCCTCGGAAGTGCTGAGTGAGAATGTGTACGTGGCCATGGGGCTCCTCCTTGTTCCTCCCTTCGCTTTTTCGTACACACCGCCCTCGCATATAGTTCCGCGGTGATGGACGCCCTCCACGACCCCGGAATCCCGACTGGACTTGCCCGCGCCGCCGCGGCAGATCGGGAGGATATCGGGCCGCTCACCGCCCCCAGTGGGGCGCGCCTGCTCATTGGCGTCGCCAGCTGGACCGACCCGTCGATGACCGCGCCGGGGGTGTTCTATCCCGACGGTGTCACCAAGCCCGAAGCGCGGCTGCGCTACTACGCGTCCCGCTTCCCCATCGTGGAGGTCGACTCGACCTACTACGCGATCCCGGCGCGCAAGATGGCGGAGCTCTGGAACGAGCGGACTCCGGAGGGATTCGTCTTCGATGTGAAGGCGCATGCCCTGATGACCGGTCAGCCATCGGAGGTTGATCGCTTGCCAAAAGACCTCCGCGCCGCGCTGCCAGCGGATCTGTCCAAAAAGGCGCGCATCTACGCTAACGATCTTCCCGAGGAGCTGCGGGACGCCGTATGGGCAACTTTCCTCGATGCGCTTTCCCCGCTGAAGGAGAGCGGTCGGATGGGCGCGATTCTCTTGCAGTATCCGCGCTGGATCGGACCTTCGCGAGCGAACGCCGCGCTCATCGCTGACGCGCGCGCTCGGCTGGAGAGCCGTGGCTGGCGCGCCGCCGTCGAGTTGAGAAACCGCGCCTGGTTCGACGACCGCACCCGCGCGCGAACGTTCGACTTATTGCGCCGGAACGACTTTTCGTACATCGCGGTCGACTCGCCACCGGGCTTCGCATCGTCCGTCCCGGCCGTTCCGGAAGTGACGTCGAACAAGCTCTCGATCGTGCGCTTCCACGGCCGGAACACGGACACCTGGGAAGCCAAGGTGACGAAAGTGAGCGACCGCTTTCGCTATCTGTACGACGAGACTCAGCTACGCGAGTGGCTTCCGATGATCAGCGCGATCAGCGAGCAGGCGGAGGAGGTGCACCTCCTCTTCAACAATTGCTACGGGAACTACGGGACCACGAATGCGCTGGAGATGGCGGGGATCCTCCTTCGCGAAGGGCTGGTCAGGTGAGAGGTGGTAGGTGGTAGGTGATAGGTGATGGGTGGTGGGGTCCATCACCGACCACCTATCACCGATCACCGATCACCAATCGCCGACCACCGATCACCAACCACCCATCACCAACCACCCATCACCAACCACCCATCACCAACCATCACCAACCACCCATCACCAAACCTTACTCTCCATACGGCACCCAGATGTTCTTCACTTGAGTCGCTTCGCGGAGGTAGTCCCTGCCTTCCCCTTCCGAGGGATCCAGCAGATCGCGGAATTCCGAGCTCGCCCACGTGCGCTTCATGTTGCTCGCCGACGCCAGCTCGACCGCCTTAACTCCCTCACGGTCTCCGAAGTACCAAATGCTTTCCACGTCGTCATGCTCGGCCAGCGTTTTCGAGAGCGCGTTCTTCTCGCCAGTCACGATGTTGATGACTCCCGCGGGGACGTCGGAGGTTTCCAGCACGCTGTAAAAATCGGTCGCGGCCAGGGGATACGCTTGCGACGGGATCGCGATGACCGCGTTGCCCAGCGCGACGGCTGGCGCGACGGTGGACACGAAGCCGAGCAGCGGGAACTCTTCGGGTGCGGCGATGGCCATCACGCCAATCGGTTCGTGCATCGCGATTGCGACCCCTCGGATCGGGACGTTGTGCACCGCGCCATCCCACTTGTCCGCCCACGCCGCATACGTGAAGAGCCGCCGAATACTCGCCTCCACTTCCTTTCCCGATTCGCGCTTGGACCGGCCATCCATCGCGGTGAGCCGTGCCGCGAACTCATCGGCGCGCGACGATAGGTTCTCGGCGATGTAGTACAGGATCTGTCCGCGCAGGTGACCCGTGGATTTGCTCCACGACTTCCCGGCGGTGTGCGCCGCCTCGACCGCGTTGCGCAGGTCCTTGCGATTTCCCTCGGGGACCTCGCCGACGAGCACGTTGTCCGGGCCAAGGATCCTGCGGCTGTACCCCTGATCGGGTCGGACCTGTTTCCCGCCGATGAAGAGTTTGGGGGTGCGATCGATCTGGGGCAGACGGCTGTCGGCCTTCTGCTCTCCGCTCTCGGTCAATCCGATGTCGAGCTTCTTTCGGGAGCCCGTGCTTCGCGTCACGGGCCTGACGCGATCCGACGAGCGCTTGGCGCGCTTGAGGTACTCCCACATACCTTCGCGACCGCCTTCGCGGCCGAACCCGCTTTCGCGATAGCCGCCGAATCCAGCGGACGCGTCGAACAGATTCGTCGAGTTGATCCACACCACGCCGCTCTTGAGCTTCGGAGCGATGTCGAGCGCGAGATTGATGTTCTCCGTCCAGATGCTCGCGGCCAATCCATACTGAGTGTTGTTCGCCAGCTGAACGGATTCCTCGGGAGTGCGGAAGGTCATCGAGACGAGCACGGGACCGAAGATCTCGACTTGCGCGATCATGCTCGCCGGCGTGACGTCGGTGAACAGCGTCGGGGGATAGAAGTAGCCGTCCGTGGGACACGCCCACGAAGGCTGCCACATCGTGGCGCCTTCCTCCTTTCCTTGCGCGACCAGAGTGCGAATGCGCTCGAGCTGAACTGGCGCGACGATGGCGCCCATGTCCACCGCTTTGTCGAGGGGCTGTCCGACACGAAGCTTTTCCATTCGCGCGCGCAGTTTCTCGATCAGGCGGTCGGCAATGCCCTCTTGCACCAGTAACCGCGACCCGGCGCAGCACACTTGACCCTGGTTGAACCAGATCGCGTCGACCACGCCTTCTACGACGCCATCGAGATCCGCGTCGTCGTAGACGATGAAGGGACTCTTCCCACCCAGCTCGAGGGAAAGCTTTTTCCCGGAGCCAGCGGTCGCTTTGCGAATGACGCGTCCCACCTCGGTGGATCCGGTGAAGGCGATCTTGTCGACGTCGGGGTGATCCACGAGCGCGGCGCCCGTGCGTCCGTCGCCATT
>Ga0070696_100000273_pt1 | contig 30956 bp, 35 predicted proteins | sample KBSK1253metaG_FD_65474 | JGI IMG/M metagenome (GOLD analysis project Ga0070696, IMG submission 65474) | Corn, switchgrass and miscanthus rhizosphere microbial communities from Kellogg Biological Station, Michigan, USA - KBS K1-25-3 metaG | ecosystem: Host-associated > Plants > Roots >... | reverse complement strand
ATGGGCTATTTGACGGCGGCGAGCATGCGTTTCAGGCGCTCAACGAAGAACGGCGCGCATTTCATGATGCGCGTCTCCTGGCGCTTCATCAGCGGGCGGATCTTGGCGACATACGAGTGCCAGTCGGGATCGGCCGACATCGCGGTGCGGCAGCGCTCGCGCTGATCGAGGCTCTCGTAGGCCCACATGTGCACGATCATGTTGAGCGTCCCGACCTCCGTCACGTAGTAACCGACCATGTGGGGCAGATGCTTGAGCTGCACCTTCATGCCATGGTTCTGGTAGTGGTTGAGATACTCCGGAGCGGTGCCGGGCTGCAGCGTGTACATGCGCTCTTCGACGAACATGGGTGGGGCCTGCAGGATGGGAGGCGGACGATTATAGTAGTCGCACCATGGACGACATCAACACGCTGCGCCGCATCCTGCGCGAGAGCCGCACCATCGCGGTGGTGGGCCTCTCGGCGGACTGGTATCGGCCAAGCTACTTCGCCGCGAAGTACATGCAGGAGCATGGCTATCGCGTCGTGCCGGTCAATCCGAAGTACCCGGCGATCCTCGGCGAGAAATGCTATCCGTCGCTGCGCGAGGTGCCGGACAAGATCGACATCGTCGATGTGTTCCGCAAAAGCGAGGACGTCATGCCGATCGCCGAGGCGGCCATTGCCATTGGGGCGAAAGTGCTATGGCAGCAGCTCGGGGTGCGCAACGAAGCGGCGGCGGCCAAGGCGCGCGCCGCCGGGCTCGACGCGGTGATGGACCGCTGCGTGAAGATCGAGCACGGGCGGCTCTTCGGTGGATTGAATTGGGTCGGTGTGAATACGCACATAATCTCGGCCAAACGCCCGCGCTGGCTCGCTTACTAGGCGCGTATAGGAGTATTCTCCGTCCATGGGGAGGACGTTGAGGCTTAGCGAGGGTCGCTTCGGCCGCCTGGTGCTGGCCGAGCTGGCCGCCGGCGACCGGCTGGAGGCTCAGGCCGACCCGGTCATCGTGCTACAGAGCCGCTATGACAGCGTGCTCTTCCTCAACCCCGGCGAACAGCACGTCACGACCGGACCTACCCGCGTGCTGGCGCTGCATGCCGGCCGCGAGTGGCTGCGCTCGTGCTTCCCCGCAGTATTCGAGACCGACGAGCTTCACCCGTTCACGCAGGGCGCCGAAGTCATCACGCCGCGTATCCGCCAGCTTGCCGACGCACTTGCGGTCGAGGTGCTAAACGACCGCTTCCTGTCGCCCGAGCGACTGGAGTTCATGCTGCAGGAGCTGCTGCTCTCCATCGTCGAGACCTATTTCGCCGGGCGCCGTGCGCAATCGCGCCTGTGGCGCGGCTCGCGCTTCGAGGACACGCGCATCCGGCGCGCCATCGCGCTGCTGCGCGCGCGGCCGAACAAGGAGCTCAACATGGACGAGCTCGCGAGCCAGGTGGGCCTCTCGCGCTCGCGCTTCTACGATCTCTTCCAGCTCTGCACCGGCTTCTCGCCGCGCGTCTACCTCGACATGCTGTGCATCGAGACCGCGATCTCGCGGCTCTCCTCGGGGCGCGGCAAGATCGGCGAGGTGGCGGCCGAGCTCGGCTTCTCCGCCCAGAGCAACTTCACGCGTTTTTTCCTGAACCAGGTCGGCGTTCCGCCGTCCGAGTATCGCCGCGCGACCAGCGCCCAGCGCGAGCAGCCGACCTCGACGCCGAAGTCCGAACCACCGCAGTAGTCCGCCGGCGCGGCGGCCGCGGCTAGAATCCGGCGATGGCGGATCGCAAGTTCGGTTTCGAAACGCTCGCCCTGCACGCCGGGCAGATTCCGGACCCCGCCACCGGCGCGCGCGCCGCGCCGATCTATCAGACGACCTCGTTCGTCTTCGACTCCGCGGACCATGCCGCCAGCCTTTTCAACCTGCAGACCTTCGGCAACGTCTATTCGCGCATCTCGAACCCGACGGTGGCGGTGTTCGAGGAGCGCATGGCCGCGCTCGAAGGCGGCCGCTCGGCGCTTGCCTGCGCGACCGGCCAGGCCGCCGAGGTCACCGCGATCCTGACGCTCTGCTCCGGCGGCGACCACATCGTCTCCGCCGCCACGCTCTACGGCGGCACGCACACGCTGCTGAACGTCAATCTCAAGAAGCTCGGCATCGACACGACATTCGTGGCCCCGGATGAGCCGGAAAACTTCCGCCGCGCCATCCGCAAGAACACCAAGCTGCTCTACGCCGAGACGCTCGGCAACCCGCTCATCAACATTGTCGACATCCAGGCGCTCGCGAAGATCGCGCACGAGGCCGAGGTTCCCCTTGTCGTCGACAACACCGTGCCCTCGCCCTACCTGTGCAGGCCGATCGAGTGGGGCGCGGACATCGTGGTGCACTCGGCCACGAAATACATCGGCGGCCATGGCACCACCATGGGCGGCGTGATTGTGGAGTCGGGCAAGTTCAACTGGGGCAACGGCAAGTTCCCGGAATTCACCTCACCCTCGCCCGGCTACCACGGTGTCATCTTCCACGAGACCTTCGGCGACTTCGGCTACACCATGAAGGCACGCATGGAGATCATGCGCACCTTCGGGCCGGCGCTCTCGCCGATGAACGCGTGGCTGCTGCTGCAGGGACTCGAGTCGCTGCACGTGCGCATGGACCGGCACTGCGCGAACGCGCTCGGCGTCGCCAAGTTCCTGCGCGAGCACCCGCGCGTCGCGTGGGTCAACTACCCGGGCCTGACCGACAGCAAATATCACCGCCTGGCGCAGAAATACCTGCCCAAGGGCGCCTCGGGGCTGCTCAATTTCGGCGTCAAGGGCGGCGCCAAGGCGGGCGAGCGCTTTATCGAGGCGGCGCAGTTCATGAGCCATCTCGCCAACATCGGTGACGCGAAGACGCTGATCATCCATCCTGCGTCCACTACGCATCGGCAAATGGACGAGGCCGATCTCTTGAAAGCTGGCGTAACGCCCGACATGGTGCGCATGTCGGTCGGTATCGAGACGCTCGACGACATCCTGTGGGACATCGACCAGGCGCTCGGCGCGAGCGCCAATGTTTGAAGGGAAGCCGCGAAGGCAATGATCAGCTACCAGATCATCGAGCATGGCAAACCGCTGCAGAAGGTGCTCACCGAGACGCCGAAACCGCAGGGCAGCGAGGTCCTCATGCGCGTCACGCGTGCCGGCGTCTGTCACTCGGATCTGCACATCTGGGAAGGCTATTTCGACCTCGGCGGCGGCAAGCGCTTCTATGTGAAGGAGCGCGGTTGCGTGCCGCCCTTCACGTTGGGCCACGAGCCCTTCGGCGTCGTCGAAGCGCTCGGGCCCCGCGCACGCGGGGTAAAAATCGGCGACAAGCGCCTGGTCTACCCGTGGATCGGCTGCGGCAAGTGTGCCGTGTGCAAAGCGGGACAGGACAACCACTGCGTTTCCGGCAGCCGCTACCTCGGCGTGAACCGCCCCGGCGCCTATGCGACGCATGTATTGGTGCCGGACGCCAAATACCTGGTCGACACGCGCGGCATCGACGACGCCTTCGCCGCGACGCTCGCCTGCTCGGCGCTGACGACCTACAGCGCGGCCGCCAAGCTTCCCGAGCTCGGCGCGAAAGACCAGGTGGCGGTGCTCGGCTGCGGCGGCCTCGGCCTGATCGCGATTTCGATCCTCAAGGCGCAGGGTGCGAAGAACATCGTCGCCTGCGACATCGACGAGGCGAAGCTCGCAGTGGCCACAAAGCTTGGCGCCAAGCGCACCATCAACACCCGCGCCTCCGAGGCAGCGGAGCAGCTGCGCGGCATCAGTGGCGCGCTCGACTTCGTCGGCAGCCCCGCGACCGCCATGCTCGGCATCGGCGCCCTGCGCAAGGGCGGCCGCTACATCATCTGCGGGCTTTACGGCGGTGAGCTGGTCCATCCGCTGCCGCCCATCGCGCAACGGGCGATCGGCATCATCGGCTCCTACGTCGGCAGCCTGCAGGAGCTGAAAGAGGTGGTGGCGCTGGCGAAGAAGGGCAAGCTGAAACCACTGCCGGTGGCGACGCGCCCGGGCGCTGAGGCGAATGCGGCGCTCGAGGATCTCAAAGCCGGCCGTGTTGTCGGACGGGTAGTGCTCGATTTTGAAATGGTGGACGCATGAACGACCGCAGCATAGCTGCCGACCTGGCAACCGAGGCGCGCGAGGCGGGCACGCCCTTCTCCTGGACCAACCCCTACGCCTGGCCGCGCAAGCCGCTCCTCGCGCAGAACGCGGTGGCCACGTCGCAGCCGCTCGCCGCACAGGCGGGCCTGCAGATGCTTGCGGCCGGCGGCAGCGCCGTGGATGCGATCCTCGCCAGCGCGATCACGCTCACGCTGGTGGAGCCGGTCTCGAACGGCATCGGCTCGGATGCCTACGCCATCGTCTGGGACGGCCGGCGGCTGCACGGCCTCAATGCCTCGGGTCGCTCACCGCAGGCCTGGACGCTCGATTACTTCCGCGGCAAGTACAAGAGCATGCCGGTGCGCGGCTGGGACACCGTCACGGTGCCCGGTTGCGTGGCTGCGTGGGCGGAGCTGCATTCGCGTTGGGGCAAGCTGCCGTTCCGCAAGCTCTTCGAGCGCGCCATCCAGTACGGGCGCGAGGGGTTCCTCGTCTCGCCGACCATCGCGGGGCAGTGGGCAAAGCAAGTGCCCGAGCTGAAAGCGCAGCCCGGCTTTGCCCAGTCCTTCCTTCCCGGCGGCCGCGCACCGCGCGCTGGCGAACGGTTCAAGTTTGCGGCGCATGCGCGCGTGCTCGAGGCAATCGCCGCGAGCAAGGGCAAGGCGTTTTACAAGGGCCAATATGCGGAAAAGCTCGAGGCGCATGCGCGCAAGCATGGCGGCGTGATGCGCGCTACCGATCTCGCGGCGAACCGGCCCGACTGGGTTAAGCCGCTCGAGATGGACTACCGCGGCTATACGCTGCACGAGATTCCGCCGAACGGCCAGGGCATCGTCGCCTTGATGGCGCTCGGCATGCTGCAGCACTTCGACATGCGCTCATTGGCGCTCGACGGTCCGGACAGTGTCCATGTGCAGATCGAGGCGATGAAGCTCGCCTTTGCCGACGCCCGCCGCTACGTGGCGGACATCGACCACATGGTCGCCGTGCGCTGCGAGCACCTGCTCGACCCGGCGTATCTCGCGTCGCGCGCCAAGCTCATCGATATCAAGCGCGCGCAAGACTTCGGCCACGGCAAGCCGCCGATGAGTGGCACCGTGTATCTCACCGCCGCCGATGCGTCTGGGATGATGGTGTCGTTCATCCAGTCGAACTACATGGGATTTGGCTCGGGCGTGGTGGTCGACGGCATCTCGCTGCAGAACCGCGGCGGCACCTTCGTCCTCGAGGACGGCCATCCGAACTGCGTGGCGCCGGGCAAACGGCCCTACCAGACCATCATCCCCGGCTTCGTCACGCGCGACGGCAAGGCGCTGATGAGCTTCGGCGTGATGGGCGGCACGATGCAGCCGCAGGGGCACGCGCAGGTGATGGTGCGCATCGCCGATTACGGGCAAAGCCCGCAGGCCGCGTGCGACGGCCCGCGCTTCCGTGTCGTGCAGGGCATGGACGTGAGCGTCGAGGAGGGCCGCTTTCCCGCCGCGACGCTCGACGAGCTGCAGCGCCGCGGCCATCGCATCGTCACGATCGACGATTACAACCAGTTCGGCAGCGCCCAGCTTATCTGGAAGCTCGACGGCGGCTACTACGTCGCGAGCGACCCGCGGCGCGACGGCCAGGCGGTGGGCTTCTAGATGCTGAAGATCTGGGGCCGTACCAACTCGGTGAACGTGAAGAAGGCGCTGTGGGCCGCGGAGGAGCTCGGCCTCAAGTACGAACGCATCGACGCCGGCATGCAGCACGGCGTCACGAAGACGCCCGAGTACATGCGCATGAACCCGAACTCGCTGGTGCCGACGATCGAGGATGACGGGTTCGTCCTCTGGGAGTCGCACACCATCGTGCGCTATCTCTGCGCGAAGCACGCCGCCGGCACGTTGTGGCCATCCGAGCTGCGGGCGCGTGCCGACGCCGAGCGCTGGATGGACTGGGCGTTCACTTTCCAGCGCGCGATGCGCGATGTGTTCTGGGGCCTGATCCGCACGCCGGCGGAGAAGCGCGATATGCGAGCGATCGAAGCGGGCCGCGAGCAGACCGCCAAGCTGCTGCCGGTGCTGGAGGAAAACCTCGCCGGCAGGCGCTATGTGACCGGCAATGTCTTTACGATGGGCGATATCCCGATCGGCTGCGAGCTGCAGCGCTGGATGCGGGTGCCGATCGAGCGGCCGCGCTTCCCGGCAGTCGAAGCGTGGTTCGAGCGGCTGCGCGAGCGGCCCGCCTACCGCAAGTTCGTCGACATTCCTCTCAGTTAGCGCGCGCGAGCAGCGCATCGCGCTCGGCGGCGGGCTCGTGCGCGAGCTCGCGCGCACGCGCGTAGAAGCGGTCGAGGTTGCCACCCGAGGCGGCAAGCAGGCGCTCGAACGCCGGCACCAATTCAGTGTAGAGCGCGACGGACACCAGGAACGCGTTGTTCGGCTCCGCCGGCACGGCCGTCGGATAGGCCGCATGCAGCCGCGCGAACTCGCCGCGCTTCTGCTCGAGCATCTGCTCGGCCGGCAGGTGCGAGGCGTAGATGGTCTTCAGGCGCTCGCGCGTCTCCTTGACGCGAGCATAGAACTCGCGCTTGCGCTGCTGCCCGGCGCGGAAAGCCTCGAGCTCGGCGCTGCGATGCTGGGCTTCCAGCCAGCGCCGCACACCCTCCTCTTCCACCGTGACCGCGAAAGACTCGTTGAACGTCGTGTCGTTCTTGGCGTAGACCAGCTGGTGCGCGAGCTCGTGGAACACGAGCCGCGCCACCTGCGCTTCAGGGTAGCGGATAAATGTGGAGAGCAGCGGATCATCGAACCAGCCGAGCGTCGAGTAGGCGAGCACGCCGCCGACATAAACGTCGTAGCCCTGCTTGCGCAGCCGTTCGGCATATTGCTGCGCCTCCTCCTCGGAGAAGAAGCCGCGATAGGCAACGCAGCCGGTGAAAGGAAAGCATTCCGGCTTCGGATCGACCGAGAACTCGGGCGCGGCGAATACATTCCACACCGCGTAGCGCCGGCCGAGATCGGCGTAGGAGGTGTAGCTGCGATTCGCGGGGAGATGCAGGTCGCGCGAGGCGAATTCGCGGATACGCTGCGCGGTTTCCAGCCGCGACTTGAGATCCGTTGGCGTCGCCGGGTCGGCAAGCCAGTCGTCAATCGGACGCGCCGCCGCGAGCAGCTGGAAATGTCCGCCGATCGCCTGCGAGTAGTACGAGAGCGATTCGCAGCCCGCCACGAGTGCCGCAAGCAGCAGGGCGACGAGCGTTCTCATGCGAAGCATCCTGCGCGCAGGAAATGGGCGACCAGCCCGCTCACGCGCCGGGAAAGCGCGAGCGTGCTGTGCGCGGTCCGCACCAGCGCGCGGTCGCTCATTCCTTCCACTGTCGTTTCATCGACGCACACCACGCCGTCATTGTCGCCGGGCAGCACGCCGAGCGCGCGGCCGAGGCCAAGCGGCAGCGTGCCGGCGATGACGCCGAGGCGCTCACGGCGCTGCCAGCGCGCTTCATGGCTCTGCCAACGGTCCGCGCACGCACCGAGCAGCCAGCGGCCGAGCGCGTGTGTCCCGAGGCGCCGTCCAGCGTAGCAGCCGCGCACCGGCGCCCCGAGCAGCACGACATTGCCGCTCGACACCTCCGGATGGCGCGCCAGCATGTCGTAGATCAGCACGCCGCCGAGGCTGTGGCCGACGAGATGCGCGCCGCGGCCGTCGGCATACCCCGCCAGGCGCTCGATATTCGCCGCGAGCGGCGCGCGGCCCTCGTAATCGAACCGGTGCGCTACGTAACCGTGGCGCGCAAGCCGACCGGCCAGCAGCGTCATTACCGCCGCCGGCACCCAGAGGCCGTGAACCAGGATCACCTCGCTCGTCACGCGGCCTTCAGTTTGCGGACCGCCTCAAGCAGCGCCTGGGCGCGGTAAGCCACCGGGTAATCGATCATCTGACCGTCGAGCTGGATCGCGGCCTGGCCGCGGCTCTCGGCGTCGCGAAACGCGGCGACGATGCGCTCGGCGGCCGCGAGCTCTTCTCGACTCGGCATGTAGGCGGCGTTCACCGGCGCGATCTGGTCCGGATGGACGCAGCAGCGCCCCTGGAAGCCGCCGCGGCGGCTTCTCTCGAGCGCGCGCGCGAAGGCCTCGCTCTCCTTGAAGTGGAACCACGGACTGTCGATCGGATTTTCCATGCCGGCGGCTCGCGATGAGAGGACGATGCGCGCGCGGGCATCAGAAAGTTCCGGCTCATCGAGGGTGGGCGAAAGGCCGACATCGTGGCCGTAGTCGGCGGCGCCGAAGCACACCCGCTTCACCCGCCACGGCGCGCGATAGGCTCGGAGGCTGCGCGCCTGCAGGACGCGATCGACGCGCTGCACGCCCGCCGCCGTCTCGATCTGCGGCATGAGGTCGAGCGAGCCCTCCGCGATGCCACGATCGCGCTCGAGGTTGGCCATCAGCCAGTCGATCGCGTGCAGGTCGGCGGCGCTCTCGATCTTCGGCACCACGACGCCGTCGAGGCCGGGGGCGAGCGTCTCCACCAGATCACCGTAGCAATACGGCGTCGCCGGCGCGTTCACGCGCACATACAGCAGGCAGGAGCGCGGCTTGGCGAGCGCGCTCAGCACGCTCTTGCGGCTCGCTGCCTTGTCCGCCGGCGCGACTGAATCCTCGAGGTCGAGGATCACGGCATCGGCCGCGAGCGTCAGCGCCTTTTCCACGCGGCGCGCGACGTTGGCCGGTGTAAACAGGAACGAGCGAATCATCGCAGGATCTTGCGGTCGGCCCAGGCCTCGAATGGCAGCAGCGGCCGTTCGCCGGCAAATTGCTCCGGCCACACCGGCTGCGCGCGACCTTTCACGATCTGCAGCAGTACGGGTTTCATGCCGACCTGCGCGCCGTTGGCAGGATTGACGCGATAGGGACCGAGCACGGTGTCGACCTGTAACTCGGCAAGGGCGGCGCGCAATTTCTGTGGCTCGACGCTGCCCGCACGAGCCACCGCCGCGGCGAGCACCACGCCGGCCGTGTAGCCGGCGGCCGCGAGCGGGCCGGGCGGCATCGACCATCTGGCGGTGAAGGCTTTCACGAACTCGGCGTTGCCGGCAGTCGAAAAGCGCGCATCGTACTCTTTGGAGCCAAGAATGAATTCGGCGTCCTGCCCGACCAGCTTGACGAAGCGTGGCTCGACCGCGGCCCGCGCGTAGACCACCTTCGGCACCGCGCCTTCTTTCTTCAGGATCTTTACCATCGCCGCCGCGTCGCGCGCCTCGCCGAACGCGACCCAGCCGTCGGCATTGACCTTCATTGCCTGGTAGAGCAGCGGCAGGAAATCATCGGTGCGGCCGGAATAGACCTCGAGCGTCACGTTGCCGAAGCCGAACGAGCGCGCCAGCGTCTGCACCGCGTCCGCCATGTCGCGCGAGGCGGCGTCATCACGCGCGGCGATGTAGAGCGACTCGACGCCCGCTTCGCGGGCCGCCCACAGCACACCGTCGGCAAATGCGGCGTACGGTGCCACGGTCTGGAAGACGTACTGCAGCGGCCGTTTGTGAATCTCGTTTGACGGCCCCGCCGCGTTCAGCAGCACACGGCGGCCGCGCTCGGCTTCGGCGGCTGCGGTCAGCGTCGCCGCCGAGCCGTACGGTCCGATGAGGATCGGCGCGCCGTCGCGGATCAGCTCTGCGTACGCCTCGCCGGCGCGCACCGCTTCCGAGTTGTCATCCCGGTAGCGCACCGCCACGCGCCGGCCGAGCAGCCCGCCCGCAGCATTCACCTCTTCTTCCCACAGGATGATGCCCTTGCGATATTCGGCCGCTGGCGCAGCGTGCGCGCCCGATTCCGACACCACCGCACCGATGGCGATCGGCTCATCGGCCGCGGCGCCCGCCGTGCCCGCAGCGAGCGCGAGCAGTGCGCTAGTAATCCAGCCGGTCATCGACGGCATGGCCGCGCATTGGGATGAGCGCCGAGCGCTCGAAGGTCATGAACACTGTGCCGTCCGCTTTCCTGCCGGTGGTGCGCACCGTGACGATGCCATGGTGCGGGCGTGAGCCGGACTCGCGCTTGCCGATCACTTCAGACTCGGCGTAGATCGTGTCGCCGGCGAATACCGGCGCCGTAAGACGTACCTTGTCCCAGCCGAGGTTGGCAACCGTCTTCTGGCTCACGTCCGAGACGCTCATGCCGGTGACGATCGCGAGTGTCAGCGCCGAATTGATCAGGCAGCGGCCAAAGTCGGTTGCCGCACCGTAAGCATTGTCGATGTGCAGCGGGTGCTGGTTCATCGTCAAAAGCGAGAACCAGATGTTGTCGGTCTCGGTGAGCGTGCGGCCGGGGCGGTGCTCGTAGATGTCACCGATTTCGAAGTCCTCGTAATAGCGACCGGCCGATTCGCGATAGCGCTTCGGTCCGACTTCCTTTGCGCGGCTGACCATAAGAGAATCCGACGGGCAATGATTGAGAAGCTTCGCGACATTGTAGGCGCCGCTCACGTCCTGACGGCGGCGCAAGATACCCGGCCGTACTTTACTGACTGGCGGCGCCAATATACCGGGAGCGCCGAGTGCGTCGTGCGTCCGGCGAGCACCGAGGAGGTGGCGCGCGTGGTGCAGCTTTGTGGCGAGCACGGCGTCGCGATCGTGCCCCAGGGCGGCAACACCGGACTCTCGGGCGGCTCGGTACCCATCGGCAAGGGCCGCGAGCTGGTGCTCGCCCTCGGGCGCATGAGCCGCATCCGCGAGCTCGACCGGCTTAATGACACGATTACCGTGGAAGCCGGCTGCGTGCTCGCGAACGTGCAACGCGCGGCGGCTGAAGCCGGCAGATTGTTTGCGCTCTCGCTCGCCGCGGAGGGCAGCTGCCAGATCGGCGGCAATCTTTCGACCAACGCCGGCGGCGTGAACGTGCTGCGCTATGGCACGGCGCGCGAGCAGGTGCTTGGCCTGGAGGTCGTGCTGCCCGACGGACGCATCTGGAACGGGCTGCGCGGCCTGCGCAAGGACAACACCGGTTACGACCTCAAGCAGCTGTTCCTCGGCGCCGAAGGCACGCTCGGCATCATTACCGCGGCGGTGCTGCGCCTTCATCCGAAGCCGAGTGCCAGCGCCACGGCATGGGTCGCGCTCGAAAGCTGCGCCGCGGCGATGGAATTGCTTGCCTTCCTGCACGAGCGCCTCGGCGAGCGGCTGAGCGCGTTCGAGCTGCTTTCGCGCAACTGTGTCGATGCGGTGCTCGCGTTCGCGCCCGGTACGCAGGACCCGCTGGCAAAGCCCCATCCCTGGTACGTGCTCGTCGAGATCGCCGACAGCGGCGAGGAACAGCCCTTGCGCGAGCGCGTCGAGCGAGCGCTGCTCGATGCGTCGGAGCGTGGCGCGCTCGCGGATGCCGCGCTTGCGCAAAGCGGCGAGCAGGCGCGCGCGCTGTGGCGCATCCGCGAGAGCGTGCCCGAGGCGCAGTTCACCAATGTCAAGCACGACGTTTCCGTGCCGATCTCGAAGACCGCCGAGTTCATCGAGCGCGCAGCCGAGCGCCTGCGTGCACGCTATGCCGATGTGCGGATCTACGCCTTCGGCCATGTGGGTGACGGCAATATCCATTACAACGTCGGTCCCGAACGGCTGGTGGCAGAGCGCGCGGCGGTGAATCGCCTCGTCTACGACACGGTGGCCGAGCTCAACGGCTCGATCTCCGCCGAGCACGGGCTGGGACAGCTCAAGCGCGAGGAGGTCCGTTCGCATAAGTCGCCGCTCGAACTCGAGCTGATGCGCCGCCTTAAGCAGGCTCTGGATCCCAAAGGCCTGCTGAATCCAGGCAAGGTTCTCTAGAGAAGCAGCAAAGATGTTGGCTAGCGCTCGCGCTCGAGCACGCGCCCATCGTCGCCAATGATGCGATCGCCCCGCACGCTGCCGTGGAAGCTGCCGTTGGCGGTTCGCCACCGGATATCGCTGCCGCGCAAAACGGCCTCGGTTGCGCCAGCGACGTCGATTTCCTGGAAGTTCTGCTCGATGCGCACGCGCATGCCGGCGCCGCTCCAGGTGCCGCGGACTTCGGCCGGCACGACCCACAGGTAGAGCGTGCTGTCGTCGCCCTGGCCCGGATGCGCGCCGGCGACGCGCAGCGTCTCGCTTGCGTCGGGCCGCCAGCCGGTCATGCGGAACGCGTGCGAGACGATGCGCGTGCCCGGCTTAAGGTCCGTCAGGAAGCGCGGCTGCAGCCGGCCGATGAGCTCGGGCAACAGATACACGGTCACGACGGTGGCGCGAGAGAAGTCGGCGGTGAGCACATCGCCCTGTACGAAGCGCGCGCGATCGGCAACCCCGGCGCGCTGCGCGTTGTCACGCGAAATGCGCACGAGCGCTTCATCGAGCTCGATGCCCAGACCGCGTGCGCCGAAGCGGCGTGCGGCAGCAATGACAATGCGGCCGTCGCCCGAGCCGAGATCGACGACGTAGTCCTCAGCGCGCGTGCCGGCGAACGCCAGCATGCGCTCGACCACCGGGTCCGGCGTGCTGATGAAGGGGACGCGCCATTCGTCCTGCGCGCTCGCCGAGAGGCCGAGCGCAGCGAGGAGCAGGCAGAAAAGGGCGCGCACCGGAAAACTGTAGACGAAAAAAGAGCCCGGCTCGCGCCGGGCTCGATTTTTCGAACGGAAAGCTTACTTCTTCGCTTCGTCGCTCTTCGCCTTGCCCTTGCCCTTGGCCTTGGCTTTCTTGTCGCTTTTGGCCTTCTTCGAGTGCTTCGCCTGGTCTTTCTTCGTCTCGGTGGACGACGGCGTCGAAGGCGTGGTTGGCGCTTGGGCAAACGCAGTGAACGCGAACGCCGAGGTGATGAGGATTGCAAGCAGCTTCTTAAGCATTGATTTCTTCTCCTGTCTGAATAGCCGATCCGTTAGGGATCCTCAGCGAACAACGCGTGCGCGCGGAAACGGTTGACAGGCCCGGCATAATGCAGCGAAAGAAGCATGAGGCTCGCCGACTTCAGCGCCGCGCTCCCCGACCGGGACTTCTGGGTCTTCGGCTACGGCTCGCTCATGTGGTCGCCGTGCTTCGCCTACCGCGAAAAGCGCCTCGCCCGTGTGCATGGCTATCACCGCGCGCTTTGCATCCTTTCGACGCGCTATCGCGGAACGCACCGCAAGCCCGGGCTGGTGATGGGCCTTTGTCGCGGCGGATCGTGCTGGGGCATGGCGTACCGCATCCCGCGCAGCGAAGTGCGCCATGCGCTCGCGCGGCTCTGGAACCGCGAAATGCCGCGCCGTGTATATCAGCCGCGCCTCGTGCCGGTCACCCTGCCCGGCAGCCGGCGCGTGCAGGCGCTTGCTTTCATCGCCGACCCCGAGCACCCCGCCTATGTGCGCGAGCTCGATTTGCACGGGCGCGCGCGGCTGGTGGCCCAGGGCATCGGCAAGCGGGGCCCGTGCATCGACTACATCCGCAATACGCTCGACCACATGCACGAGGTCGGGGTGCGCGATCCGCACCTCGAGCGCGTGCTCGACGCGGCGCTCAGCCTGCGGAACGGAGCGCGGTCTGCATGCGCGCCAGGGCTTGGCGCAGGCGCGCGCGCTGCGTCCCGAAGTTCAGTCTGACAAAGCGCGGCGCGCCGAACTGCGCGCCGGGTGAGAGCGCCACGCCGTGGCGCAGGAAATGCTCGTACGGATCGGCCGCCCGCAACCCGCTGCAGTCGATCCACGAGAGATACGTCGCCTGCGTGCGCGCCATCGGCAGGGGCAACTCGCGCTCGACCAAGTCGCGGTTGCCGCGCAGATAGTCGATCTGCGCGGCGAGCCAGGCGTCGCCTTGGCGCAGCGCGGCGAGCGTCGCGGCATAGCCGAAGACGGAGGGCGACGGCAGCACATGCGCGCGCACATCGACCGACATCGCTTCGCGCAGCTGTGGATCCTCGACGATCGCCCACGCGCAGCCCGACGACGGAATATTGAATGCCTTGTTTGCCGACATGAGCGTCACCGTGCGCCGCGAGATCTCCGGCGCGAGGCTCGCGATCGGCACGTGGCGCGCCGCTTGGTCGAGCACCAGATCGCAATGGATCTCGTCGGACACGATGATGCAGCCGTGCGTAAGCTCCGCCAGGCGCAGCAGCTCGTCGCGACGGAACACTGTGCCGCCTGGGTTTTGCGGATTGCAGAGATAGAGCACCCGTGTCTTCGCCGTCCGGCCGCGTTGCAGGGCGTCGGGGTCGAAGACCCAGCGACCGCTTTCGAGCACGAGCGCAAGCTCGGTATGGGCCCGCGACGCCAGCTCCAGGGCGCGCTTGAAGTGCTGGTAAAGCGGTGTCGGCAGGAGCGCGTGCTCGTCCGGCGCGAGCAGCCGGCGAGCGCTCACATGCAGGCCGGGCACGACGCCCGGCAGGAAGACGATCCATGCCGGGTCCACGGTCCAGCCATAGCGGCGCGCGAGGCGCTCGACGATCGCCTGGCGCAGTTCTTCGGGCGGGTTGGTATAGCCGAAGACGCCGTGCTGCACGCGCGCCTCCATGGCTTGCAGCACCGCGCGCGGCGGGCGGAAGTCGGTGTCCGCGACCCAAAGCGGAATGACGTCGCGCCCGGCGTAGCGATCCCAGCGCACGCTCCAGGTGCCGGCGCGTTCGACCGGGGTATCGAAATTTACTTTGTCGGAGGCTTCGACAGCTCGTCCTTCTCCAGGCTGTCCTGGTCTTGCTCCGGCTCGGCCTTGTACGGATCTTCCTCGAGGCGGTTCATGCTGTCGTCGACCTCCTCGGCCGGCATAGCCTGCGACTGCGCCTGCATATGCGCCGGAAACCACGTAGCGATACTCGGCACGAACATCACGATGGCGATCGCGATGCACTGCAGGACCATGAACTCGAACATGCCCTTGTAGATCGTGCCGAGCGACCACTCTTTGACCACCTGCTTAAGATAGTAGGCCGACATCGCCACCGGCGGCGAGAGATACGCAGTCTGCATCGTCACGGCGACGAGCGCGCCGAACCAGACCATGAAGAGCTCGGGCGGGATGCCGAAGCTCTGCGAGAGCGCGGGCTTCAGCGCGTCGACCACCGGGTAGAAGATCGGCAGGAAGACAAGGATGATCGCCGGCCACTCGAACGGCCAGCCGAGCAGGAACAGCAGCACGACCACGAACGCAAGCATCACGAGGGGCGGCACGGGCAGCGAGACCATGGCGTTCGTGATCCAGTCGGCCGTGCCCATGCGCGCGAACACCGCGCCAAAGATGTTGGAGGTCACCGCCAGCAGCAGCACCATGCTGGAAGTGAGCGTGGCGCTGATGACCGCCTGCCTGAGGCCGGCATAAGTGAGCCGCCGGTAGCAGATCGCGAGGATCAGCGCACCGAACGCGCCCACCGCGGAAGCCTCGGTCGGCGTGGCGAGGCCGGCGAGTATCGAGCCAAGCGTGGCCGCGATGAGAAGCGCGAGCGGTAGGACGCCGACCGCAACCTCGCGCACGATGGCGACGGGATCGGTGACGCGCTCTTCCTTCGGCACCGGTGGGCCAAGGTGCGGGTTGAGCATGCTGCGGGTGAACAGGTAGACGACATAGATGCCGGCGAGCAGGAACCCGGGGCCGAACGCGGCCGCGTACAGGTCGGCGACCGAGACGCCGAGCACCGGGCCCATGACGATCAGCATCACCGATGGCGGAATCAGGATGCCGAGGGTGCCGCCCGCCGTGATGGCGCCGGCGGAGAGCACCGGGTCGTAGCGCGTCTTGATCATGATCGGGCCGGCCATGATGCCGAGCACGGTGACCGCCGCGCCGACGATGCCCGTTGCCATGGCGAACACCGTGGAGGTGAGGATGACGACCAGGTAGAGCGACCCTCGCACGGGCGCGAGCAGCATGCGCAGCGCCGAGAACAGCCGCTCCATCAGGCCGGCCTGCTCGGTGATGAACCCCATGAAGATGAAAAGCGGCACCGCCGCGAGCAGCTCTTCCTTCATCATGCCGATGGTCTGGAAGTACGCGAGGTCGAAAACCGTCCGCCCGAGCCCGAGATAGCCGAACGTCAGCGCCAGGAAAAGCAGCGTGAAGGAGATCTGGATGCCAATGAAGATGGCCCCGATCATGACGATCAGCATGACCAGTCCGATCAGGATTTCGGCCGTCATATCTCGATCTTTTCCTTCTGTTCGAGCACGACGCCCGTGCGCCAGGCATAGACGCTCTTGATCGTCTCCGAGATGCCCTGAACCATGAGGAAAATGCAGGTGAGCGGCACGACGCTCTTGTAGGGCCAGAGAATTGGCCGCCACGGTGTCTGCTCGGACGTCTCGTGGATCGTGTAGGCGTACCACGCCTCATTGCCGCTCGCGACGAGCAGCATGATGAGCGACGGAAAGAAGAACACGATGTAGGAGATCGAGTCGACCATGCCCTTGGTCTTGGCGGTCCACTTTTCGTAGAAGAAGTCCGTGCGGATATGCGCGCCCTTGTGCAGCGCATACGCTGCGCCCAGCATGAAGATGGTGCCGTAGAGCATGTACGTCGCGTCGAACACCCAGATGGTGGGCGCATTGAACGCGTAGCGCATGACTACTTCGTAGGTCACGATGAGAACCAGCGGCACGTTGAGCCACGCGATCCAGCTGCCGCTGCGATCGGTGAACCGGTCGATCGCGTTGACAGTCCTCACCAGGCCCTGCGACGGTTCGGGCATGCCTCCCTCCCAATGAAACGGGGGCGGATCTGCGCCCCCGCTTCGACTGCGCGGTGTTACTTGCTCGCCGCAGCCTTCGCGGCGCCCGCTTTGCCCTCCGGCCAGTAATAGTTGGCGGCGAAGGAGTACGGCGGGAAATAGAAGCGCTTCGCCGGCACCACGATCGACGCGTACTGGCGCTGCGACTCGAGCGTCTTCTTGAAGAACGGACTTTTCTTGCTTTCCTCGGCCGCGATGATGTCCCAGGTCTTCAGGAATTCGAGCAGGATGTCGGGCGGCGTACGCAGGACGTGCACGCCGTGCTTTTCCTGCAGTTCCTTGACGGCCTCGGCATTCTGCCGCTGCCACTTCGCCCACCAGACGAGGAAGGTTTCGTTCGCCGCGCTCTTGATGATCTCCTGATGCGTCGGCGACAGGCCTTTCCAGATGTCCATGTTGAACACCACTTCGCCGATCGTGACGTTCTCGTGCATGCCCGGTGTGTAGTGGTATTTCCAGACGTTGTGGAAGCCAAGCCGCATATCCTCGACGCCGCCGACCCACTCGGCGCAGTCGATCACGCCGCGCTGCGCCGAGGGGATGATCTCGCCCCCCGGCATGTTGACCGTGGTCATTCCCATGCGCTGGAACACTTCGGCCGCCATGCCGGTCTGCCGGCACTTCATGCCCTTGAAGTCCGCGAGATTCTTGATCGGCCGCTTGAACCAGCCAAAAGCCTGCGGACCGGAGGGCAGGATCGGCAGCCAGTAAATGTTGAGCTTCAGCTCTTTCTGGAAGAACTCCTGCGCCAGCTCGAGGCCGCCGCCGTTCTGCATCCAGCCGAGCGCATCGATCATGTCCATGCCGAAAGTGCCGCCCGGACCGCCGGTCATCAGGATCGCCGCCTTGTTCTTGCCGACCCAGTAGCCGGACCAGGAGTGCGCGCCGTCGATCACCTTCTTGTTGGTCGCGTCGAGTACTTCGAATGCCGGCACCACCTGCCCGGCCGGCATCGCCTCGATCTTCAGCGAGCCGCCGGAGATCTTCGAGACACGGTCGGCAAAGAAAGTGAAGTTGTCGTACAGCGTCAGGCTCGACGGCCAGGTGGCCTGCATCTTGAGCGTGACCGTCTGCTGCGCTTCGACACCGCTGCAGAATGCGGCCGCTGCAGCCAGCACGGCGAGCGGCTTGACGAGATGCCTCATGGTTACCCTCCTCCTCTAAGGTGGTCTTAAGGCGCGGCCAGCCTACACGCTGCGCCGTGCCGCGGTCAACGCGCCGTCAGTCGAGGCGTGTGACCACCCCCTCGAGCGACGGCGCCGGCGCCTTGTAGCGGTGCATGACCAGCGGGTCATGGCCCGGAATGATGTGCTGCGGCGATGCAGCGAGCGCGCGCAGGCGCTCGTAGCCATCGAGCATGTCGGCCACCGACCAGACGATCGGGAACGGGCGCGCTTCTTCCATGTTGGCGTAGAAGTGGCTCGCGTCGGAGGCGAGCACGATCCAGCCGCGCCGCGTCGCGACCCGCACCGCCTGCAGCCCCATCGTGTGGCCGCCGATGAGATGCAGCGACACGCCGGGCGCGAGCTCGCTGTCACCGTCGTGAAAGCGCACGCGGCCCTGATACACGCGCCGCACCAGGCCCACGACGTCCTCCACTTCGTAGGCGCCGCTGAAGCAGGCGCTGCACATGTAGCGGCCGGTGGCATAGCGCATCTCGAGCTCCTGCAGGTGCAGCGTCGCCGCCGGGAAGAGCTCGAAGTTGCCGACATGGTCGTAGTGCAGGTGCGTAATCACCACGTCCTTGACCTGCGCGGCATCGACGCCGAGGAGCTGCAGGCTGCGCGCCGGGCAGCGCAGGTGCTCTCGGGCGCGCTTCGCCGCCATCGCGGCGGAGAAACCAGTGTCGACGACGATCTCGCGACCGGCGCCGCGGATCAGCCACACGTAGTAGTCGAGCGGCATCGGCCCGTCATGCGGATCACCGCCGATGAAGTTTTCGGACGCGCGCCGCTCGTGGTGGGCGTACTTGAGCGCGTAAACCTCGTAAACCGGGTCCATGCTAGGCGAGACGCACGCGTGCGAACTTGCGCTTGCCGACCTGTACGGTGTGAGTGCTGCCGGGCCGCAGGCGCAGGCTGCGATCGGTGACGCGCTCGCCGTCGATGCGAACGCCGCCCTGCTCGATGGCGCGAACAGCTTCCGACGCGCTCGCCGTGAGCTGCGAGAGCTTGAGGAGCTGCGCGATCGGCAGACCCTCCGCCGGCGCCGGCACCGTCACCTCGGGCATGTCCTCGGGCAGCACGCCATGGCGGAAGCGTTGCGCGAACTCCTCCTCGGCAGCGGTTGCAGCGCGTTCGCCATGGAAGCGGGCGACGATTTCCCTGGCGAAGGACGCTTTGACGTCGCGCGGGTTGCCCGTCGCCGCGAGCTCCTTCTGCCATGCCGCGGCCGGCCGGAAGGACAGGAGCTCGATATAGCGCCACATCAGCTCGTCCGAGATCGACATCAGCTTGCCGAACATTTCCGGCGGCGGCTCGGTAATGCCGACATAGTTGCCGAGCGACTTGGACATCTTTTCCCGCCCGTCAAGGCCTTCAAGAAGCGGCATGGTGAGGATGACCTGCGCCTCCTGCCCGTAGCTGCGCTGCAGCTCCCGGCCGACGAGCAGATTGAACTTCTGGTCGGTGCCGCCGAGTTCGACGTCGGCTTTCATCGCTACCGAGTCGTAGCCCTGCATCAGCGGATAGAGCAGCTCGTGCAGCGCGATCGGCTTTTCGGCGGCGAAGCGCTTGGCGAAGTCGTCGCGTTCAAGTAGCTGCGACACCGTGTACTTCGCCGCAAGGCGGATGATGCCTTCTGCACCAAGCTTGTCCGACCACTCGGAGTTGTAGAGGATCTGCGTCTTCCCGGGCTCGAGGATCTTGAAGACCTGCTCCTGATAGGTGCGGGCGTTTTTCTCGATTTCCTCGCGCGTGAGCGGCGGGCGCGTCTGGTTCTTACCGGTCGGGTCGCCGATCATGCCGGTGAAATCGCCGATCAGGAACTGCACCTGATGGCCAAGCTGCTGGAAGTCGCGCAGCTTGTTGATGACCACCGTGTGCCCGAGATGCAGGTCGGGCGCGGTCGGGTCGAGACCGAGCTTCACGCGCAGCTTTCTGCCGCTCGAGAGCTTCTTGCGCAACTCGTCCTCGACGATCAGCTCTTCGCAGCCCCGACGGATGGTCCGAATGGCCTGCTCGATGGCCGACATGTTCGATTTGCGCCCCGCGGGGCCTTTGCTAGACTGCGCAGGCTTCTGAATAAAAAAGGATTCTAGCGGATCGTGACATCGCCCGTGATGTTTAGACGCAGCGCCGTCATTGGCGTCGTCGCTGCTTTCGCTGCAGTGGCGGCATTCGCCACCATCGCGCCACGCGAAGACGCGACGCCGTTGCCGCCGCGGGCGCTGGTCGTCGAGCCGCTCGCGCTGCAGGCGCACGAAGTTGCCGCACCGTTGCAATACGTGCGCGAAGAGCAGTTCCAGCGCGGCGACACGCTCGCCGGCTTCCTCGGCCGGCTCGGAATTGATGAGGCGTTGACCAGCAAGCTCGCGCGCACCCCGGCGCTGCGCGCGCTGCGCCCCGGCATGTATGTACGCGCTGACGTGATGGCCGACGGCACGCCTAAAGCGCTCAGCTTCCTCACCGGCCGCGACACGCTGGTGCGCATCGTGCCCGACGGCGAACGCTTCCGCGCGGTGGAAGATCAGGCGCCGCTCGAGACGCGCGTGCTGATGAAGGCGAGCGTCATCCGCAGCTCGCTTTTCGCTGCCACCGACGCGGTCGGCATCCCGGACAGCATCGCCATGCAGCTCGCCGATGTCTTCAGCGGCGATGTCGATTTCTATCGCGATCTGCGCAAGGGCGATCATTTCACCGTGGTGTACGAGGTCTACCACCTCGGCGGCCGCCCGGTGCGCGCCGGACGGCTATTGGCCGCGGAGTTCGTGAACCAGGGCCGCGCGATCCGCGCGGTGCATTTTGGCTCGAGCTATTACGCACCCGATGGACGCAACCTGCGCAAGGCGTTCCTGCGCGCGCCACTGGAGTTCTCGCGCGTCAGCTCGGGCTTTGGCATGCGGCGCCATCCGATCCACAGCGGCTGGAAAGCGCACAAGGGGATCGACTACGCCGCGCCGATCGGCACGCGCGTGCGCGCAGCCGGGGACGGCGTCGTCGAATTTGCCGGCGTCAAGAATGGCTACGGCAACGTCGTTATCCTGCGCCACAACGGCCAGTACTCGACGGTATACGCGCACCTCAGCCGCATCGGAGTGCGCCGCGGCGCGCGCGTCGCCCAGAACGACACCATCGGCCTCGTCGGCCAGACCGGCTGGGCCACCGGGCCGCATCTGCACTACGAGTTTCGTATCGCCGGCCAGGCGCGCAATCCGCTCTCGATTGCGATGCCCTCGGGCCTCCCGGTACCGGCGCAAAGCCTCGCCGCGTTCCACGCGCAAGCCGAACCGCTCGTCGCGCGGCTCGATCTGCTCGCGAACGCTAACGTCGCGCTGCTGGAATAAAAGCTGGGTCCCCGCTTTCGCGGGGACGACTTCAGGACCTGCTTAGACCGAGAACGACGACCCGCAACCGCAGGTGCTCTGCGCGTTGGGGTTCTTGATGACGAACTGCGCGCCTTCCAGGCCTTCCTGGTAGTCGATCTCGGCGCCCACCAGATACTGGTAGCTCATCGGGTCGATGAGCAGCATCACGCCGTTCTTCTCCATCACGGCGTCGTCTTCGTTCTTCACCTCGTCGAAAGTGAAGCCGTACTGGAAGCCGGAGCAGCCGCCGCCGGTAACGAAGACCCGGAGCTTGAGCTCGGGATTGCCCTCTTCCTCGATCAGCTGCTTCACTTTGTTCGCCGCGCTGTCGCTGAACTGGAGCGGCGTCGGCATGTCGGTCACTGCACTCATTTACTGCTCCTGATTATGAATTCGATGCGAGCTTTAGCTCGACGCCCTTCGTCTCTGCTGCGTGATGCACCAGGCGGCCTTCAACCACGGCGCCTTGATGGATTTCGATGCTCTTATAGTACACATCCCCTTTGACCCGTGAGCCGGCCTGTAGTTCGAGCGACTCCGTAGCATGAACCGGGCCATTGATCGTGCCATCGACGACGATGTGCGCGGCCTGTACCTCGCCGTCGATGCGCGCATCCGCCGACACCATCAGCGTGCCGGGCTGATCGGCGAGCGCCGAGACGTTGCCGCGGACCATGCCGTCGACGCGCAGGCCGCCGCTGAAAACCACGTTGCCTTCGATGCGCGTCGTCGCGCCGATCAAACTGTCGATCCGGTTCTGCGGCTTGCTTGTTTTATTGAACATTTTTGTCTCCGTCACAGAGTCACCGTATGCGTTGCTTTCGGCTGATTGGCGCCGGCTTCGTATATCCGTACCTGGACATTCTCGACCTTCGCCTTGGGATTGATACGGAAAGTGCCTTCCACGCGGCGGAAGTACTTGAACGCCAGCCGGAACGCCGCTGACGCCCCTGCGTCCGCCGGCTCCGGGAAGCTCATCATAGCATTCTGCCCCCCCTCGGTCAGACTCACGACGAGCTCCATGCGACCTTTGAACTCTCGCTCGCGCAGCGCGCGCGGTGTCACGAGCAGCAGGTGGTAGCGGTACTCGCCCGGCAGCACGTCCGGCTCGACCTTGAAACGATAAATAGTGAGCGCCGTGCCGCTGCGCGCCTCGGAGGACAGCATGCTCTCGAAGGTGGCGAGGTCCTCGCGCAGCCGCGCGTTGTCCTGCTCGAGCGCGCGGATCTGCTGCCCGAGCTTCTGCTGCGCCGTGCGCTCGATGGAAAAGCGGCTGTCCGCGGCATTGGCGATCGCGCGCAGGCGCTCAAGCTCGGTTTGCGCCGCGGCGAGATCGCGCTTCGTCACCGTGAGCTCGCCCTGCACCTCGCTCTGGTCGAAGCCCGCATAGCGGCGCCCCGCGTCATAGGTCCACGCCGCCACCGCCGCGGCGATGCCCACCGCCGCGGCAATGACAATCCACCGCAGATACCACGGCATCTGCGAGTGCACCTGCACGCGCGGCGCCGCGATGCCGTAGCGCTGGCGCAGCTTGTAATAGCGGCCGGAAATGTCTCGCATCATGGGACGAGCGGCGGCTGCGCGAGGCCGGTGGCTTCGGGCAAGCCGAACATCAGATTCATGTTCTGCAGCGCCTGGCCGGCGGCGCCCTTGGTGAGGTTGTCGATCACGGAGAGCACGACCAGCATGTCGCTCCGGGTGCCTGCCTGCGGCGGGCGATGCAGCGCGATGCGGCAGACGTTGGCGCCGCGCACCGAGCGCGTATCGGGATGGCTGCCAGCCGGCAGAACATCGACGAAGGGTTCACGCTCGTAACGCTCCTCGTAGAGCGCCTGAAAATCAAGTTCACGTGTCACACGCGCGTAGAGCGTGGCGTGAATGCCGCGGATGATCGGCAGCAGATGGGGGACGAACGTCAGTCCCACCTCCCGCCGGGCGGCTTGCGCGAGGCCTTGCCGGATCTCCGGCCAGTGGCGATGCCCGGGAACGTTGTAGGCGAGGAAATTGTCCGCAGCCTCGGCGTAGCTGAGATGCAGCTCGGCCTTGCGGCCGGCCCCGCTCACGCCCGACTTGGCGTCGGCGATCAGATGATCGAGATCCACCGCGCCGCTCTCCACCAGCGGCAGGAAGCCGAGCTGCACCGCGGTCGGATAGCAGCCGGGATTTGCCACCAGGCGCGCGCCGCGAATCTGCTCGCGGTTCACTTCGCACAACCCATAGACCGCCTCGCGCACGAGCTCGGGCGCGCCGTGCTTCGTCTTGTACCAGCGCTCCCATTCGGCGAGGTCGCGGATGCGAAAGTCCGCCGACAAGTCGACGATCCGCGCGCCCGCTTCGAGCACGGCGCGCGCCTCGTTCATGGCGACGCCGTTCGGGGTGGCGAAGAACACGACGTCGCAGGCGCCGAGCTTCTTGGCGTCCGGCTCCGTGAAGGAAAGATCGAGGTGCCGACGCAGCCCCGGGAACATCGCGCTGACCGGCGTACCCGCTTCCTTGCGCGACGTAATCGCGCGCAGCTCGACCTCCGGGTGCTGCACGAGCAGGCGCAGGAGCTCGACGCCCGTATAGCCCGTCCCGCCGACAATGCCTGCCTTGATCATGCGCCCGTCCTAAAAACAAGAAAGCCGCCCATAAAACGAAAAAGCCGCCAAGCAGGCGGCTTTCGATTTCCGGTGATTCCTGATCTCAACGTTTCGAGTACTGCTTGCGCCGCCTCGCCTTGTGCAGTCCCACTTTCTTTCGCTCGACTTCTCGCGCGTCGCGCGTCACGAGGCCCGCCGCGCTGAGCTGGGCTTTAAGCCCGGCATCATACTCGATCAAGGCGCGCGCAATGCCGTGGCGTACCGCGCCCGCCTGCCCGCTCTCGCCGCCGCCGTAGACGTTGACGAGAATGTCGAAACCGCTGAGATTCTTCGTCACTTCCAGCGGCTGGCGCACCACCATGCGGCCGGTCTCGCGCGCGAAAAACTGGTCCACCGGCTTGCCGTTCACGACGAAGTCGCCTTTGCCCGGCTTCAGGAACACGCGGGCCACCGCGCTTTTGCGCCGCCCGGTACCGTAGTAGTAATCGCCGACCATCAGATCTCCAGGTTCTTCGGCTGCTGCGCGGAATGCGGATGCTTGTCCCCCGCATATACCTTGAGCTTCCTCAGCATCGCGTAGCCAAGCGGCCCCTTCGGCAGCATGCCCTTCACCGCCTTTTCCAGCACGCGTTCCGGATGTGCCGCGTGCAGCTTGGCGAAGCTGGTTTCCTTGAGGCCGCCGGGATAGCCGCTGTGCCGGTAGTACGTCTTGCGCTCGGCCTTGCGTCCCGTGACGCGCAGCTTTGACGCGTTGACGACCACGATGTAATCCCCGGTATCGACGTGCGGCGTGTATTGCGGCTTGTGCTTGCCGCGCAGCCGGGCCGCGATTTGCACGGCGAGCCGGCCGAGCACCTTGCCCTGGGCGTCGACCACGAACCAGCCCTGCTCGACTTCGCCTGTCTTGGCGGTATACGTTTTCATGCGCAGAATTGCGAAAAGCCGCGGATTTTACACAAAAATCCCGCTGCTGCGAAGCAATATCCGACTATCGAGGAGCGGCGATGGACTGCACGGTACGCTGGACGGGCGATGGCATGAGCTTCGTCGCCGAAACGGGAAGCAATCACCTGGTGACAATGGACGGCGCGCCGGATGGCGGCGGCCGCAACCTCGCTCCACGGCCGATGGAAATCGTGCTCGTCGGCACCGGCGGCTGCACCGCCTACGACGTCGTCGTGATCCTGAAGAAAAGCGGCCAGGACGTGCGCGGCTGCGAGGTCAAGGTGACATCCGAGCGCGCGCCGACCGACCCGAAGGTTTTCACCAAGATCCACATGCACTTCACCGTGCGTGGCCGCAGTTTGAAACGCAACCTGGTCGAGCACGCGATCCGGCTGTCACACGAAAAGTACTGCTCCGCTTCCATCATGCTCGGCAAGACCGCCGACATCACCACGGACTTCGAGATAATCGACGACTAGCAAAAACTGCTACGCTTCGCGTCCTACTGGGGAGGGGATACCAATGCTGCACAAGAAAGCTTCCGTTCTAGCGGTTGCGTCCGCGTTCGCAATGATCTTTGGCGCACGCAATGCCGACGCGGCTGCATTCGCACTCTACGAGCAAGGCGCCAGCGGACTCGGCAACGCGTATGCCGGCGCCGCGGCCGTGGCCGAAGATGCGACCACGGCGTGGTGGAATCCGGCGGGCATGTCGTGGTTGCCGGCAGGCATGCACCTCAGCGGCGCGGCGGCGCTGATCGACCCGTCGACCAAGTTCTCCAATCGCGCAAGCACGCCTGCGGTCGTTCCGCCCGCTCCTCCTCGCCCGCTTGGCGACGAGGGCGGGGATGCCGGCAGCTCTGTCGTCCTGCCGAGCTTGTTTTTCGCCACGAATATCGGGCCGAAGTGGAATGTCGGCATGGTCATCAACGTGCCGTTCGGCTTGAAGACCGAATACGACTCGACGTGGATCGGCCGCTTCCAAGGCATCAAGGCGGAAGTAAAGACGGTCAATTTCAACCCGTCAGTCGCCTATCGCGTCAACGATGCCTTGAGCGTGGCCGGCGGCGTCAGCTACATGCGCGGGGAAATCGATCTCGTTTCCGCCGTCAATCTCGGCCTTGCCGAAGCGCAGAACCACACCAACGTCGATGGCGACGGCTGGGGATTCAACCTTGGCGTGCTCGCCAAGGTCGGACCGCAGACGCGCCTCGGCGCGCACTACCGCTCGTCGGTGGATTTCAAGCTGGACGGCGATACGAACTTCACCGCGCCGGCGCCTGCCATCCTCAACAGCAACGTGAAGCTCGACGTGAAAACGCCGGCCAATCTCGCCGTCAGCGCCGCGCACCGTCTGAACGACCAGCTCGAGCTGCTCGGCGACATCACATGGTGGCAGTGGAGCAAGGTGGACCGGCTACCGCTCGAAAGGACCAGCGGCCCGCTGTCCGGAACCACCCTCGACACGCTGGTGCTGCATCTGAAGGACACCTGGCGGCTGTCTGCAGGGGTGAACTACAAGCTCAGCGGCACGCTGACTCTCAAGGGCGGCGTTGCCTACGACCAGACCCCGGTGCGTTCGGCAGACGAGCGGACCGTGCGACTGCCTGACAGCGACCGCTACTGGCTATCGGCGGGCCTGAAGTGGGCGGTGTCGAGAAACGGCGCGCTGGATTTCGGCTATTCGTATGTCAACTTCAAGGACGCCGACATCAACAACAACCAGACGCTTCTCGGCCGTGGCACCGTGAACGGTACCTACAACGCCAAGGTGCACGTCTTCGGCGTGCAGTACCAGCAGACGTTCTAGCGGCCGGCGCGCACTCCGGCGAGCGGAATCCGGATCCACTGCGAGAAGAGCCACTTCTCGCCGCGGGTAGGCGCCGTGCCGATATGGGCGGTACGGTAATCGGGCTCGCCCGCGGGCGTCAGGTTCCAGAAGACGAGCGCATCGCCTTTGCGTCCCTTGTAGGCGCGGCCGAGCGCCGGGAACGCGGTGTCGCCGCCCTCGTATTCGTCGTTTAGGTAAATCAGCACGGTGAGCGCTCGCTGACCGTGCATCGCGATGTCTCGCGCGTGGCCGGGGTTGCTCGGATCGAGAAAATCGCAATGCTCGGTGAATTCTTCGCCGACGTGGTAATGGAGGATCTGGCTGGTCTCGAGCCCCGCGATCGACACATTCGCGAGCGCCGAGATGCGAGCCCGCACAAAAGCCGTGAACGCGTCGATGCGTTCGAGATCAAGCTGCGCGGCGCTGTTATTGCGGTTACTGTCGGTGCGCAGGTCGCCCGTCTCGGCATCGTAGACCTGTGCAGCCTTGAGGTTGTTGCGGCCAAGCGCGATCAGCCAGTCGCACGCCGCCGCGGAGAGGTAGCCCTTTATGGTCGCGATGCGCGGCTCTTCGGAAAAAATCCGCCCGTCGGGTATGCGCAGCCATCCCGCCACATCGACGGCGGCGCGCAACTGGGGCCACGTTTCCGGGCGGTTCACCTTGCCGGCCTCGATGTCGCGCGCAAGGCGCCAGTTGCCCACCAAGGCCGCAAGCTCCAGTTGAGCCCGGCGGTGCCCGCCATCCGCGGCTTGCTGCAGGTGGACGAGCGCCGCCTTCAAATCCTGCGCCACGCCGATGCCGGCCGCCGTGAACACTGCAAGGAGATACGCCGCCTCGGCGTTTCCCGCCTTTGCCTGCCCGGCCAGGCGCCCGACGCCTTCGCTCAGGTCAGTAGCGCTGGCGGCCGCTCGCCGGCGCCAAGCCGCCAATTCCTGTGCTGACAGGCTAGACGCGATAGGCAACGGTCGTCATCACCTTCGACGCGAGCCGCATAGCAAGCTTCAGCGGTTCCGGCATGTCCGGCGCGCCCATGCTGCGGGCCGTGCCGCCGTGCTTCGCCTCGTCAGCGCGCATCGCCGCGACGACGGCACGGGTGCGCTGATCGCCGCTGGGCAACGCGTCGAGATGGCCGGTCAGGTGTTCTTCGACCTGACGCTCGGTCTCGGCGAGAAATGCCAGGTTCCAGCGGTCGCCCATGGCGCCGGCCAGCGCGCCGATGGCGAAGGAGCCTGCGTACCACAAGGGATTGAGCAGGCTTGGCCGTCCGCCAAGCTCGCGAATGCGCTCGATGCTCCATGCGAGGTGGTCTTCCTCTTCGCGGGCCGCCTGCGCGAGCGCCTCCTTGATGCGGTCATTGCGCGCAGTGAGCGCCTGCCCCTGGTACAGCGCCTGGGCGCAGATCTCGCCGACGTGGTTTACCCGCATCAGCGCGGCCGCGTGGGCGCGCGCCTTGGCGTCGAGGTCGCTTTCCGGCTTTTGTTCCGCTGGTGATGGCCGCGCGGCGTTGGCTACACCCGCCACTGCGCGCAGCGCGCGGTCGAACTCGGCGATGAGCTTGTCCATGCTGCGCGAGCCTAGCAAAAAAACGGGCGCCCGAAGGCGCCCGTTGGGTTGCTGCGTGTCGGCTTTTCTTAGAAGCGGTGCGTCATGCCGACGAAGGCCCAATTTACGTCCGAGCCAAAAAACGGCGTGTTGCTTGCTCCTTGAATACCGCCAGCTGTCTGGTTGGGCGGCATGCCCGTCCAGGTGAACTGCGCGTTCCGGTTGTTGTCGATTTTCGCCCACTCGACACCCAGGCTCGTGCGTTTGGAGAAGCGATGCTCGTAACCGATGCCCCACATCTTGGCGCCGGTCTCGCCCACGGTGATCGCACCATCCATGTCTTTCGCCTTGGCATAGAACGCCTTGATCGCGCCGAGTCCGACGGGAACGGAGATCGCGCCGGCCCATTGCTTCGCCGTGATGTCGCCGTCACCCGAGCACAGCGCTGGCAGGAAAGCCGCGCCGTTGGCGCCACCGCCCATCAACCCGCACTGGTACTTGTTGCGCTCATAGGCGAGACCGACGTCGACGACGCCGAAGTTGAAGCCGCCCATCAGCGTCCAGCCGGTGTCGTTTTTGCCGATGGTCGTGAAGTCCTTGTGGCGGTCATAGGCGGCACCGACGCGCGCGCGCCCACCCATTCCGGACCACTTCAGAGAACCCGACCACATCGACGGCTCAGCATTGAGGCCTGCACCGTTGGCCAGAGTAACGGTCTTCAACTCAGGTACCTGGTACATCAAGTCGAAGGTCACGCCACCGAGCGTCGGCGAGGTGTAACGGATCATGTCCGAAGCACGCCGCCAGAACGCATGGCCCACGCCACCGCCGCCGACCACTGCATCGCACTCCGGCGTACCTGTCGCCGGCACGGTGCTGCCGCCGGGAGGAATTAGGTTCGTCGTGCAAGCTTTGTTGGCAAGGGTTGTGATCCCGCTCGCGGGGTTCGGGGATACGCCGGTCGTCTCGCGACGGCCGATGATGGACGTCACCGGACCGAACACGCTTACTTGACCGACTGCCCACAGCGAGTTCAGGTCCGCCCACGGCGTAGTCCACTGGCCCACGAACACGTTGCCGAAACCGCCCTGAAGGCCGGCGGCCGAGTTCCGCGACGCGACGGTAACTGCTTGGGTAGCTTCACGTTCGAGCGGTGCGTTCTGCTCGACCTGGAACCAGGCTGTCAGACCGGCGCCGATGCTCTCTCTGCCGCGTACGCCGAAGTTCGACGACGGTGCCTGCACGTCAAATTTCGATATTGAGGGAACGGCTACTGCCGTCGCCGAATTGCTGCGCGCCGTGAAGCCATCGTCGTACTTCACCCTGCCGAACGTCGGATACAACGTTCCGTACACTTCCACGCTCGCTTGCGCGAGCGCCAGGCCGGGCGCGGCCAACGCACCGGCGACTGCCATCGTTAGAAGTTTCTTCTGCATGCTTGCTCCTCTCTGGTTTAAACCAGGCGAGTTCGCCGATTGGCCCCCCCGCCAACCCCTCAATCGAGAAGTCCACGGCAGTGTGCCGAATTCCATATAGCGGGACCAAGAAACCGGGTGAATCAGCGCCCTATGTGCGAGAGGGCGTTGCAAATTGCCAACAGCGGTTGCTGCAGTGCAGCAGCACCTAGCGGAGGAATAAGCCCCGGAGCGCGGCCCCCGGATCAGCCGCGCGCATGAATGCTTCGCCCACCAGGAACGTACGAACGCCCGCCTTGCGCATGCGGGCGACGTCATCGCTGCTCAGGATGCCGCTCTCCGTTATCACCATTCGGTTGCGCGGAACGCGCGGCAGCAGGTCGAGCGTTGTTTCCAGCTTGGTCTCGAACGATTTGAGATTGCGGTTGTTGATGCCGATGAGCGGCGTTTCGAGCGCGAGCGCCGCGTCGAGCTCACCGGCGTCGTGCACTTCGACGAGGACAGCCATTGCCAGCTCGTGGGCGAGCCGCTCCAGTTCGCGCATCTGGTCTTTCTCGAGGCACGCCGCGATGAGCAGGATGCAGTCCGCGCCCATCGCGCGCGACTCCCACACCTGATACGGTTCGATGATGAAATCCTTGCGCAGCACCGGCAACGAGCAGGCGGCCTTTGCGGCTGCGAGATGCGCCGCGCTGCCTTGGAAAAACTGCTCGTCGGTGAGCACCGAGAGGCAAGCGGCGCCGGCGCCGTCATAGCTGCGCGCGATCGTTGCCGGATCGAAATCTTCGCGCAGCACGCCGCGCGACGGGCTCGCCTTCTTTATCTCGGCGATCACCGCGGGATCGCGTGCTCGCAGCGCACCGATGAAGTCGCGCGGCGCCGCGGCGGCTTTCGCCTTGCGCTCAATGTCGCGAGCGCCAGCTTTGGCGGCCGCAATCTCGGCGCGCTTTACTTCCAGAATGCGGTCGAGGATGGTCACTTCTTCACGTGTTTGGTGAAGGCGATGAATTCCTCCATCTTGTGCTTCGCCGCGCCGCTCTTGATCGTCTGGCTCGCGCGCTCGACGCCGGCCTTGAGACTGTTGGCGAGCCCGGCGACGTAGATGGCGGCACCGGCGTTCATGGCGACGATGTTGTGCGCCGGGCCCGGCTGGTTGTCGAGCACCGCCTCGATCATCGCCTTTGACTCCTCGACCGTGTTTACCTGGATCGCACGGCGGTCGTAGAGCTCCAGGCCGAACTGCGACGGATGGAGGTTGTACTCGTTGATCTCGCCCTTCACGAGCTCGCCGACCATCGTCTCGCCGGAGACCGAGATCTCGTCGAGCCCGTCGATGCCGTAGAC
>Ga0070696_100000272_pt1 | contig 31009 bp, 20 predicted proteins | sample KBSK1253metaG_FD_65474 | JGI IMG/M metagenome (GOLD analysis project Ga0070696, IMG submission 65474) | Corn, switchgrass and miscanthus rhizosphere microbial communities from Kellogg Biological Station, Michigan, USA - KBS K1-25-3 metaG | ecosystem: Host-associated > Plants > Roots >... | reverse complement strand
CGCAATTGTTGAGCAGATTTCTGAGGCGGCCGATCGCGCCGTTCTTCAAGGCGATCGCGGCCGACGGCGACCCCACCGCGGTGGGGTCGATGAGACCCGGGTTCTGCGGCTCGAGCAGCTCTTTCTTCCAGTCGACGCACGCGACCGCGGCGACCGCGATCGCGAACGACGCGACGGCCCATCGAGCGCGATTCGAAATATTCAACATTGGGTATCGTCCTCGAGTGGGGGTGGGTTAAAACTTCAGGTTGAGGCGCAGCGTGTAGTACGTCGGCGCCGCGGCGGTCTGGAACTCGTTCTGATTCTCCGACGCATTCACACCGTAGTTGGCTTCGGGATCGATGCCGCTGAATGACGTCCACTTGGCGAGATTCCGCGCGGAAAGCACGAGCGTCGAACCCTGCTCCGCGAAAATCCGACTGGTCACCATCTTCGGCAGGAACACGACGGCGGACAGCTCGCGGAATTTCCAGAACTGGTTCGGCTGATAGTAGCCCGACGCGCCGGCCTTGATGCCGTTGGTTCCATAGGTCTTTGCCACGGCACGCGCCTGCATCCAGAGCGGCGCGGTCTTGTCCTGCGTCTCGCGGCAGGCGAATGGACCTGTATTGCATTGGAAGTTGTTCGCGCCGTCCACCGAATTCCCGCCACCCTTGTAATCGAAGCTGGCGTTGACGCGGAGCTTCTTGTCGAGCAGGTCCAATCCGGTCTGAACGGAGAACAGATCGCGCGGGAAGTTGTAACCCCGGAACGCGAGCGCGGTATCCGCGTTGCCGCCGGAGACGTGCACCTCCGACTGATCCAGGATCCCGTCGCCGTTGTCGTCGTTGTACCAGTACTTCCTATAGAACTGCGCGTTCAGCGGATAGCCCGGGCGCTGCTGCGTCTGCTGGCCCGCCCCGATGATGATCGGGTTGCCGCTGGCGTCGTTGCCGAGGCCGACGTTGAGCCACTTGTTGCTGTTGTGAGAGCCGGTCAGGGTGACGTCCACGCCGAGCCGACTGGTCGAGTAGAGCTGGGCGTTCAGGGTGGCTTCATGACCCCAGTTCAGCGTCGATCCGACGTTGCGCAGCACGTTCGCCTGCGGCGATGCCGCCGATGGAGGGATCGGAACGCTCACGAGCGCGTCGCTGGTCTTCTTGCGATAGAACGTGTAGTCGAGGTAGACGCGGTTGTCGAGCAACTGCGAGTCGAATCCGGCCTCGAGCTCGGCCGAGGTCTCCGGCTTCAGCTTCGGGTCCCCCGGCTGAGCGGCGACGAGACCCGGCGTATCCGTTCCCGTCGTGGTGTTGCGACCGGCCAGACTCACCGTCGCCGAGGTGAACGTCTGCAGCGCGGCTATCGCCCCCGGCTGTACGCCGCTGGCGCCGTAGGCCGAGCGCAACCGCAGCGAGTTCAGGTATGGAATCGTCGGGAAGAACGATTCGTCCGACGCCAGCCATGAGACGCTCAGCTTGGGATAGATGACGCGCTGGAATTTTGTGCCGAACGCGCTGTTCTGATCCGAGCGCAGTGCGCCGGTGACGAACAGCTTGTCGTTGAGCGCGACCTGTTCCTGGAAGAACAGCCCCAATGTCTTGACGGCGGTGGGTTGCCGCGACGTGTTCACGTTGCGGGTCGCGGCCTGGTCTACGCGCGTTGCGCCAGGCGGAAGAGTGAGACCGCTGGTGTTGAGAGTGTCGGCTTCGAGATTGGTGTAATCCGCACCGACCGACGTCTTGAGGTTGACTCCCGGCCTGAAATCCCAGGCCGCGGTGCTTGCCAGCTTCGCGGAAAAATTGCGGTTATTCGCGCGGTTGTCCGTCACGACGCCGACCCGACGCGTGGACGTGGCGGGCGCGCATTCGTTCAACCGGCAGATGCGATACAAGCTGATGCCGGCGAGATCGATTCCCACCGTCCCTTCGTTCTGCAGCCAGGCGAGCGGCCGGTACGTCGCCTGCGCGCTTGCCGTCGTGCGCTGCAGCCCCGAGAAGTTCGTCTGCTGCATGATGTCGCCCACGGCATACTGCAGCGCGTCGTACAGCGGCACGCCATTCACGTCCACCGGATTCTTGTCGAGACCACAGGGCGCCACGTTGCCGGGGCAGCCCTTGTATCCGTAGTTCTGCATCCCGACGTAGTACAACGCTTCCAGGAGATCGTCCGTCGGCGGCAACCGGTTGTCCATCTTCATGAACCCGGTGTTCAGCGACAGATCGATCTTGTTCGTGGGCGATGCGTTCAGGTTCCCACGAAAATTCATGCGCTGCAGCGCGGACGGACGATTCCATTCATCCCGCACCGCCACTTTGATCGAATCGAAACGCTTTTTCTCCCACCAGGGCATTTCCATCGGCCCGAGCTCGTCCTCGACGTTGCCGCTGGCGAAGAAGCGCACCGCGCTGTTTCCGCCGCTGACGTTGAGGCCGAGCATCCTGCGGCTGCCCGGCTTCACGAACGTGCGGTCCGGATCCGTCATCCAGTTGTAGCTCGTCAGGCTGTCGCTCACACAGAGAGCCGACGACAGCATCGTTCCGAGCTGGCAGCGAATCGGCACGGTGCTGGCGGGCGCATGACCGAAGTTGGCGTACTGCGCCTGATAGTCGGTGCGGTCGCGGATCGTCGCCGTCTCACCCGTCCACGTCCAGTGTGTGACCCCCGCTTTACCCTTCTTCGTGGTAATGAGCACGACGCCATTCGCCGCGTTCGTCCCGTACAGTGTGGCGGCGGAAGGGCCCTTCACTACTTCGATATCCTCGATCTCCTCGGCGCTGAGCGCATTGAGCATCGAGTACTGGGTGTCGGTGCCCGACCCCATGTTCCCGGAGTTATACCGCACGCCGTCCACGTAGTAGATCGGTGCGTTCGTCAGGCTGATCGACGACACGCCGCGAATGCGCACCGTCGGCGCGCCGCCGAGCGTGCTGGCGGGCAGCACGATGACCCCCGGCGCCTTGGCGATCAGCGCGTCCGCGAGAGTGCTGATCTTGGCGCCTTCCTCGACCTTCTTCGTCACGTTTCCGAGGGTCGAAATGGCGTTCCCGAGCTCGCTTTTTCGCTGCTGACCGGTGGCGGTGATCACCATTTCCTCGAGCTGCGCGACAGCCTCTCGCATCTGGAAGTCGGCGTCGGTGCTCGAGTTGTTCGCGACGTTGACCGTTTTCTTCACGGATTGGTAGCCGACGCGGAGCACCTGCACCTCCACGTTTCCGACTCGAACGTTGTGAAGCGAATACTTGCCGTCGTCGCCGGTGAGCGCGCTCTGATTCGCGCCGACCGCGATCACGCGCACTCCGCTGAGGGGTTGACTGGAGTTTGCGGCGGTGACCGTGCCGGTGACTGTCCCCTGTGCAGCAAGGGACCGCACGACGGGCGAGAGAATCATGATCGCGGTGCCGAGACCCGCGACCGCTCTCCAGCGTAGACCGTTCATCTTCACCTTCCTCCCGGGAGGGTATGCACGACGTGCTCAGTCCGAGGACCAGAATGGGCCGCTCCGCGCAGAGCAGCGCGTGGAGCAGAGTTGCCGATACGATCGAGCAAAAGACATCAGTGGGCGCTGCGTGCAGCTGGCGCGCCCTGGTCTAACGGTGGGAAAGAGGTAGTCCTGGAGGAGAAGCTCAACTGGCCGAGACGCTACGTATCTGAACTAACCCCGTCAAGCGTTCATCGGGTCACCGGGCGTCTTCGCATCGTCTCGAAGAACACTGGGCCGAACGGGCGGTTATCGGGGGGGACCAGGGATAAAAAAAAGGCCCACCGAGTTTCCCCGGTGGGCTTCTTTGTCTTCGAGCCGAACCTATCTCAGCTTTGGATTGAACTGAAATCCGATCTCGACCCGGTCGACGATGGGCCGATACTCCGGCCACGGAGTGCGAGCCGGCTCAAAGCGGATGTCAGGAATCACCCGGCGGACCGCCGCCGACAGTTGCGCGTCGGGCGAACCGACGACGACGAACGTCGACATGACGGGTCTGCCCAGCGTATCGACGTCGAACCGGACGCGCACTTCGCCGCCAACAGAAGCGCGCAGGAGCTGCTGGGGATACTGCGGCGTCGGGAGCGATCCAATCACCCGTGATCGCACTGGCGCGCCAACCGAAGTGGCGGAGGCCGCCTTTTTCGTGTTGTCCACCATCGCCGACAGCTGCACCTGCAACGAATCGTTCGATGGGCGCGCGGAGACGTTGCTCGTGCGCGCGATCGAATCGAGGCGAACCAGCGGTGTCCGCGGCATGCTCGGCAACGCGATGGTCGGAGTCTCTCCATCGCTCTCGGTGGCTTTCTTCGACGAACTTGTCTCGCGCGAGCGCACAGGAACGGCCTTCGCGGCATTGGCCGCGGCCGAGTCTTTAGCTACGTCAGTTTGAGGACGAGCCGTCTCCGCGAGGCCCGCCAGCGTGACCGTCGCAGAATCGCGGCGTGGCGGCGCTTCCGCGACCGTCGCTTGATCGATCCAGGTGGGCTTGCCCGAGCGCGCAGCACCGGCGGCAGCGACGATAACGAGAGTCAAGGTCAGCGCGCCAGCGCCTACCATGACCGCGGAGCGACGCTCGCGGAAAAAGAGGCCGGTAGTCGCCAGCATCGCGGCCACACGACGCTTCGGTTGGGCTGCTTCGGGCGTTTCGTCCAGCTCGTCCTTGATATCGAGGAGAGCGTTGAGGTACGGGAGAGGGTCGGGCGCGCTCGTCGGCTCGGCCGGCGCGGCGCTCGTCGCAGCTGTCTCGACAACGGGGGCCTGCGTAGCGACGGGGGGCGTAACGACCTTCTCCTCGAGCGTGGTGGGAACGAGCTCCGTTTCGGTGATCAGCGCCGCTTCCCTGGCCTGGCGCACTGTGATCTTCTCACGAACGGGCACGTTAAAGCTCTTCTCACGAGCAGGCGCAAACGACGTTGGTGGTGCACTTCTCTCACGAGCGGGCGCGGAAATGCCGCGCTCGCGCGGCGAAGCGGGCGGAGCGGACATGCCGCGTTCGCGCGACGGTGTCGGTGGAACGAATCTCTGCGGCACTGGCGCCGATCCGTTCAGGCCCACGCCGAGATGCTCCCCGGATGACAGGCGACGAATCTCGGGTATCGACGCTGGAGCGTCGCCGACTTCGAGGGAGTCTTCGGACGCCTGGAGCTGAAGGTCGGCGATGCGCTCGCGCGAGGTCCGCAAGCTCGCGTGATCGGCGCCCAGGCTCAGCTCACGAATTGTGAGCGCGCGCTGGAACAGCTGCAGCGCCTCGCTGACCTTCCCGCGCGCCGCACACGTCTCGGCGAGGTGCTCGAACGCGGTGGCGAGCGAGAAGTGATTCGGGGCGAGCGTCCGCTCGCGGATGCTGAGCACGCGGCGCCAAAGCTGTTCCGCCGCTTCGTAGCGTCCCAGGGCCTGGCGAACAGTCGCGAGACTCGCAAGCACCGTCGCCACTTCCGGGTGATCTTCTCCCTTGCTCCGCTTCGCGGCCAGGAGGCGCTGCAGCAACGGCTCGGCGAAGGCGTGCGCCGATTGTTTGAGGTAGAGCCGCGTGAGGTCGTTCAACAGGATGACGAGATCCGGATGGTCCGCCCCGAGGTTCTTTTCGGCGATCGCCAAGGCGCGCGTGATCACGGGCTCGGCCTCTTCGGGTGCGCCACGCATGATGCGCGCGGCACCGAGGCCCGTCAGCGCCGACACCAGCCGAACGTCGTCGGGACCGATGACGCGCTCCGAGATGTTGAGCGCGCGGCGGAAGACTTCCTCCGCCTCGTCATAGCTCCCCATGTCGTGTTTGAGCGCACCGAGTTGGCTGAGCACTGATACGAGCTCGAGCTGAGCGCCTTCAACACTTTCGATGGTCTGAATTGCGGCGCGCAGTGCGCGCTCAGCGGATGCGCGGTCTCCACTGGCGAGGGCTATGCCCGCCGTTTCGATGCAGCGCTCGTAGGAGATGGTGGAATCGGCCATGCGGTAGGATCCTCCCGGCGCAGTCGTCGATTCATCCGACGCCCTGCAGACGTTGGCACGAGAGCGAAACCCGTTCTCATGGGAACAAGTGCTCACGGCAGTCATCGAATCACGCGCAAGTGGCTGATTTCCTAGGAGTTGCGCCGCCTCGTCCTAGGCTCCACAATTGCGATTTTCGGCCGTCACACGAGAGAATGTGGCGAACGTGCAACACCCTCTGTTGCTGTATGCCGACACCGCTTTGTGCCATCGTTGCAACGAAAAAGGGCAAGCACGGGTTATTGTGCTTGCCACTGGTCGCAGGGATTACGGGCCTCTCGCTACAAACGAACGGCAACTCCGACTCCCCTCCTGCTTCTCCATGAACGACGCCAGATACGCGCTCCGCAGCCTGCTGCGGGCTCCGGGATTCACCGCCGTCGCGATCCTCTCCCTTGCCCTCGGCATCGGCGCCAACGTCACCATTTACACTATCGCGAACGCCTTGCTCACCCGCCCGGTCGGCGGCGTCGCGGAGCCCGATCGGCTGGTCCGCATCTACCGGGGCTCACACAGTGCGCTACAGTACCGAGACCTCGCCTACGTCCGCGCCAACAACGAGGTCTTCTCGGGTGTGATCGGCGAATTCATCACGCCGGTCGCCGTGGCGAATCCCAGTGGAGCGGAGCGGGTGGTCGGCGGGCTGGTGACGCCGGGCTACTTCTCCACCCTTGGCGTGCACGCCGCCGCGGGTCGTCTGTTCGGTTCCGACACCTCGGAACAGAGCGTCGTGCTCTCACACAGCTTCTGGCAGCGGCGGTTCGGCGGCGACCCGCGCGTCGTCAGCCAGACGATCCGCGTCAACGACCGCGTCTTCACGGTCGTCGGCGTCGCGCCACCCGATTTCATCAGCTCGATGTCCTTCTGGGGCATGGATCTCTGGCTTTCGCCGGCTGCTTCGCAGGCCGTAGTCGGCTCCTCCTTCGATCGGTGGGGTGGCAGCTTGTACGCGACGGCGCGCCTGCGCGACGGGATGACGCTCGATCAGGCGAACATTGCCGTCGGTACACTTGCGCGCCGAATGGTTGTGGACGACACGACGCGTGGGCGGCAGTTCTCGCTTCGCGCGGATGATGCGAACGGGATCACGGCCGAGCTGCGCCAGCCGGCGCTCGTCGTATCGGGCTTCCTGCTGTTCGTCGTCGGCCTGGTGCTCCTGATCGCGTGCGCCAACGTCGCCAACCTGCTGCTGGCACGCGGGGCTGGGCGCACGCGCGAAATCGGGGTGCGCATCGCGCTCGGCGCGCGCCGAGGGCAGCTCGTGCGTCAGCTCCTCACCGAGAGCGGGATGCTCACGATTGCCGCGAGCCTCGTGGGCTCCGGAGTCGCCGTGTGGAGCGCCAACTTGCTGGCCCGGTATCTCATGGCGCGATCGCCGGAACCGATCCTGCTTTCCTTCGCGCCGGACCTGCGCGTGCTGTTCGGCACCCTCGCGCTGGCGATAGTCACGACGCTCCTGTTCGGCCTCATGCCCGCGCTGCGCGCCACGTCGCTCGAGGTGCTTCCCATTCTTCGCGAAAGCGCGCCGCAGTCCAGTGGCCGCTCGCGCATGCGTAGCATACTCGTGGGTACCCAGGTGGCGCTCTGCACCATCCTGCTCGCGTGCGCCACGCTGTTTCTTCGCAGCCTGTCCAACGCGCGCGTGATCGATCCCGGATTCGCGACCGCGGGCGTCGTCGATGTCCCGATCGATCTTGGCTCGCGTCAGCTCGATAGCACGCGGGGCGCGGACTTCTACCGTCGGCTGCTCGAACGGGTCAACGCCGTGCCTGGCGTTCGATCGGCCACGCTCGCAGCCATCGTGCCTCTCGGCGGAAGCAACATGCAGCTCGGCGTCTGGACCCCGGACGCGGTCGCAGGCGATCGCCCGCTGTTCGCGCCCTATTTCAATGTCGTCGGAGACAACTATTTCGAAACGATGGGCATCGCGCTCGTCGCGGGCGGCGACTTCGACGCGCGCGTCGCCGGCTCAGGCAACGTGGCGATCGTGAATGAGCAGCTGGCGCGCCGTCTCGCGCCCGACGGCCAGGTGACGAACGCTCTTGGCCAGCGCTTCAGCATGTCGGGCAGAACGGGCCCGTGGATCACGGTGATCGGCGTGGCGCGGAACACCAAGTACAACGCGATCGGCGAGAAGACTCCCGAGTTCCTGTACCTCCCGTTTGCGCAGCGCTACCGGGCCGAGATGGTGTTGCAGTTGCGAACATCGCGCGGTGGCGAGGCAGCGCTGCGTCGAGTCCTTCCGGGCATCGTGCGCGAGCTCGACCCGCAGCTGCCGCCCGCGGCCGCGTCGTCGTTGGCTGAGGACATGCGCGTCAGCCTCCTCGGCGCGCAGATCGGCGCCGCGCTCCTTGGCGCTTTCGGTGGGCTGGCGCTGCTGCTCGCGAGCATGGGCATCTACGGTGTGGCGAGCTACTCGGTGGCGCAGCGGACGCGCGAGCTCGGGATTCGATCAGCGCTCGGCGCTACCGCGCGCGACGTCATGGGCATGGTGCTCGGCCAGTCTCTCCGGGTCGCGATCGTAGGTACCGCGGTCGGGTTGCTGCTCGCGATGCTGGTCGCAAGGCTGATCTCCTCGCAGTTGTATGGCGTTGGGGCGACGGACCTCGTGACGTTCCTCGGCATGCCGGCGTTCCTTGTGGCCGTCGCGCTCGTCGCGACGCTCGTGCCGGCGCTTCGCGCGACGCGCGTGGATCCCGTGGTGGCGCTCCGGTCCGAATGAATTGAGGTGGCCGAGCGGGCGTCGTCGTGAAGCCGCAACAGATCGGTGTGCCGAAGCCACCACACAAGCATCCGTTTCGGATGCTCGTTGGACGTCGCTGAGGTTGGAGATTCCGAGGCTTGCGACGCACCGCCCGTCAATGGCCCGCAAAGCAGCTGAAGACCGAGCGCTCACGAATCACGTACTACCACGCCACTTATAGGTCCGCCCAAGATCGCTTCGCGGGTCGCGCGCACTCTCGCGGAAGCCTTCGTCGGCCGTGATCCTCTGTGGTTCAGCTGCGACGCATTTGACGTGAGAGGGGTGGCATTTGGCTTGCCGCAGAGCGCACGAACGTCCTGCGGCATCCTGTTGGACTCACGCCCCACCGAAGAGGGAGGGAAAGCTATGAGACATCTGAATCTCGAGCTGGAGAAACTGGAGCAGCGCATCGCTCCGGGAAAAATCCACGGCGGCGGTGACGGATCTGGTTCAGGCGGATCGAAGTCCCACGGATCGAAGTCGCACGGATCGAAATCCGGCGGATCGAAGTCCGGCGGATCGAAATCCCACGGATCGAAATCCGGCGGGTCGAAATCCGGGGGATCTCATTCTCACGGATCGAAATCCGGCGGATCGAAGTCCGGCTCAGGTGGATCCAAATCTGGTTCGCACGGATCTGCATCCGGCGGTTCGAAGTCCGCCAGCGGCTCGCACTAACCGCGCCTGTTCAGCGAGACCAGACGGCTGCCTCCTTCTTGGCTGCGCCGGGCTTTTCGACATTAGTGGAACCGCATTGGCCGTCAGGAACTGCATGTTCCTGACGGTCGCGGTTGGTGTTTGGATGTCGGGCCCACCGCCCACACGAAGATGAGCCCTCCTCTTCCGACGCTGCGTGCGGAGCTCATCATCCGCGAGCAACGGAGCGGGGACCGGCCGTGCGCGGTGGTCAAGGACCCCGTGACCGGTGAGTTCTTTCGCTTCGGGGAAGTCGAGCTTTTCATACTGCGGCGCCTCGATGGTCGGACACCGCTGACGGACCTGCAGCGGCAGGCCGAGCTCCACTTCGACGCGGCGCTTCCGCAAGCCACGATCGTGGCGTTCATCGATGAGCTCCGGAAAAACCATCTGCTCGCGGGTGCCGAACGCGCGCTCGAAGGGAGGACATCGCGCCGTCGACCACGCGGGAATCTGTTCTACTTTCGAGTTCCGCTCTTTGACCCCACGCGATTATTCGACCGGTTGATAGACCGGTGCGGATTCTTCTTCAGCCGCGGGTTCTTGATTGTATCGGCCGCCGTCATCGTCACGGCTGCCGCCACGCTCCAGGCGAGTTGGAGCACGTTCGCCGAGGAGTTACCTCGTCTCTACCAGTTGTCCTCGATTCCGCTGTTCATGGCCATCGTGCTTCTCCACGTGATGGCCCACGAGCTTGCGCATGGCGCGACATGTCGGCATTTCGGCGGCGATGTGCGCGAAATCGGATTCATGCTGATCTACTTTCAGCCGGCGTTCTATTGCAACGTCAGCGATGCTTGGCTGTTTCCCGAGCGCTCCAAGCGACTTTGGGTGGGATTTGCGGGGCCGTATTTCGAGTTGCTGCTGTGGGCGATCGCGGTATTTGTGTGGCGGTTGACAGCGTTCGATACCTGGCTCAACCACATCGCACTGATCGCGATGACCGGCTCCGGAATCAAAACTTTCTTCAACTTCAATCCTCTCATCAAACTCGATGGCTATTACCTGCTGAGTGACTGGCTCGAGATTCCCAATCTCAGAAGGAAGTCGTTTCGCTATGTCGGCGACTGGGTGCGGAAGGTATCGGGGTGGAGTCACGTACTCGCCGACGCAACGAGCCTACGAGAGAGGCGCGTATACCTCGCTTACGGATTGCTCGCGACCACATACTCGTTTGGGCTCATGGGTGCCGTCGCCTTCAAGACGGGAGACTATCTGGTCGAGAGTGGTGAGCCCGTTGCGCTGGCGGTGGCCGCTGGTTTCATGAGCGCCCGCGTCCGGCGTCGTTTCCGTCGCCTTTTAGGTAAGTCGGGCGACGAAGACGACGACGATGTGCCCTCGAAGAAATCCGACAGGCATCGCAGCGTCGACCCCGCTCGCTCAGGGGATCCTGCCATGCACCCGGCATACCCCTACAACCTGCTGCGCTGGCCGGGGAATGAGAACGACGAAGCGCCCGCCCAGGCCCCAGTAAGGCGCCGCGTCGCCAAATCTTCTCCGCCGCGCAGTGGCTTGAAGCACTGGCCGAACTGGAAGGGTCGGACGCAGTGGCTCGGCCTTGCCGCTGCCGTTCTGCTGGGCCTCTTCCTGGTCCGCATCGACCTTCGCGTGGCCGGCCAGGTGACCGTTCTTCCGCAAGAAAACGCTGACGTCCGAGCGCGCGTCGAAGGAATCGTGGAAGAGGTTTACGTGGATGAGGGCGACCGCGTTGCCGCGGGAGATCGTATCGCTCGACTCTCTGGTGATGCGCTGCAAACTGACCTGCGAGTCACCCAGGCCGAAATCCGCGAAGCACGCGCAGCGCTACGAGGCCTCCAAGTAGGTGCAACGCAAGCTGAAATCGCGATCGCTCGAGAGGCGGTCGCCGCCGCGACGGACAAGGCTCACTTCGCTGGAACGAACCTTTCGCGCATGAAAGCTCTGTTTCAGGTCAAAGCCCTGACGCACGCCGAATTTGACGACGCGCAGTCGGTGGCGGCCGCGGCGGAGCACGAGCTCACCGATGCGCGGCGCAAGCTCGAACTGCTCTTGGGCGGACCGCGTCCCGAGCTGATCGCGGCGGAACAGGCGCGCGTCGAGCGGCTCGAGGCAACTCGATTGCATCTGGAGGATCAACTGAGTCGCCTGGATATCACCAGTCCCGTTGTGGGCGTCGTCGCGACGCCTTCGCGTCAGCTGCACGCGATGGTGCGTCAGCTCGTACCACGAGGCGGCTTGATCGCGAAGGTCTACGACTTCGAGACCATGACCGCTCAGGTGATGATCCCCGAGAAAGAAATTGCGGCCGTTCGTGTCGACCAGCGAGTCGAGCTCCGAGTGCGTGCACAACCGAATGTCACCTTCCACGGCAAGGTGACCGCAATCGCGATTGCGGCGGACGGCACCGCGCCCATGGCCGGTGCCACGAGCACGCCAACATCGACGGATCGAAGCCAGACTTTCATTGTGACGACGCAGCTCGACAACAGTTCTCTGCTGCTCAAACCGGGGATGACGGGTCAGGCCAAAATCTTCTGCGGTCCGCGTCGCATCGTTGAAGTCATTACGCGGCGATTGGCGCGCACCCTCAAAGTCGAGGTGTGGTCATGGTGGTAACGAAAGGAGCGAATGGGAATGGCGTGCGCATGACCCCCGCCGGCGAGAAGCTGGCGTCGCCATCGCGCGTTCGCGAACATGACATGTCAGTTGTGGCGCCGTCGGTCGTGGACAGCGAGTCGGCCGCCACTGCCAGTCCGCAAGCCAACGAAGGCCTCTATCTGCTCGGACGGCCGACGCTGAAGCGGTTCATTCGACACGTCAACTACAACGCCGTCAATCCGCCGGACGAAGGAACTTTGGTAGAGGAGTGGCAGGCTGCGCACCGCGCGCTGCTTGGTCTGGAGAAAGACGAGGCCGGGTTCGCCGATAACCCACGGATCACCAAGATGGGTCCGGAATACGAGCCACAGCTGATCGAGCTGCTCAAGAATCCCCTGATTCGCAATGGATTCAACACAGTGCCAACCGAGATTGCGCTGGTGGACCTCGAGCAGATGGTCGTATACCAAAAGCACATCGACATCACTTTCGCGAGCGAGCGGGCGCTGCAGCTGTCGGCGACTCCGAGCGACGCGGAGATATTTCGAGTGTGCCTGCCGTCTGAAACTCAATATCCACCGGTCCGCTGGTCCGGCGTGAGCAGCGACAAGTTCGTGTTCGTTTCGCCTTCCAACGATCTCCGATTCCTGGGCGTGATGCCCCTCGAACCCGGTCATGTCACGGGGTGCGCGCATCCGGGCAGTCTCGTGGGCGTGGTAGGCGCCGCTGTGGGGTTCGGGTCGAACTTTCTGAACGCCGTGTACGTCGAGAACCGCCTGATACTTCGCAACGGCAGTCATCGAGCGTACGCACTGTTCAAGCGGGGCTGCCGACGCGTCCCGTGCATTATCCAGCACGTTCGTTCGCGCGACGAGCTGGAATTGGTGGGATCGTCCGAGCTGACGCGGCATCCCGACCTCTATCTTCGGCATCCGAGGCCACCAATGCTGAAGGACTATTTCCACCCGGCGCTCCACAAAGCGATGTCCGTTCATCGGAGGCTTCATCAGGTGACGGTCTCATTCAGCGTCGAGCAGACGGAGCTGCCCGCGCTGTGATGACAGCTGTAGCGCCGGCGGATTCGCTTGCCGGTACGGATCGTTGGGCCGACTGGGACCGCTTCGTGGAGTCGGTTCGTGACACCACGTTCATGCAGTCTTCGTGGTGGGCGGAGTTTCGCACTCTGGCAGGCTACAGTCATTTCGGCGCTGTCTTGCGGAGCGGCGGGGAGATCGTCGGCGGCGCACTGGTGCAGCGATTCTCGTACACGGATTCCGGTTGTTTCTACTACATCCCGGCAGGTCCGATCTTGCCGCACGATGAGACCCTGGCATCCGACGTGTTCAAGGCCGTACTCGAAGCGATCGAAGACCAACGCCAGGCCGAGACACAGGTGGTGAGTCACCTGCGGATCGAGCCTCTCTGGCCCGTGCTTCCGAGTTTCGTCACGGGATTTCAGCCGAGGCCTGTGTTAGGTGATCCCTTCATGGAACCGAGAGACACGCTTTGGATCGATTTGCGGGCGACAGATGACGCCATTCTTGCGCAAATGAAGCCGAAGGGCAGGTACAATGTCCGGGTGGCTGTGCGTCACGGTGTTACGGTGGTTGAGGACAATTCCGAACGCGGTCTCGCGGATTTCCAGGCGATTTACGGGGATACAGCTGAGCGGCAGAACTTCGGTGCAAAGCCGGCCGACTATTTCGAGGAGCTCACGGGGATGCTGTCGTCGCTTGGACGAGGCTCTCTCTTTTTCGCCGAATACAACGGCGTCCGAGTCGCCACGGCCCTGGTTGTCGGTTTTGGTCAGGTCGCCACCTACTTCTATGGCGGATCACTGCCGGCCTTTCGGCATGTGATGGCGCCGTATCTCCTTCACTTCGAGATCATGCGGCGGAGCCGAGAGCAAGGTCGAGAGTGGTACGATCTCTGGGGCATCGCGCCGGCGAACGTCTCCCCGCATCCCTTCGAGGGGATCACGGAGTTCAAGGGCAAGTTTGGGGGACGAGAGATACGTTTTGTACCGACACTCGACTACGTCTTCGATCCGGCAGCGTACGGCGATTATCTAGCGACGGCCAAGCACTGGTAGTCGACAACGCGAGCTCGGAATCCGATCAGCGCTCGGCGATCTGAATTGAGGCCCCAGGGCCGCGAAAAAGCCCCGCCAAGTCGCTGACCTCGCGGGGCTTTCTGAATAGCAGGGGTGGGACTCGAACCCACGACCCCGGCATTATGAGTGCCGTGCTCTAACCACCTGAGCTACCCTGCCTTACGGCTACAAATGTAATGCAGGGAAAGCTCAGGTCACTTACTTCACCACGGACGCAGGGCCACGAGAAGGTTGTCCGCCCGATTGTCGCGATTGGTGTCCATGATCTCCGCGACAGGAAGACCGCCCGACGTCACGAACAACACTCGCGGGCCTGTCGATTCGCCCAGCCACTGCCCGGTGAGGGGATCGGTGTAGCCGAGGGTCAGCGCGTGGAGTCCGAGACGATCGAGCACGACGTCGCCGAGAACGCTCGTCAGCGCGTCGCGCGTGAGCGAACCCGTGCCGGTTTGCAGAAACGACACATCCCGCGGATCGATGGTTCTTGCCCAGCGGAAATCATTCCCGCCGCCGAGTCCGAAGCCCTTCTCCAGACACCACTGCCGTCCCCACACGGGATGGCCAGCGCCCGAGCGACAGAAGGCGGGCGAATTGCCCTTCACGCGATCGTCCAACGTCACGACTTTCCAGTAGCCGGGATTGAGCGCGCGCTCTTTGTCGAGCTCGAGGACAACGACGCCTGCCAGGTTGCGCACGACCAATTGGCGTCCACTTGGCACGATCGCCAGCGCGTGGTCGCCTAACCCACGCGCATATGCCTGCGCGACGGCTTTCCCGACGAGTCGTTGTTCGGGCCGATCGCTCATCACAAAGTGTCTCGCCGACGGACTCAATTCGTCGTAAGAAAGTTCGCGGAAAAAGCGACCCCGCGCTCGTCCGGGTTCCGACGAAGTCGGGTTGACTCGCTCCACCTCTCCGCCCGCGACCTGTTCGATGCTCTTCCGCGGCTGCGCATTTCCGCGGGTTGCGAACATGTCTGGTCCTAGCCGCGGCTTGTCGTCTAGCAAAGCGTCAGAGCGGGGGGCAGGCCTGCCATGACCCCGAGCGAGCGACGGCGATTTTATCTTGGCCCTCGCAGGAGAATGAGCGACCGACGACTGGACCTGAGCGGCACTCCGCTTCGGCTTGTGGTCGGCGCGTTTGCCTCCGCCCTGACCCTTTCCCTGAGCGGAGATCGCGGGCGCAAGGAACAAACTAAGAGACGCGATCAATGTGAGAGTGCGACCGATTCTTCTCATGACTGGGCCCCCCATCGAGTTGAACCGCGCTGTAGTCCCTTTCTCGTGGCGCAAGCGTCCTGCCACCGTGCTCAACGAGAGCCGTCCAACCGAGGCTATTTCTATCGAGCTCGACCAGATGATAGGGGGGCCGGGATTCAGAAAATGAGGGGGGAAAAAGCAAACCGGCCGGCCCTTTCGGACCGACCGGTGTCAGTAGCGGGGGCGGGATTTGAACCCGCGACCTTCGGGTTATGAGCCCGACGAGCTACCAGGCTGCTCCACCCCGCGATAGGACTTCAAGTTACCCCGGACGCTTGGCGGAGACAACTGTGGAATCGTTCGAACTGCGGAATAGGATCATTCGAACTGCGGAATGGAAAATGGGAATGGGAATGGGCACCAAGGAGAGTCCTTCTCAGGGCCCATTCCCATCTCCCATTCCCATTCCGCTCTAAGGCACCCGACCACTCAACCTCCGCAGAATCTCGCCCAGCCGTTTCATCTCGGCCCCATAGGTCGCCCAGTCTTCGTTGCGCTGCGCCGCGCGCGCTTTCTCGTATGCGTCTGCTGCATCGCGGGCGAGCTGCGCCGAGGTCTCATCGGCGGCGATCGGCGCTTCGGGCCGCGGCGTATTGGGCGCCGCTTGCACACCGCCAAACAGACGAACGAGTCCCGCTTCCAGCGTCTCCTCCATCGCGACGCGACTCTCGTGCGCGACGACCACCCGCTTGAGCTCGGGGATCCGCCCACCCTGCGCGCGCAGATACAACGGCTGCACGTAGATCAGCGATTCTTCGATCGGGATCACGAGCAGCTCGCCGCGAATGACTTCGGAGCCACGCTGGTCCCACAGGCTGATCTGTCGCGCGACTTCGGTGTCTTGATTGATGCGGTTGACGATCTGCGACGGACCGAAGACGAGACTTTGTCGCGGAAAGCGATACACGACGAGCTTCCCGTAGCTGTCGCCGTCGTTTCGCGCGACCATCCACGCGGCGAGGTTGTCTTTCTGCCGCGGCGTGAACGGCCGCATCAGCACGTACTCGGGGACGCGCTCACCGGGCAGCCGCATCACGATGTGGCGCACGAACGATTCGGTGGCGTTCGCGCCGCGCTGCGGCACGCCAGGAATCTGCCACTGATCTTCCCGATGATAGAACGTCTCGGGATCCGTCATGTGGAACGTGCCGTACAAGGCGGACTGCGCGGCGAACACGACGGACGGATATCGCACGTGCGCGCGGAGATCAGCGGGCATCTCGGACATCGGCCGCAGCAATCCGGGATAGATGCGCCCCAGCGTGCGAATCATCGGATCCTGTGGCAGCGCCAAATACGCCCGCGTGCTTCCGGTGTACGCGTCGATCAACACCTTCACGCTGTTGCGCATGTAATTCGTGCCATTCGCGAGCGGCTGCGCGTACGGATAGCGATCGGTGACGGTGTACGCGTCGATGATCCACTCGAGGCGCCCATCGTTCGTGATCACGAGATATGGATCGGGATCGAACGTGAGGAACGGGAGCGCGAGCTGGGCCCGCTCGAGCACGTCACGGTGAAAGAGAATCCGCGTCTTCTCGGTCAGATCGTTCGACAACATGATGTTGATCGATCCGAAGGTGAACGCGAACAACAGCCGGCGGGCGAACGAATTGAGCGAGACACCGGAACCGCCGTCGTATGACGAGTAGACCGCGGCGTCCCCCTGCCCCGACGGATAGTCGAACTCCTTCTGGCGCGACGGAGCGAGCACGAACTCGTTCGATATCTCGCCGAAATAGATCTCGGGCCGCGTGATCTTGATCGGTACCGACGACACCGGCGGGAGATCCTTGATCCAAAGGACGGGTAAGCCCTCCGGCGTCACCTGATTCGACGGGCCGAGCGTGACACCCATGCCGTGGGTGTAGGTGAGATGCTCGTTGATGAAGGTGCGCGTCGGGAGCGAGGCGGTGTTGAGCTCGCGCGGCGCGAGCAGCACCTGGCGCTCTTCGCCGTTAATGACGTACCGATCGTCGTCGACCGAGGCGAAGTCGTAATACGTGCGAATGGATTGGATCTGCCCGTACGTCTGGAGCAGCGGCTCGCGGTCCCAAAGCCGCACGTTCTTGATCGTGGCCTGATTCGCTTCGACGTCTTTCAGCGTGAGCGGGCGCGCGCTGGTGAGCTCGCGCCTGTCGACCGCGTCGATGCCCCACGCCTGCCGCGTCGCCGTGATGTGATGCTCGATCTGCCGCCGCTCTTGCGCGAGCTCGTTTGGTTGCACGACGAGCCGTTGAAAGAGCGATGGTATGACGCCGACGAACAGGAAGCTGCCGATGAACACGGTCGCAAAAGCGATCAGGGCGCCACGCGCCAGCCTGCCCCGGCGGGCATACCATATAACGGCGGCCGCCGCGGCAAGGAGCGCCACGGCGAGCACGCGGTACATCGGCAGACGGATGCGCAGGTCGGTGTAGGTGGCGCCGAAGAGCACAGGGTGACGCGCCAGCAGCAGCGATGGCACCTCGACGAGCAGCACGCGAATCGCGGCGACGATCAGAAGCGCGGCGCCCAGAATCGCCAGGTGCATCTGCGCCCGCGGCGTGACGTAGAACCGGAATTGCTCTCCCCGCTGGCCGCCGGTCGCGCCGATGTCGTCGCGCGCCATGTAGATTGGCAGCGCGATCAAAAGCAATGACAGCCAGAGTGTCGCGCTCGCGAAGGTGAGCACGTTCTCCACCATGGGTATGGTGAAGACGTAGTAGGCGACGTCCCGCCCGAACACGGGATCGACGACGCCGAACGGGGTTCGGTAGAAGAACTGCGCGAGCTCGCGCCAGTTACCGGCGGATCCCAGCGCGAGTACGACGCCGAGTCCCAGCGCGAGCGGAAGCGCGAGCCACGACGCGAGTCGCTCGACCAGAATCCTCGGCCCCGCCTGAGCCCACTCGGAGGCATCGCGGATGTGCAGGTTCTTCGTCGCCACGCCACGCAGGGCAATGCGCGCGTTGGTATAGACGACGAGGAAGCCGCCGATTCCCGCGGCGAGCCCCAGGATCCATTGCGCGATGATCTTCGTCAGAAAGACGCGCTCGAACCCGACGTCCTTGTACCACAGCCAGTCCGCCAGCCGCGACGCGACGGCCGGCACGACCAGCAGGAGCAGGACGATCGTCACGATGAGGACGCGCACTCCTACCGAGGGTCTCCCTCTGCGCCCGCCAGGGAGGCGAAGCTCGCGCTCAAACGGGATCGAGGTCATCGCGGGGTGGCGGGGTGGGGAGGTGTGCTGGGATGTTGAGGAGACGAATCCGGTTCTGCGATACGGTACAGCAATTCCTTTCCTCTCACCATGCCGAACTCTTCGCGCGCGATGCGCTCCTGGGTCTTCGGATCGGTGAGCACTCTCTGTTTGTGGCGCCTCAGCGAATCCACGGCCCTGCCGAGCGAGTCGATCTCGCGCACGAGCTGCAATCGCTGGCGATGCTGCCGGAGCAGATCCATCGTGCCGTACTCACCGCCCTGGATCGCGAACCAGATGGCAACGACGCCGACGAGGATCCAGACGAGGGATCGGAGCCGTTCGCGCGCGCGAGGGTTTGCCACCTGTTACCCCTTCTGGCTTAAAGGCCGTAGATCGCACCGCCGGGATATTCCGCGGCGCCCCCGAGCTGTTCCTCGATGCGCAGGAGCTGATTGTACTTCGCCACGCGATCCGTGCGGCTGGCCGAGCCGGTCTTGATCTGTCCCGCGCCAGTCCCGACGGCGATGTCGGCAATCAGCGTGTCTTCGGTCTCGCCCGAGCGATGCGAGATGATCGACAGATACCCCGCCGCACGCGCCATGTCGATCGCCTCGAGCGTTTCGCTCAACGTGCCGATCTGATTCACCTTGATCAGAATGGAGTTGGCGACGCCGCCTTCGATGCCGCGCGCGAGTCGCTCAGTATTGGTGACGAACAAGTCGTCACCGACCAGCTGACAGCGTTCGCCGAGGGCCGCGGTCAGCTTGGCCCATCCGTCCCAATCGTCTTCCGCGAGCCCATCCTCGATGGAAACAATCGGATACTCATCGAGCCACTTCTTGTAAAGCTCGATCATTCCTTCGGCGCTCTTCTTCCCGCCCCCGCTTTTCTTGAAATGGTACATCCCGTCCTTGTACAGCTCACTCGCCGCGCAATCGAGCGCGAGCGCGATCTCCTTCCCGGGCGCAAACCCCGCGGCTTCGATGGCTTCGAGGATTACCTTGAGCGCCTCTTCGTCGTTGCGGAGGTCGGGCGCGAAACCGCCTTCGTCGCCTACTCCCGTGGCAAGCTTCCGCTTCGTGAGAACCTTCTTGAGCGAATGGAAGACTTCCGTCCCCATGCGAAGCGCGTCGCCGAACGAATCCGTGCCCACGGGGACGATCATGAACTCCTGAAAGTCCACCGTGTTCGCCGCGTGCGCGCCACCGTTGAGGATGTTCATGAGCGGAACCGGCAGAACGCGCGCAAGCGGCCCGCCGAGGTAGCGGTACATCGGCATGCCGACGGACGCCGCACCCGCGCGCGCGCAAGCCATCGACACCGCGAGAATCGCGTTGGCGCCCAGGTGCGCCTTGTTCGGCGTTCCATCGAGCTCGATCATTCGGCTGTCGATGGTGAGCTGATCTTTCGGATCCATTCCCTTGAGCGCGGGCGCGATGGTCTCCTCGATGTTCTTCACGGCGTGAAGCACTCCCTTTCCACCGTAGCGACTCTTGTCGCCGTCCCGCAGCTCGACCGCTTCGTGCTCACCGGTGCTCGCGCCACTCGGAACCGCGGCGCGCCCCATGATTCCGTTTCTCAGGAGGACGTCGGCTTCGACGGTGGGATTGCCCCGGCTGTCCAGGATTTCACGAGCGACGATCTTTTCGATTGTGGCCGGCATAGTGGATAAAAGGTTCTCGTCGGCGGTTCACGCCGGTCAGTGAGACAATCCTATTCCTTCCGCTCACCTTCTGGCGCCACCGCGTGTTCGGCGGTGTGGACGCCGTAGAGCCGCTGCATCTCGTTCGCCATGCGCGACCACACCAGCTCCATCAACTCAGTGCGATCCGCGTATGTGTAGCCCTGGGTTGGAACGGGCTCGAGGAAATGTACATGCACGGTGCCGCCGCGGATCATGAACGATCCCTTCGGCATGATCTCCCGCGTCCCGTGCAGCAACGTCGGGATCACCGGCGACTGTGAGGCGATCGCGAGAACGAATGGTCCTTTCTTGAATGGGCGGAGGTGGTAGTCCTTTCCTCGCGTCCCCTCGGGGTGGATGATCACGGACCGTCCGCGCTTCACGTCCTCCGCGGCCAACTTGTACGACTCGAACGCCGCCTTGCGGTTGTCCCGATCGATGAAGACGATCCCCGCCGCCTCGGCGGCGCGACCGAACAGCGGAAGCTTTCGGAGCTCCGATTTGGCAATCCAGGTATATCGCGGAATGATCGAAGCGAGCGCGAAGATGTCGTACCAGCTGACGTGGTTGGCGATGAAGACGTGTCCCTCGTGCTCGGACATCCGCTCCGGGTTGTGCACCTGGAGCTTGACACCGGAAATCTTCAGAATCGAACGACACCACGCGTGCATGCAGCGCTGGTAGATGCCCCTGGGCCGCTCCTCGATACCCAACATCGCGGCCACGAGAACCACCGGGCCGAGGATCCCTGTGAGAATCAGGATCGCGATCAGGACGAACGGAGCGCGCATCAGCGCGAAAAGTGATCGTACCCTGAAGGCACCGCAACGCGCTCGCCTCGCCGAGTGAATCGCACCGGCTCGGCATTTCCCTCCCGTCCGGTGGTCGCCGTCACTCTCCCGATCGGAGTCAGCGAGAGCGAGAATTGCTTGGCAAACTCGGCTTCGGGGAGTGGCGTGCGGGCGACCAGGAGCAGCTCGTACTCCTCGCCACCAGCTATCGCGTCGTCGACGGTGGCGCCGTCGAACACCGGGACGCGCTCGATCTGTATCTCGATGACGACGCCACTCGCCGCCGCGAGATGCGTCGAGTCGCCCGCCAATCCGTCGGAAATGTCGATCGCCGCAATCGCTCCTCGAGCCGCCAACCATCGTGCCTGGGCGAGTCGCGCGACGGGCCGAGCGAATCGTTCGCGCAGCGAGGCGGCGGGCGCGGCACCAGCGCCGAGCGCCCGGAGCGCGGCGGCGGGCCCGCCGAGCGCTCCCGTCACGTAGAGAAGATCTCCGGGCCGCGCGCCGGCGCGGCTGAGCGGGGAAAACGCGGAGCCGACGACCGTCGTGGTAATCCCCAGCACATCGCCGCGCGAAAGGTTGCCGCCGAGAATGACGGTGTTCGCGGAACGCGCGGCGTCCGCGATCCCATCGGCGAGATCCAGCAACCGCGTCCGCGCTTCTGCGGGGAGCTGCAACGCGGTGAGGAGTCCCTGAGGGGTGGCGGCCATGGCCGCGAGATCGCTGAGCGCGCCCGTCACCGCGCGATAAGCAATCTCGCGGTAGGAGAGCCAATCGCGTTGGAAGTGAACTGTCTCGAGCGCGGTATCCGTGCTGATGACCATCTGCTCACCGCGGGGCACTCGCAGCGTGGCCGCGTCATCGCCGATCGATGCCGCGAGCGCGCCCCATCGTTCGCGCATCGCGCGAATGAGATCGAACTCGCCATCATGCGTCACCATTTTCTTGGCGTGACGTCGGGAAGCTCGAGGAGCACGGGATAGCGGGTGGGGTCCCCGCGAACGGTCCACGCCTCGGGCAGCTTCGCCAGCACGTCCTCGAGAGTGAAGCCGCGGGCGCTCTTGCCCCGCTGCACGAGCGACGCGGCGCGTCCATGCACCCATGCCGCGCACGCGGCCGCGAGCAGTGGATCTCCGATCTGCGCGAGAAGCGTGGCGACCATGCCGGTGAGCAGGTCGCCACTGCCGGCGGCCGCCAGCAACGGTGTCCCACTCGCGCTGACGAGTCGACGGCCATCCGACGCCGTTACGATCGTCGGCTGTCCCTTGAGCAGCACGGCCGCGCCGGTGTGCTTCGCAAGCGGCAAGGCGATGTCGAACCGACGCGCGAGCACGTCGTCCACCGCCGATCCCGTGAGGCGCGCGAATTCCACCGGGTGGGGGGTGAGCACGGCGGGACGTTGATAGAGCACCTTGCCGAGCCCGTTGACGTCCGAGCTGAACGCGTTGATGGCGTCCGCGTCGATGACCACGGGACCGGTGTAGTGGGAGAGAATCCGTTCCACGAGCGCCCGCGATCCTCCCCCCGCTCCTCCGCCGAGTCCTGGTCCGAGCGCGACGACGTCGGCCCACGCCGAGATCTCGCGCTCGACGTCGGTCGACGTCCTGGGCCAGGCGGCCGTGAGCGACTGAGGCTCCGCTTTTCGTACGCTGGAGAGCGACTCGTCGGCGACGATGAGCTTGACCATGCCGATACCGCTGCGCCACGCCGCGCGCGCGGTGAGCACAGCGGCGCCGCTCATACCAGCTCCGCCGCCGACGATCGCGAGCTTCTTGCGCGTGCCCTTGTGCGCGTCCGCGGGGAATTCGGGAAGCGACGTCGCGACCCATTGCGCATGGATCGCCAGCGGGGCGTTGTCGTCGAGCGTGCCACGCGAGAGGCCGATGTCGAGCACGACGATCCGACCGCAGACGCCGCGCGCGATGAGGTGGCCGCGCTTGAGCGTGCCGTACGTCAGTGTCAGATCGCAGCGCGCGGCCTTGAACATCTCGCCGGTCGTCGCGTTGACGCCGGTGGGCAGATCCAGCGCGACGATCGCCGCGCGCCGTTCGCGAATGGAGCGCAGGTCAGCGACCGCACCGGCGATCGGTCCGCGCGGCGCGCCGGTGGAGCCGGTGCCGAGCAGCCCGTCGACCACGACCCCTTCCCCCCGATATGCGTCGGCGGGCTTTGTGTCGCCACCGCCGATGTGTTCGACGAACGGCAGTGCGAGCTCGCGCTCGGCGCGGGCGTCGTCGGTGCTCGCGGGCACTGGCTCGGAGACCCGCACGCGAACGCCGGACGCGGCGAGCGCGCGCGCGACGACCCAGGCGTCGCCGCCATTGTTGCCCGGGCCCGCGAATACCAGGACTCCATCGCGAATCCGGTCCCTGAAGCGCAAGGCAATCTCGGCGGCGCTGGACGCGCCGGCGCGTTGCATCAGCGCGCGCGAGGGGACGCCACTGTCGATGGCGGCGCGGTCGCGCGCCGCGGCCTCGGCGCTGGTGGTGACGGCGATCAGCCTCGCGACGGTCACACGTGCTCTCGGTTTTCCTGTGCGATCAGCCCGTCGCGCCGATCCCCGCGCACCATGGGTAGTCGCGCTCGAACGCCTGATCGAAGCTGAAGACGTCCGCGAAATCTTCGCGCGTGTCAGTGGCCTGGCTGAGGAGCATGCCAAGCTCGACGAGCGTGAAGACGATGTGGCCGATGTCGGCTGTGGAGCGGATGCCCCAATGTTCCAGCACGAGCCGGGACATGACCCCGAAGCGTTCGAGAGCGAGGTCGCGGCAGCCTTCGGCCAGCTCCTGCCCGGTGATGTGTCGCCGTTCGTCGAGACGCTGCTGACAGAACTCCAGTCCCGCGAGCACGAAGAGATAGGCGCGCTCGTCGTACCGCCGCTCACGCAGGCGGATGCGATCCATGATGCCGTCTCGAAAACTCAGCTCAGACAAGAGTGTGGGTGCTCCTCTGCTGTCATTCTGAGCGAAGCCTTCGTCACTTCGCTCCTCAGGATGACATCCCAACAAAAACCGACGGGCGCGTTGCGCCCGTCGGGAATACAAGATGAACGCTGTGCAGCGCCGACACAACAGCCAAAATACGGGCCTGGCCGGTTACGTCTGTGCGCTAGCCTCTTGCGCTCGGCCGACAGTTAGGTAAAACACGGGGATGCCAAGCGCCACGATGCCGAGCACGATCGCGGTGGGCATGCGACTCGACTGATCGACGAGCGCGTTCATCAGGAGATACAGCGTCGACAGGATGAACAGCGCCGGCACCCATGGATAGCCTGGCGTGCGGAACGCCGGCGCATACCCTGGACGCTTCCGCAGGACGAACAACGACGCGACGGCGAGCGCGTAGAACGGCACGATCGCGGTCACGAAGGCGTCCGCCAGCTGCTCGAAGCTGCGCAGCAGCACGAAGGCTACGCCAAGCACGATGTTGATCCCGATCGCCACGTGCGGCGTATGGTATCGCGGGTGCACCTTGGCCACCGGCCGGAAGAACAGCCCTTCGTCCGCCATCGCGAAGAAGATCCGCGGCGAGGTGAAGAGCGAGCCGGCCAGAGAGCCGAACGTCGAGATCATCACGGTCGCGCTCACGAACACGACCCCCGCCGGCCCGATCAGCCGCTGCGCGACGTCCGCGGCCACGAGACGCGAGTGCCGGATCTCTTCCACGGAGAGCACCGAGAGATACGCGATATTGGCCAACAGGTAGATCGCGACGACGGCCGCGGTTCCACCGATCAACGCACGCGGCAGGTTGCGCTCGGGATCCTTCACTTCGCCGCTGGTAAAGCTGAGGTCCGCCCAGCCGTCGTAGACCCAGAGCACCGAGACGAGGGCGAGGCCAAAGGCGCTGACGGAAAAGCTCCCGGCCGGGACGGCGGGGGTGAAATGCCCGCCCGTGCGGGGAAGACCCAGCGTGAGCGCCATGAGAATGATGAACAGCAGCCCGCCGTATTTGGCGATCGTCGTCACCGAGATGACGCGCGAGCCCCAGCGGACACCCAGAATGTTCACGCCGCCGACGAAGGTGATGGCGGCGGCAGCGACGTAACGCGCGTAGCTGTCGTACGGCGCGAGCGCGGGATCGAATCCGAGCAGCCGAAGGAAGTATTGGGCGAAGGTGATCGAGATCGCCCCGACGGCCGCCGCTCGAATCACCGTGAGCTCCGCCCATCCGAAAAGAAAGGCGGGCAAACGGCCAAACCCCTCGCGAATGAACACGAACACGCCGCCCGTGCGCGGCAGCGCCGACGCCACCTCGGACAGCGAGAGCGCGCCACACAGGGCCAGGAGGCCGCCCGCGAGCCAGATCGCCGCGAGCGGAACCGGGCCAGGAAGCTTGTCGGCTATCCCGGCCGGCGAGCGGAAAATGCCAGAGCCGATCGTCGTCCCGATGACGATCGCGATGGCGCTCCACAGCCCGATCTGTCGCTGCAGCGTTGGTGACGAGGAGGCGCTCATTTTGGAACGTATGAGGTGTGTGGCATGCGGTGTGGGTTCCCCAACCTCAGACCCCCAACCCCACACCACTTCTAATGTGATACGCCGGCGGGGCTGGGGTACAGTGGGAACTCGTTCGCCAGCTCGCGCACTTCGCTCCTGACCGCCCGCGACACCGCGTCGTCTTCCGGCGCCTGCAGTACGCGATCGATGAAGCCGGCGATTCGCTTCATCTCCCGCTCTTTCATCCCTCGTGTCGTCACGGCCGGAGTTCCGACGCGCAGCCCGCTGGTGACGAAGGGCGAGCGCGTCTCGTTCGGGACGGTGTTCTTGTTGACGGTGATCCCTGCTTTGTCGAGAGCGGTTTCCGCGAGCTTACCCGTGAGATTCTCGTTCTTCTCCCGCAGGTCGAGAAGCATGAGGTGATTGTCCGTGCCGCCGGACACCACGTGGAACTTGGCGGCGACGAGAGCGTCGGCGAGGGTGCGCGCGTTGGCCACGACCTGCGCGCAGTATCTCTTGAACGACGGATCGAGCGCCTCCTTGAGCGCCACCGCCTTCGCGGCGATCACGTGCTCCAGCGGCCCGCCCTGCGTTCCCGGAAAAACCGATTTGTCGATCGCCTTCGCGTGCTCTGCCTTGCACATCACGATCCCGCCGCGGGGGCCGCGCAGCGTCTTGTGGGTGGTCGTCGTGACGACGTCGGCGTGCGCCACGGGTGACGGATACGCGCCGCCCGCGACGAGACCGGCGAAGTGCGCCATGTCCACCATGAACAGGGCGTCGACTTCCTGCGCGATGTCGGCGAACCGCGCGAAATCGATGACCCGCGAATAGGCGCTGTAGCCCGCGATGATCATCTTCGGACGGTGTTCGTGCGCTTTGCGGCGGACGTCTTCGTAGTCGAGCAGTCCCTTCTCGGTGACACCGTACGAGACCGCGCGATAGAGAATCCCCGAGAAGTTGACCGGCGATCCGTGCGTGAGATGACCACCGTTCGACAGGTCCATCCCGAGGAAGGTGTCGCCGGGTTTGAGCAGCGCCATGAACACCGTCATGTTCGCCTGCGCCCCCGAGTGCGGCTGCACGTTCACGTGCTCGGCGCCGAACAGCTCCTTCGCGCGGTCGATGGCGAGCTGCTCGACCTTGTCGATGACTTCGCAGCCGCCGTAGTAGCGCTTTCCCGGCAGCCCCTCCGCGTATTTGTTCGTGAGCGGCGAGCCCATCGCTTCCAGCACGGCGGGAGAGACGAAGTTCTCGCTCGCGATGAGCTCGAGTCCTTCGTTTTGCCGAGCCGTCTCCAGCTCGATGAGCTCCGCGATCTCGGGATCAGTTTCGCGGAGGAAGGCGCCGGGAGGGGCGCAGGTCCAGTCGGTCCAGTTCATCATCGATGATCTCATCTATCGGGTGATTGGTGGTGGTGAATGGTGGTTGGTGGTTGGTGATTGGTGGTTGAAATTCCCGACCACCCATCACCTACGACCAATCACCGCTCGTCACCGCTTGTCTATGTTCTCGATCTTCACGACCCGTCTCTCGTGGCGTCCGCCTTCGAACGGAGTCTCCAGCCAGGTGCGCAATATCTTCACGGCGTCGTCGTCCGTCACGAATCGGGCCGGAAGGACGAGCACGTTCGCGTCATTGTGGCTCCTGGCAAGCTCCGCGACCTCCTGAGACCAGGTGACGGCCGCCCGCACGTTGGGATACCTGTTGGCGACGTATGACATGCCGAGGCCCGTGCCGCACAGCAGGACGCCGCGCTTGACCTTGCCCTCGGAGACTGCTTTCGCGAGCGGGTGAGCGTAGTCCGCGTAGTCGGTGGATTCCGAGGAGTCAGTGCCGAGATCGCGCACGACAAAGCCGAGCCGCTCGAGCTCCGCTCGCAGCTTCTTCTTCATTTCCACGCCGGCGTGATCGGCGGCTATGAGGATTTCTTCAGGCATTTATCCGAAAGGCGGCTATGGGATATGGGCGACGGATATGGAATTTGCGCCCATATCCGATAGCCCATAGCCCATATCCCTCTATTTGTTTGGCCACTGCGGCCACGTACGTACTAATGAACCGACCATCCGAATCCGCTGCTCCGCGAGACGGTCGGCGGCTTGATACGTGGGGACACGATCCTGCTTGGCGATCGAGAAGACTTTCAGCACAGTGTCGTAGATCTCGTCCGCTTTACGGAACGCGCGCGCCGACGTCCATCCCGCAAGCTCGCTGTACACGTTGATCACGCCCCCCGCGTTCGCGACGTAGTCCGGCGCGTAGAGAATGCCTTTCTCCTCGAGCATGTCGCCGTGGCGTTCCTCGAGCAGCTGGTTGTTCGCCGCGCCCGCGACGATCTGCACCGTGAGCTGAGGGATGGTCTTGTCGTTGATGATCGCGCCGAGCGCGCAGGGGGCGAAGATGTCCGCCTGGACACCGTAGATCTCCTCGGGAGCGACGGGCCGCGCACCGAATTCACCCGAAACGCGCTTCACCCGGTCCGCGTCGATGTCGGTCACGATCAATTTCGCACCCGACTCGTGCAGCTCCTTCGCGAGGAAGTATCCCACGTGACCGCATCCCTGCACGGCCACGACGCGGTTGGAGACGTCGTCCTTCCCCCACTTCTCTTTGGCGGTGGCCTGAATGGCGCGGAAGACGCCGTGCGCCGTGACGGGAGACGGGTCGCCCGAACGACCCGCCAGCCCGCTGACGTTCTTCGTCTCCATGTGCACGTAGTCCATGTCGGCGGTGCTCGTTCCGACATCCTCGGCCGTGATGTATCGCCCGCCGAGCGACTCGACGAACCGGCCATGGGCGCGGAACAGCAGCTCGCGGTCCCTGGTCTTGTTGTCGCCGATGATCACGGACTTGCCGCCGCCCAGATTCAACCCCGCCACCGCGTTCTTGTACGTCATGCCGCGCGCGAGACGCAGCGCGTCGACGATCGCTTCGTCGTCGGTGGCATAGTTCCAGAATCGCGTGCCGCCGAGCGCCGGCCCGAGGATCGTGCTATGGATCGCGATGATGCCGCGGTACCCGGTGCCGCTGTCGTGACACAGCGTCACTTGCTCGTGGCCCATGCTGGCGACCGTATCGAAGATTTGCATGCGTTCTTGGTATTAGTCGGAGCCGCGATGCGAGTAGAGCTCTCGCGCGATGATGATGCGCTGAATCTCAGAGGTGCCCTCGTAGATCTCCGTCACCTTGGCGTCGCGGAAGAGCCGCTCGACGGGATACCCCTTCACGTACCCGTATCCGCCGAAGATCTGGATGGCCTGCGTCGTCACCCACATGGCGGTCTCACTCGCCATGAGCTTTGCCATCGCGCTGAATTGGGTGATGTGCTGGCCGCGGTCGCGCGCGGTCGCGGCCGCGTGTAAGAGCGCCCGGGATGCGGCGACGCGCATCGCCATGTCCGCGAGCCGGAACTGAATGGCCTGGAACTCCTTGATCGGCTTCCCGAATTGCCGGCGTTCGGCCGCGTACTTCGAGGCGTACGTCAGTGCCGCCTGAGCGATGCCGACCGCCTGCGCGGCGATGCCAAGCCGTCCGGCGTCGAGCGATTGCATGGCGTAAATGAAGCCCATCCCTTGCTCGCCGAGAAGGTTTTGCTTCGGGACGCGCATGTTGTCGAAGTGCAGCTGGACTGTCGGGGACGCGCGCAGTCCCATCTTGTCCTCTTTCTTGCCGATCGAATAGCCGTGGAGATCGGGAGTGATGATGAATGCGCCGATGCCGCGCGCGCCTTTGCGATCGTGCGACGTGTCCGTCCGTGCCATCGCGAGCACGACGCCGGCGTGCGTCCCGCTCGAGACCCAGGCCTTCGTGCCGTTCAACACCCAGCAGTCGCCGTCGCGCGTGGCTTGGGTGCGGAGCGCGGCGGCGTCCGATCCCGCGTCGGGTTCGGAGAGCGCGAAGGCGCCCAGCAGCTCGCCGCGCGCCATCGGCTTGAGGAACCGCTCTTTCTGCTCGTCGGTGCCCCAGCGCATGATCATCTGCGTCGGCAGCGAGTTGTGGACGCTCATCAGAACGGCGGTGGAGGCATCCACCGCCGCGATCTCCTCGAGCGCGACGACGTAAGTGAGGGTCTCCAGCGCCAACCCGTCGTACTGCTCGGGGACCATCATTCCGAGGAAGCCGAGCTGCCCGAGCTTGGTGATGATGGCCGGGTCGAAATGCGCGTCTCGATCCCACGCTTCCGCGTGCGGCGCGATCTCGTGCGCCGCGAACTCCCGCGCGGCCCGCTGGATCGCGCGTTGGTCTTCGGTCAGGGGAGTGAGAGCCCAGGTCATGATGACGTGTAAGAATAGAACCCGCGTCCGCTCTTTTTCCCGAGCCATCCCGCGGCGACATACTTCTTGAGTAACGGGCAAGCTCGATACTTCGGATCACCGAGCCCGGCGTGCAGCACATCGAGGATTGCGACGCAGGTATCGAGTCCGATGAAGTCCGCCAACGCGAGCGGGCCCATCGGATGGTTCATCCCGAGCTTCATGACCGTATCGATCGACTCCGCCGATCCGACCCCTTCCATGAGGCAGTACACGGCCTCGTTGATCATCGGCATGAGAATCCGGTTCGCGATGAACCCGGGGTAGTCGTTGGCTTCGACGGGAGTCTTGCCGACCGCTCGCGCGAGCTCGACGGTCCGGCGCGTCGTTTCGTCGCTCGTCGCGAGACCGCGAATGACTTCAACCAGCTGCATCACCGGCACTGGATTCATGAAATGCATGCCGATGACCGCATCCGGCCGCGACGTGCGTGACGCGATCTCGGTGATCGAGATGGAGCTCGTGTTGGTGGCGAGGATCGCGTTCGCGCTCGCATGCCGGTCGATGTCCGAGAAGATCTTGAACTTGAGATCCTTCTGCTCCGTGACCGCTTCGATCACGACCGTGGCGGCGCTCACGGCGTCGACTGCCGCCGCTGTGCTGATCCGGCCAAGCGTCGCTTCCTTCTGGTCCGCGGTGAGCGATCCTTTCTTCACCTGCCGGTCGAGATTCTTCGAGATCGTTTCGCGCCCACGCGCCAGCGCGTCGCTCGAGATGTCGATCATCGTCACCGGGAGTCCGGCCTGCGCGAACACGTGCGCGATGCCGTTACCCATCTGGCCCGCGCCAAGTACAGCGATCCTATCGTTGGGCATGCTCACTGGGGTGTGGGGTGTGCGGTATGGGGTCTGGAGTTCGAGGTTCTCCACCAACCCCAGACCTCAGACCCCACACCCTTCCCTTGAGCAAGTACGCCAAACCCGCGAGCATCCCCACCGCCGCTCCCGCTCCGCCCTCCGGACCCCAGGTGCCGCCGGTGATCCAATCCGGGCCGGCATCGACGACCTGATAATCCGGACGCGCGAGCGGCAATCCGCTCACCGCGACGTGAAAAGGGACAGCCATCACCCAGTTCCACGCCCAGTGCGCCATCCACGCGGCATAGAGACTTCCCGTCACGATGAGTATCGCGCCGAGGAAGATGCCTGCGAGAATCACCATCGTGACCGAGCGCGCGTCCGCTCCTGGATTCGCCAGGTGCAGCAGGCCGAACGCCACACTCGTGAGAAGGAGCGCCACCGGCCAGCCGAGCCA